>Ga0302314_10017002_pt1 | contig 12241 bp, 9 predicted proteins | sample III_Palsa_N2_3_FD_200533 | JGI IMG/M metagenome (GOLD analysis project Ga0302314, IMG submission 200533) | Peat permafrost microbial communities from Stordalen Mire near Abisko, Sweden - III_Palsa_N2_3 | ecosystem: Environmental > Terrestrial > Soil > Palsa > Peat permafrost | place: Sweden...
CCCATGGGCTCGATGCTCGCGGCAGCAACAGCACGATCGTCAACCAGGGAACAGTCAACGTCAGCGGCGCAGGCGCCAGCGGCATCCGCTCGATCGAAACCACGACGGGCACGCTGATTACCAACAGCGGCACCATCACCGCGAGCGGCGTCAGCAGTGCTGCGCCAGCGCCTGCGATTTCTGCCAATGGCGTGTCGTTGCTGGCGGGGACGTTTCAGAATCTCGCCGGCGGCAGCGTATCGAGCACACAGGCATTCGGCGTGCTCGGCGGCGACGGCAACATTACCGTGCGCAATGCCGGTACGATCACCGGCGGCAATGGTACCTCAATTCAGCTCGGCAACGGCAACAATGTCATTGAAATGACCGGTGGTCAGTTGAACGGTGATGTCGTGACCGGAAGCGGCACGAATCAATTCACCTGGAGCGGCGGCAACATCGCCGGCTCGATCCATCTCGGTGCCGGCAATGACACGGCGAGCTTGAGCAATCTCACCGATGCCCAGCTTGCAACGACGCCGGTCATCGACGGTGGCGCCGGTACCGATCGTCTGATCTTCGATAATTCCACGTTGACTGGTTTTGCACGGTTCACGAACTGGGAGAACGTCAATCTCACCAATGGTACGCGGCTAACGCTCGATGGTGGCGGCATGGTGCTGGGCGATGCCGGCACCGGCACCGGCACGTTGACCGTCGATGCGACGAGTACATTGCTTGCGGGCAATGGGGTGAACGCAATGGTTGGTTCGTTCGTTGCCGGGCAACTGGTCAACGTCACCAATGCCGGTACGATCGACCTCACCAACGGGGGATCGGTCGCCGCGAATACGCTAACCATCGCCGGCAACTATATTGGCGCGGGCGGCACGCTGCGCTTGAACACTGTGCTGGGAACCGATGGTTCGCCCTCCGACAAATTGGTGATCGCGGGCGCCGGTGCGTCCGCCAGCGGCTCAACCGGAATAGCGGTCGTCAACGCGGGCGGTGGTGGAGCGGCGACCATCAGCGACGGCATTGCCGTGGTTCAGGCCACCGGTGGCGCAACGACGGCCGCGGGCAGCTTCGCGCTCACCGGAACGGTCGCGGCCGGTGCCTTTGAATACATGCTTTTCAAGGGCGGCATTGGCGGCGCCAATCCGGACAGCTGGTATCTGCGGTCGGCCGTGCTGGTGCCGATCTCGCCGCCGGCATCGGGCGCACCGCCGGCGGCCGCGCCGCTGCCACTGCCATTGCCGGCACCGGCGCCGGCGGGCTTTACGGTTGTTGAATTGATCCGGCCGGAAGTGGCGGTGCAATCCATCGTGCCGGATCTCGCGCGCGCGCTGGGGGTTCTGGCGCTTGGCACGTTTCACGAGCGGCGCGGCGATCAGTCTCTGCTCGATACGGCACCGGCGGCGTGGGGCCGTGTGTTCGGCGAGCACGACAAGGAGCAGTATCAGGGCGGCGTGCGACCGGATTTCAGCGGCACCTTCGCCGGCTTTCAGGCCGGCTTGGACGTCTGGCGCTTCGATACATTTGACAGCGTGCGCAATTTGGCAGGCTTTTCGGTGGGGCAGGCGAGGGCGACGGGCGACGTCAGCGGCTTCGTGCTCGGCGTCGAGGGCGCGCACGCAGGCACGATGGATCTCGGCGCCACCAGCATCGGCGGCTACTGGACGATGATCGGCTCGCAAGGTTGGTACGTCGACACGGTGGTGCAGGGTGACTTTATCGAGGGCACACCGCATTCGGATCGCGACATCGGTGCCAGCATTTCCGGCACGAACTTCCTCGCTTCGGTCGAGGCCGGGCTGCCGATTGCGCTGGGTGCGGGGATAGCCCTCGAACCGCAGGCGCAGTTTATCTACCAGCACCTCGGGTTGAATGGCACCCAGGACGCGCTGTCGAGCATCGGCTTTGCGCCGTCCGATGTCGTCAATGGCCGCATCGGCATGCGCCTGAAAGGCACGTTCGGCAGCGGCGGGGCGGTGTGGACGCCTTACCTGAAAAGCGATCTGTGGTGGGGCACGGCGGGCACGGACGACGTCGCATTTGCGACCAACGTGCTGTCGACTTTCCGCAACGCGGGACCGGCGGTGGAAGTCGGCGGCGGCGTCAGTGGCCAGCTCACCCGGTACGTCAGCGTTTATGGTGAAGCGAGCTATCGCACCGCGATCGATAACAGCCTGACCATCTATAAGTCCAATCTCGGCCTGCGGGTGACGTGGTGAGCGTTCCGAAAGGGCATTGCACGAGGCTGCCTTGAGCCTGTAAGCCGGCTCAAGGCAGACATCGGTTCGGAATGGCAGGATTTTACTTGGTGTTGCCGTCCTTGTCGTATTGCGAGACGAACGCCCAGAGATCGTTGATCTCTTTTTCGCTCCTGATGCCGATGAAGGTCATCTTGGTGCCGGGAACCTTCGCCTTCGGATCCCTGATGTAGTCCTTGAATTCGGCCTCGTTCCAGGTGATGCCGGAATTCTTGTTGGCATCCGAGTAGGAATAATCCGGCGCCGTGCCGGCCTTGCGGCCGTCGAGCCCGTTGAGTTCCGGGCCGACCTTGTTCCTGGCGCCTTCGCCGATGGCATGGCAGGCGAGGCACTTGTTGAACGACGCCTTGCCGGCGGCGACGTCCTGCGCCAGCGCGGCAGACGCGGCGACAGACGATGCCAGGATGATCAGCGCGCTCACGGTCAGTTTTTTCATGGGATGCTCTTTGGATTCGGATGGCCCTGAGGCCGCTTGTGGCATGGCGGGCTCGCTCTGGACAAGCCGCCAACAGGTCCGCTCCGCTCACCCTTTGGAGAGCTACCCAAAACAGTTCAGACGTGCTTGATTTGTTGCGACAAATCGGTGACCGGCGGAGGCGCCGCGCCGGCCGGCGCGGGCTTCAAGGAAAACCACATGACCATCATGATGCCCGCACCGGATCAGGCGGTTTTGGCACGTCGCGATGCGATCGTCGCTGCGCTGCGCGCCATCGTCCCGGGTGAGGGCGTCATCGACAAGGCCGCCGAGATGCTGCCTTACGAATCCGATGGCCTGATGGCCTATCGCCAGCCGCCGATGGTGGTGGTGCTTCCGGACACCACCGAGCAGGTCTCGAAGGTTCTGAAATACTGCTTCGAGCAGGGCATCAAGGTGGTGCCGCGCGGTTCCGGCACCTCGCTGTCCGGCGGCGCGCTGCCGCTGGCCGATGGCGTGCTGCTGGGCCTCGGCAAATTCAAGCGCATTCGCGAGATCGATTTCGACAATCGCGTGGTCGTGACCGAGCCCGGGGTAACCAATCTCGCCATCAGCCAGGCGGTGGCGCATGCCGGATTTTACTACGCGCCCGATCCGTCGTCGCAGATCGCCTGCTCGATCGGCGGCAATGTCGCCGAGAATTCCGGCGGCGTGCATTGCCTGAAATACGGCATGACCACCAACAACGTGCTGGGCTGCGAGATCGTGCTGATCACGGGCGAAATCCTGCGGATTGGCGGCAAGTCGCCGGAGACTTCCGGCTACGATCTGATGGGGATCATCACGGGGTCGGAAGGCCTGCTCGGCGTCATCACCGAGATCACGGTGCGGATCCTGCAGAAACCGGAGACCGCGCGGGCGCTGATGGTCGGCTTTGCGCAAGTCGAGGCTGCCGGGCAGTGCGTGGCCGACATCATCGGCGCCGGGATCATTCCGGGCGGCATGGAGATGATGGACAGGCCGGCGATCCACGCCGCCGAAGCCTTCGTCCATGCCGGCTATCCGCTCGACGTCGAGGCGCTTTTGATTATCGAACTCGACGGCCCCGGCGTCGAGGTCGATGAACTGATCAAACGCGTCGAAAAAATCGCGCTCGGCTGCGGCTCGACCAGCTGTCAGATTTCCAACTCCGAGGCCGAGCGGAACCTGTTCTGGGCCGGGCGCAAGGCGGCGTTTCCGGCCGTGGGCCGGATCTCGCCGGACTATCTGTGCATGGACGGCACCATCCCGCGCGGCGCGCTGCCGCAGGCATTGGCCCGGATCCGCGACCTCTCGGCGAAGTACGGTCTTGGCGTCGCCAATGTGTTTCACGCCGGTGACGGCAATCTGCATCCGCTGATCCTGTACGATGCCAACAAGCCCGGCGAGATGGACAGGGCCGAGGCCTTTGGCGCGGATATCCTGCGCTGCTGCGTCGAACTCGGCGGCGTGCTGACCGGAGAACATGGCGTCGGCGTCGAGAAACGCGATTTGATGCCGGAGATGTTCAGCGAGATCGACCTCAACCAGCAGCAGCGGCTGAAATGCGCGTTCGACGCGCAGGGCTTGCTCAATCCGGGCAAGGTGTTTCCGACCCTGCATCGCTGCGCCGAACTCGGCCGCGTGCACATCCACGGCGGCAAGTTGGCGTTTCCCGACTTGCCAAGGTTCTAGCTGGCTGCGGCATCCACTTTGTGTGCCGGCGCGGGATGTTTGGTTTCGCGTCCCTTGACGTCGGCATAGTGTTGTGGCGCCTCGCGGCGATCGAAGCGGCCGTAATCGCGCACCACGCGCACCTTGCGGTGCCGCAGCGTTTCGATGCCGTCGATCTTTTTCGGCTTCCAGATCTCCGCCGCCTTCAGGTCCTTCCAGGCGATCAAGAGCGCCATCTTGCCGGGATTGTAGATGCTGGCCCAGACGTCGTGCTCGGCGACCGCGCCGCTGTTCAGGTCGAGGCCGAGATGTGCGGGCAACAGGTCGGCCTGGCTGGCGAAGGCCACACCCTTGACGGGCGTGATCTCGGTAAACGTCGCTACCTTGGCATTTCCGACTTCGGTTTCGTCGAAGCGGCGTTCGTGCACCGGCGCTTCCTTCGGCGGGTTGGTGTCGGCAGTCACGTCGCCGACGCGCAAATGATAGTCTTGGAAGATTTCGAACCGGCCCTTGCCCTGCACGACGTGGTGCTCGCCCTCGGTACGCCAGCGCACGACGGATTTCTCGTCGCGCCAGGTCGAATGAGACAGGATCCAGCCGGGCCTCAGCTTGCTTTCGAAGCGCTCGTTGTCGACGAAGCCGTCGATGGTTTCCAAGATCGGTTTCAGATGCTTGGCAAGCTCAAGATAGTCGTCCTTGCGGCCGTCATTGGGATGAACTTCAAAGATCACAGAGAACATCGTCTTTCCTTTCGGTGGTGGTTCAGGCGGGAATCGGCGCGATATCGTCGCCGTGGAGGAAGTTGATGCTTTCGCGCCAAAGCGCCGGGCGCATCGTCTCGAGATGCATCAGGTGCGTGCCGCGCGCGATCTTGATGTCGCGCTTCGCAGGCGCGTGGGTAAACGCATTGAACAGCCATTGCGCGTCGTCATCCTGCATCAGGCCGTCCCATTCGCCGCGGATGATTGCCACGGGCGAGCGGATCTTTGCCGGGTCGTAGGCGAGTTGGCCGTGCCAGGCCTTGATGATCTCGCTGAACGGGCCAAGCGGCGTTTTCACCCCGGAAGGGTCGCGCGAACGGCTTTCCGGATCGCTGTCGAGATAGGACCTGCTCCAACCCTCGAAGTGAAGGCGCGACAGCACCGGCGGCTCGTGCGCGGGGACGTCCTCAATGAAGCGATTCCATTGGTCCTCCGAAGTCACGACCCGCCACGCCGGAAACGTGGCCGGGGTTTCATAACGCCGCGGCTGGCGGCGGCCGATCGGAGCGAACAGCACCAACCGGTCGACCAGCGCGGGATGGGCAGCGGCAAACAGGCAGGCGGGCATCGAGCCCCACGAGTGCGAGATCAGCGACAGTTTTTCTATATTCTGGTGCCCAAGGATGAAGCGAGCGGCGGCCTCCAGTTGTTTCGCCGCGTCTTGCGCCACGCAAAGCGGCGGATTCTGGACCGCCGGCTGTTCCATTTCAGGATAACGGTCGGAATGACCGAAGCCGTAGAAGTCCAGCCCCCAGACGTCGAAGCCTGCTTCCGTAAGCGCGTCGCGCCACGATTTGCCTTCGAAACGGTGTGCGATCGAAAGCGCCGACGGAAATGTCGCGCCATGCACATAAAGCACCGTGCGGCGCGGCTTGGTTTCGCCCTGGGGCGCGGGCAGGAAGCGGAGAAAGAGCGACAATCCCTCGCGCGGTCCCGGAATGCGAAACTGCTGTTCGCGGGGATCGAGTTTTGTGTTCGTTGAGAAATCCGTCATACGAATTGCCGATCAATTTGGGGTGGTATGGTGAGCGGTGTTATTTCGGAAACATTCACTGGTTGCGTGACAGCTCTTCACCATCAACTCGCGTTAGCGGTATTAGTTTCCGCCAAACGCTTCGATCGTGATCGAAGTGACGTCGCGCGGGCCGCAGGATTTTCCGAAGCAACACCAACAGATTGCCTTGTCTGCTAATGAGGAGGCCGTCAAAACAGAGTTCCGGCGAAACCTCAGGCGCTTGTGCTGATGGTTTCGCGCGGAATCTCTTATTCTCGGGTGCGCCGCGACTTTACGAACTCGCGGACTAAGTGGAGCTTATAGGAGCGCGTATTGGGCGCGTTCTCGCTTGGCGAGAAGCGGCAACGCCTGATCCGCGATGTAGGTCTTGAAATAGGCGCTCTCCTGATGCGCCTTGAGCGCGGCGTCGTCCCGGAACAGTTCGTAGAACAGAAACTGCGCCGGATTTTCCTTGCCGCGTCCAATGAGAAACAGCTTTGCGCCGGGATCGCGTTGCGCTTCGGGTAGAAAGCGGTCGAGTATCGCGGCGACTTTGTCGGCCTGCCCCTCCTTGGCCTCCCATTGCGCCACCACCAGCAGGCTGCCGCCGTTGACGACGTCGCTTACTGTTTTCTTGTTCATTGCATAACTGCTCATGTTCATCACTCCCTGGTTTGGTTCTGATCGAGATAGCGAGATCGCCCATGGCGAGAAGTTGATGGTCGCCATGACCGCACCGAATGTTCCGATGGCCGATCGCCGGCCGAACATCGCGGTGCATCGTGTGACTTCCGAACGCTTCATGATGGTCTCCATCGGCTCGTACCGTCGCGGATCAACGCGACCTTGTATCGATGGTTCGGCGGATTTAGTTCGGCAACGGTCGAACTGTCGATGTCGTAAACGGTTCGATCGTTATCGAAGCGTTGAAGCGGAACGCCGTGCGATGGGAAGCGTTGGTGCTCGGTCAATTGGGAGAAAAAGTCATGCCGGCCATCGCGCCACAACTCGCCCAATTGGTGGCGGACCCCGGACGCGCCAATATCCTGTCGACGCTGATGGACGGCCGCGCGCTCACGGCGAGCGAACTCGCGATCGTTGCCGGCGTCACACCGCAAACGACCAGTTCGCATCTGGCAAAACTCGTCAAACATGAACTGCTGACCGTTGAAAAGCGAGGGCCCCGCCGCTTCTACCGGCTGGCGACGCCGCTGGTCGCGCAAATGCTGGAGGGCATCATGACGGTAGCGGTAACGGGACCGCCGCGGCTCCGTCCGCCATCCAGCATCGACGCCGAGATGCGGCGGGCGCGAACCTGCTACGACCACCTTGCGGGGGAGCTTGGCGTCGCGCTGACCGACGGCATGCGGGATCGCGGGCTTCTCGTCCTCGACGCTGATGCCGGCGAGCTGACCGCAGAAGGATCGGAATTCCTGGCCGGTCTCGGCATCGATCTGACGTCGCCGACCCGCAGCCGGCGGGCGTTTTGCCGCCCCTGTCTCGATTGGAGCGAACGGCGTCCGCATCTGGCGGGGCGGGTTGGCGCATCGCTCGCCAATCTCGCCTTCGAGCGGGACTGGATACGCCGGCGGCCGCAGGGGCGGTCGGTTGAAATCACCGAGAACGGCATCGCAGCATTCAGAACCTTGTTCGACGCGCGAATTTGATTTCGGACACGAATTTGGCTACCACGCTGAGGCGTGGACGGGTCGCGATCTCGGTGGCGCATTATGACTGACATCCCGGTGGGTCAGATGGCGGGCGCAGTGACCCATGCGCGCCGCGCGCCGCGATTGTTGTTCATCGACAACATCAGATGGTCGATGATCGTCCTCGTGCTCAGCATGCACGCTTGCGACACTTACAGTCCGTTCGGAAACTGGTACTATTTGGATCGACAAAAAGCCGGCTTCGGCACAACGCTGCTGTTCGGCGTCTACCAGAGCTTCCTGCAGGCATTTTTCATGGCGGCGCTATTCTTCATTGCCGGCTATTTTTCCGCCGCCGCCTATGATCGAAAGGGCTTCTCGCAATTCGTCGGCGATCGCTTTGTCCGGCTTGGACTGCCGACGCTGCTCTATATGTTCGTGATCGGTCCACTGACGCAATATTTCCTGTCCCGGACCTGGGGAAGCGGCGGCTTCGTCCACCAATGGCTGGTTCATCTGGAGGACGGCGAGTGGTTGTCGGAAACCGGGCCGATGTGGTTCTGCGCAGCGCTGCTTTTGTTCTCGATCGTTTACGCCCTGATCCGCCTCGCAGGCTGGAAGCCGGTCGGGATCGGACTTCCCGGCAATCTCGACCGCGGAACAGCGGTTGCGGCCTTCGTCGCCGTCATGGCGGCCGCGACCTTCCTGGTCCGTATCGTCGTGACCGAGGGCGCCTCGGTGCTCAATGTGCATCCCGGCGATTTCCCGCAATATGTCCTGATGTTCGCCGCCGGCGTCGTCGGCTATCGCGGCAACTGGATGACGGAGCTTGCTGAGCGCCTATGCATCCGCTGGGCGTCGGTGGCGCTGATCCTGGCGGTCCCGCTGTTCGCAGCACTCATCCTATTTGGTGGTGGCTTGCAGGGCGAGACCGCGCAATATGCCGGCGGTCTCAATCCGGTCAGTGCCGGAAAATGCCTGTGGGAGGCGCTTGTCTGCGTGGGAATGGGTCTTCTGATGCTTGCTGTCTACCGACGTCATTTCGATACGCAGGGGCCGCTATCGCGGTGGCTGTCCGACAACGCCTTTGGCGTCTACCTCATTCATCCGCCGATCCTGATCGGTTTCGCCATCCTGCTGCACGGCGTCGTCCTGAACCCGGTCGCAAAAGCGCTGTTGCTCACCGCCGTGGCAGCGATCGGCAGTTTCGTGGTGTCGGGCTTTGTTTTGCGGAAGTCGCCATTGCGCGCGATCATCTAGAGTTTTCAATGGACACTCTCAAAGTACGCGACGCGGCTGACGTCGAGCAGGTGGTGCGCGCGGCGATCGCCAGCGAACAGCCGCTGGAAATCGTCGGCCATGGCTCCAAGCGGCTGATCGGCCAGCCGATGGCGACCAACGCGCTGCTCGACCTGTCTGATCTGAACGCGGTGACGGGGTATGAACCGAACGAGTTGATCATCACGGTGCAGGCCGGCGCGCCGCTGGCCGATGTGCTGTCGCTGATCGACTCCAAGAACCAGCAATTCGCGTTCGAGCCGATGAATACCGCGCTGCTGTTGGGCACGCCGGATCTCGGCACCATCGGCGGCATGATCGGTGTTGGTCTGGCGGGTCCGCGCCGCATCAAGGCCGGCGGCGCCCGCGACCACCTGTTGGGCGCGCATGCGGTGTCGGGTTTCGGCGACAGTTTTGTCGCCGGCGGCAAGGTCGTGAAAAACGTCACCGGTTACGATCTCTGCAAGCTGCTGGCGGGCTCCTGGGGCACGCTGGCTGTGATGACCGAGGTGACCTTGAAGGTGATGCCGCGACCCGAGAGCGAACGCACGCTGGTGCTGCGCGGGCTGGATGACGTCGCCGCGAACCGCGCGATGACGGCGGCACTCGGCTCGCCGTTCGATGTATCCGGGGCGGCGCATGTGCCGAATTCGGCATTCCGGGCTTCCGGGGGCGGATTTGGCGGCCTGGGATCGCCGGCACAGGCGGTCACCCTGGTTCGGCTGGAGGGCATCGCGGCGTCGGTCGCCCATCGCGCGGCTACGCTTGTCGAACTTCTGGCGCCGTTTGGGACGGCGGACACCGTCGAAGATGCGGCATCGGCGGCGATCTGGGTTGCCGTGCGCGACGTTCAGCCGTTCGCGGCCAACGGCACGCTCGGCGCATGGCCGGTGTGGCGCATCGTCTGTCCGCCGGCGTCCGGTGGCGCGCTCGGCGAACAGCTTGCGCGCGATACCGGCGGCGACGTGATCTATGATTGGGGCGGCGGCCTGATCTGGGCGGCGTTGCCGCCCAAGGCCGACGCCCAGGCCGCCTTGGTGCGCGCGCGCGTCGACGCCGTCGGCGGCCACGCCACTTTGCTGCGTGCCGCCGACGAGGTGCGCCGCAACGTCGATGTGTTTCATCCGCAAGCCGACGGCCTTGCGGCGCTCGGCGAACGCGTCCGCCGCAGCTTCGATCCCAAGAACATCCTCAATCGCGGCCGGCTGATGCGAGAATCCGTGACATGAAGACCGAATTCAGCCTCGCGCAACTCGCCGATCCCGATATCGCGGAAGCCGACAAGATCCTGCGCGCCTGCGTGCATTGCGGGTTCTGCACCGCAACCTGTCCGACCTATGTGCTGCTCGGCGACGAACTCGACAGCCCGCGCGGCCGCATCTACCTGATCAAGGAGATGCTGGAGAAAGACCGGCCGCCGACCCAGGAGGTGGTCAAGCATATCGACCGCTGTCTCTCCTGCCTTGCCTGCATGACCACCTGTCCCTCCGGCGTGAACTACATGCATCTGGTCGACCAGGCACGGGTCAGGATCGAGAGGGATTATACGCGGCCGCTGACCGAGCGGGCCTTGCGCGCGGTGCTTGCCTTCGTTTTGCCGCGGCCCGGATTGTTCCGCGCCGGCATGATGCTGGCGCGGCTGGCCCGGCCGCTGACCGCGTTGTTGCCGGTGCCGAAGGCCGCATCGGCGTCGCCGACCCTGTGGCGGCGTTTGACGGCGATGCTGGCGCTGGCGCCCGGCCGCCTGCCGGCCAGGGGGCCTGTGGGGGGAAGCGTTTTTCCGGCCGTGGGCGACAAGCGCGGCCGTGTCGCGCTGCTGCAAGGCTGCGCTCAGCAGGTGCTGGCGCCGCGTATCAACCAGGCCGCCATCAATGTTTTGACGCGCCACGGCATCGAGGTGGTGCTGGTCAAGGACGAGCAATGTTGCGGCGCGCTAACCCACCATCTCGGAGATGACGGCGACGCGCTGGCGCGCGCCCGCGGCAATGTCACGGCCTGGCTCAACGAGGCTGCGGGCGGCGGCCTCGACGCCATCCTGGTGACGACGTCGGGTTGCGGCACGGTGATCAAGGACTACGGTTTCATGCTGCGCGACGACCGCGATTTCGCCGGCCCCGCTGCGAAAGTCTCGGAACTGGCCAAGGACATCACGGAATATCTCGGCGGCATCGATCTGAAGCCGGTGCAACAGCAGCAGAGCGATCTCGTTATCGCCTATCATTCGGCCTGTTCGCTGCAGCACGGACAGAAAATCACGCAAGCTCCGAAAGAATTGCTTTCCAAGAACGGATTCGTGGTGAAAGATGTGCCCGAGAGTCATTTGTGTTGCGGTTCGGCGGGGACTTACAACATTCTCCAGCCTGACATTGCGAACAAATTGCGCGACCGCAAGGTCGCCAATATTGCGATGGTCAAGCCGGACATGATCGCTGCGGGCAATATTGGGTGCATGGTGCAGATTGCCGGCGGTACGTCTGTTCCCGTGGTGCACACGATTGAGCTGCTCGATTGGGCGACGGGCGGTCCCCGGCCAGGACGGAACTGATCGAGACGGAACTGATCGAATTAAGCTGATCGAGGCTGAACGGATCGTTTGGCCTGGGGGCCAAAAGCGGACGATTTGAAGCGACACGGTGATCGTTAGACTTTGATCGGCGGCAACAGGAGGATCGCGATGGCTAAGGGAAAAAAGAATAAAAAGGCTAAGAAGACCAAGAAAAAGCCTTTGATGGCGAAGAAAAAGTCGGCCAAGAAATCTTCGAAGAAGTCGGCCAAGAAAGCCAAGAAATCAGTCAAGAAATCAGTCAAGAAATCAGCCAAGAAGTCGGCGAAGAAGGCCAAGAAATCTGCGAAGAAATCCGCCAAAAAGTCTAAGGTGGCCGCGCCGAAAAAGTCGGCCAAGAAGTCGGTGAAGAAGGCGAGCGCCAAGAAGGCTGCAAAAAAACAGGCGGCTCCGGCCGTCGTTGCCGCCCCGGTCGCGCCCAAGCCGCCTGCGCCCAAGCCGCCCGCACCAAGGCCGGTGGCGCCCAAGCCCGCGATGCCCGCGCCAAGCCCGGCTCCCGCAGCCACGCCGGTCCCGGCGGCGCCGAGTTGGGCCGGTCCAAGTTCGGCAGCGCCGAGTCCTGCTCCGTCTCCTGCTCCGTCCTGGGGACATTCGAGCGGCATGAGTTCGTCGCACCCGTCGTCTTCCAGCGAAGACG
>Ga0302314_10017003_pt1 | contig 12239 bp, 12 predicted proteins | sample III_Palsa_N2_3_FD_200533 | JGI IMG/M metagenome (GOLD analysis project Ga0302314, IMG submission 200533) | Peat permafrost microbial communities from Stordalen Mire near Abisko, Sweden - III_Palsa_N2_3 | ecosystem: Environmental > Terrestrial > Soil > Palsa > Peat permafrost | place: Sweden...
TCTACCTGGAGGACGGCACCTTGCTGGCGTCCTACGGGCAGGCGGACGTGATCGTGGAGAAGTCCGCGCAGGCCATGCTGCAACTCGCACTGGATGTGCAGTTCGCAGACATGGCGGCGAGCGCGCTCACCTTCGGCGATACGAATTTCAGCAACCCGGCCGCGACCACCGAACGCCTCGGCGTGGTGGAGCTGGCGACCGACGAGGAAGCCGGCAGCGGTCGCGATGCACAGCGCGCCATCACGCCGCGCAGCCTGAAAAGCACCCTCGACACGCGCCTCGGCACGAATGCACCAACCGACTTCGGCAAGACCCTGCTGGCGCTCGCGACCGCGGCCGCCTTCCGCACCGCGCTGGCCCTGAAAGGTGCCGCGCTGAAGGACGAGGGCGCCGGCAACGGTCTCGATGCCGATCTGCTCGACGGCCAGCACGGCGCGTATTACCGCAGCTGGGACAATTTGACCGGCGTACCGGTGACCTTCCCGGCCTCGCCGCATCGCACCGACTGGACGACGCTCGACAATATCCCGGTGACGGCGACGCGCTGGCCGGCGTGGACCGAAGTCAGCGGCAAGCCGGTCACCTTCGCGCCCTCGGCGCATTCGCATGCGATCGGCGACGTGAACAACCTGCAGGCCGCGCTGGACAGCAAGGCCACGCCCTCGCAGATTACCGCCGCGTTCGATGCGGCAATCAAGCTCGGGGCGGCCAACAGCACGGCCCGCACGATCTTTCAGTCCGGCGCGCCGCCCGATATCGCACACATCGACTCGACGGGTAACAGCCGCAACGTCCCGTTGCAGATTTCCAATGCCGGGAACATCGGCGCGTCGGCGGTGCTTTCCTTTATTCGTGAGGGTCAGTTCGGCGCGCATCTGGGCCTCGATACCGACAACGCCCTGAGGTTCGGCGGCTGGTCGTTTGGGCAGACGGCCTGGCGCGTGGTGCATGAGGGACTGGCCGAGGTCACCCTGGCCGGTTCGCTGTCGGTCAATGGCGATCCGAATTTCGGGTTCAGCAAGACCCTGCCCGACGATTGTCTGACGCTGCGAGCTTGGGCCGATCTGCGTTTCCAGCGCCGCCGCGACAGCGCCACGTTCGCGATCTGGCACGGCGGCAATTTCACGCCGGCCAGCAAACAGGATGCGCTGGGCTTTGTCCCCGTGCAGCAGGGCGGCGGCGTAGGCCAAGCGACCAACAAGCTCTATCTCGGCTGGAGTGGCAGCAAGCTGCGCGCGACCGTGGACACGACCGACATGGGCGCGCTCGCCCTCGAATCGTGGAGCAATGACACCTTCCTGCCGCGCGCGGGCGGCCTCATGGGTGGCGGCATCGATTCCCCTCTCATTGCGGATAACACCAGCATCGCCAGCTACGCGCGCTCCACCTTCCGCGCGCAGAGCAATGCCTCGACCGCCGCGGCGATTTCGTTCTTGCGTGCGGGTGCGTTCGGCGTGTTTTTCGGTCTCGATACCGATAACCGCCTCAAGGTCGGCGGCTGGTCGATGGGCAACGTCGCTTATGCGCTGTTCCATGAAGGCAACTTCAACCCGGCGAGCAAGGCCGACAGCGGCCACCGGCACAATTTCGACACCATCAACGGGCTGATGGAATGGCTCAGCGATCGCCCGACGCGCGCCGAATTCCCCTGCTCCGCGGGCGAGAACGGCTGGCAGAAGCTGCCCAGCGGATTGATCTTCCAGTGGGGGACGTATCGCCCGAGTGGCCCGTGGCCCGAAGGCACCGGCCCGACGCTGGGTTTTCCGATGGCGTTCCCGAATGCCTGCCAGCACGTCCAGCTCACGGACTTCAACAACAACGTGGGCGGACGCGGCTGGAACCGCTACGACATCAGCGCGCAGGTCACCGGCTGGGGCACGTCGCAGTTCACCACCTTCCTGCAATGGCCGGGCTCGCAGGACGCCAACAACTGGGCCGGTCTCACGTATTTCGCGGTGGGTTACTGATGGCCTTCTATTTCCGCCCCACGAATCTTGGGTTTTACAGCGATGCGTTCCACGGCTCGCGCACCCTCACGGTGCCTGATCCCGACTGGATCGCACCGGCCAACGATCCCGACGCGCTGGCACCGCGGATCGACGTCCCGAACCCGGCCTGCACGCTACCGCCGATCAAGGAACTGATTCCGATCACCGCCGAGCAGTACGCCGCCCTGATCGACGGCCAGAGTCGCGGGCAGCTGATTGCGTTAGTGGACGGCCAGCCGACGCTGGTTGACCCTCCGCCGCGCTCGGTGGGGGAGGAGTGGGCCGCAGCCGCTCGCGAGCGCGACCGCCGGCTGGCCGTCGCGGCTTCGACTATGGCACCGCTGCACGACGCCGTGGACCTCGGCATCGCCACCGATGACGAAACTGCGCGGCTCATCACATGGAAACGCTATCGCGTCGCCCTGAACCGTCTCGACCTCTCTGTCTCGCCGATCGTCTGGCCCGAGGCGCCGTCTGATTCCCCTTCCATCCCTTCCGAGGTTTGATCTATGCCGACTGCTTACCACCACGGCGCCCGCGTCCTGGAAACCAGCGATGCCCCGCTGGCGCTGCCGATCGTCTCCACCGCCGTCATCGGTTTGATCGCCACGGCGACCGATGCGGATGCCGATGCCTATCCGCTCGATCAGCCCGCGCTGCTGACCCGCCCGCAAGTCGGTCTCGCCAAGGCCGGCACGAAAGGCACTCTTGCCGCCTCGCTGCAGGCCATCGCCGATCAGGTGACCTGTCCGGTCGTGGTGGTGCGTATCGCCGAGGGTGTCGATGCGGAAGCCACCACCAGCCACGCGATCGGCGGCACGAATGCCGAGGGCCGCTACACCGGCATGAAGGCGCTGCTCGGTGCGGAACAACGGCTCGGTGTGCGCCCGCGCATCCTGGGCGCGCCGGGCCTCGATACCAAACCCGTGACCACCGCGCTGGTGGCGCTGGCGCAACAGCTGAAAGGCTTTGCGTATGCCAGCTGCGCGGACTGCGCCACCGTGAGTGATGCCAAGCTATACCGCAAGGGTTTCGGCGCACGCGAGCTGATGCTGATCTGGCCCGACTTCACCCGCTGGGACACCGTCAAGAATGTGGAGGCGAAGGCGCAAACCATCGCCGTCGCGCTGGGCTTGCGCGCGAAACTCGATCAACAAGTCGGCTGGCATCGCGTGCTGTCGAACATCCCGGTGAATGGCGTCCAGGGTATCGATAAGGACGTCTATTTCGATTACCTCACCGAAGGCACCGATGCGGACCTGCTGAACGAGGCCGGCGTGACCACGCTGATCAATCGCAACGGCTTCCGCTTCTGGGGCTCGCGCACTTGCGACGATGGCGACTTCATTTTCGAGTCGTACACGCGCACCGCGCAGGTCGTCGCCGACACGATCGGTCAGGGCGTATTCGAGTACAGCGACAAGCCGATGCACGCGAGCCTCGTGCGCGACCTGGTCGAGTCGATCAACGACCGGCTGCGCAGCCTGGTCCGTCAGGGTTTTCTGCTGGGCGGCCATTGCTGGTTCGATCCGGCCTTGAACGCCACCGCCGATCTGAAACTCGGCAAGGTCGCGATCAGCTACGACTACACGCCGGTTCCGCCGCTGGAAGATTTGACCCTGCGGCAGACCTTCACCGACACCTATTTTGCCGACCTCGCCGCCGCCGTCACCGCAACCAATAACGCTTAAGGATTCCCTGCATGGCGCTGCCCAAGATACTCAAGAATTTCGACCTGTTTCAGGATGGCGAATCGTGGCTCGGCCAGATCGCCAGCGTCACGCTGCCCAAGCTCAGCCGCAAGATGGAGGAGTTGCAGGCGGGCGGCATGGCCGGCCCGGTCAACATCGACCTCGGTCAGGAAAAGATCGAGCTGGCCTTCAGCGCCAACGGCCTGATGCAGAGCGCGCTCGATGCCTATGCCGCCACCTCGGTCACCGCGGTGCAGCTGCGCTTCGGCGGCGCCTACCAACAGGAGGACAGCGGGCGTTATGACGCGGTCGAGGTGGTCGTGCGCGGGCGCTACAGTGAAGTGGACTTCGGCGAAGGCAAGACCGCCACGCTCAACGAGCACAAATACACGATGCCCTGTGCGTACTACAAGCTCAGCATCAACGGCCGCGCCGTGATCGAAATCGATCTGCTCGCCAATGTCGTGATCGTCAACGGCAACGATGTGACAGCGGCCCAGCGCGCTGCGATCGGCCACTGGTGATACCCGCGTGCGTGATCGACGCGCCGTCTTTTCTTTCCTCTCGTCTTAGAAGGTTTTCCCCATGACCGAACGCACCTCGACCACGATCACCCTCGACACCCCGATCCCGCGCGGCGATACCACGATCGAACAGATTGAACTGCGCCGTCCTCGCGCCGGCGAGTTGCGCGGCGTGCAGCTGGTGAACCTCCTGCACATGGACGTCGCCGCGCTGGAAGTCGTCCTGCCGCGCCTCACGTCTCCCGCGCTGACCCGGCAGGACGTCGCCGCGCTCGATCCCGCCGACCTGACGCAGTTCGGCATGGAGATCGCCGGTTTTTTGTTGACGAAAGCGACCCGGTCGGACTTCCCGAACGCGTAGAGGACGCGATGGCCGATATCGCGGTGGTGTTCCACTGGCCGCCCGCCACGATGGCGGCCATGACGCCCGCCGAACTCATGCAGTGGCGCGAGCGCGCCCGCGTGCGTCATGGCGGCGAGTCCTGACGCATGGATTTGAAACTCACCGTCCTGCTGGGGATGATCGATCGCGCGACCGCACCGCTGCGGGCGATCGGCGACCGCTCGGCGGCGACCGCCAAGGCGCTGCGCGACACGCGCCAGCGCCTGAAAGACCTTTCACGCGTGCAGGAGGCCGTGCAGGGTTTCCGCGAGCTGAAGGCCGGCACCGAGAAGCTGGGCGCGAAGCTGCGCGAGACGCAGCAGCGCGCGACGACGCTCGGCAAGCGGATCGCCGACTCGGGTGTGGCGACCGAAGCGCAGGCTCAGGCGTTCGACAGCGCGCGGAAACAGGCGGCGGTGCTCGGTCGCAAATACGAAGCCAACACCCTGCAACTGCAGGCGATGCGCCAGAGTCTCGGCGCGGCCGGCGTGGATACGAAAAACCTGAGCCAGCACGAGCGGCGCCTGCGCGACGATCTGGCCGGCGCCAATCGTCAGCTTGAAACGCAGCAGGCCCGCCTGCAGCAGCTGACCACGCAGCAACGTCGCGCCAGCACGGCACGCCAAGCCTACGAACGCGCGCAGGCGACCGGCGCGCACCTGGCGGTCGGCGGACTGGCGGCGATGACGACCGGCCAGCACCTCCTGGGCGGCCTGCGGCCGGTGCTGGACGAAGCGAAAGCCTTCCAGACCCAGATGGCGCAGCTGCGCGCACTCGGCATCGGCGATGCGATGGTCAGCGATGCCTCCAAGTTTGCGCGCGGCCTGGACGTGATGGGCACCAGCGCCACGGAGAATCTGAAGTTGCTGAAGGAGTCGTACAGCGTCCTGCGTGACATGCACGAGGCCGAGCAGGTCACGCCGTATCTCGCGCGGATGAAATTCGGCATCGAGACCGTGATGGCGCAGGCCGGCCACGGCGAAGGCCACGGCGAGCATGCCGAAACCATGTTCATGGATCTGTTGAAGGTCGCCGAGCTGCGCGGCGCCGCGAAAAATCCCGAGAGCCTGAAACGCGTGCTCGACTTCGCCACGCAATCGTATGTCGCCTCCGGTGGCCTGGTGAAGCCGGAGGACATGCTCAACCTGATCAAGACCGGTGGCGTCGCGGCCAAGCAGCTCGACGATTCCACGTTCTTTTTCGGCTTGCTGCACACGATGCAGGAAATGGGCGGCCATCGCGCCGGCACGGGCCTCGCCACCGCGTACCAGAATTGGGCAGCGGGCCGCACCACCCAGCAGTCCGCCGAGGAACTGGCCCAGCTCGGCCTGCTGAATTCCAACGCGGTGAAATACGGCAAGACCGGCCACGTCACCAAGCTCTTACCCGATGCATTGAAGGATGGCGCGCTATACCGGAGCAATCCGTATCAGTTCCTGCTCGACAAGGTCATCCCGAAGCTCAACCCCACCGGCGCGCTCACCGACCAACAGGTGGTCAGCAAGATCAACGCACTATTCTCCGGTCGCAAGGGTGGCGATCTATTCGCTTCCTTGTATATGGAGCGCTCGAACATCGCCAAGCATCTCGCTGCCGCGCCGAAGGCCTACGGCGTCGAAGCGCTATACCGCGAGGCGACGCAGACCGCGCAGGGACAGGAAGCCGAGCTGCTGGCGAAGAAGGCCGACCTCTATCGCGAGTTGGGTACGCAGCTGCTGCCGCTGTATGTGTCGGCCTTAAGCAAGCTGGTCGGTGTGCTGCGATCGCTCAATGGCTGGGCGCAGCGGCATCCGCAGCTTGCCAAAGGTCTGGTCGTCGTCGCGGCGTCGTTCGGCGTGCTGCTCTCGACGGTGAGCGCGGTGATGGTGGCGCTTGGCGGCCTGATCGGGCAGTTCGCGCTGCTGCGTTTCGCGCTGCGCATGGGCGGCCTGCGCCTCGGTGCGCTGTTCGGGCGCGGTGCGGCGGCGGGCGAAGGTGCAGCCGGCTGGCTGTCGCGCTTGCCTCGGCTTTTCCCGCTGATCGCGACCGGCGCCCGCGCGGCGATGCTCGCCATCACCGGCGTCAGCGCGCCGGTCGCGCTGCTGGTGGCGGCGCTGGTCGCCGGTGCGGTGCTGGTGCATCGGTACTGGCAACCCATCGCGGCGTGGTTGCAGGGCGTCGGACAAGGGATCGTGCAGACGGTCGGGCCGGTGCTGGCGAAGATCGGCGACGCGCTGGCACCGCTGAAACCGGCATGGGATGCGATCGCGGCTGGCATCGCGACCGTGTGGCGCTGGCTGATCCAGTTGCTGGCGCCGTTCCAGGCGACCCGCGAACAGCTCGACGGTGCGCGCCAGAACGGCGTGGCCTTCGGCCGCGTGGTTGGGCTGGTGCTCGGCGGCGTGGTGCAGGCCGTGACGGCAGGCGTGCGCGCGTTCGTGTGGTTGGGTGAATCGATCGGCATCGCCGCGGGTTGGGTCGCCGTGCATTGGGGGCCGGTCGGCGCGTGGTTTGCGTCGCTGTGGTCGGGCATCCAGTCTGCCGCCTCGACGGCGCTGGACTGGATACAGCGCAAGCTCGATGCCGTACGCGGCGTGATCGATCAGCTCAGTGCGGCCTGGCGACGCCTGCATGGCGACACCGCACCCGCGATGGGTCAGGCGCCGGTGCAGTGGATCATGCCGAACGACACCGAGCGCGCGCATCGCATCGCCGAAACCATCGGCCGCACGCCCTTGCCCGGTGCGGAGACGCCCGCCACCGCCAGTGGCCCTCCCGCGATCACGAACGCGCCGCCCGTGGGTGCACGCGGCGCGCGGCCCGTGCAGGTTGCCGGCGACACCGTCACGGTGCACGTCGATGCGCGCGGCAGCGATCCCGCGCAGACCCAGCGCGCCGTGCGCGATGCCCTGGCGCAACACGCACGCGAGAAACAGGCCCGCGCCCGCTCCGCTTATACCGATGAGGACTGACCCGTGTCCGGTTACGCCCTGATGGCCTTCGGGCCGTTCGCCTTTGGGCTCGGCACCGCCGCGTTCGCGCAGTTGCAGCGGCAGATGCAGTTCAAGCATGCGGCAGCAGTGCGCGTCGGTGTACGCGATGCGTATCAGTTTCTCGGCCCCGGCTCGGAAACGCTCACCCTGTCCGGCGTCGTCGCGCCCGAAGTGACCGGCACGCTGGCGTCGATCACCCAGCTGGAAAACCTCGGCCGTGAGGGCCGCTCGTATGTCTTGGTCGATGGCGCCGGCACGTTGTACGGGGTGTACTACATCGACAGCCTGCAGACGACGCAGAGCTATCACTTTGCCGATGGCACGCCGCGCCGGGTGGAGTTCAGCGTGACGCTGGGGCGCAGCGACGATCTGCCCACCGATACGCCGGCCACGACCGGTGGCGACACGCCGGCATGATCGTGCAGCCGAATCAGCCGATGCTACGACCCACGTGCAAGGTCAGCATCGACGGCGTCGACCTGACCGCACGCCTGCTGCCGCGTTTGGGTTCGCTCAGCATCACGACGACGCGCGCCGGGCATGCCGATCAGCTCGATCTGGAATTCGAGGCGACGGATGGACGTGTGGCCTTGCCGCGCACGGGCGCTCGCCTGAGCGTGATGCTCGGCTTTGAAGGCAGCGGCGTCGCCCTGCAGGGCGATTACACCGTGGACGAGATCGAGCATCGCGGTGCACCCGACATGATCAGCGTGCGGGCGCGCAGCGCGCGCGTGGCCGGGCCGCTGAACGTGCGCAAGGAACGCAGCTGGACCGATACCGCGCTCGGCAAGCTGGTGAAGATCATCGCCAGCGAACATGGCTTGGAGCCTCGGGTAGCGTCGTCGCTGGCGGATCGGCCCATTGCGCACCTGGACCAGACCGAATCGGACATGGCCTTGCTGCGTCGCCTTGGTCGGCAGTGGGATGCGATCGCGACGGTCAAGGCCGGGCGGCTGCTGTTCGCACCGATCGGGCAGGCTCTGACCGCGGGCGGCACCGCGTTACCGCTGCTGACACTGGTGCGCAGTGCCGGCGACCAGCATCGCTACCACGCGGCCGAACGCAACGCCTATACCGGCGTGCGTGCGATCTGGCATGACTTCGGCGCGGCGCGCGGCCGGTCGGTGCTGGCCGGCACGGCCGGGCATGTGAAGGTCATGCGCGATCGCTACGCCCGCGAGGACGATGCCCAGAGGGCCGCCGCCGCGGAGATGGCGCGTGTCCAGCGCCGCGCGTGCACCTTCGAGCTGCAATTGGCGATCGGACGTCCGGACCTCATGCCCGAAATGCCGGCGCGACTCATCGGCTGGCATCCGGCCATCGATACGATAACTTGGATCATCGATCAGGCACGGCACAGGCTGGATGGCGCGAGCGGCTATACCACGGAAGTGTCGCTGGAGAACCGGGCGACTACCGACGACCATGCAACGTTGAGCGAGACACACGACGACATGTAGGCGAATGCTGATCCGAATGGTCGGACTAAGCAGCATGTACGCACCGCATCTTCTTCGCCAGCTCGGGTAGTGTGGCAACATCGTTAAACTAGACGTGTTGGCTCTTGGCTCAAACGGGCCTTTCCAATCAGCATGCGGCACGGTGGCAGTCTCGAACTGAAAATCGGGTAGGAGGAGGCATGCAAAACAAGTATCTTTTTATCGATGGCGCCTATTTGCGTGCCGTCATCTCTGATTTTGGCAAGTACTGGTATGGCATTGAAGACGTGCCCTTCCGATACAACGCACTCGCACTCGGTCACAAAAAGGTCTTCTACTACGACTGCTTGCCTATTGCGCGCAGTGATGAGACCGAGGATGCCTTTGCGCTTCGACTTGCAGCTCAAGAGAATTTTTTTGGCGAGCTTCGGGCATTGCATGGATGGCACGTACTGCTAGGCGTATTAAAGCGTGCGCGAAAAGAGAAGGCCACCCAGAAAGAAATAGACGTCATGATTGCGGTAGATATGCTCACACACACCTACCGCCGAAATATGAGCGAACTGACATTTATCGCTGGGGATCAGGACTTCTTGCCTTTGGTAGAAGCGTTGGTTAGAGAGGGCATGTTTGTCACGCTTCTTTATGAGCAAGAGTCTGGTAGCCGCGAACTGATCAATGCAGCCGATGCGCGCAAGTCCATGGACCTCCCTACTCTTCACAGTCTGCTGACTAGCGAGTTCAGAGATAGTCATCCCTTACCCGAAATAACGACACGTCACCAAGGACCGATGAAGGAGCACAGTCTCATCTGCACGGCTGAAACAACTGACACAGCTACCATCGAGATTCGAAGATTGGATCCTCCGAGGAGGATGTTCGCGGCGATGAGAATTTATCCTGGACAATTAATGTGCCAGTGTTATGAGCATGACAACCTGGAATTTCTTAAAAAGTATTGTGACGATTGCTTCGGATGTGAGAACTGGCTTGACGCTTAACCTATTCACTTAAGCTTCGCAAAAACGCCTAGTTCCAAGACATTTCCGCCATATCCAGCGCTCGCTGGAATCTTGTTCGTTCAGCTGGACGTCCAGACGTCTTTCCGGAAAGGCCAGTGCGGCTTATCGGCTGGCACCCGGCGATCGATACAGTGAGCTGGATCATTGAGCAGGCGCGGCACACGCCGGACGGCACGAGCGGTTACACCACGGCCTTATCGTTGGAGAACCGGGCGACCGTGGCTGATCATGCGGCGCTGGATGAAACGGAGAGTGCCGCATAGCGGCACGGCCTCGTCCTCAACACGATAAGCAGGATGAAAGGGCCAACTTTATGTGACGTATGCCTCATCTTGTGGACTCGAAGAGGATCGTAATATCATGCGTTTCACCGCGATGCATTCGACCGCGTCAAGGTATCGCGAACTAGAGTCCAGGCGGTATGGATTCCAAAAAATGAACGCATGTTGCATGGATTTTTCCTCGCATCGAGTACGACCCGCTCCATGATCGAAATCGCAAGTTCTCACGAATCTGTCCGCTATACCGCCCCTTCGCTGCTCGCCAATCGCAACACCATCGCCTGTCCGCACTGCGGCGGACGCGTCCGCACCCTGACCTCCCGCGCGCTCAGCGCCTTGGTGCGAGAAATCTATTTCGACTGCCTGGATGTGACCTGCGCGCATCGCTTCGTGGCGCAGCTGGGCATCGTGCGCACGCTGACGCCCAGCCTGCGGCCCTGCGCCGAGGTCGCTATTCCTCTGGTTGAGCGTCGCGCCAACGATATCCGGATGCCCGCCACCGACCCGGTTCGACCCGCGGGCGGTACCGCGCTCCGGCGCTGGCTGGCGTAACCCTTTTCTCGTTCGTTGTTGGGTTCAAGACATGAGGCCGCGGACGGCTTCTTGTCATCGTTTTTTTTCAGGGGGTCTTGCATGCTGTATCCGGTCACCAAGTCGGTCAACGAAAACGAGCTGCGGCGGCAGCTGGCCGTCGAATTCATCCAGGCGCATGAAGCCCAATACCTCCATAGCGAACCGCTCGTGCGTCGCTGCGTCGCGTATCTGGTCGCTCACTGGCGCGTGCCGGTCGAGTCGGCCTATGACCTGGCCATGCATGCCCTGGCCGAACGACAGCAGCGCCAACAGCCAGCCGCGTTCGATCTGCCATCCTCGACCCCGGCCGTGGTGCGCCTGATCGACTCGGCCACCGGCCGCGTCGCCGCCTTTACCGCCAGCGAGCTCTGGCAGCTGGCGCAGCATCGGGCGCACATCGAAAACCAGTGCGGCCGACGCGCGGACCGCGACTAGCCTCCCTCGTCGTGCTCCCTACCTAAGATCACGCTTCGATGGCCGGTAGGCCATCGGAACGGGCGTGATCGCGCGCACCTTGCCTTTCAACCCCGCACGGTAGCCCTGGCTACCTCCTGGAGATCATCCCCATGCCTGTAAATAAAACGACGCCCCCACCGGACAACGTCATGCGCTTTACGATCGCCGTGTCGCCGGGGGTGGTCCTGCATCTGCGCCGGCACGACTTCGGCGTGACGGCGGTCTTGGTGGCCCATACCGCGCCGCTCATGGCGTACACCGCCCCGCTGTGCTTTGCCCAGGCGCGCATGGAACACGTCCGCGTCGAGATCGGTCCGTTGGCCTGCCTCTATCTCGACACGACTGTTTTCGTCCTACCCGGCGACGAGCTGGCCGCGGCGGCCAAGCGGCTGCACCTGCCCTCCAAGTACGTGTCGCACGCATGAATCACGATCTGCATCGCGACGTGTTGAAGCGGCTGTTGGATGAATTCAAGTTCAAGGAAAACGGCGACTGGTTGCAGGAAGGCGTCTGCACCCAATGCGGCAAGAAAGAGCTATATGCCAACGCGGCCAGCCCCTGGGTGGTGCGTTGCGGACGCCGGAATAAATGCGGATGGGAGGCGTATGTCAAAGACCTATACGAGGATCTGTTCGAGTCGTGGTCGGATCGGCACGAGGCCACTGTCGAAAATCCCAACGCGAGCGCGGAGGCCTACCTCATCCATGCGCGGGGCTTCGACCTCGCGCGGCTCGCGGGTAGTTATGTGCAGGGCTGGTTCCGCGACAGCGAATCGAAGGCGACGTCGGCGACGGTGCGCTTTCCGCTGGCGTGCGGCGGCTACTGGGAACGCCTGATCGACCGGCCGCATCGATTTGGCAAGCGCAAGGCGAACTTTTCTCCCGGCGATCGCTACGCTGGCCATGCGTGGG
>Ga0302314_10017006_pt1 | contig 12239 bp, 6 predicted proteins | sample III_Palsa_N2_3_FD_200533 | JGI IMG/M metagenome (GOLD analysis project Ga0302314, IMG submission 200533) | Peat permafrost microbial communities from Stordalen Mire near Abisko, Sweden - III_Palsa_N2_3 | ecosystem: Environmental > Terrestrial > Soil > Palsa > Peat permafrost | place: Sweden...
TGAACGGAAACTGGGTCGGCGGCCTGTGGACCGCTTTCATAGGATGGTTCCTCCTGAGCGCGGCGCAGGAAAGCTTGATGCAGGTAGCCATGCGCCACACACTCACGGACATCCGCGCTGCCGACATCATGACGCGCGACATTCCCACCGTCCCGCGCGACATGTCCGTGGAGGACTACGTCCACGAAGTTTTGCGCACCGGCCGACGTTGCCATATCGTCACCGGCGCGGGCCGCCCCGTGGGCCTTGCCACTTTGCATGCCGCGCGCGCGCTGCCTCGAGAAGAATGGGCTAACACCTCGATCCAAGCGGTGATGATGCCGCTCGAGCGCATTCATTCAGCCTCACCTGCGGAGCCGGCCCTGGCAATCCTGCAGCGCATGCAGAGCGAGGACATCAACCAAATGCCCGTGATTTCTGACGAACACATCGTCGGCATGATCGATCGCGACACCATCTTGCGCATGCTGCAAACCCGCTTGCAAGTTGGCCACGTGGCCGGCCAATAGGTCCAGATGCTCGCCGCGAAGTCTGAAACTGCTCGGGTGTAATAGAGTTTTGCTGTCCGGCAGAAGTCTCATCGGGAATCTCGACAGGCTGAGGTGCGGCCATAGGCTCGCGGAGCGTCTCAACGCAGGAAGATAAAGCTAGCCGGAACGGCGTCGGCCGGTTTTTTCTGGTTCTGTTGACTCTCTGGGCTCTGGCGATGATTGTTCCCGGGCTGCAGCGAGTTATCGACTCGCTCAGTTCGTTTGGTCTGTCCGTGGACAACGACGGGATTGTCACCGGCGTTCTTGCCCCGTTTCATTCTGCTGCGGACTCTCCAGCCGCCGCTGCCGGCATCGTCCCAGGCGACCGCGTAGATCTGAAGGCCATGCGCTGTGTTCCTCCCGGCACTCCTCAATGCGCCAGCTTGGTCGCCGTCCTCGGCGGCTTGGGTGGCATGCAGGCAGCGTTGTCAAACCACCAGATCACCCTGGCCCTCAAGCCGAGCTCCGGCGCTGCACCAAAAACCGTGGAGCTTCAGTCCGTTCCAGCTCCGCTGAATCCGCCGGAGAGAGTTGTGCTTTTCCTCGACACTGTCGTGGGGATTATTGTAATCATCATTGCGTTCTGGCTCGTTTGGACGCGCCCCAGTTTGATGACCTGGGGATTGTTCCTCTACGTGGTCTGGATAAATCCGGGCCAGACGTTCACCTACTACGCATTGTTACAGCGTTGGCCGCTTGCCGTACTCGCTCAGGAGTTCGCCGAAGCGTTGGCGCAAGGCGCCGCATTCGCCGGCCTTATGATATTCGCGCTGCGGTTCCCCGACGACCGAACCGAATCGCGCTGGCAAAAAGTGCAATGGGCCGTGCCGCTGCTCGGCGCTGCCATGGCCGTGCTCACGCTGCTGTGCTTCGCCAACTTGTTCGGCTTTCCGACCGAGAGGATCACCGAGATCAGCTTCCTGGCGGGCTACGCGTTCGACGCCGTTGTCTTGCTGATTCTGCTGGAACGTCGTCGCTCGCTGCCACCGCAAGAAGAGCAACGCATGCGCTGGGTAATCTGGGGATGTGCTATCGGACTTCCGGCATTCATCTTGGCTGAGCTTTGTCAGTCCTCCGACCTCATTCTCCATCTGTTCGGCTTCTCACCCTCCCAGGCTTTTGTCGGTCTTCTGTATCTGCCGAACGGAGTGCTGGTCTATTTCGCTTCGCAGGCAGTGTGGCAGCGCCGCGTGGTGAGTGTATCCATCCCGCTTCGCCACGGCACGACCCTGGTTGCATTGACGTTGCTCATCGGTGTCCCCATCTTCCAGCTCGAGCAGAAACTCGATATCGTTAAGGAGTCCTTCCGACTGCCCGCTTGGATCTGGCCGCTGCTGGTGGCTCCGGTCGTTTTGCTCCTGGTGAATCGCTTGCACGAGACCGCTGTCGAACTCGTGGACCGCATCTTCAATCGCCGGTTTCACTCCGCGAAACGACAGCTCAAGGAAGCCAGTGAAGCCATCGCACAAGCCGAATCCCTCGCCGAGATCGACCGCCTGCTCGTGGAAAGCACGGTCGGCGCCCTTTGCTTGTCATCCGGCGCGGTTTTCCGAAGCGAGGGGAACGTGTTCCGCCGTACGCAGGACACCAAAGGCTGGAACGCGTCCATGAAGAAAGAACTGCGCCCGGAATCTGACGCAATCGCACTGCGCTGTTTGCAAGTCGGCGCTCCCGTTCGTCTCAACCACGATGATTGGGATTCGCGCGAACTTCCCCCCGGAATGGATGCGCCCTGCCTTTCCGTCCCGGTGCGGAGCGGAATCACCGAAGCCACCGCGGTAGTCCTGCTCGGGCCGCACGAGACTGGCAATGATATAGACGCCGACGAGCGCGAAATGCTCGACCGTCTCGCCGCGCGCGCCGCAGCCGGGTACGAGCGTGTAGTTACCGGAATGCTGCGTCAAGAGGTGGCGCAACTGAAGGCCCAAGTTGTCGAGCTGCAAAGCGGCGACCGAACCGCGCGCGCAAACCCGTAACCAACGACTACGCGACCTTTTCGCTGCCCAGGAGACTTCCCATCGGAAATACTGACAACCAGCAACTTCCCCGCCGCCGGTTCGCAAAATATCTGACCGCCGCCGGCATCGTCGCAGCTTTCGGCGGCCTTGTGATCTTCATCCGCGCGCGAAAGAATTCCTACCCGGTCAAAGTTGTCGCGAATGTGGGCGACTTCCCCGTCGGCGCCGTGAAAATCATCTCGTACCCCAATGACGAGCACCCTTGCTTCCTGCTGCATCCGTCGGAAGGCAAATTCCTTGCGTTCAGCCGCCTCTGCACGCACGCTGCCTGCCCCATATTTTACCGGCCGGAGCAGCATGTATTCGCCTGTCCGTGCCACGGCGGAGTTTTCTCGGCGGCCGACGGCTCCGTCCTCAATGGCCCGCCCCCGAAGCCGCTTCCGCGCGTAATCCTGGAATTGCGTGGAGAAGATTTGACCGCCGTAGGAATGTTCCCGAGTTGAAGCTCGCATGAAGCGTTAACGCAATGTTGGGAGCTTCGCGTCGCTCCGAGCACACCCGCGCAGCTTTCGCCCCCGAAAGTATTTCTGCTCGGCCGCACGAGATTGGCGATGATCTCGGCACCGACGAGCACGCTCCGACGGTAATAGGGCAGCTCAAGGGACAACTTGGCCGATCTTTGCCCGCGCTAGGTTCCGTTCTCTATAAAATCGAGTGCGGCGGACAACGTCGCGGCATCGCAGATGGCGTGGTCCATGCTGGGGACATCGATGAGCTTGGCTGCAAAATGCTGTTTGACGAAACCGCCGTTATAGATGTCGAGAATATTTCCGCGCCGAAAATCGTTCGTGCCCGTGATTAGTACGAAGCGAACTCGCTTGGAAAATATGGGCGTGCTCGATCGCAAAATATCTGGTGAATGAGCGTCGAAAAACGAAATCCGGCAAACGCCTCCGAGTGTTTATAATCTTTTCGCACTCTCCGCTTAGAACGGAAAATGCCTCTCTATCGACGATCAACTCAATCGGTTCGTCATTCCTTTTCTGGCCCAAAGCTTATCCCCCCCGCCATATCTAGCTATTTCGGATGTCGCTGCGGGTAGCGCACCGCTTTCGCTTCCGGATTGCCTTCCTGCACCGTGAGGAAATAGTCCACCGGAAGATTTTGCAGCACGTCCACGTTTCCGCTTGGCCAGCGGATTTCGAGCGTATCCACGCGCTCGTGTTTCCCCAACCCAAAAAAGATGCGCGGATCTTGCGCCGAGCAATAGCTCATCCCGCCTTTGACCTGGTCGTAACTCCTAAAATCTCCAGCGGTTAATTTCAGAAAAGCGCCATTCCCGTCGCGATTGCTTTTCGTTCCCACCAAACGCACCGCCAGCCAGTGATTTCCCGCCGCAGCCGGCTCGCTCCCGCCATCGTTTCGAAATAGCTGCGCGTCCTCGCCGTTGTTGCTCACCAGAAAATCCTGCCAGCCGTCGTTATCGTAGTCTCCCACGGCGAGCCCGCGCCCCACGCGCGGCGAACGAAAACCCGCATTCTGCGTTTTCGTTGCATCCACGAACACGGCATCGCCGACGTTGCGGTAAAGCACTTTTTCTTCCGCGTACTTCACCTCTGGATGGTACAGCGGGATGTTATCCAGAATGTGCCCGTTCACCACCAGCAGGTCGCGCCACCCGTCGTTGTCAAAATCGAACATGCGCGCCCCGAACGCGCTTCTCAGAATATTCGTTTGCCCCAGCGCGGAAGCGATCGTGTCGTCCGTGAACGTGCCGTCTCCGTTGTTGCGATAAAGCCTGTTCAACTCGAAATCCAGATGGCTGACGAAAAGATATAACAAGCCGTTGTTCATCACGTCGGCGGCATCGGCGCTCATTCCCGCTTCCGGGCGTCCCTCCTCGCTGAATCCCGCTCCGGATTTATACGTCGCATCGCGAAATGTGCCGTCTCCATTATTCAAATACAAAAAATTGCGCTGCGTGTCATTCGCCACGAAAATGTCCGGCCAGCCGTCGCCGTTAAAATCCGCCAACACAACCGCCAGGCTCTTCCCATCGGTGTTCACCAGCCCGGCCTTAGCCGTCATATCCGTGAACGTCCCGTCCCCGTTGTTGTGGTACAGCCGCATCGACGTGCCGTGAAAACTGTCTGGGTGGCAATACGCACGATATCCTGGTTTGTTTTCTCCGCATGACACCGGATGGTCTTCGTCGTACTGCACGTAATTCGTCACCAGCAGGTCGAGTAAGCCGTCGTGGTCGTAGTCAAACCATCCCGCCGCCGTGCCCCAGTTTCCGTCGTTCCCCACTCCTGCCTTGGCGGTCACATCGGTGAAAGTGCCATCTCCATTGTTGTGCAGCAGAACTGAATGGCGGTATCCCGTCATGTAGATGTCCGGATAGCCGTCGTTATCGTAATCGCCCACAGCTACGCCAAAGAAAAACGTGCCGTCCGAATGAATCTTGCTCGCCGCCGTTACATCCGTAAACGTGCCATCGCGATTGTTGCGATACAGCGCCGGCTGTGGCGGGTGCTCCGGATGAAAAAATGGCGTGTACCCGCTGTTTACAAAAAACGCGTCCAGGTAGCCATCCTGGTTGTAATCGATCCACGCGACGCCCGCCCCCATCGTCTCCAAATACAGTTTTTCCGGCGACGCCGCGCGCTCGTGGTGAAAATGAATCCCCGCATCGCGCGTAACGTCTTGGAATTGCACGTGAAAGGGGTTAGCCACCTCCGAACGCCGGCGCAGTATCTCGCCTTTCGTTTCTTGCACCAACGGCTGCGCCACTAAATCCCAAGTTGCCACTAGTAGAACGCCCGCGGCAACCAGCGCCAATCGCCCACTGTAGAATTTCCTTCGGTTCATTTCGGGACTGATTCTAACAGGATGCGTCTCTGGCAGCACAGGCGCTAAACTCCAGACAATTTCTTAGACTTTTTTGACGCAGCGCATTCAGACTGTGGAAATCTTTGAGCGCAACGCCAGTTTTTTGTTGACTCTACATAGCCCGAGAGCTAGCCTACCGCCCATCTTGGGGTGGGGGCCGCGTCCTAAAAGTGAATTGCAACGATCGCCTGCATTTTGGACTGGCTCACTTCCAAGCGGCTACTCCGCCGGTCCTGGGACGTGCCACCTATAACGCACACAGCAATTTTCTCAGCAATCCGTCTCCTCATTCAAAATATCGTCTCGCATCGGGAGAGTCGCAATGAAAACCTGGAAGACCGTGTTCCTGGCTGTGCTGCTCGGGTGTTCTTTGTTCGCGGCCACGGCTGCGTTCGCGCAAAACACGCAGAACGGCGCCATTCGTGGAACTGTGTTTGACACCTCTCACGCCTCCGTCGCTACCGCCAAATTGACGCTCACGAATCCTTCCACTGGCATTCGTCGTGAACTGCCGGTGGAGACCGACGGCACCTACTCTTTCGACAACGTTGCGCCCGGTGAATACACCATCACTGCCCAAGCCGATGGCTTCGCGGTCACCACCGTGAAGCAAATCGTCGTCAACGTCGGCGGTTCCTTGCAGTTGGACATCACCATGCCGCTCAAGACCCAGTCGCAGACCGTCGAAGTCATCGCCAGCAGCGGCGCGATCGTGGACACCAGCACCGCCGGCATCACCCAATTGCTCAATTCCACCAGCGTCGAAAACCTTCCCTTCCCCGGTCGGGATTATCGCGATATGGCTCTTCTTTCTCCCTCGGCCCAGGTTGTTCCGGGGTTGCGCGGCGGCATCCGCCTCGGCGGCCAGCAGAGCGACTACAGCGGCTTGGTTATCGACGGCGCGGACTCCACCAACAATTATTTTGGAGAGAATTTCGGCTCGCTCGAAACCAAGAACCTCACCGTTCCGCTCGAAGCCGTCCAGGAATTTCAAGTCGTGACCAACGGCTTCGCTCCCGAATTCGGCCGCGCAACGGGCGGCTTGCTCAACGTAGTCACCAAGTCCGGCACCAACGCTATCCATGGCGAAGCGCACGAATATTATCGCGGCGGCAACCTGACCGCGAATGACGGCCTCGGTGAGCCTTCCAATATCGACAATCAAAATCAGTTCGGCGGTTCCGTCGGCTTCCCGATTCACAAAGACCGCCAATTCCTTTTTCTCGCCACTGACATTCAGCGCGAAAACGGCCCGCTCGACACCGTCTTCTGCACCGCCGCCGATCCCGGATGCGCGGCGTTTTTGGCATCCGCGGGTCCGATCATCGGGCCGCCAACTGCCGGCACCACTAACATCCTGCCCCCAGGTTGTTTAGCTGGAGCCGTGGGCGAGGCCCTCCTGCCGGCGTGTTACGGTGTGCCCACCATCGGAGCCCTCAACGGAGCGCACAATCAATATCAGAATTTCTTTACCTTGCTCGGACACTATGACTATCAATTCAGTCCCGCAAATCATTTCAGTATTCGCGGCCTCGGCAGCCGCAACCACACCAATGGCTTCACCGGAGGCCAGGGACAAACCGAAACTCCCTACTCCATTGGCGCTGCTGAGAATTTCGTGAACCAGGGTATTGGCGGCGTGTTTGCCCTCACCAGCGTTCTCGGTCGCAAGGTAAACGAAATCCGAGTTGAAGTCAGCGGCGAAACTCGCAAGCGCCACCCAATTTTCGATGGCGCGCCCCAGATCCTGATCAACCAGACCGGCATGTCATTTGGACAGCGTTTCTATCTTCCCGGCAACAATGACGCCGGAAAGCTCCAAGGAGCAGACAACTTCTCTTACTCCTTCGGCAGGCACGACATGAAGTTCGGCGGTGATGTCGACAGCTTTACCGATCGAAAAGACATTTTTGCCGGATGGAGCGCTGGCGAGTACGAGTTCAACACGCTTTGCGATTTTGAACCGGGCCCCCTCGCCACTAATCCGTGGTGCGCAGTCAACTCCAACGGTGTCCCGGCAACGATCGGTCCTCCCACTCCATTCTTCTTCATTCAAGGACTTGCCCTAAACGGGCAAACCGGGACCACCCAACAACAGCAGCTTGCCGAGCTCTTCAAGGCCAACACGCTTTTCAACAACTATCAGACCGGCACCGGACTCTATTGGCAGGATAAGTGGCAACTCACTTCTCGAATAACCTTAACCTACGGTCTCCGCTGGGACGGCACCTGGAACCCACAACCGCAATCCGCGATTCCCGGAAACACGGTTTGGATCGGCGAGGGCAGCTCCAGCAAGATGGTTTCTCCGCCCCAGCGCGTTCCTGACGACTTCAATCAGTGGGGCCCGCGGGTTGGCTTGGCCTGGAACGTTGCCGGCACCGAACATCCCACCGTTGTCCGCGCCGCCTGGGGCCTCTACTACGCCCAGACACCGCTCATCTTCTTCCCCACGATCGGCACTTCGAAGCAAACAACTGTTTTTTGTCCGTCCACTTTCGCAGAATTCTGCGCGCCCCCCAGCGGGAATCCCACGAATCCGCAATTCCCTTATCTTTTCCCGTCGAGTCTTCCTATAGGAGCCAGCGACCTTTGCTCCAGCGTTGCAGGATGCCCGGGAATCAGCTACGTGGATCCCGCTTTCCGTAACCCACGGGTTTCGAATCTCACCGTCGGCGTAGAGCATTCGTTCACGAATGCCTGGACCGTCTCAGCGAACTTTGCCTGGGTGCATTCCGCGGATTTGCGCACGGGTGGATTCAGTACCACTCAATGGTTCCGAAACTTTATCCCCATGGGTAAAGACGCGTTCGGCAGGACACTGATCGCTGGCACTGCAACGCAGGCAGCTCCGGGCGAGCCTATAACTCAATTCGCTACTCCCCTCGACCCCACACTCTTTAGCTCCAGCGAGCTGGGCAGTTTTGGCCGCGGAAACTATGAGGAATTTGTGTTAGGCGTGAACAAGCGCTTCGCGCATCGTTATCAATTCTTCGCCAACTACACTTGGTCAAAAAACAATGCGAATGCTTCCAGCGAGCGCGACACCGAAACGTTCTTCGGCCCTCAGGATCCATTCAATCTCAACTTGGACTACGGGCGCGACGGCCTCGATATCACTCACCAGTTCAAGGGTGGCATGGTCCTTGATCTCCCCTGGGGCTTCAATTTCAGCACGAACTTCATTCTTCACAGTGGTCTCGCCTACCCTGCTTATTCAAATGTGGACATCAACGGCGACGCTGTGATCAATCAATTCGCGAACAACGACCGGCCTACCGTTCAGCTTGGCAGCGGAAAGCCATTTCTTCTGCCTGAGTATCCCGGGCGCCAGCCTGCCTTCTATAACTGGGATGTGCGTATCGCCAGGGACTTCAGTATCAAGGAGCACTATTCGCTGCGCTTGAGTGCCGATTTATTCAACCTCACGAATGCCAGCAACTTGTACTCTGACCCCGACGTTTTTGGCTTCGTGGGTCCCACGAGCAACTCTGCTTGTGCGCCCGTGAATGCGTTGCTGTATGCAAACATCACTTGCCCTTCACTGACGGCCATCCCCAATCCACACAACACGCCCGGATACCGCACTGTTGACGAACTCGCTCCGGGCGCCACTGCGTTCGCCGCTCAATTCGGCGCCCGCTTCCAGTTCTAGATAGCCTACTGGATCGCATCGCGTCGTTCGCAGACGCCGTTAGCAATCTGTCTTTCACGTTTGGAAGTTCGCTTGGCCTTTGTTGCGGCCGCCCTCAGGCGGATCGGTGTCCACAGCATGCACATCCTTCCAAACCGCGCTTCTCCGTGCTAGCGTAATTCTGGAGCTATGACGATGAAGTACCAACGAAAGGCAAGCGGGTCCGGCGCATCGCAGTCTCGCGACGGCCATTGGGTGGGAATGACGGAGGTTCACTGCGCCTTCACTCTGGGCCCCAAATCCGACTCTTCAGAAGGTCAGAGCCTCAGCCCGGAGATAAAGCTTGCCTTCGCGTTTGGGGGTTCCTCGCATTTTGCGCCCGCCTCTCTTCTGGCGGATGCCTGCGAGGGTTCCAGATTGGCCGGCAAAGACATTTCTAATCGAGAACATCGTTTATTAGAACACTCGCTAACTCATAGAAAACAAACAACGGCACCCCGTTCTAATCGAGAACTTTCAACCAATCGCTTTCGCGACATTTCACTGTCAACTCTTCAGCGAAAGAACGCTTTTCCACTCACCACTTTCTCAAAGTGTGTTCTCTTCGCGCTTCTGATTTTTGCCGTTGTCGCCGCCGCATCTCCCCTAGCGGCCCAGGAAAAGCGCAAGATTATCATTGACCAGGATTGCGCCGGCCCCGGTGGAACCGACACCCAAGCCATCCTCGCGCTCATCCAGTCGCCCGATACCGATGTTCTCGGCATCACCGTTGTCACCGGTGACGCTTGGCGCGACGAAGAAGTCCAGCACGCTTTGCGCCTCCTCGAAATTATCGGCCGCACGGACATTCCCGTAGTTCCCGGCGCAATCTTCCCTCTCGTGAACAGCAAGGAATACATTGCGCGGTGGGAAACGCTCTACGGCAAGGTCGTTTATCAGGGCGCGTGGAATTTTGCCAAGCGCCACCCCGTGCACGGCCCGTTTGAAGTTCCGCCCATGCCCGAGGGTGCGCCCACTACAAAAGCTTCCACGGAAGGCATCGCGCACTTTCTGCTGCGCATGGTCCATCAATATCCTCACCAAGTCGCGATTTACGAAGGTGGGCCTCTCACCGATCTCGCGCTCGCGCAGGCCATTGATCCTCAGTTCGCCTCCCTCGCCAAGGAACTCGTCCTCATGGGCGGCAGCTTGAATCCCCAAACCGACGACCCCGAATTCACCATGACGCCCCGCCGCGAATTCAATCTATGGATGGACCCCGAAGCCTCTCGCATCGTCCTCCACGCGCCCTGGCCGCGTATCGTCGTCACTACCGTCGACATTTCGCTGAAAACAAAGATGGACCAGGAATTGATTTCTCAGATCGTCAAAGGCCAATATCCCGCCGCGCAGTACACTGCCAAATACGCCGACACAAACTATCTATGGGACGAACTCGCATCCGTGGCCTGGCTCGATCCCTCGATCATTACCAAATGGAAAAAACTCTATCTCGACGTTTCCATTGACCACGGCGCCTCCTACGGCGACACGCTCGTCTGGTCCGAAGACACTCGCCCCCACATGGGCGAACGCGAAGTGGAAATTCAGGACGACCTCGACAAACCGAAATTCTACAAAGAATTCGTAGACCTTTTAACCCGCCCCACGCCCTCAGCCACGACCCACCCGGCCCGATAGCGATAGCGACATGAATGCCGACAAATTAAATCCTAAAAATCTCCGCCCGGACGTGTCTTTCGTAGCGCCGGCGTCCCGCCGGCTCTTGTCGGTTCTTGCGGTCTTCGCAGCGCCGAGTCTCAGCCTGACATCTTCTGCCATGCCCTCGTCGACTACCCCGTCCGCCTGTCATTCCGAGCGCAGCGAGGAATCTGCTCTTCTCTTTCTTGAGCACGACACAGAGCAAGCCGACCGACCGCTGCTGCGCATTGTGAACGCAATCAAGGCCGCGCGACGTGTCCGGAAAGCGCCGCCAGCGCAAGTTGGTACTCCGGATCGTCTGGCGAAAGCGTCGCAGCTTTCCTATACGCCGCCAGCGCAAGTTCCTTGTTTCCACGTCGTTCGTAAATCGCGCCCATTTCGAAGAACGCGTCCGATTCCTTCGGATTCACAACCGTGGTTCGTTGGAAAGCACCGAGCGCTTCATCCAGCTTTCCCTGCTTCTCAAAGATCTTCCCCTGCACGTAGAGAAACTCCGGCTGGTAAGGACCGCGCTCCAGCGCTTGCGAAATCGCCTCGCTCGCTTTATCGATATCGCCCGCCGAGTAATAAAGTTTCGCCAGCTGCGAATACGCTGCGCCATACGTTGCGTCCATCGCAATCGCCTGTTGCAACAAATCCAGAGAGCCCGCGAAATCGTTCTTCAGCGCCAGCTCATTCGCCTGCCGCACTAGATGCTTTGCTTGCGTCTGGTTTTCTTTCGTCTCGCGATCATTCTTTGAAGAGGCTTCAAACGCCGCCAGCATTTTCTCCGCCTGCTCTGTTGCTCCGGCGCATTCGTACGCCCGCGAAAGCAAAAACAGTGTCTCCGAATCCTCAGCCGACATTTCGAGAAGAGGTTCGAGCGTGGCAATGGCCCGCCGGCAACGCTCCTTGGTTTGTTCGGGACTTTCGCCCTGCGGTGCGCGCAAAAGAATCTTGCCCAACAGCAATCGGCCGCGCGGATTCTGCGGCTGCAGCTCGACGACCTTCATCGCGTCCGGCAGCGCCGCCCCGTCTTGGTTCCGGTCGGAATAAATTTTCGCCCGCGTGTAGTAGGCGAGAGCGTTCTTGGGATCGCGCGCCAGAACCTTCGCGATTTGCGCCAGCGCGCTGTCCAAATCTCCTTTCGCCTGGTAAGCCACAGCCAGCCGGTTACGCGACTCGACATCGGAAGGCACAATCGCAAGCGCCGCGCGCAGGTGCGCGATTGCTGCATCGTAGGTTTGCAATTCGATTTCGAGATCGCCGAGAGCCGCGAGCGGTTTCTCGCTCTGCGGATGCTCGGCGCGGGATCGCTCCAGCACTCGTTTCGCCTCATCATAGTTGTGCACGCCGCGATAGGCTTGCGCCAGCCCGATTTCGGCGGCTAGATTGTGCGGCGAGACCCGCAATGCCTCGTCGTAACTCGCAATTGCTGCGGCCGAATCTCCCGCAAACGCTTGGGCATCGGCCTGCCGCCTCAGTTCCTGCGCTTGCTGCAAACGCGCCTGCGCGTTTGCCGGAGAGGTTCCAAGGAGCAAGAGA
>Ga0302314_10017007_pt1 | contig 12239 bp, 7 predicted proteins | sample III_Palsa_N2_3_FD_200533 | JGI IMG/M metagenome (GOLD analysis project Ga0302314, IMG submission 200533) | Peat permafrost microbial communities from Stordalen Mire near Abisko, Sweden - III_Palsa_N2_3 | ecosystem: Environmental > Terrestrial > Soil > Palsa > Peat permafrost | place: Sweden...
ACTGATCACCGGGCCCTTTGGAGTATTCCTCTCCGGAACAATCGACGTGCTGATCGTGTTAGCGGTAACGATGAACCGTCGCCTCCGACGCTTAGCGTCTACTACCATTCCTCGCCGATGAGCGTTCGTCGCCCTCTCTCAAGGCGATCGCGCGTCCGCTTTACGCTGACCGCGATCCTGCTCGCCCTGACGGCCGTCAGCGCGGCCTTCATCTTCACGGCTGCGGTGCACCCAGGCGTAGCCCGAGCCGACTCAACCGAGCTGTCGATCATGATGGACGACCAGCCGCTGCTGTACACGTCCAACGCGGCAGCACTCAGCGCGCTTGAGCGGATGAAGGGACTTGGGGTCAACGTCGTCCGCGTCTCGATGGTGTGGGCGCTGGTCGCGCCTGATCCAACGTCAAACCGGACGCCGGCGGCGTTCGCGAACGCGAACGCGATGAGCGATCCGGGTTCTTACCCGTACGGCGCGTGGGCCCGCTACGACTACCTCGATGAGGCCGCGCATTCACTCGGCATGACCCTCTACTTCGACCTGACCGGCCCGGCTCCGAACTGGGCCGTTGCCCACGACCCGAACCCGAGCTACGGCCACCCGTGGTCGTATGAGCCGAATATCAGCGATTTCCAGAAGTTCGCCGAGGCGGTCGGTACTCGCTACAGCGGCAACTACACGACCACCACAACCTCGTGCAAATCGCAGACGATCTCGTTTGGCGGGATCGTGATCCCGATCGGCCCAGTCACGTGCACGCAGGCTGCGAACCCGATCCCGATACCCGCAGTCAACTGGTGGTCAATCTGGAACGAGCCTGACGAGGTCGGCTGGCTGACGCCACAGACCCGTACCTACAACGGTCAGCGGGTGAACACGAGCGCGTCCTACTACCGGCGGATGGCTGACGCGGCCTACTCCGGGCTGCTCGCCACCGGGCACATCGACGGCACGATCCTGCTTGGCGAACTGACCTCGGCACCCAACTCGGTGACCCGCCCGCTCCCGTTCATGCGCGACCTGTACTGCGTCGGCGGTAACTACCAGCCGCTGACCGGTAGTGCGGCAACCGCTCTCGGCTGTCCGGCGTCCGGCAATCGCGCCACGTTCGTTACAAGTAACCCGGTGCTGTTCGCCGCAACCGGCCTCGCCTATCACCCCTATTCGTTCATCGAACCCAACCGTGTGATCCCGGGCAAGCCGTGGGCGACGGACCTGGCGAACCTCAACAACCTGACCTCGACGCTGAGCGACGTGCTCGGCGCGTACAACGAGCCGACCGGCATGCCGATCTACATGACCGAGTTCGCGTACGTGACGAAGCCGCCGGATCCGTACGGAAACACCACTCTCAGCGAGCAGGCGACCTGGCTCAACCAGGCCGAATACCTCACCTACCTGATGCCACGGGTCAAGTCGATGGCGCAGTTCCTGCTCTACGACTTGCCACCGCTGTACCAGTACCCGAAGGGTTCGGTTCGCTATTGGTACCCGTTCCAGAGTGGTCTGATGTACCTCAATGGCAAGACCAAGCCCGCCTACTACGCCTACCGGCTGCCAATCTGGATCCCTTCTCAGCACACCGGACAGAGCGTCTACGTATGGGGCCAAGTCCGCCCGGCGGCGTTCGACGGCCCGCAGGCCGCCGAACTCCAGTTCAAGCGGTCGGACACAAGCACTTGGCAGTACCTCTCAACGGTCGTGACGACCAATAGCCAGGGCTTTCTGACGACCCATGCCGCGCTCCCGTACCGCGGTCAGGTCCGCCTCAAGTGGACCGATCTGACAAGCGGCGACACGTTCTACAGCCGCGACGTCACGATCAATTAGAGGCGGGCCACTAGCTCAGCCCGCGTCGACGAGGTTGCGCAGCTCGCGCAGGCCAACCGGCAGCGTCGTCGTGTCGTAGGTCTGCGACGCACGGATGTCTGAGAGCACGCCGAGGCACCGCTCAACGGCGTTTCCTCTACTCGCCTCCCAGGCGCCGATCAACTCGCTCGTGGTTGCAGTCGGGCCGGCCGACTCGAGCACTTCAGAGGTCAGCTCGGCAGTCAGGCTGGCGAGGTCATCACGCAGCGCGGCGCGCGCCAGGGCCTGCCAGCGGTCACCACGCGGGAGATCAAGGATCCGCTCGCGCAGCCAGCTGAGCTGTAACCGCGCACCGATCTCAAAGCTGGCATGCATCACCGTCTCCGGCTCACGCCCGGTCAACGCCGCAACATCGACGATGTCAAGCGTCGGCAGCAGGGCCGACATCCCCGCCGACCGTTGCGCGAGCAGCTCAGGCACCCCGGCCGCCAGCAGCTGGCCCAGCCGAGCGTCATAGGCGGAGCGATCATCGGTATCGAGCACGCCCGGCACCGCCGCAGCGAGCATCTGGGCGCCGGCCTCGTAACGCGCAACCAGCTCGGCGATGTCGATGCCGGCCGGGTGGCTGCGCACCAGCCACCGCGTCGCACGCTCAACGAGCTTGCGTCCCTCAATCAGCAACGTCATTTGGACGTCCGCAGCCACCCGATTGTCGAGTGCCTCAACGTCGCTCCAGAATTGCGGCATCTCGAACACCTCGCGCGCGACCGCATACCCGCGGGCAATCAGCTGAGCCGGCGCCCCGGTCTCCTCCTCGAGCCGGAACGCGGCGGTCATCCCCGCACGGTCGACCAATTGGTTGGCGACGACCGTGCAAATGATCTCGCGCCGTAGCCGGTGCTCGCGCATCGCCACGGCGTAGCGCTCGGGCAACGGATCGGGGAAGTAACGCTCGAGGTCGTGCGCCAGGTACGGATCCTCCGGCAGGTCGGAGTCGAGCAACTCACGGTGCAGGTAGATCTTGCAGTAGGCCATCAACACAGACAGCTCGGGGCTGGTCAGGCCCAGCTTGGCACGCCGGCGCACGCCCAACTCCTGATCGCTCGGCAGGAACTCGATCTCGCGGTTGAGCCCGGCATCACGCTCAAGCCGGCGCATCAGCCGCGCATGGACATCAAGCATCGGCGGCGCTTGGTGCAGCGAGACGCTGAGCGCCTGGGTCTGGGTGTAGCTGCCGTAGAGGACCCGCTCCCCAACCCCGTCTGTAAGCGTCGCCAGCAGTTCATTGCGTTGCTTCTCGGTCAGCGCGCCCGCCGCAACCTGCGCGTCAAGCAGGATCTTGATGTTGACCTCGTGGTCTGAGGTGTTGACCCCGGCGACGTTGTCGATCGCGTCGGTGTTGATCGCACCACCCGCGAGCGCGTATTCGATCCGGCCGCTCTGGGTGAAGCCAAGGTTGCCGCCCTCACCGACGACCTTGGCGCGTAGCTCGGCGCCGTTGACTCGCAGACCGTCGTTGGCTTTGTCGCCGACGTCAGCGTGAGACTCGCTTGCCGCCTTGACGTAGGTACCGATCCCGCCGTTCCACAGCAGGTCGACCGGCGCCTTCAGAATCGCCGAGATCAAAGCCACCGGCGACAGGCTGTCTTCCTCGATCCCGAGCACACTCTGGATCTGTGGCGAGAGCAAGATCTGCTTTGCGCTGCGCTCAAAAACGCCACCTCCCGGAGAGATCAGCTTGGCGTCGTAGTCGCTCCAGGCGGATCGTGGCAACTCGAACAGCCGCCGACGCTCGGCGAAACTCGCCGCCGGATCAGGATCCGGGTCGAGGAAGATGTGCATGTGGTTGAACGCCGCCACCAGTTTGATGTGCTCTGACAGCAGCATCCCGTTACCGAACACATCGCCGGCCATGTCGCCGACCCCGACAACAGTGAACTCGGCGCTCTGAATGTCGGTGCCGAGCTCACGGAAGTGGCGCTTGACCGACTCCCACGCCCCCCGGGCGGTAATCCCCATCGCCTTGTGGTCGTAGCCGACCGAGCCCCCGGAGGCGAACGCGTCACCCAGCCAGAAGCCGTAGTCGGCCGAGACCGAGTTGGCGATGTCGGAGAACGTCGCGGTGCCCTTGTCGGCGGCGACAACCAGGTATGGATCATCGCCGTCGTAGCGGACCACGTCGGGCGGGGGTACCACCTTGCCCTCAACGATGTTGTCGGTGATGTCGAGCAGTCCGGCGAGGAACGTCTTGTAACAGGCGATCCCCTCCGCCTGCTGTGCCTCGCGATCGCCGCCAACCGGCGGGCGTTTGACGAAGAAGCCGCCCTTTGAACCAACCGGGACGATCAGCGCGTTCTTAACCATCTGCGCCTTCATCAGTCCCAGCACCTCGGTACGGAAGTCCTCGCGGCGATCGGACCAGCGCAGGCCACCGCGTGCCACCGAACCACCGCGCAGATGGACACCCTCCACGCGCGGTGAGTAGACGAAGATCTCGAACCTTGGGCGCGGCAGCGGGAGCAGTGGGATCTTGCTCGAGTCGAGTTTGAAGCTGAGGTAGGCGCGCTGAGCACCGGTGGCAGGATCACGGGTGAAGTGGTTTGTCCTGATCACCGCCTGCACGACCGACAGGAATGCGCGCAGGATTCGGTCCTCGTCAAGACTCGCAACCTGGTCGATCTCGGCAAGGACAGTTGACTCAAGCTCCTGTGCCGGTCCGCCCCCGGAAGATACGCCGGAGGCCGCAAGACCGGCAAAATCAGGACGGTCCAAGGTGGGGTCAAGACGCTCGCGGAAGAGCTTGACCATCATCCCGATGATCACCGGATGGCTTACGAGCGTTCGCTCAACGTACTGGTCGGAGAATGGGATCCCGACCTGGCGCAGATACTTCGAGATCGCCTGGACGACGCGCAGCGCGCGGGTGTCGAGTCCGGCCAGCAACACCAGCTCACCGAGGCCGTTGTCCTCGAGCTCGCCGCGCCAGATCCCCAAAAAAGCCTGCTCGAACAGGTCGTGCACGGCGTCGATGTCCTCAACCGCACAGCGCATCCCGAAGTCGTAGATCCAGACCGGCGCCGCGTCGGCGGGGGTCACCTCGTAGGGGTGCTCGTCGATCACCCGGGCGCCGAGGTTCTCAAGTGTCGGCAGGATCTCCGAGAGGGCGATCGCGGTGGCCGAGAACAGCTTCGCGCGGAGCGTGCCGGGGGCAGCGTCAGGCGGCCGGTACAGGCGCAGGATCGGTTCACCCCGGCGTTCAAGGTCCTCAACCCCGCCGACGTCGCCAACCGCCTCGCGGGGGTGCCACTCCGAACGGTAGGTGGCCGGGAACGCGTCCCTGAACAGCAGGAACTTAGCCCGGCCGAGCTCCTCCCCGTGCGCTTCGATCAGCGCCCAACGCAGATCGTCGGACCACACTCGGATCGCTTCGACGATCTGGCGCTCAAGGTCGAGCTCGTCAACACCCGCAGGGATCCCGTTCGGCGTGTGGACGACGATGTGGATCCGGGTCACCGTGGATTCGGTCAGCTGCAGCGTCCAGTCATAGCGCGAGCCGCCGTAGGCCTGTACGAGGATCTCCGCGGCGCGTTCACGGCTGGCCGTGTTGAAGCGGTCGCGCGGCATGCAGACGACGCACTCGACGAAGCGGTCAAGCTGCTCAGCGTGGGCGAACAGCCGTAAGCGTTGGCGCTCGCCGAGTCCGAGGATCCCGATCCCGATCCGTAGCAGCTCGTCACGGTCGACGCTGAACATCGAGTCACGCGGGTAGGACTCGCAGATCTCGGTTAGTGCCTTCGCGTCGTGGCTGTCGGGCGGGAAGCGTGCCTGCTCCAGAACGTAGGCGACCTTGTCGCGGATCAGTGGGATCTCGAGTGGGCTCTCCTTATAGGCCGCCGTCGTGTACAGGCCGAGGAAGCGAGATTCACCAATCACGTTGCCATCGCCATCGTGACGCTTGATCCCGACGTAGTCGAGGTAGGCTGGGCGGTGCACTGTCGCCTTCGAATTCGCCTTGGTCAGGACGAGCAGGCGGGTCGGATCCAGCGCCAGCGCCTTCGCCTTGCCGCTCAGCTGTGTCGGCGGCCTGACCGGTTCGCCGCGGAGGATCCCGAGGCCGCTGCCTGCCACCGGGATCAGCGTGACGGAACCGCCGGAGTCGAGGTCGCCCATCTCGTACTCGCGATAGCCGAGGAACGTGAAGTGGCTGGTCGTCATCCAGCGCAGGAACTCCTGCGATTCGGCCGCTTCCTGTGGGGCGACGCCGGCGGGGGTCTGCTGAAGCGCCGCGATCAGCCTCTCGGCCCGTTCGCGCATCGCTTGCCAGTCCTCGACTGAAGCAAGGACATCGCTCAGCGTGGCGACGATCTCGTGGTAGATCGCGGCCAGACGATCCGGATCGTGCTCAAGGTCGAACTCGACGTGCGTGACCGACTCGCGGCTGCCGCTGTCATCGCTCGTCACCTCAAGCAGCTGGCCCGTGGAATCGCGCCTGACGTGCATCACCGGGTGGATCAGCAGCGCTGTTCCGTAGTGCAGGCGAGACAGCGCCATCGTGATTGAGTCGACGATGAACGGCATGTCGTCGCAGACGATCTCAAGCGCGGTGTGCGGCGAGGTCCAACCGTCGCGCTCAAGCTCGGGGTTGTAGACGCGGACCTTCGTCTCCCCCGGTTTGCGCTGCTTGAAGAAGTCGTAGTGCGCCGAGGCGGCGCCGTGCAGGTCGGCTGTCGTGCGGTGAGAGAGGTCCTCGACCGGCACCCAGTGGTAGTACTGCTGGACGAAGCTCAGACAAAGGTCGACGCGGTCCGCCGGCGCGGTTTCACGAACCAGTTCAAGCACACCATCGAGCAGCTCTGCTTCGGTTTCGTCCGGCTTCGCTACCGCCATGGACCTCACCTTAACGCCTGTACCACCGTCCGGCTGTGTTTGAGATGTTGCGTTCAGCGCTGACTGTCAGCGACCGTAATCACTGATTAATCGACAACTTGCGCAGACGTGTCATATAGCGGTTAGGGTGCGCCTGTTGCCTGCCGATAGCCCCCCAATGGGACCGGACGGACCGTCAGCGCCGAGCACGGTGCTCGGCGTCAGTGACGTGACCGTGCGGTTCGGCGGCATCACCGCCCTTGAGAAGGTCTCTGTTGAAGTGCGCAGCGGCGAGGTGCTCGGGGTAATCGGCCCAAACGGCGCGGGCAAGACAACGCTGTTCAACGTGATCTGCGGTTTCGTCGCACCGGACCAGGGCGGCCTGAGCTGGAAGGGCGAGGCGATCAACTCGATCAAGCCCCATCAGCTCGCGGGCATGGGGATCGCTCGGACACTGCAGGGGGTCGGGCTGTTCCCCGGGATGACCGTGCTTGAGAACGTGATGGTCGGCGCCAACCGGTTTCGTCGCACCCGCCTCCCCTCCGCGCTGCTCGGCCTGCCAGGTTCCGACAAGGACGAACGGGCACTAAGAGCACGTGCGAGCGAACTGCTCGAGCGGCTTGAGTGTGCAGACGTCGCGGGCCGCCTCCCGGGCGAACTTCCCTACGCGGTGTCAAAACGAGTCGCATTGGCGCGGGCGCTGGTCGGCGACCCGGAGCTGCTGCTGCTTGACGAGCCGGCCGGCGGCCTCGGCGCGGATGACATGCGCAGCCTTGGCGGGTTCATTCGTGAGTTGTGCTCGAACTGCTCGGTGATGCTCGTCGAGCACCACATGGACCTGGTGATGGAGGTTTGCGACCGGATCTGCGTGCTTGATTTCGGCCGCGAGATCGCGACCGGCACGCCTGAGCAGATCCGCGGCGACGAGCGTGTGCTTGAGGCTTACCTGGGACGCGATGCCGAGGAAGCTCCTGCGGTGGTAGGGATGGTGGCCGATGCTTGAGGTCGAAGCACTGCATACCCGTTACGGCCCGGTCCACGCGCTTGACGGCGTCTCCTTAAAAGTTGAGGCGGGCAGTGTCACGGCAGTGCTCGGCGCCAACGGCGCCGGCAAGACAACGCTGCTGCGCACTATCTCGGGGCTCGTGCGGCCGACCGAGGGCCGCGTGTTTCTACACGGCAAGGACATCACGCGCACGCCGATCGTCGAGATCGTTCGCAGCGGCTGCGCCCACGTGCCGGAGGGCCGCGGCGTGATCACCGAGTTGACGGTCGAGGAGAACCTCCGCCTCGGCGGCTTGCACCGCGGCAGCGAGGCCTCGCCGCCCTCTGAGATCTACGAGCTGTTCCCGCAGTTGGTCGAGCGCCGTACTCAGCCGGCCTCGCGGTTGTCCGGCGGCGAGCGGCAGATGCTGTCGATCGGCCGCGCATTGATCGCCCGTCCCCGTGTGCTGCTGCTGGATGAGCCGTCACTCGGCCTGGCACCACTACTCGTCGCCCAGCTGATGGCGACCATCCGCGGGCTGGCCGACACCCTCGGAATCGCGGTCCTACTCGTTGAGCAGAACGCGCGCAGCGCGCTGTCGGTCGCCAACCACGGCATCGTGCTGAACCTCGGCAAGGTCGTCGCCGATCGCTCCCCCGCGGAGCTTCAAAGCGACGAGCAACTCCGTCACGCCTACCTCGGGTTCTGAGCAATGACCACGTTCGTCGACTACACGCTGAACGGCATCTCGACCGGCGCGATCTACGCCGCCGTGGCGCTGGCGCTGGTACTGATCTGGCGCGCCACGCGGATCGTCAACTTCGCCCAGGGCGCGATGCTGATGATCACCACCTACATCGCGTTGGCAGTGACCAACAAGACAGGCTCCTACGTGCTCGGCTTCATCGTCGCGCTCGCCAGCGGACTGCTGCTCGGAGCGCTGGTTGAGCGCCTGCTGATGCGCCGCGTCGAGGACGGCCCACCGCTGAACTCGGTGATCGTCGCGCTCGGCCTCTACACGTTGTTGGTCGCCGTCGCGGGGATGATCTGGAGCGACACTCCCCGCCCCTATCCGAACGCCTTCTCGATCCTCGGCTACAAGGTCGGCGGGACGCGCCTGCTGTTCGCGCCGGACGACCTTTTCATCGTTGTCGTCGTGATTCTCATAGCCGCTGCGCTGGCGGCCTTGTTCCGCTACACGTCACTCGGACTGCAGATGCGCGCGGCGGCGTTCAAACCTGAGGTCGCGCGCCTGCTGGGCGTCCGCGTGGGCCGGATGTTCACCTACGGCTGGGCGCTGGCTGCGATGGTTGGCGCGATTGCCGGCGTGCTCGTCGCACCGTCGGTATACGTCGCGCCGAACAACTTTGATCCGATCCTGATCACCGGCTTCGTCGCCGCCGTGCTCGGCGGGCTGGACAGCCCGCCGGGAGCTGTGATCGGCGCCCTGATCGTCGGGCTCATCACCTCCTACGTGTCCGGCTATGAGGGATCGGCGCTTGAGCCACTGGCCGCCTTCGTCGTGCTGATGTTGGTGCTGATGGTCAAGCCCACCGGCCTGTTCTCCGCCACGAAAGAGCGGCGGGTATGAGCGCTCTTCGCTCCCGTACGGCACCGATCGAGAACCTGCTTGGCCGCAGCACGTTGCTGCGATCGCTCGGCCTTGTGATCGTCGTTGGCGTCGTTCTCTATGTAGTCAGCGGTCAACTCGGCGCCTACAACCAATCGCAGCTCGCCATCGGCCTCTACTACTTCGCCGTGCTCGCCGGACTGACAATGCTGATCGGCTCAAGCGGCCAGGTCTCACTCGGTCACGGCGCACTGATGGCCGTCGGTGCCTACACCGTGATCCTGCTGATCGGCAAAGAGGGCTGGGCCCTACTCCCTGCACTGGTCGCCGCAGTCGTCGTCACCACGGCGGTCGGGATCCCAATGGGGATCGCTGCCAGCCGCCTGCGCGGTCCCTATCTCGCCGGCGCGACGCTTGCGTTCGCGGTCGGACTGCCCGCCCTGGCTAACCAATTCCCAGTTACGTTCGGTGGCTCAAACGGGCTTGTGATCAACCCGCCACTGCCGCCGTCATGGCTTGGCGCCACCTTTTCGCAGGAAGAGTGGTGGGCCTGGATCTGCGGGCTTGGCGCGCTGCTCGTTCTGTTCGTCGTCTACAACCTTTCCCACAGCGGACTCGGGCGCTCACTGCGGGCGGTCCGTGACGACGAGATCGCCGCCAGTCTCTGCGGCCTGCGGGTGCCACGCCTTCAGTCGCTGGCGTTCGTGATCAGCGCCGCCTGCGCCGGACTTGCTGGCGGACTGTTCGTCGTCGTGTTGCAGCTGGCGACGCCCGAGTCGTTCCCGCTGCAGCTGTCGCTGGCGCTGCTCACCGGCGTCGTCGTCGGCGGGCTTGGGTCACTCTGGGGCGCTGCCTTCGGCGCAGCGCTGTTGACGCTGCTGCCGGGGTGGTCTAATGACCTCTCAAGCTCGCTGTCCCTTTCTCAAAACGTGCAAGGCAATCTGCCGTTCGCGATCTACGGTGCCGTTCTGATCGTGGTGATGCTTGTCTGGCCATCAGGCATCTCAGGCGGGTTGCGCGCACTGGCCAAAGCCGTGTCCACCACTAGGAGGAGAGACCTATGAGGTCCAGAAGGAAACGAGGAGCACTCGCGGTCGCAGCGATCGCCACCGTAATCACGGTTGCCGCCTGCGGCTCGTCAAACAACACGAACGTTGCGGTGCCGGGCGTAACCGCAACAAGCATCACGTTCGGTACACACCAGCCGGTAACCGGCCCGGCAGCTCCGGGCTACAGCCTGATCGCGCCGGCGTCGCAGGCCTACTTCGACTACGTCAACGCGCATGGGGGCGTTTTCGGTCGCAAGATCTACCTGACGATTAAGAATGACGAGTACAACCCGGCAACTACGGTGACCGACGTCCGCCAGCTGGTGCTGCAGGACCACGTGTTCGGCATCTTCGAAGGGCTCGGAACACCGACCCACGAGAAGGTCGTTGGGTTCCTCAACAGCGAGAAGGTTCCGGACATGTTCATCGCGTCCGGTTGCCCGTGCTGGGATGCCGGCACGACACAGCCGTATTCGTTCGGCTGGCAGCCGAACTACACGATCGAGGGCAAGGTCCTCGGCCAGTACATCGCCCAGCACTTTGCCGGGCAGAAGATCGGCGTGCTGTACCAGGACGACGACTTCGGCGGAGGCGGCCTCGCCGGGATCAAGGATGAGGTTCCCGCCAAGGACCTCGTCTCCGAGCAGCCGTATCAGTCGGGGACTACCTCACTGGCAACTCAGGTCACGGCGCTGAAGGCGTCGGGAGCGAAGGTGCTGGTTGAGTTCACGGTGCCGATCTACACAGCGATCGCGCGCTTGACGTCCTACACCCTGGGTTGGAACCCACAGCTGGTCGTCTCCAACGTCGGAATCGACCCGCCCACGGTCAGCGGCCTGTTGGCTGCGGTCTCCAAGAACAAGGTGTCAGCTGCCGCAGGTAACGCCCTGATCAATGGCACGATCACCGACGGTTACCTGCCGTCGTTTAGCGACAGCTCGAACCCGTGGGTCACGCTGTTCAAGGGCATCCTGACCCAGTACGACAAGGGTGCTCCGTGGGACGGCAACACTGAGTACGGGATCGCCAACGCCTACACCCTGGTGCAGGCGCTGGAAGCAGCCGGCAAGAACCTGACCCGCCAGGGCCTGGTTAACGCGGTTGACAACGACGGTGCTTCGTGGACCGGCCCGGGCCTCGTCCCGTTCCGCTACTCGACCACCGTGCACGGCGGTTACTCCGGCGTGCAGATGGCGAAGGTCGTCGACGGCGGCATCACCGCGTTCGGCCCGGTGCTCGTCACCCAGCCGACCGCCGGGACGCCGATCACTGCCTACACGGGCACACCGGCAACCCCAACCGCCTCGGGGATCCCGAGCAACTAGGTAGTTACGTTGCTGTCAGCCGATGCCCGCTTACCGGCTGGGCATCGGCTGGCGGAGCGCTCATCGCTCTTCTTCAGCGAATGGCACCAGCGCACCGGCGCTGTCCTCGTATGAGCCGACCGCGGCGCAGGAATCGGCCGTCCGGCACGACACGCCAAACAGCGCGGTCGCGGGGGCGGAGGGGGGGTTGGGCGTGGCGCTGATTGCCCACGAGCGGCCGTTTGATGATTCGGCCAGGGTCTGCGGATCCAGCGACCCGTTGACTGAAGAAGCAGCCGCCGTGCAGGATGCCGACGTCGGGCATGACACCGCGAACAGCCCGCTCTCCAGCGAGTTGTATGGGTCCGGCGTGTTGCGGATGCTCCACGAGCGGCCGTTCCAGGTCTCGACGAGCGGGACGTTGACCAGGAACAGATCATTGTCATAGCCGACGGCGGTGCAGGCGCTCGTCGAGCGGCATGCGATCCCGAACAGCGTGCTGGTGTTGGCACCGACCGGTAGCGGTGCATGCTGAATTGACCACTCTGACCCGTTCCACAGCTCGACCAGCCGCTGGTCGGTGCCCGGTCCATCCTCTGTGTAGCCAACCGCCAGACAGCGGTTCGCCGCGGGGCACGAGATGCCGCTGAAGCCGTTGC
>Ga0302314_10017010_pt1 | contig 12235 bp, 11 predicted proteins | sample III_Palsa_N2_3_FD_200533 | JGI IMG/M metagenome (GOLD analysis project Ga0302314, IMG submission 200533) | Peat permafrost microbial communities from Stordalen Mire near Abisko, Sweden - III_Palsa_N2_3 | ecosystem: Environmental > Terrestrial > Soil > Palsa > Peat permafrost | place: Sweden...
ACGCCCTCCCCGAGCCGCCGCTGTACCGCGACAGTACGCTTCTCGAAGTCCACCTCGGTCGCATCACCGAGCTCGAACGACGTGTTGTGCAGAATCGCTCGCACCGGAGGAGTGATGTGCCGCGGCTCGATCGAGCCGCTCGACACCTCGGGAAGCATGGGCGTGAAGAGCATGTAGTTCTCGCGGTTGACGATCGTCACCGCAAACTCGTTGCGCCGCCCAAAGCGCTCGAGATGGCGTGCGACGTTCATGCCGGCGAAGCCGGCCCCCAAGATCACGACGCTCTTCGGCATGGCTGGTCCTCCGAATTCGGCATCATGGAGAGGAGAGCGTCGAGCTGGTCGACGCCGGTCAGCACCTCGAATTCCAAGTCGTACGTCCGCGATTCACCGGGTTCCAAGAAGGGCAGCGTCCCGCGCTTTCCGGCCTCGACGCGCCCTTCGATGGTCGCGCAGTTGGCGGGCTCCATTCCCATGACGTAGGTTCCGTGTCCGAGCATCCGCCACGTGAAGAAGCCGGGCAGCTCGATCGGATCAAAGCGGATTGCCAGCCCCAGGCCCCGGCCGCAGCGCAGTGATGGGTTCCACAAAACTGCGGCGGCGCGCCCGTCGGCGCACGCGACCGGTTCGTGGATGAACACCTGCTCGTGAAAGCCGCGCTCCGGCAGACCTCCGCGGTCCCAGACGGCGATGCCCAGCGCCGCTTCGGCGTCGCGCGGCACGACGCCGGCGTGCGAAACGTACAAGCGCGCGGCCTCGCTCAAAATCGGAAAGCCGCCGTTGCAGTGATACAGGATCATGTGCGGCCGCCGCGTCCCCGCGTCGTTCGTTACTTCATCGTGCAACTCGAGGCGCTTCTCGCCGACGCGCGTTCGCAGGCGACGCTCGAGTCGAAAATTCTCTCCGAAGACGCGCGTCTCACGGATCGTTCCCGAGATCTCGAGGCTGCAGGTGTGTTCGTCGAGCCAGATCGACGCGCAACGAACGGCTTCCGCAGGTGTACCATCGATGCGCCCGTGCAGCCCGAAGGTCCCCCATTCATCGCTCCCGGCGGGCCCAAAATTTCCCAAGCCGCACGTGGTAAAGAGGCCGCCCAGGAAGGTACGCAAGAAACCGTCGTCTGCCGGCTCGACCAATGACGGCGCCGCAACCGCGTTGCAAGAGGTCCAGCAAAGCGGGATATCATCGAAGTGCGCGAGAGCGACGTCGAGCGCGCGATCGACCAGCGACACGAACGAGAAACCGCCCCCGGAACGGACCGTCAGTTCGTTCAGCCCGCGCCCGCGGCCCTCGACCAGCTCGGTAAGCGCGATGCCGGCAAGCGCGTCGAAACGGCCCGCCCGTGCGGCGAGCTCCGCGCGGGTGTAGTCGCGCCCATACAGCATCGGCATCGGCGTTTCGTATCAGACCGACACAGAGCTACTGTGTCGATCTGGGCGAGACATCAGCGACCGTTCTCGCGACTCGCGTGTCCGGGGAACATCCCCGCGAGCACCGACTTGGCGGAACCGATGATCACACCAAGTTCGTCCGGATCGCCTTTGATCAGCGCCGACGTCAAGTTCTTGGCCTGCTCGAACGTGATGTGAGGCGGGATGATCGAAATGTTCGGATCGACCCAGGCTTCCAAGACCGCGGGGCGATCCGCCGAGAGGACGCGCTCCCAAGCCGCCCCGACGTCCTCCGGCCTGTCGACGCGGACCCCGACGAAGCCGAGCATTTCGGCATACCGCGCATACGGAAAATCCGGTAGGTCTTGCGATGCCTCGAACTTCGGGTCGCCCGATTCGATCCGCATCTCCCACGTGACCTGATTTAGATCGCGATTGTTCATGACCAGAATGACGAGTCGCGGATCGCTCCACGTCTGCCAGTACTTTTGGATCGTGATCATCTCGTTGAGGCCGTTCATCTGCATCGCACCGTCGCCGGTGAGCGCGATTGCGACCCGATCCGGAAAGGCGAACTTGGCCGCTATCGCATACGGCACGGCCGGCCCCATCGTAGCCAAGCTGCCGGACAGCGAGAACTTCATCCCCGCGCGCATCTGCAAATGGCGCGCGAGCCAATTCGTCGCGGTCCCCGCATCGCCCGAAATGATGCAGCGGTCAGGAAGCCGCGGAGAGAGTTCGGTGAACACAACCTCCGGATTGAGCTGACCGCCCTCGCCCACGATCCGCGCGCGGCTCGCGTTGACGTCGGCCCACTCCTTGCGGTTGGTCGCAATTTTTTCGCGCCAGGACGTGTCGCTCTTCTGTTTGAGCAGCGGTAAGAGCGCACGCAGCGTGTCGGTCGTGTCGCCCGCAAGATTGACCTCCATCGCATACCGCAGCGCCAGATTGCCGCCTTCGATGTCGATCTGGACGCCGCGTGCTTGACCTTCCTTGGGGAGGAATTGATCGTACGGGAAAGTCGACCCGATCATGAACAACGTGTCGCACTCGTTCATCATGTCGGAACTCGGGCGCGTGCCGAGGAGGCCGATATCGCCGGTGACCCAGGGCAAGTCGTCCGGGAGCACCGCCTTTCCAAGCAGCGCTTTCGCGCATCCCGCCTGCAGGCGGTCGGCCACGGCCACCAACTCAGCCGGCGCGTTGACGGCGCCCGCACCGACGAGCATCGCAACCCGACTGCCGGCGTTGAGCACGTCGGCGGCGCGCTGCAAATCCGCATCCTGCGGGATCACCCGCGGAGTCTGATAGCCGACGCCGCTGTGCGACATATTCGCTTTCCGCGGCAGATCCTCGACCGCGGCCATCTCCTGAACGTCCTTCGGGACGATGATGCAGGTGACGGACCGCGACGCCTTCGCGATGCGCATCGCGCGATCGACGACGTGCCGGATCGCCAGCGGGCTCGAGACCATCTGACAATAGGCGCTTGCGACGTCCTTGAACAAGGCGTTCAGGTCGACTTCCTGTTGATAACTCGCGCCGATCGCGGTCGTCGCGGCCTGGCCGACGATGGCGACCACCGGCATGTGGTCGCCTTTGGCGTCGTACAGCCCGTTGAGCAGGTGTATCGCGCCCGGACCGGAGGTTGCCATGCAGACGCCCACCTCGCCGGTAAACTTGGCATGAGCGGTCGCCATGAATGCGGCCTGCTCCTCGTGGCGGACTTGCACGAGCTGCATGCGGCCCTCGGTGCGAGCGAACGCCCCCATCAAGCCGTTGATCCCGTCACCCGGGTAGCCGAAAATCCGCTTGACGCCCCAGGCGCTCAAACGCGTAAAAAGAAAATCGCTGACCGTTTGTGACATGCAGAAGTCGAGCCTCATCGCCTCGGGGGGCGCGCGAGACCCGTAGGCCCGGTGAGCGCTACAAAGGCTCTACCACAATACGTGGTGATCGAAACGTTTTGCGCAGCACGGCGCGGAGCACGATCGCGCGCGTTCTGCGGAAACGGACGGTGTGACGTTAGGGCCCGGTAGAAGCTTCCACCGGTAGTACCGTCGAGACGTCGACGATCAAGTGAATCTTGCGACGAATGCGCTGCTCGACGAACGTCTGCAGAAACGCTACCTGCGTGGGTGTGACCGGATATGGAGACCGGACGGCCAGTTCGACGCGAGGAGGATTTGCGACCCAGTCGATGTTGGTGCTGAGGAGGTGCACGCGCTTGAACGTCTGCGTGTCCTCGATCAACGAGGATCGCAAGACCGCTTCGAGGCGCTGCTGTTCGACGAGGCGGGTCGTTGCGAATGCCAACGGGATGGTCACGACGGTCAGGGCGACCGCCGTCCAGAGAATCCCCCCTCGAGCGCTCTTGGTCGCGAACCCCGCACCGACGAACACCAGGGCGCAGGCGAGCGTGATGCCCACGAGGTTGGTGGCGAAGAGCAGCAACGCACCGTACGCCAACTCCCAATTCACGAGCGAGATTCCGATCCCGACCACGCACAACGGAGGCATGAGGGCAACGGCGATCGCTGCGCCGCCGACGGAGGTTGCAATGCCTTTGCGGATGCGGGCGTAACCGGCAATCGCTCCTGCCGCAAGCGCGATTCCGAGGTCGAGGAGGTTCGGCTGGCCGCGGCTCAAGATCTCCGAGCCCGGCACGGGTAACTGAGCGGCGAGCGCGATACATGCGGAGAACGCGATCGCGACGGCCGAGCCGAGTACGAGCGCCGCGAGTGACTCGCGGAGCGTTGCCAACTCTCCGCTTACGAGCGCGAGTGCGAGCGCGACGATCGGCGTCATGAGTGGAGCGATGAGCATCGCTCCGATGATCACCGGCGCGCTGTTCTCGAGCAGCCCGAACGTCGCGATCGCACACGATGCAGCAATCAGCGCAAAGTACGTCTGCCGGAGCTCAAACTCGCCTCGAAGCCCCAGCAGCACCTCGCTGCGGTCCGCCCGGCCCTCCTCGTGCCGCTGCGCCGGGATCGTCGCAGCCTGTTTCCTCGTTATGCGCATCTCCCGTGGCAGCGGGGCCAAGCACAATCGCCGCGTGAGTACACCGAAGCCACGCCGGGCGCCTGGTGCGACCATGAAATGGGTAAAGCCCGCGGGAGATGTGGAGATTCGGCATTAGCGAAGTCACGACGTGGCCGTGGTCGTTCGAAGACGATCTCGCGCGCTATGGGGCGCTCGGCGCGGCGGCGATCGAGATTTGGGAGTTCAAGCTCGAACGAAATGCGAGCAAGCGTCGCGATCAGCTCGCGAGCGTCCGGGCTCATGGGTTGGAAGTGTCCTCGTTCCAAGCCGACATCCACGCGCTGTTCCCGACGCATCTGCAGCGCGAGCCCGCCGCTCTCGATGCGCGCCGCGACGCGTTCTTGCGAACGCTCGATACGCTCGCTCCGCTGCTGCCCGGGACGGTGTTCGTCCTCAATACGGGGGTTGCCGCGCGCGGCGACGTACAGACCGCCTTCGACGTGACGGTCGCGGTCTACCGAGATCTTACACGCCGGGCGACCGACCTCGGCGTCCTGCTCGCGCTCGAGCCGTTGCACCCGCTTGCCATGAACGAAGATTCCTTCGCATGGAACCTCGAGGACGCACTCGACATCGTGCGCGCTGTCGACAGCCCTGCGCTCGGCATCTGCGCCGATGCCTGGAACCTCGCCGGCCAGTACGATCTCGAGCGCCGGCTGGCGGCCTGCGCCGGCAAGCTTTTTCTGGCGCAAGTCTCCGACTACCGGCGGCCCAGGTCATTTCTGGATCGCGTTGCCGTCGGAGACGGCTCGATCGACTTTCCGCCTTTCCTCAACGGCGTCCGCGCCGGCGGCTACACCGGCCCGCTCGTACTGGAGATTTTTTCGAAGAACGTTCCGGACTCGCTCTACGATACCGACCTCCACGCGGTCGTCAATCGCAGCCGGGACGCCCTCACGAGACTGCTCGGTGAATCGCCGCAGCGCGGAGCTGCAGTCGGGCAGTCCAGGTGAACCCCTAAACGGCGAACTTCCGCGCGTCGGCGTGCTTGAACACCAAGCCGTGGCCGGCCCGGCTGCGATCGGGCTTCAACATGCCGCGCTGCGGCTCGATCACGCCGTCGAAGAGCATGCGCTCGATGCGCACGTGGTCGTGGAAGTATTCCATGTGTCGCAGGCGGAGCGACGCGGCGGCGACATGGAGGTGGAGCATCGGCCCGCAGTGGCTTGAAAGCGGCTTGCGGATGACGTCGCAAAAGCCGTCGATCGCGAGAAAGCCGGTGTAGCCGCCGCAACGGCTGGCGTCGGCCTGCAGCACGTCGACAGCCGCAGCGACCGGCGCAGCGCGCGCCGTGTCGGTGATGTACTCGCCGGAGGCGATCTCCATCCCCGGCGGTGCGTGTTCGCGCACGCGCCGCGTTCCTTCGAGGTCGTTGTGATCGACCGGCTGCTCGAACCACGTGACGCCGGAGGCGGCGAAGCGCTGCGCCATCGCGATCGCCTGCTCCACGTCGTAGCCGTCGTTCCCGTCGACGAAGAGGCCGCAGTCCGGGCCGATCGCTTCGCGCGCCGCGGCGACACGCGCCGGGTCGGCGGCATGGTCGCGCCCGACCTTCATCTTCACCGCGCCTATCCCGTCGGCAGCCCAGCCTGCGAGTTGCGCCTGCAGCGTGGCGATGTCGTACGAAGTGAAGCCGCCGCTGCCGTAGATCGGTACCGCATCGCGCACGAGCCCGAAGAGATCGCACAGTGCGACGCCGTATAACCGCGCGCGCAGATCCCAGAGCGCGATATCGACTGCACCGATCGCGTACGACGCCAAACCGCTGCGGCCGGTGTTGCGGACCGCGCCGGTCATACGCCTCCAGAGCGCGCGCGTGTCGAGCGCGTTCGCGCCGCGCACGAGGCCGGCGAGTTCGTCCTCGATCAGCCGAGCGGCGGCAGGCGTTTCGTAGGTCCAGCCGGTTCCGCGCACTCCGCCCGCGTCGATCTCCACCAGCACGAGCGTCGTCGAGCTCCACACCGCGGTACCGTCGGATTCGGGCTGGCGGTCGGTCGGGATCGTATACGCCGAAACCGTCACCGTCTCGACGGGAATGCCGTCACCTACCAAACGATTGCGCTCCGTGCTCATGCGGTCAGCCATCGAGAGCAACCGCGAAGATCGCACCCGGGCCCGTCTCGGAATCGATTCCACCCGAGATGTACATCGTACGGCCGTCGGCCGAAAAAGCCACATGGCTGGTCGTCGTATTGCCCGCGTCGAGGCGCCGCGTCAGCGTCCCATTCAAGTCGTAGACCAGCACTTCGCGCGCGCCGTAATGCGCGACATAGAGCAGGCCGTCGGGGCCCAAGGTTATGCCGTCAGGAACGGTGGTTTTGCCGGAGAGCGCCGGTGTTTCTGCGAGCAAGACGCGCGCGCCCAGCGATCCGTCTTCACCGACCGCGTACGACCAGATACGCCGGGTGACGCTCTCGCCGATGTAGAGCCGATTGCCGTCGGGCGACAGCGTCACGCCGTTCGAATATGCGATGCCGCCGGCGACTTGCCGCATCCCTCCGTCGGCGTCGGCGCGATAGACGCGTCCTTGCGGATCGGCGGGCACGTCCTTCGGAGTCGACTTGTAGCCGGAATCGGTCACGTAAAAGCCGCCGCGGTGCGTGTCGAGCACGACATCGTTTGGATAGGCCAGCCAGCGTTGGTCAACCCGAACGGCCGCAACGTCGATCGTACGTCCGCTCGCGTCAAGAATGACGACCGCACCGGCGCTCGACATGACGACGTGCGTGCCGTCCGGCGCGATGGCGTGCCCGTTGGCCGCCGGAACGTGGGCCCACATCTCGACCGCCCCGGTGCGAGGATCGAAGCGCGAGATCGTGCTGACCTCCGTCATCGAGAAGTACAGCACGCCGTCCGGGGCGACGACCACTCCTTCGGTGTAGTGATCGGTGTGAAGGAGCGCGCGGAGAGCGGCCATACACGAGGGTATTCCCGCCCAGGTTTGTCTTCGCACCATTTCGGAGAAGACTTCTCTACGCCGGCAGGCGCTGCCGTCGCCAGAAAGTGGGCCTGCGTGTCTGATCCCGGCCCGGAAGAGGCTCACACCGGCGACGAGATCGCGCGCGAACTTCAGAACCTCCGGAATCACGTCCGCGAGGGGCGTTTTCAGCGCAGCCTTGCGCTGCTGGTCTGCGGTGCGAGCCTCGTGAGCGGCCTCGAGGTCGCCTACGAACACTACCGCGGAAGCTATAGCCAGCGCATCATGTACACGCCGGTCGCCTTGAGCTCCGTGCTTTGCGGCGCGGCGCTGTGGGGCTTCTTTAGCCGCGCCGCGGCGCAATCCGTACTGCGCCTGGTGTCGGCCGTAACGCTCGCCGACGCGGTCGCCGGCTTCGGCTTTCACGTGCGAGGCATCGCGCGTAAGCCCGGTGGCTGGGGCCTCCCGCTCACCAACGTCATCATGGGACCGCCAATTTTCGCGCCGCTGCTATTCGGGACAGCGGCCTATCTCGGCCTGATCGCTTCATTCCTCCGCCGCGAGGGCTCAGCTGCCGAAACGGCGCCTGCTCCGGCCGGCCCCGTCAACGAGCTGCTGACGATCGAACAAGACATTCGGGAGGGACGTTTTCAACGGCACATGCTGCTCGCGACCGCGCTGAGCGCGGCGTTGAGCGGTTCCGAAGCCTGGTACTCACACGAGAAGAGCAACTTTCGCTATGCGGTTCAGTGGCTGCCGGTGATCTTGGCGCCGCTGCTCGCCGTCACGAGCGTGGCGGCGATGAGCCGGCCCAGGCTAGCGGCGACGGGCGTACCGTTGCTTGCGTCGGCCGCCCTCGCCGTGGCGGGTACCGGCTTCTTTTACCACGCGCGCGGCATCGTGAGGCGCCCCGGCGGAACGAGGTATCTGCTCTACAACGTGATGTATGGGCCGCCAATTTTTGCACCGTTGCTCTTCGGCGCTGCGGGCGTTCTTGGTCTTCTCGCGAGTCAATTGCGACGGTGCAGCCAATGAGCCGCCGCGCAGACGACGGGCCGCGGACCCACCCTGCGGGACACGTTCTGCCGCCGCGTGAGCAGCCCGGATACTATCGCGGCTTCAGCACGCTTGCGCAGCAGCACGCATGGGACGAGCATACGCGCGAGGTCGTCCTGGGGCGCGTCGCGACGGTGCCGCCGATTCGCTTTTTTGACGACGCCGCGGCGCGCTTCTGGACGCTCGTGTTCGACCATCTACTTCCGCAAAGCGACCGCACGTCTGAGCGCCGCATTCCGATCGTGAACGTCGTCGATGCTCGGCTCTACGAGGATCGAACACCCGGCTATCGATTCGCCGAGATGCCGACGGACCGCGATGCATATCACCTCGGACACGAAGCAATCGACGACGAGGCACGGACCCGCTACGGTGCCGATTTCGGGGAACTCGAGTACGAGCAGCGCGAGAACGTGCTGGCGGCGATCCACGACGGCGAGCCCCGAGCTGCCGCGGCGGTATGGAAGCAGATGTCGGTGCATCGCTTCTGGCAGTTGATCGTCGGCGACGCGATCGACGCGTATTACGCCCACCCATGGGCTTGGGATGAGATCGGTTTCGGCGGCCCAGCGTACCCGCGCGCGTACACGCGTCTCGAACGCGGCGATCCCGAACCGTGGGAGGTACGCGAACAGCGTTACGCGTGGTCAGCGCCCCCGGGCGCGCGTTCGGACGAGACGGAGAACGTCCACGCGTTTTCCGTCGAGTCGGAGCAGCATCGCTCACATGCAAAGAAGGCGCACGATGAGTAACGCGCGCCACATGCTCGGATCGATGCAATCGATCGATGCTCCGATGCAGCGATACGCCGAAAACGACGCGATCGACTACGTCATCGCCGGCGTCGGTGCGGCGGGCGGCGTGCTGCTGCAGCGTTTGGCGCGCGCCGGTTTCCGCGTGGTCGGCCTCGAGGCCGGCCCGTTCTGGGATACCGAACGGCAATGGGTCAGCGACGAAGCCGGCTCGCATCAGTTGTACTGGGAAGATCCGCGCGTGACCGGTGGTACCGACCCGCTCGCGCTCGGTGCGAACAACAGCGGGAAAGGCGTCGGCGGCGGGTCGGTGCATTGGGCCGCCTTCACGCCGCGCCTGCATCCGTCCGACTTCGAAGTGTACACGCGGGACGGCGTCGGCGTCGATTGGCCCCTGACCTACGACGAGCTGCGGCCGTACTACGAGCTGCTCGAGTTGGAGATGCCGGTGTCAGGCCCGGCGTACTATCCGTGGGGACATCCGCACGGCTACCCGTACGGTCCGCACCCGATGGGCGGTGTCGGCAACGCGTTGATCCGCGGTTGCTCCGCCCTCGACATCCCCGTGAGCATCGGTGGCCCGGTCGCGATTCTGGCCGGTTCTCACGGTGACCGGCCGCATTGCATTTACCGCGGCTTCTGTATTCAAGGCTGCAAGGTCGGCGCGAAGGCGAGCACGCTGATCACGCACGTGCCCGACGCGATCGACAACGGCGCCGAGATCCGCGATCGTTCGATGGTCTTTCGTGTCGCGCTTGGCGCAGACGGCCGCGTGACGGGCGTGCATTACTTCGATGAGGACGGTAGGGAACACGTCCAGCGCGCGAAGGCCGTGATCGTTTGCGGCTACGCGATCGAAACGCCTCGGCTGCTCCTCAACTCTTCGTGCGCCGGATTCGAGAGCGGCCTCGCAAATTCAAGCGGAACGCTGGGACGGTATCTGATGGCGCAAGCCGGCAACCTCATCCTCGGCCGATTCGACGAACTTGTGCGCATGTACAAGGCGCCGCCGGCGCACGCGCTCACCGAAGAGTTCTACGAGACCGACCCGCGCAACGATTTCGCGCGCGGGTTCGCGATCCAGACGGTCGGACCACTCCCGATCGCATTCGGCAAACAGATGATGGCGGCGAAGAAGGCCTGGGGCTGGGGGCTGAGGCGCGAAATGATGGATTACAATCACTGGGCCGCCTTCGGTCTGCTCGGCGAGATCTTGCCGTGGAGCGACAATCGCGTGACACTGTCCGAGACGGACACGGATCGCTTCGGGCTCCCCGTCGCGCACGTCGCCTTCAACCTCCACGACAACGATCGCCGGCTCATCAAAGCCGGCAAAGAGAAAACGTTGGAAGTGATGTGGGCCGCCGGCGCGCGCGAGGTCGTGCAGGAGGCGCGCTACGCCCACCTCGTCGGCGGCGCACGCATGGGAAACGACCCCGCGACATCCGTCGTCGACAAGTTTGGGCGCACGCACGACGTTCCGAACTTGTTCGTCTGCGATGGCAGCGTGCTCCCGACCCAAGGCTCGGCGAATCCAGGGCTGACGATTCAGGCGCTGGCAGCCCGGACGGCCGACTATCTGATCTCGTGCGGAGCGAGCATCTTCACGGGCGACGCGCGGGACATGACGACGCCGCCGGTGCGCACATCGCTCTCACCGCCGGCGACCTGGGGGAAAGGCGTCCCGCGGCTGACCTAGGCGGGTTCGTGTTTGTGCTGGTGTGTCGCGAGGATCGTGCCGTTGAGGCCTTCGATGACCAGTTTGGCGGTGTTGTCGACGTCCTCGTCGTTGTAATGACGCGTCATGACGGGCACGATCGGCTTGCCGTCGGCGCGATCGACCGCGATCGCCCCTTGGCCTTCGAAGGTCTCATAGAGGCGGACCGAGCCTGGGACCAGCGACGTAAACAGGACGCTCTGGTCGTCGTTTTGGCTGGTCGCGATCTGAAGACCGGCGTTCTCCGCCAAGATCTGGACCCGGCCAGTGATCTTCATGATGGCTTCTTTATTGGTCATGCTGCGACTGTACCCCGATACCGAGCTTTCAAGCGGCTGCTATTCGTCGGTGATCTCGTCCTCCCCGGCAGCCGACCCCTCCAACTGATCGGCCGCGATGCGCAGGCGCTCCTGAACGAGCCGCACCCGCGTGCGGCTCGCCGGCGCGTCGCCGCGAGCGGTGGCCCCTGCGGCGACCTGGATGGCCAGCGCCTCGACCTCACGGCTGGCGGCTTCGAGCCGCTCGAGCGGTGCCTCGGCGTCCATCCAGACCTGTCTTACCCGCGCCGCATCGGCGTATCACCGAAGACGAGCTTATCTTTCTGCAGGACGATGTTGAGCAGGATCCCGACGGCCACGTAGTCGGTCATCAGGGCGCTCCCGCCGTAGGACATGAACGGGAGCGGGATGCCGGTGATCGGCATGATCCCGATCGTCATCCCGATGTTCACCACCACGTGGAAGGCGAGCATCGCGACGAGTCCAACCGCCAGCAGCACGCCGAAACGGTCCTTCGCCGCAAACACCGCACGCATGGCGAAACCGATCGTCACGGTGTAGAGAACCAGCAGCACGAGCACGCCGATGAATCCTGTCTCTTCGGCGACCGCGGTGAAGATGAAATCGCGTGAGTTCTCCGGGACGAAGGCGAGCTGCGTCTGCGTGCCGTGGAAGAGCCCTTTGCCGAACCACTCACCGCTGCCGACCGCGATCTTCGACTGGTTGAGGTTATAGCCGACGCCTTGCGGGTCGAGTTTCGGATCTAAGAACACGAGCAGCCGCGCGCGCTGGAACGGCTTGAGCAGATGTTCGCTGGTCAGCACGTAGGCGGCGGCTGTGGCGAGCCCCGCGATGTAGAGTCCGAAGTCGAACAGGTTCGGCAAACCGACGTAGAGCTGCGCGGTGAGGATGCCGCCGATCACGAGCGTCGTCCCGAGATCGGGCTGCTTGAGAATCAGCACGGCCGGAATCGCGACGACGATCAGCGGGACGAGCAGTTCCTGAATCTTCTTGAAGCTGCCGCGGCACAACAGCGCTGAGATCGTGATCGCCAGCACCACCTTCGCCGGCTCCGAAGGC
>Ga0302314_10017011_pt1 | contig 12234 bp, 11 predicted proteins | sample III_Palsa_N2_3_FD_200533 | JGI IMG/M metagenome (GOLD analysis project Ga0302314, IMG submission 200533) | Peat permafrost microbial communities from Stordalen Mire near Abisko, Sweden - III_Palsa_N2_3 | ecosystem: Environmental > Terrestrial > Soil > Palsa > Peat permafrost | place: Sweden...
GCTGCCGAGCGCGACCCAGAGGTAGGTGGTGAGTGTCGGCACGGGCGCTCCAGACTAACCTTCTCCCCTCGTGGGAGAAGGAGGGACCCATGGCGCAGCCATGGGAGGATGAGGGATCGCCCGGCAGGGCGGAGAAATGAGTTTATACGCGACGCTGCCGCGTCGCACCCCTCATCCTCCCACGCCTACGGCGCGGGGATGGTTCCTTCTCCCACAAGGGGAGAAGGAAAGGCGCGGCGCCTGGTAGTGTCTTAGAAAATCTCGAACAAACCCGCCGCGCCCATGCCGCCGCCGACGCACATGGTGACGACGCCGTACTTGGCGCCCCGGCGCTTGCCTTCGTGCAGGATGTGCCCCGTCGCCCGGGCGCCGGTCATGCCATAGGGGTGGCCAATGGAGATGGCGCCGCCCGAGACGTTCAGCTTCTCGTTCGGGATGCCCAGCTTGTCGCGGCAATAGAGCACCTGGCTGGCGAAGGCCTCGTTCAGCTCCCACAGGTCGATGTCGTCCATGGTCAGGCCGTTGCGCTCAAGCAGCTTGGGGATGGCGAACACCGGGCCGATGCCCATTTCTTCCGGGCCGCAGCCGGCCACGGCCATGCCGCGATAGGCGCCCAGCGGGGTCAGGCCCAGGCGCTCAGCCTCCTTGCGCTCCATCATCAGCACCGCGGCGGCGCCGTCGGAGAGCTGCGAGGCGTTGCCGGCGGTGACGAACTTGCCTTCCTTGACGAACCGGCCACCGTGGAACACCGGGGCCAGCTTCTGCAGGTCGGCCAGGGTGGTCTGGGGGCGGTTGCCCTCGTCCAGGGTCAGGCGGACTTCCTTTTCGCTGGTCTCGCCGGTCTCGCGATTGGTCACCGTCATCATCGAGGTGAGCGGGGCGATCTCGGCGGTGAAGTAGCCGGCCGCCTGGGCGGCGGCGGTGCGCTGCTGGGATTGCAGGGCGTAGTCGTCCTGCGCCTCACGGCTGATGCCATAGCGCTCGGCCACCACCTCGGCGGTCTCGATCATGGAGGTGTTGAGTTCCGGAACATGTTCGCGCAGCCAGTCGTCGCCGTTGCGGGCCATGTTCATGCTGCCGTTCTGGACCAGGGAGATGGATTCCAGCCCGCCGCCGATGGCGATCGGGGCGCCGTCGTTGATGATGTATTTGGCGGCCGTGGCGATGGCCATCAGGCCCGACGAGCACTGGCGATCCAGGGTCATGCCGGAGACGGTGTTGGGCAGGCCGGCGCGCAGGGCCGACTGGCGGGCGATGTTGTTGCCGGTGGTGCCCTGCTCCAGGGCGCAGCCCATGATCACGTCATCGATGGAGGCCGGATCGACCCCCGCGCGGCTGACCACCTCGGCCACCACATGGCCGCCGAGGGTGGCGCCATTGGTGTTGTTGAAGGCGCCGCGATAGGCCTTGCCAATCGGCGTGCGGGCGGTGGAGACGATGACGGCTTCGCGCATGGGGAGGCTTTCGTTCAATGAATCTAGGTCGGGCATAGATAGGCCTTCTCCTCTCGCGGGAGAAGGTGGCGTCTCGCGGTGTCAGATCGTAATTGCGGCGAAGCCGCGCGACCAGTTCACGGCTTTCAACGTGTCAGGATGAGGTGGGTCGCCAGCTCCGCCTGGACCGACTGCGTCACCCGATATCCAAGGCCTGGCAGGTCGATGCCCGCGAACAGGGGCTCACCCCGACCTAGAACGATGGGCGACACCGCCAGGTGCATCTCGTCGATCGCCCCGGCGAGCAGATATTGGCGGACGGTCGATGCGCCGCCGCCGATCTTGACGTCAAGGTCGCCCGCGGCGGCCTTGGCCTGGGCGAGCGCCGCCTCGATCCCGCCCGTAACGAAATGGAAGGTGGTGCCGCCTTCCATCACGATGGGCACCCGAGGGTGGTGGGTGAGGATGAAGGTCGGCGCATGAAACGGGGGCTCGTCGCCCCACCACCCCTTCCAGTCCGGCCCGCCCCAATCGTCGCCGGCAGGCCCAAACATATTGCGGCCGAGAATGTGGGCGCCGAAGCCCTGGGCCGAGGCCTGAGCGAAAGGATCGTCAGTCCCGCCCTCTTCACCGATCATCGATCGAAAGGTCCGGGTCGGGAAGAACCAGCTGTGCAGCTCCCCGCCCCCCTTGCCCATCGGTTGCTCCAGGCTCTGGTCCGGGCCGGCCCCAAAGCCGTCGATGGAGACGCTAAAGCCCGCTACGCGCACCTTGCCCATGGGGCCTCCGTCTGTCTGTGAACCGCGAACACTAGGGTTTTACCAGGCCGGTCTGCGCCACAGCCCGGGTGCGCCAAGACGTAAGACCCTCCCCCGCAACCGGGGAAGGGCTTTCAGGGACCCCTACTTCAAATCGGAGAACTTCTTGCCTTCGGCCACCAGCTTTTCCAGCAGGGGCGAGGGTTTGAACTGGTCGCCCATGGTGGCCTGGAATTCCTTCATCTTGGCCAGCACCTTGTCCAGGCCGACCTGGTCGCCATAGAACATCGGGCCGCCGCGATAGGCCGGCCAGCCGTAGCCGTTCTGCCAGACGATATCGACGTCGGAGGGACGGATCGCCTTGCCCTCTTCGAGGATTTTCGCGCCCTCGTTGATCATCGGATAGACGCAGCGTTCCAGGATTTCCTCGTCGGCGATGTGGCGGGCGTTGACGCCGGACTTGGCGACGAAGTCCTTGATCACCTTTTCAGTCACCGGCGAGGGATGGGCGACGCGGTTCTCGTCGTAATCATAGTAGCCGGCATTGGTCTTCTGGCCGCGGCGGTCCATTTCGCAGAGCACGTCGCGGATGGTCTCGCCCTTGGACTTTTCCTTCACCCAGCCGATGTCCAGGCCGGCCAGGTCGCTCATGGCGAACGGCCCCATGGGGAAGCCGAAGTCGTAGAGCACGCGGTCGATATCCCAGGGCATGGCGCCTTCGAACACCAGCTTCTGCGCCTCGCGCTGGCGGGCGCCCAGGATGCGGTTGCCGACGAAGCCGGGGCAGACGCCGACCAGGGCGGCGATCTTGCCGATCTTCTTGGCCAGCTTCATGGAAGTGTTGATCACCTCCTTCGACGTGTGGTCGGCGCGAACAATCTCCAGCAGCTTCATGACGTTGGCCGGCGAGAAGAAGTGCAGGCCGATCACGCTCTCCGGCCGCTTGGTCACCGCGGCGATCTCGTCGATGTTCAGACCCGAGGTGTTGGTGGCCAGGATCGCGCCGGGTTTGCAGATCGCGTCCAGCTTGGTGAAGATGTCCTTCTTGATGTCCATCCGCTCGAACACCGCCTCGATGACCAGGTCGACGTCGGCCAGGGCTTCCATCTCCAGGCTGCCGCTGATCAGCGCCATGCGGGCTTCGGTCTGCGCCGGGTTGGCGCCGCGGGAGCGCTCATAGTTCTTGCGGATGACGGCGATGCCGCGGTCCAGCGCCTCCTGCTTCACCTCGATCAGCTTCACGGCGATGCCGACGTTGACGAAGTTCATGGCGATGCCGCCGCCCATGGTGCCGGCGCCGATGATGCCGACGGTGTTCACCGGGATGACGGGGGTGTCGTCGGCCACATCCGGAACCTTCCAGACTTGGCGTTCGGCGAAGAATGTGTAGCGCTGGGCGGCGCTCTGCGGGCCGGTCATCAGTTCGCCGAACAGCTTACGCTCGGTCTTCATGCCTTCGTCGAAGGGCTGGTTCACCGCCGCTTCGATGCAGCGGATGTTGTATTCGGGGGCGAGGAAGCCGCGGAACTTGCGGGCGTTGGCCTTGCGGAAGTCGGCGAAGATTTCCGGATGGCCGCGGGCGGCTTCCACCTTTTCGTTGGATTCTCTTACTTTCTTAAGTGGGCGGCTTTCGGCCAGCACCTTCTTGGCGAAGGCGATGGCGCCCTCCTTCAGCTTGCCTTCTTCCACCAGTTCATCGACCAGGCCGATCTCCAGGCACTGTTTGGCCGGTACATGCTGGCCGGAGGTGACCATCTCCAGCGCTTTTTGCGGGCCGACGATGCGGGGCAAGCGCTGGGTTCCACCCGCCCCGGGCAAAAGCCCCAGGGCGACTTCCGGCAGGCCGCAACGGGCCGAGGGAACCGCGACGCGGTAGTGGCAGGTCAGGGCGACTTCCAGTCCGCCGCCGAGCGCGGTGCCGTGGATGGCGGCGATCACCGGCTTGGGCGAGTCTTCCAGGGCCGCCTGCACATCGAACAGGCTGGCGCCCTTTTGCGCGCCGCCGAACTCGGTGATGTCGGCGCCGGCGATGAAGGTGCGGCCGTCGCAGATCAGCACGATCGCTTTCGCCCCGGCATCCGCGCCCGCCGCCGCCATGGCCCCCGCCAACCCGTCCCGAACCGCCGCCGACAGCGCGTTCACCGGCGGCGAGTTCAGGGTGATCACCCCGATGTCGCCCTCGAGGGTATAGTCGGTCACGTCATTGATGGCGGTCATTGGGGTTTCCTCGTGAAATCTCTTGGCGGGCAAGGCGCGTTGACGGTGGCCCTTAAATTCAAACGGTCGTTATAGGCCCCACGCCGAGCCGCTCCGTCAATGGTGGAAAAGCTCACCCGGGACCGCTACCAATCCTTGTCATCGGGCGGGTTGATGGGGATCGGGTCATGCGTTGGCGTGGATTTGTTGGACGGCTGATGATCGCCGCCATACTGGCGGCAGCGCCCAGCGCGGCGATGGCGGGGCCAGCCGGCTCAGATGGGCCGCGCGACTCCCTGCCGCTCGCGGGCGGAACGGTGGTCAATCCGGATTGGACGGTAAAGCCCACCGGCGAAGAACTTCAGCGATATTTTCCACCTATTGCGGCTGAGCTTGGTCTGGGCGGCATGGTCAGACTGCAGTGTGACGTCGCCCTCGATGGCACACTCGGCGGCTGTAGTGCGCTACAGGAGACGCCGATTGGCATGGGCTTCGGCGAGGCCGCGCTGAACGCGACAAAATATTTCCGGATGCGCCCCATGACAGTGAATGGCGTGCCGGTCGCCGGCGCAACCGTTGTGATCCCTCTGACTTTCGGCGCGCCAATACAGGGGATCGATCCCATTCCACCGGTGATCGACGAGCCGACGGATGCGGCGACACTTGTGCTCGCAAGGGAATTGGTCACCGCGACAGGCCTGAAGGCTCATCTCGTCGCGGCGTTGCAAACCAGCATCGATAGCCGATACAGCCTGTTGGCCGCAGACGCGACACCTCAACAGGCTCTGGCGATTCAGTCATTGAAGCAGGCGACGGTCCGGCAGGCGGACCACTATGTCGAGTTCGTCGCCAAGGAATACGCTGCGACCCTGCCAGCCGAAACGATCAAGGCCATTACCGCCTTCTACCTGTCACCGGCCGGAAAGGCCTGGGCGGAGGAGGAAGGAGGCGCCAACAAGACGATGCAGATGGCTTATGCCTATATTTACCGGCGGGCCGCGACCGATGCGCGCGAGGACTTCTGCAAGACCACTCAATGCGGCCCAACCCAGTAGCCTAGAGGCCGAGGTGATAGGCCGCGAACGCCGCTTCGATCTTGGCGTCGATCGCCTTGGCGGCTGACAGATCGGCGTCCGCCGCAGCCTTGCGCCCCAGGGCGCGTTCGGCAAGACCGCGGCCGTAGAGGGCATGGGCGAAGCGCAGATTGCCGGCGACTGCCGCGCCATAGTCCGCCAGCGCCTGATCGAAACGCCCCAGCCGCAGGTCGACCAGGCCCCGGCTATCCAGGACGCCAATGGCCTTGGGCTGCAGGGCGAGGGCCGCGTCACAGGCGGCCTTCGCCTGATCAAGCTGCCGCCCCAATTCCGCGCGCGCCCAGCATTGGTTGTTGAGCGTCCCGACCCGTTGTTGATCGGTCATCGCAAGCGGGAGCATGCTGTCATAAACGATGGCCGCCGCCTGATGCCTGCCCATTCGTTCATAGGCGTCGGCGACTCTGCCGCTGAGGGCGAACGACGCCTTGGACAGGCCCTGCGCCTTATCGAAATCGGCCGTGGCGCGTTGGTCGTCGTGCAGATGCAGATAGGTTTCGCCCCGCGCCATCAGGGCCAGAATGTCGTCTGGCTTCAGCTTGAGCGCGGCGGTAAAATCGCCGACCGCCGCATTGTCTTCGGCGAGTTCGTAGTGGGCGACGCCGCGATTGTAGACGTAGCCGTAGACGGTGGAGTCCAGCGCGATCGCGTGCGTCAGATCGGCGATGGCGCCCCGGTAGTCTTGGCTGCTCAGCTTCTGATAGCCGCTCGCCGCAAATTCGCTGGCGCTCTGCGGCGACGAAGCCGCCGTGTTGGTGACCGGCAAGGTCGCTTCGTACGCAGCTCCGGCCCGAATATCGACGTCCTTCTCGGCGAGCTTGGCCAGCGCCGCGGCGGTCTTGTCGGCGTCGGCGGAGGCAAACTCCGGCGCGAGGCTGCGCTCGCTGGCGTGGATCGTCACGACGCCATCGCTGATCGTCGAGGTTCGCTTGAATTCAACTGCGGCGATCGTCTGATCGACATCGCCGCCGCCGATCAGGTGGAAGCCCACGCCCTTGGCCGGAAGCTGCACCGTCACGGTCCAGTCCTTGTACATCGGATAGGCCATGGTGAACGGCGCATCCTGGTGCGGTCCGGGATCGCGCTTGTAGGTGGCGTTCCACCCCAGGCTGGAGTCGCCGACGTCGAAGTCCTTCACCCCGCCGCCCTCGTCCTGCCAGTCTATGGTCGCCTTGCCATCCATGGTCAGGCGCTCGACGCCGGTCTTCTCATCGTAGTCGGCCGCCACCGTGTCCACGTCGATCCAGGCGTTTTCCCCGCGCCAGTATTCCTTCAGATACCGAACCTGATCGGCCGCCGACTGGCTTCCAAGCAGGATGTGAAGGGCGATGGCCGCATCGCCCCGGAACAGACGCTCGATATGGGCGGGCGTCTTCGCACCCAGGCCAGCGCGGACGTCGAGCAGCATCCGGTTTTCGAATAAGGGCGTTAAGGCCGGCGGAGGCGACAGTCTGACCAGCTTGGCGTCCGCGCTCCGTAGCGGCAGCACCCAGCCGAAATCCGGGATGTCGATGTCATCAACGCCGCGATCACCTTGTCGGGTTCCGTCCAGCCAATAGACCTTGCCGCCGATGGTGGCGCGGACCATCACATGGTCGAAATAGGCCAGCATCGGCAGGCGCAGGTCGAGCCCGTCGCCCAGGCCAGTCGACACCAGAGCCGGCTGGGCCTCGATGCCAAGCTCGTGCAGGAGCGCCAGTAGCAGCGCCGTCTTGCCCTTGCAGTCGCCGAACCGCCGCGTCCAGGTCACCTCTGCGTCGGCCGGGGTCAGGCCGCCGAGGTTCATCCCCAGGAACAGATACCGCACCTTGTCCTGCACGAGATGCAGGGCGGCGTCGGCGCGCACCTTTGGATCGCTGCTTGAGGCTCGGATCCGGTCGGCCTCGGCCATCAAAGACGAGCCGGGCTTGATCGCCGCCGCCTTTACATAGAGCGGCGCCATCAGGGACGACACGTCCGCCCAATCCTTGAATTGGGAGAGCTCGACCATGCCAAGATCGTTGTAGCGCGCCGGCGCGTCCGTCGGCGGCTGCGGGGTGACGACGTCGCTGAGGTCATAGGACAGCATCCCGCCGCCGTTTGGATGGGTCACCACGGGCTGGCCGAAGCCCTCGGTGATCAGCCAGCGCATGGGCTTGGCGGAGGGCCACAGGGCGCTGAAGTAGACCTTGGTGACGACGCCGGGAAAGGCCAGCTTGTTGATGCCCTGGGACATGCCGGCCATCACCGGATCGTGGCGGACGACGGTGACCGCGAAGTCCAGAACGTCACCGACCTGAAGCCCTTCGGGCTGGAAGGTCGCCGTCAGCGAGCCATCCAGCATGGCCAGCTCCAGATTGGTCTCCCGGCGCAGCACCGTGAAGGTCTTGCCGCCGGCGAGCAGGTCGATCACCTGGCCGTTTCGGATGATGGCCAGCCGGTGGATGGTCACCGTGTCGGTCTCGGGATTCCAGATGCTGAAGACCGTGCCCATGGCCGAAAGGCCTTGTGGTTGCAGGATTTTGGCCGCCGTCTCCACGTAGAATCCGTCGCCGGCTGCGTCGTAATTGGCCTGGTTGTCGGACAACAGATACTGCACCGCGACACCCGGCTGCGGCGGGGCGGCCGGGATCGGGTGCGGTTTTACCCAGGCGGGGGGCCGCGCATAGATCGGCTGGTCGGCGGCCGTGGCCAGCCCTGGCCAGAACAGGGCCGCGCAGACGGCTAGAAACTTCAGCATGACACCCCCAACGCCTCGCGATTGACGATAGCGGCGGGGCCGGCGAATTCAACTGCGCCGCGCGGCTGAGGCGCATGACGTCGGGCTTCAGCGATACAGATCCGCTCGCGTCGGCGGCAATCCTGATGCGCCTTTGGCCTTGCCGCGTTTGCTGCCGAGGGTCTGGAAGATCAGGATGGAGCCGGAGGCGAAGCCGAACGAGACGCCGGCCAGATAGGCGATCCAGAGGTTATAGCGTTCGACGCCCACCATCTGGACCGCCCGCTCTCTGTTCGCCTGCAGGCGCTCGCACCAGAGCTTGGTCGTGCGCGCATAGTGTTCGCGCCAGGCTTCGACGTCGTGAATCTCGAAGCCATAGGCCTCCATCACATTGACGCTGTGGCCGATGGGCGAGAGCTCCGAGCCGGGGAAGATGTATTTCAGGATCAGCCGCTTTTCGGGGGTGATGCGGGTCAGCGCCGCCTTGTGGTCGCGTTTCCCGCGGCGGGCGATGGCGTGGTTGAGGAACAGGCCGTTGTCCTTCAGCAGCGAATTGATCTTGCGGAAATAGGTCGGAAAATTCGCGATCCCCACATGCTCGAACATGCCGATGCTGGAGATCTTGTCGTAGCGACCTTCGAGGACGAGGTAGTCGCGGATCTCCACCGTGACCTGGCCCTCCAGGCCCAGGCGGCTGATCTTCGCCTTGGTGAACTCATACTGTTCCTGGGACAGGGTGATGCCGTGCGCCTGCACGCCATAGTGCTGGGCTGCATGGCAAAGCAGGCCGCCCCAGCCGCAGCCGACGTCCAGGAAGGTCTCGCCCTTCTGCAGCCGCAGCTTGCGGCAGATCATGTCCAGCTTGTCCTGCTGCGCCTGTTCCAGCGAGCCGTTCCAGTCTTTGAAATAGGCGCAGGAGTAGAGCATCTCCGGATCGAGGAAGAGTTGGTAGAAGTCGTTGCCGACATCGTAGTGGAACTGGATGTAATCCTGATTGCGGGTGTTGGCGTGAGACGTCGCCCCGTCGCCATAGTCGTGGCGGGTAACCGCCTTTTCGCCACGGACGAACAGGAACGGCCACAGCTTGCGCAGCAGCAGGCCCTTGTTCAGTTGCCGGACGTCCTTCTTGCGGACGCGGGCGCGTAGGGTCTCGCCGATGGCCATGAGGTCGCCATCGATGGCGATATTGCCCACCGCATAGTGCCGCACGAAGTTTTCAAGGCTCACCCGCTTCAGAAGCGACGCGACCACCCCCGGACTGCGGATCGTCAGGGTCGGCAACGCCTCGTCGGTGGACAGGGCGACGTCGCTTCCGTCCCACAACACCACGCGCAGGGGGATCGACAGGGTCTGACCCACATGACGCAGGGCGTCTTGCAAGGCGGCGGACAGGGTCTCGGAAGCGGACATAGTACCCGACATAAAGAATGGCTTGTGACTGTGGTGGGTAACCCTGCCCCACGCCAACTACAACAGCGCACGCGGCGCCGGCGTTACCGGGACCAATCCACGCGCCCGCATTTTCCGCTTGCAAGCCACGTCACCCATAGGTTACATGTAACCCACAGGTTACAGGAGAAACCCGATGGTTGACGATGAAGTTTTGGCGCTGGCGCGCCGGGTGGACGCGCGGCGCAAGGTGGCGCTGGTGATCCTGTTGTTTGGACTGATCGCGGTCGGGGCGGGGTTGTCGCAGTTCTCCCCCGGCGATCCGAAGCGGTTTTCGCCGCTGGCGACGGAGCTGACGATCGGCGGCGGCGTGGCGGTGGTGGTGATCAGCTTCATTGTCATGCTGATGAGCCGCACGCCGATCGAGGCGCGCAGCGGCCGGGTGGCGATGATGCGGGCGGAGGGGATGCGGGCCAAACGCAACACCGCCTTCATGCTGATGCCATTGAGCCTCGGCCTGATGCTGATGGGGGTCATCCGCTCCCTGAACAAGACCATGGCAGGCGGGATGGTGGAGCATATCGAGGTGTTCGAGGTGTGCGCCTTCATCATCTTCCTGGTCACCTTCGTGGCCATCCTCAGCGGCCAGGGGCTGGATAAGTGGGCCAAGCCGGTGCTGGACGACGAGCTTAGCCGGCAGATCCGCGCCAAGGCGCTCGGGCTTGGCTATCTGGTGCTGGCCGTGGGCCTGGCGGGGCTGGTGGCCACCAGCCTGTTCGACCGGACGCTGACCATCGACCTGATCCCGGTGGTCGCCGCGGTGGGCGTCGGCGCGTCTTCGCTGCGTCTGTTCTGGCTGGAGCGGGCGGCGGGCGGCGGGGACGCCGGCGAAGCATGAGCGAGCTGAAACTGGGCAACCGGCTGAAAGAGGCCCGCGTCGAGGCGGGTCTCACCCAGGCCGAACTGGCGATGAACGTCGGGGTCTCACGCAAGACCGTCAACACGGTGGAGAACGGCGTCTTCGTCCCCTCCACCACCCTGGCCCTGTCCCTGGCCAGGGCGTTCGGCCAGCCGGTTGAGGCGCTGTTCTACCTGATCGAAGACGACGGCGCCTGACAGGGCGGAAAGATGGGCGTAGCGACGGGGGTAAGGAGTTTTCGCCATGTCGCTACGTCCCTTCCACCTCGCCTTCCCCGTCCACGACCTGGTCGCCGCCCGCGCCTTTTACGGCCAGGCCATGGGCTGTCCCGAGGGCCGCAGTTCGGATGAGTGGATCGACTTCAACCTCTACGGCCACCAGATCGTCGCCCACCTGGTCCCCGGCATGGCGACGGCCGACGCGGGCGGCAATGCGGTGGACGGCCATCATGTGCCCGTGCCCCACTTCGGCATCGTGCTGGAGATGAAGGACTGGCAGGCCCTGGCCGATCGGCTAACCGCCGCCGGCACGGAGTTCGTGATCGAACCCTACGTCCGCTTCAAGGGCGAACCCGGCGAACAAGCGACGATGTTCTTCCGCGATCCCAGCGGGAATGCGATTGAGATGAAGGCGTTTGAGGATTTGGGGCAGTTGTTCGCGAGGTAGGGGCGGCAATTCGGTGTTTGGTGTCGTGTCGGCGTAATTTGGAGCGATCAGTCATCGTCAAACATCGCCTCAACGTCGCGGCCCCCATAGAGGACCCGGTCAATCGTGACCGCGTCGGCGCCAACGTGAAACGCGATGGTGATGCGCCGCTCGAAGCCGATCGTGCGCAGCCTAGGTCGGAGTTCGTCCCGGCGCGCGCCGCGTAAAGGAAAGTCCGTGAAATTCGCACAGAACCTCTCGATACGTTCGAGATAGGCCATCGCACGTCGCCTCCCGGCTTCGGCGGCGATGTAGTCGTAAAGTTCGATGAGATCGGTTCTGTGCCTCGGGCGAGAAGACCAGCCTATAGGCCACCGCCGCCCTTCACGTGCCGCTCGCGGATGGCGTCGAACACCTGCTGCGCGGGGATGGCGCGCGCGGGATCGGCAATCATGGCGTCATAGACCGGCGCGACGCTCTTGAGCAGCCACTGTTCGATGGCCGCATCGCGCTCCTTGAGCGCCCGCAAGCCCGCGCGAACCACTTCACTCGCGGACGCATATCCCCCGGAAGCCACCAAGCCATCGATGTAGTCGGCCTGGTCGGTCGGTAGGCTTACGGTACGCTTAGCCACCCTGGACATGACATGGTTCTCCTCAAGATGGCGACGCTAACACAGGTATGACGAATTCATACCGCCATCAGTCCTCTTCAATGCTCCCGCGTTACAGTGACATGATATCGATTGCCGAAACCCGCCGCCGCCGCACCCACCGTGACTCTTCCGCCTCACCCTACCCGCGCCCTCACCTCACCCCGCCCTTTGTACAACCGCCAGAACGCCTCCGCGATGTCCGCGCCTTCCACCACCGGAATCCCCGGGCTCTCCGGTCCTGTGCCTCTGACCACGCCGGCGATGGTGACTTCGCCGACGTAGACGCCTTCGGCTTGCAGCCGGGCCGAGAGCAGGCCGACCAGTTTGGCTTTGGCGGCGTTGGCGAGGGCGACGCCGGTTACGCCCATGGCGATGACGATGTTGTCGATCATCGGGTTGAGCTCGCCGAAGGCGCCGTTGGTGATCAGGACGGCGCCGTCGCCGGCCGCC
>Ga0302314_10017014_pt1 | contig 12232 bp, 8 predicted proteins | sample III_Palsa_N2_3_FD_200533 | JGI IMG/M metagenome (GOLD analysis project Ga0302314, IMG submission 200533) | Peat permafrost microbial communities from Stordalen Mire near Abisko, Sweden - III_Palsa_N2_3 | ecosystem: Environmental > Terrestrial > Soil > Palsa > Peat permafrost | place: Sweden...
CTCCTGGATCAGGTCGAGGAAGAGCATGCCGCGGCCGGTGTAGCGCTTGGCCAGCGAGACCACGAGGCGGAGGTTCGCCTCGAGCAGGTGGTTCTTGGCGCGGCGGCCGTCCTCGGCGATGATCTCGAGCTCGTTGCGGAAGCGCGGGTCCATCGGGTCGCCGGAGTTGAGCTTCTCCTCGGCGAACAGGCCGGCCTCGATCCGCTTGGCGAGCTCGACCTCCTGCTCGGCGTTGAGCAGCGGGACCTTGCCGATCTGCTTGAGGTAGTCCTTGACCGGGTCGGCGGTGGCACCGGCGGAGGCGACCTGCTGGGCCGGAGCGTCGTCCTCGTCGTCATCCGACAGGACGAAGCCCTCCTCCTTCTCCTCCTCGTCCTTGCCGGCCTTCTCCTCGGCCTCGGGCTCCTCGACCACCTCGGCGGCCTCGAGCAGCTCGTCGGCGGCGATTTCGAGATCTTCGATCTCGACCTCTTCGCCCTCGACGACCTCCGGCTCGTCCTCGCCGTTCTTCGTGGTCTGCTTCGCGCCGTTCGGCTTGGCGGCGGTCTTCTTCGCCGCCGTCTTGCGCGCCGGGGCCTTGGCCGGGGCCTCGGCGGAGCCCTCCGCGGCGGACCCGGCGGGCTTGGCAGCCGCCGTCTTCGCCGCGGTCGCGGTCTTCTTCACCGCGGCCTTCTTGGCGGGCGCGGGCTTGGCCTCCTCGGCGGAGGCCTCGGTCTTGCGCACCGTGCTGGTCGCGGTGCGGCTGGTCGAGGCTGCCGCGGCGACCTGCTTGCGCGGCTTGGCCCTACCGATGGGCGCGGCGGCGTCGCCCACCACGGCGACCACGACACCCTTCTCGATCAGCGCGCGCACGACCTTCTTCAGGTCGCTCTCCGGCACCTTGGCGCCCTCGCAGGCGCGGCGCACATCGTCGCTGGAAACGGCTTGGTCCTGGGACTTGGCCAACAGGGACTGGACCGCGAGGGCCACCGGCGTGGTGGCCGCGGCCTCGTCGACGGTCACAGAGGAAGGAGCCGACACTCACATACCCTTCGGAACGGTGCTCGAATATGAACTGCATCTGCGCATGAGACGGAAGCTTGTGTGCGGCAGGGCCCCGAGATCCCACGCCCCGGACCGGAATCGCACACGCGACTTACCCGTCGTATCGTCGTGGTTACACCTTTGGACAGCGTCCATCGGGCCCCGCTTATTCCCCCCGGAGTCAGCCGGGCGGTCGCGTCCGCCTTCGTCGTGCCTGGTGTGAATCATCCACCGGCCGCGGTCTCGGAGTGGTCATCCGCCTGAGCGGGTATCCGTCTCCGTGCCGCCGTTCACCGCTTCGCAAACGCAGGTCACGCACTTAGCTAAAGAGTCTAGCAGCGCTTGCCCGACTATTGCGCCAGCGGGGTGGGGTACAGGCCTTGGCGAGATCGCTTCGCGGGCGGGGGTCTCGACCTCATGCGCAGCTCAGCCGCCAATCCGGAGCGCGAGCAGGGTGACGTCGTCGTCCTGTTCCTGATCTCTGAGCATCTCGTCCACGAGGTGGTCGAGCAGCATATCGAGGTCGCCCTCCGGCGCGTGCTCGGCCGCGACGCGCAGCCGCTCGAGGCCGACGGTGATCGCCGCGTCCCGAGTCTCGACCAACCCGTCGGAAAAACCGATGACCACGTCGCCGCTGCGGAGTAAGACCTCGTGCTCGAAGCGGGTCTCGCTGAGGCCGAGCGGGGTGGCCGCCTCGTCCTCCTCGGTCTCCAGATAGGCCGCGGTGCCGTCCGCCTGACGCACCAGCAGGGGCAGGTGCCCGGCGTCGGAGATGCTCAGCGCGCGGCGGTCCGGGTCGAGCACCGCGTAGACCACGGTGGTCAGCGACTCGGCGTTCTCGGTGGCGTCGAAGAGCCGGTCGAGGCCGGTGATCACGGCCCGCGGCGACGGGTCGGTGAAGGCGAGGGCGCGCAGCGCGGCGCGTACCCGGCCCATCCCGGCCGCGGCGGTGATGCCCTTGCCGATCACGTCGCCGACGACGAAGCCGATCCGCCGGTCGGGGAAGCCGAACAGGTCGTACCAGTCGCCGCCGACCTCGGTGTCCAGGGAGCCGGGGATGTAGCGGAAAGCCGCGTCCACGCCCTCGAGCTGGGGAAGCCGCTTGGGCAGGATCGCCTCCTGCAGCGAGACCACCTGGCGGTGTTCGCGTTCGTGCATCCGGGCCCGGGCGACGGCCATGGTGCACTGACCCGCCAGCGCCTGCAGATAGGCGCGGTCGTCCTCGTCGAAGCCGCGCGGCGCGTCGTACACCAGGTAGAGGCCGCCGACCGGGCCGACCGCGGTGGACAGCGGGAGCACCGCCCAGGCCTGCTCGGCCGGTCCGGGAGCGGTGGCCGCCGGCCACTCCCCCGCCTCCGGGTAGCGGGTCCGCAGCGCGGCGCGGTCCGGCAGGTAGCAGGGCTGGCCGTCGCGCACTCCGGCGGCGAGCAGGGCGGGCCAGGCCAGCGTGCGCCACTCCCAGCGGTCCTCCTCGGCGGCGGTGCGCGGGCCGCTCGAGCGCTGCGGGGGCAGGTGCAGGGAGAGTTGCGGTGGCACCGATGCCGATGGCGAGGGGTTGCTGTCGGGCAGGTGCGATGCCGCTTCGTCGAGGTCAGAGCGTTTTACCGACCCTCGCGACGCCGAAGGCCCGTCCGATGGGCGCAGTCCCGCGTCCTCGAACTCCGAGCCCCGGGCCGGACCACGCCTCGCGGGCCAGGGCGAGCGGCCGACCGGATCGAGCAGCCGCAGGTCCACGTGCGAGGAGCCGGTGACCTGCCCGAGCTTGGCGACGGCGGCGCGCACCTCGCTGATCGTCAGGGCCCCGGCCAGTTCCCTGGCCACGGTCTGCAGCTTGCCGATCCGCCACTGGGTCGAGCCGAGCAGGTCGGCGATCCGGTGCCGGTCGGTGACGTCGTTGATCACGGCCAGCACCGCGAGCACCTCGCCGTCCGGGCCGCGGACCGGGGTCCAGCTGGAGTCGAGGTAGCGCACGGCGGACCAGTCCCCGCGGTGCAGCCGCTGCTCGGGCTCGCGGTAGGGCTTGCCGTCGGCCAGCACGCGCGCGGCGGCGGCCTCGATCTGCCCGCCGAGTTCGGCGCCGAGCACCTCGCTGGGCCGCAGCCCGAGGTGCGCGTGCGGTGGCAGGCCGTTGAGATCGGCGAGGGCCTGGCTGATCGTCAGATAGCGGCGGTCGCGGTCGTAGCAGGCGAAGGCGACCGAGGTGCCGGACAGGGCGTCGAGCAGGGGTTGCAGGAGCGGCGGCGCGACTGCCGCCCGCCGCGCCGGTTCGTGAGCCACTTAACGTCTCCCGCCGCCGTCCCGAGCCCCTTGCACTCGGAAAGCTTAGTCGTCACCGAGCACTTACGCGCCGTGATTGGCCGAAAAATCCCGGAGCGGGCGATCTGACGGTTTCTCGGCCCTGTGAGGTCCCATCCCAGCGCCGTCTCCGTTGCCGGGCAGCGCGATGCCCCCGGGTCGGCCACCTGACGAGGTGTCGGCCCGGGGGCATCACGTGCCCTGTCACATGGTGGATCGCGGGGTACGCCTACTGATTGCCTGCCGATTCAGCGGTGATGCCTCAGCGGTGGTCCGGTCCGGTCCGCTGCCGCTCGCACTCGGCGGGCGGCAGCGGGTGCCGGTGAGCCCGGTCCGGTCCGGCTACTGCTCGCGCTGGGCGGGCGGCAGCGGGTGCCGGTGTGCCCGGCCCGACCACTGCTCGCTACTGCTCGCTACTGCTCGCGCTGGGCGGGCAGTCGCGGGGTGCCGGTGTGCCGGGGGCCGCCACCCAGCAGCGTGGCGGACAGTTCGGCGGCGGCGGCCCCGTCGCCCGCGAAGATGTGCTCGACGAGCTCCTCGTGGCTGCGCGCATTGGCCGGCAGCGCCTCGCAGCCCGCGCGCACGCCGGTGATCTCCAGCGCGCCGTAGACCACCACCGAGAGGTGCTCGAGCATCCGGTTGTCGGTGGCCTGCAGCAGCAGCGCGTGGAACTCGGCGTCGACCCTGGCGTAGAGGGCGGCGTCGACCGCGGCGGCGGACTCGGCGAGCAGGTCGGCCAGCTCGCCCAGCCGGGCGCGGACCGGCTCGGGCAGCGCCCCGCCGCGCTCGGCGACGAGGTGCGCGGCCAGCGGCTCGAAGGCCTGCCGCAGCTCGGCCAGCTCGCGCGCCTGGTCGGTGCGCAGCGGGCCCTGGGCGCGCCACTCGATGACGTCGGGGTCGAGCAGGTTCCACTCCTGCACCGGACGGATCCGGGTGCCCACGTTGGGCCGGGCCGAGACCAGGCCCTTGGCCTCCAGCACGCGCAGCGACTCGCGCACCACGGTGCGGGATACCTCGAAGCGGTGGCCGATCTCCTCGGGCACGAGTGGACGGTCGGAGCCCAGTTCGCCCGCGACGATCATCTGGCCGAGCTGCTGGACCAGCTGTCCGTGCAGGCCTCGGCCGCGCTGTGCGGCGGCGCGCGGGAAGACGAGGGGCGCGGCGGGGGTGTGGGCGCGCAGCGGCTGCGCGGCGTCGGCCGGCTCGGCGGGCCGGACGACGGGGACGGTCACGGTCATCACGCGGCCGGCGCTGTCAGTGGCGGTGTTCATGGTGATCCGATCGGCTTTCCTGACGGACGGCTTAAGGTGATTTCACCGGTGCCAACCATGATTGTCACGGAAAGCACTCCTCCGAGTGATAAAGCGGATTGTCGCCGCCGATTCGCGCCGCGCTGCTGCTAGCCGGGGCTGCGCGGGGGCTGAGAAGGGCCGTTTGGCCCAGTCGGTCAACCGGTCGATCAGTGAGCCGATCCCGCGGCGCGGCGCGGTCGGGTCCGTCGATCCGTCAGCCGGTTCGTGAGCCGGCTCGTCAGTCGATCCGTCAGCCCAGCGCGAACCCATCCTTCGATCCGGCAGCCGATCCGCCGGCCGGCTCGTCAGTCGATCCGGCGGCGGCGCAGCGCGAAGAGGGCGAGGACGAGCAGGCTCAGCAGCAGCCCCTCCGGCAGCGCGATCGCCGTCTGCTCGACCGGCAGGCCGAGCTCGGTCACCGCGCGCACGATCCCCGCGGTGTACGGGCTGTGCGAGCCCGGCAGCAACGCCGCGGTCAGCGCCGTCACCAGCCAGGCCGCGGGCACGGCGAGGATCCGCAGCCGCAGCACCGGGGCGCAGAGCACGCCCGCCATCCCGCCGAGCGCCGCACAGCAGGACTCGGCCGGAGTCGGCAGCGCGAGCACGAAGCCGAGCGAGAGGTGCACAGCGGCCTCACTGCCGCGGGTGAGTGCGAAGCCGCCGACCGCCGTGGCGTAGGCGGCGAGCCTGGTCGCGGAGGCGAGCGTGATCCCGACGACGAGTGCGACGAGCAGCTTGCCGAGCAGCCCGGCGCCGCGCCGAGGCAGCCGGGTGTACGTGGTCAGCCCGACGCCGTGCCGGTAGTCCTCGGTGACAAGTCCCGCGCCGAGCCAGGCCGCGGCGAGCACGGCGACCGTCCCGGGCAGGATCATGCCGGCAGAACCACCCGCGACGACCCAGCCGACGTGCGCCTGCGGATCGCCGGAGTTGACCGCGGCGCGCGCGGCCGGGAGCGTGGCCAGCGCCGAGCCGAACATGGCCAGGCCGAACACGCCGAAGGTGGACCGGCGCGTGCGCAGCCGGGTCGCCTCGTATCCCGCCGCGTACCAGGCGGAGCGCAAGCCGATCATCGTGCACTCTCCTGCTCGACGGAGGACAGGCCGGCGACGTCGGCACCGCTCGCGCCCTCGGTGTCCTCCATCACGCCGGCCTCTCGGAGCCGGACGTTGCCCAGCGGTTCTCGGGACTCGGCTGAAGCTGACGCTTCCTCAGAGGCGCTCCTCGGCATCTCGACGACCGAAAGCAGTTCGGACTCCAGGCTCGACTCGGCCTCGCCCTGCGCGCCCTCGCGTCCGAAGGGCATCGCGACCCGCGCCTCGGCGTGCTCCGGCACCCGGACCGCCGCCGGCGCCTGCACCGGCAGCACCGCCGGCGGACGACGGCAGGCCTCGAGCACGGCCACGACCGGATCCTCGGCCGCGGAACGCACCGCCAGTTCGTGCAGCGGGATCTCGTTGCGGAAGGCGAGATCGCCGATCCTGGCCCGGTCCAAGCCTCGTACCTCCAGACAGGCGCCGTCGAGCTGAGTCGGCTCGGCTCCGGCGGCGACGAGTACCGCGGCGAACCGCAGGACCTGCGGCGTCCGCACGATGACGCAGTCCCCGGACAGTTCCCGGGTGGCCTGCCGGGCGGTGCGCTGCCCGATCAGCCGGCCCTCGTCGAGCACGAGGATGCGGTCGGCACGGCCCACCATCGCGTCGGTGTTCTGCCCGGTGACCAGCACGCAGCGTCCCTGCGCCGCGTAGGCCCGCAGCAGCGCGTTGAGCCAGGCCTGCCCCTCGGGTTCGAGCCCGTACTCGGGTTCGTCGAGCAGCAGCACCTGCGGGTCGCCGAGCAGCGCCTGCGCGAGGGCGAGCCGGACGGTCATCCCCTCGGTGAGCTCGGAGATCCGCGAACGGGCCCGGTCGCCGAGTCCGCACACGTCGAGCACGGCCGCGATCCGCTCGCGCCGACCGCCCGGCGCGGCGCCGGGATCGGCGGACAGGGCCAGCTTGAGGTGCCCGGCCACCGTGCGCCCCGGATTGACCGCGAGCGGGTCGAGCACCACGCCGACCGTGCGCATCGGGTGCGGCAGCGCGCGGAAGGTGCGCCCGTCGTAGAGCGCGCGTCCCCCGCCGGGGTCGAGCTGGAGCATGCGCCTGAGCACCGCGGTCTTACCGGAGCCGGGCAGCCCGAGCAGCCCGGTCACCTGTCCCGGACGGACCTGGAAGCCGACTCCGTCCAGCACCTTCTGGCCATGCCGTCGAGCCGTGAGCTCGATCACCTCGATCACATGGACATCGTCGCCGCCCGTCATCACGGAAAGCGGCCGGGACACGCCCGTACCCCACCCGATTCACCCCCTCGGCCCCGCTCCCCCGCGTGAGCAGGTAGGCCGATCGGTGAGTCAGCCGGAGAGTCGCTGACGGGAGGTCGGATCTTCTCCGCCGCTGTCCGTCAGGCGTCGTCAGGCACGGTCGGGCTCGGTCGGGCTCCGTCAGGCCGGGCGGAGCATCGGCGGGTTGAGCAGCGTCACGTCGCCGCGCTTGAACAGCTGCGCGGGACGGCCGCCCTGCCGCGTCGTCGTGCCGCCCGAGGGCAGTACGTAGCCCGGCGTGCCGGTGACCTTGCGGTGGAAGTTGCGCGGGTCGAGCGCGACCCCCCACACGGCCTCGTACACGCGGCGGAGCTCGCCCACGGTGAACTCCGGCGGGCAGAAGGCTGCGGCCAGCGGCGTGTACTCGAGCTTCGAGCGGGCCCGCTCCACGCCGTCGGCAAGGATCCGCTCGTGGTCGAAGGCAAAGGCCGCGCGTCCACGGTCGACTTCCTGTGCTGCGTCGCCGATGTGCTTCGGGTCGCTCTCGTGCGCGTTCGGGAACAGGTCGGGCAGCAGGTGCGCGACCGGGGCCCAGTGCGCGTCGGCCGCGTCGCCGCCCGCCTTCGGCGCGGGCAGGTCCGGGGCCAGCGCGAGATACGCCACCGAGACCACCCGCATCCGCGGATCGCGGTCGACCGCTCCGTACGTCGCGAGCTGCTCCAGGTGCACGGGCAGATCCGCCAGCCCCGTCTCCTCCGCCAGCTCCCGCTTCGCCGCCTCGCCCAGCGACTCGCCCGGCCGCACGAATCCGCCCGGCAGCGCCGTCCGACCGGCGAAGGGCTCCTCGCCGCGGCGGATCATCAGCGCGCTCAGCCGGGATTCGCGCACGGTCAGGACCGCCAGGTCCACGGTGACGGCGAAAGCGGGGAAGCGCGCCGGGTCGTAGAGCTCGGACTCGGTCATGGCGGCCATCATATATCGTCCTACTGACGATAATGAGCCTGAGCGCGCCCGCCATCTCAGGCCTCATCCACGGCCTGCGGGCCGCCCGCCGAGACCCCGACCTCCGCCATCGACTCCAGCGTCCGCGCGGTTCCGTGCGAGGCCACCCGCACCAGCGAGGGGCTGACGCCGCGGTCCATCCCGGCCTGGATCAGCGCGGCCAGCGCGTAGTCCGGGATCGCGGCCAGCGCGCGGTCCAGCGTCAGCGCGGCCCACGCGCCCCAGCCCAGCGCCCACGAGGCCCACGCCGCGATCGAGTAGCCGGCGGCGGCCTGTTCGGCGGTGACCGCGCGCCGGGCCAGTTCGACCGCGAGCGCCACCGCCTGCCCGGCCCGCTCCGTCGCGCACCAGGTCGCGAGGTAGTCGCGCACGCGCACGTCCGTCAGCCCCAGCAGCAGCCGGGCCGCCGCCTCGTCCGGCACCCGCCAGCCGGGACCGGCGACCGTCGCACCGACCTCGTCGGCCAACTGCCACAGTTCGCGCACCTCCGGCCAGGTCAGCCTGGGCACGCCCCACAGGTCGGGGTGCCGCGCCTCGGCCGCGTCCACCAGGGCCGCGCAGGCCGCGCGCATCCGCTCGACCGTGTCGGCCGGGTACGGTTCGAGGCTCTCGGCCAGCGCCTGCCGGCTCGGCAGCACGACCAGGCCGGAGTACGTGCTCAGCGCGGCCACCTCGCTCGCCGTCGGGTCGATCGGGGTGCCGTCCGGCGGGCAGCAGGCCGCGCGCTCGCACAGAAAGGACCACCAGCGTCCGCCCGCGACGAACATCGAGTCCAGCGGCGTCAGACCCCTGCGGCGAAGCTGGGTGCAGACGATCATGGAAAGACGGCGGTAGAGCGAGGGCAGCGGATCGACCCCGTCGCGCGGATAGATCAGCACGAGCGCCTCCACCGCCCCCTCGTCCAGCAGCCGCCCCACCGCCCAGCGGCCGAACCTGGCCGGGTCGCGCTCCACGTCGCCGAGGTCCACCCGCATTCCGTGGCAGATCGAGGACCGGCCGCCCGCGCCGTGCGGGCTGAGCCCGAGCACCACCACGCTGTCGTCCGGCACGAAGCCGAAGAAGTGCGGCACCGCGGCGGCCACCTCGCCCGGACTGGTCAGCCGCACCGTCACCTCGCCGAACCCGCCGCCCCCGCCGGACCCGTCCGGCCCGGTCGCGATCTGGAAGCCCTCGAAGCGGTCGGCCGCCATCGCCGACGCCGAGCTCTCCTCCTCGGCCACCGTCCACTCGTCCATCGCCCTCGTCTCCCTCCGGCCGAACCCCGTGCCGCGCCCGGAACAGCGGCGCAGCACCTGTCGAGAGCAACGATCTTGGAAGCGGCGGTCTTTGTCGCGACACGAATCGCGACCTGTGGACAGACCCCGCCTGTGGATAACACCCCTCGCCCGTTCGGAGCAGGAGATAATCCGCTCATTGGGCCTATCCAGCGAGCCGCCAAGGCTATTGGGCGAGATTCGGCAAGATCTCAGCAGGCTCTCAGCGCAACGGAAGACACTGGGGACATGCGGATTCTTGTGGTGGACGACGACCAGGCGGTTCGGGACTCGCTGCGTCGCTCCCTGGCGTTCAACGGGTACGACGTGGAGCTCGCCGGAGACGGCCTGGCCGCGCTGGAATCGATCGCCCGCAGCCGCCCCGACGCGGTGGTGCTCGACGTCATGATGCCGAGGCTCGACGGCCTCGAGGCCTGCCGGCGGCTGCGCTCGGCCGGGGAGGACCTGCCGATCCTGGTGCTGACCGCGCGCGACGCGGTCTCCGACCGGGTGGCCGGCCTCGACGCGGGAGCGGACGACTACCTGCCGAAGCCCTTCGCGCTGGAGGAGCTGCTGGCCCGGCTGCGCGCCCTGCTGCGCCGCACCCAGCCCGCGTTCTCCAGCGAGAGCGGCCAGCTGTCCTTCGCGGACCTGACGCTGGATCCGCTGGCCAGGGAGGTCACCCGCGGCGAACGCACCGTGCGGCTGACCAGGACCGAGTTCAACCTGCTCGAACTGCTCATGCGCCATCCCCGCCAGGTGCTGACACGCTCGCAGATCCTCGAGGAGGTCTGGGGCTTCGACTTCCCGACCACGGCGAACTCGCTCGAGGTCTACGTCGGCTACCTGCGCCGGAAGACGGAGGCCAACGGCGAGCCGCGGCTGATCCACACCGTGCGGGGCATCGGGTACGCGCTGCGCGAGACGGCGCCATGAGCAGCAGCACGGCGATCGGCAGGGGCAAGGCGGGCACTGCGCACGCGGGTAAGAAGACGCGCGGTCAACTGCTGCGGGAGCGGTACTCGCCGCGGCGGATTTTCAACTGGCACACGTTCAGGTCGCGGATAACGATGCTGGTCGTGCTCGCGGTGGGCCTGTCGGTGGCCATCGGCGCGCTGATCAGCTACATCAGTATCAGCAGGGCGATCATGAACCGGGTCGACTCGGAGCTTGAGCAGCGGGCGCAGGTGCTGACCGCGCGGTCGATCAACGGGCCGGACATGGCGCTCGTCACGCAGGAGATCCTGTCCACTCAGGCGGCTGTCACGCTGCTGAGCGCCTCCGGCTACCAGGAGAGCATCGTCTACAGCGACGGATCGAGCTACGACCCGCCGTCCGTGTCGCTCTACGTGCCTGGCAACCCGGCCGCGAACACCGTGATCCAGACCGCCGCGCCGCATGGCGACCCCGAGCGTGAGATCGCCGAGAGCCAGACCGGCAGCTCGCTGCGCACCGTCAACTCCAAGGGCGTGGACTACCGCGTCTACGCCATCCCCGACAGCGCCGGAAACGCGTCCAACGCCGAGCCCTCGGCCCTCGTATTCTCGATTTCGCTGGCGCCGACCGAAGGGATGCTCAACACCCTGACCACCGTCTCCGTCATCGTCGGACTCATCGGCATCGCGCTGGCCGGGGCCGCGGGATTCGCGATCGGGCGGGCGGCTCTACGACCGGTCGAGAAGCTTTCGAGGGCGACCGAGTACATCGCGCGTACCGGGGATCTGCGCAGCCTGCAAGTGATCGGGGACGACGAGCTCGCGCTGCTCACCCGCAACTTCAACACGATGCTCCAAGCCCTCGCACGTTCGCAGGAACACCAGAAACGGCTGGTCGCGGATGCCGGGCACGAGCTGCGTACGCCGCTGACCTCGATGCGGACGAACCTCGACCTGCTCGCCCAGGTGATGGCCGTGCCGGACGACAATCGGCTCTCGCGCGAGGACCGCGTGGATCTGATGAACGACGTGCGGGCGCAGATGGAGGAGCTGTCGGCCCTCATCTCTGACCTCGTCGAGCTTTCCCGCGACGAACAGCCCTCGCACGCGATCGAGCACCTCGATCTGCGCGACATCGTGGACCGGGCGGCCGAGCGGGTGCAGCGGCGGGCACCAGGGCTGACGTACGACCTGCAGCTCTCGCCCTGGTACCTCGACGGCGACCCGGCCTCGCTCGAACGCCTCGTCACCAACCTGATGGACAACGCGGCGAAGTGGTCGCCGGAGGGCGGGACGGTCACCGTCACGCTTGCGGACGGACTGCTGCAGGTCGCCGACCAGGGGCCGGGCATCGCCGAGGAGGATCTGACGCACATCTTCGAGCGCTTCTACCGCTCGCCCGAGGCGCGGGCCACGTCGGGCTCCGGACTCGGCCTCGCCATCGTGCGGCAGATCGCGGAGAACCACGGCGGCCGGGTGGCCGCGGCGCGCGCGCAGGGCGGCGGAGCGCTGCTCGGGGTGTGGCTGCCGGGGACGACCGTGGCCGGGGAGTTGCCAGTCGGCGTGCGGTAGGCCGCGTGTAGTAGGCGCGTGTAGTAGGCAGCGCACCCGTTCGGGCGCACTGTTCACTCGGCCGGCGGAGTGTTCATCAGATTCTTCTGCCCCGGCTTCGGATGCCAGGTCTCGTCCAGAGGCCTGGCATTTCGGTTTGATAACGAACTCATTTTCCACAACGAGTTCTCCATACTGTCTCAGCAAGGTCTCAGCCGTCGGGCCGAGAGTACAGACATGACCGAGACGCCAGACCTCCCCTCCACGCCCGAGCAGCCGGGCCCGGCCGGCCAGGAAGCCGACCGCGAGCTGGTGCCGGCCGCCGTCCTGCCGCAGCAGGGTGAGGCGGCCTCGGCGCCCGAACACACCACTCCGCTGCCGGTCGAGCCGACGACCGCGCAGTTCCCGCCCGTGCCCGAGGCCCCGGGCGACGCGCAGCCGGGCGCGAACGGCGCGGTCGCCGCAGCCTCCCCGGCCGGCTGGCTGCAGGAGCCGCCCGCTTCGCTGGCCCCGCCGAGCGTGCCGGGCAGCGCACCCGCGTACGCCGCGCCGACCCCGGCGCCGGTCCCCCCGGCCGCGCCGACC
>Ga0302314_10017015_pt1 | contig 12232 bp, 9 predicted proteins | sample III_Palsa_N2_3_FD_200533 | JGI IMG/M metagenome (GOLD analysis project Ga0302314, IMG submission 200533) | Peat permafrost microbial communities from Stordalen Mire near Abisko, Sweden - III_Palsa_N2_3 | ecosystem: Environmental > Terrestrial > Soil > Palsa > Peat permafrost | place: Sweden...
CGCCGGTATCCCGGAGCCCTGGCCAAGCCGACGGATGTCGGCCCGGGCCCGGGGACGGCGCCAGGTACAGATCGTGTGGTGAGACCTCTTGTACCGGGGCTCCGCGCCTTCCCGGGGACCAAGCATCGGACCACCGGGCCGAATTCAAGCGCAAGTTAGGCTAGCCTAACCATAATCGCCGTCAATTGGCAAACGATTGCGATGATTACTTTTCTATCATGTCCGCAGCTCCCAAGTTCCGGCCTATCTCGGTACGATCACGATGATATTTTTGTAACGCCTACGCTCCAGGGATCCTCCCTGCGTGGCCAGCAAGTGAAGCTATGATCTTCTTCATAAGGCTCGGCGCAGTTTACGGAGAGGCAACCCAGGCCATGCTTATAAAGGTCGCAATCTCATGGTCCTGACCGACAGAGATAGCCTGGTAGCTTATTTGCGGATCATTAATGATCCGCAAATAAAAGCGAAGCCTCCGGCGGTCGCAGCCGCAAGTAATACGACGTTCGGCACTCACGGAGGGCCACGCGCGGCAGAGCCGGTAGAGGAGGCGAGGATGAAGTCGCACGACAGCCAGGACGTGTCAAAAATTCTCGAAACATACGTGGGCAATCTGATTGCCGAGAGCAATTTCTTCTCCGATCTCTCCAACGGGCGGGTCCATCCTGAAGACGTCCGAGATGTATTCGGCCAGTATTATCTGTGGCGCAATCGATTCCATCGCTGGTTCGGTATCTGCGTCGTGAGAAGCGCGCCGTTCGGTGAATCACTGAACGTTCCACGTATTCTCGGCGCGCTTGTCGAATGCCTGGGACAAGAGATCAGGGAAGATCACCACGGGCTCGCATTGTCATTCCTGGCAGCCCTCGGCATCGACGACCCGTTGCGTATCACGGCACTCCCCGTGACCGACACCTACGCGGAGTCGTTTCTCCGCTGCTACTTCTCGAGCGACCGCAGCGGAGACGAGGCACTGGCCGCCCTAGCCGGGCGGGAACTCTCCGTGCCCGGTCGCAACAGGATCATTCTCAGCGCGCTTCCCGAGCACTACGGCGTGACTTCAGGCCTGGAGTTCTTCGGCCTGCACAACGCCATCGAGGTAGAGCACTTCCGGGTCCTGTGGGAAGCGATGGCCCAGGATCACAAGGCGGACACCAGGCGGCTTATCGAAGCCGCGAGGCTGGAGATCTGGGAGCACATCACGTTCTGGGACGACGTCTATTCCGCGATTCTGGAAGCAAGGAGGGGACTCTCCGCGCCGCTGCGAAGCACGCCGGGCCATGCGTAATCGTCAAGCGAAGACAAGGTGAACGACGTGGATGACTACATTTATCGCCCTGAGGAACCATGGCCCTCCGATGACGCGTATCCCGGAGGGCAGCCACCGATGGGCCAGCGCCGGGACGCCAGGCAGCCGGCCTACGCGCCTGCCCGCATGAACGGCACGCCCCCGCGGCCGTCTGATGGGCCGCGTGCCCAGGGATACCCGCCACCCGATGTCAGGACACGGGGATACCCGCGGCCTAACAGCGGACCCATCCCTGCCTACGTGCCGCCCAACGGCAGGCCAGCTTCCGGCTACGCGCGACCGGGCAGCGGCCCCATGCCCGCCAACCGCCCATCCGGCAGCGGCCCCATGCCCGCCTACCAGCCGCCCGACGGCAGGACAGACGGCAGGACACGGGCATACAAGCGGCCCAACAGCAGCCCCTTCCCGGCATATGTACTGCCCAACGGCGGCGGGGTGGCCCAGGGATATCCCCTGATCAATGACAGGCTGGCTCCCGCATACCCACCGCCCGACGACATGGCCGCCTTCGGCTACCCCCAAGCCGACAGCGGCGCCATGCCCGCAGTCGGCTACCCCCCGGCGGACAGCGGCCCCATGCCCGCCTACCGGCAGCCCCGTGGCAGGCCCGCCCAGGGATACCCGCCGGCCGACGACAGGGCCGCCTTCCGTTACCCGTCGGCCGACCGTTACCCGCCAGCCGACGGCAAGCGCATCCTGGCGTGGCTGCCGTTCGGCAACCGGCTGGTGCTTCTCCCGAAAAGCACGCAGTTCTACGGCGACCAGGAAGTGCGCGAGCACAGGGACATTTCCGGCGGCTGGCTGCGCCCAGCCGTCTTCGGCGCGATGGACGGGCTGGTCACCAACTCCTCGCTGATCGCCGGCGTCGGCGCCGGCGGGAGCGGCCACGGCATGATCGTGCTGACCGGAATCGCCGGCCTGATAGCGGGCGCGTTCTCCATGGCGACCGGGGAGTTTATCTCGGTGACGTCGCAGAACGACCTGACAAAGGCGGAGATCGAGATCGAGCGTCTGCAGCACCTCGCCGATCCCCAGGGAAAGCTGGACCGCCTGACCGAGATCTACACCGAGAAGGGGGTCTCCCCTAACTTGGCGGAGGCGGTCGTGCGCCAGATATCGGCCGATCCGGACCGGGCGGTCGACACGCACGTGCGCGAGGAACTGGGGATCGACCCGGATGACCTGCCGTCGCCGCGGACCGCGGCGACGGCGTCGTTCGCCGCCTTCACCGTCGGCGCGCTGCTTCCGCTGAGCCCGTTCCTCCTCGGGTTCCCGGTGCTGTCCGTGGCGCTCGGTGTATCGGCGGCGGCCGCCCTGGTGGGCGGCGCCGCGCTGGCGAAGCTGACCGGGAAGTCGATGCTGCTTGGCGGCCTGCGCCAGTTCACGGCCGCCTTCCTGGCGACCGGCGCGGCCTTCGCGATCGGGCACCTGATAAGCGGCCACGTCATGTAGCGCTCCGTTCATCCGGTGCCGACGTAGTGGAAGCCAGGCTGCGGGTGCATGAGGAAACCATGATGTGAGATGTTCCACGCGTAGGCGCCGGCCAGGCCGAAGGCGACCAGGTCACCGGCGCGCAGCCGCGCCACCGTGACGTGGCGCGCCAGGACGTCCTTGGGCGTGCACAGCTGGCCGACGATCGTCACAGGCTCTGCCGCCACGCCGGACCTGGCCCAGTCGTGCGGCCAGGCGTCGACGGGCATGACCGCGAACGGCTGGTCATGCCCCTTGGCCGCCGGGGTCCGCAGGTGATGCGTGCCGCCCGCCACCACCGCGAACGCCGCACCGTGGCTCCGCTTCACCTCAAGCACGCGCGTGACATACCAGCCGCAGTACACCGTCACCGCGCGGCCCGGCTCGATGCGCAGGGTCTCCCCCGGCCGCCCGGCCAGGGCGAGACCGCGCCCGTACCTGGCCCAGTCGAACGCGGTGCCCGGCTTCCGGTAATCCACCGCCATTCCCCCGCCCAGGTTGAATTCCGGGCGCCCTACGCCGTGCCGGGCGCACCACTCCTTGCCGAAGCCGAGAATCCTCGCGGCCGCGCCGAGCAGCGCGTCGGCGTCCAGGCCACTGGCGAGGTGCGCATGCAGCCCGCGCAGCCGCACATGACCGGATCCGGCGGACGAGAGCCACTGCGCGCAGTGGTCAAGCAAAACCGGATCCATGCCGAACGGAGCCGGGCGTCCTCCCATCACCAGCCCGTTTCCCGTGTCGGGCGGGGCCGATCCTCCGGTGGCGTCCGCCGGGAGGTTGACCCGGAGCAGGATGTCGGCCGGACGGCCCGCGGCCTGGGCAGCCGAGCTGAGGAGATAAAGCTCCTGCAGGCTCTCCACGTGGAACCTGAACGTCCCCACGTGTATCGCGCTTGCTAGTTCGGCAATCGTCTTCCCTGGACCGCCGAACGCGAGCCTGCAGCCGGGCACGGCCTCGGCCGCATGCCGCAGTTCGCCGCCCGAGGAGACCTCAAGGCCGTCAGCCTGCCGGGCCACGACGCGCAGCAGCGCGGGATCAGGATTCGCCTTGACGGCGTAGAAAACCTCGATCCCGCTGGGGATGGCGGTCCTGATCCCGGCCACGTGCGCGGCAAGCCCGTCTAGGTCGTAGAGGTAAGCGGGCAGCGCGGCATCATCACGGCCGAGGCGCTCCGCGAGCTCGCGTACCCGGGCCGGTATCTTGACCCCGCCCGCGCCGTGGTCGCCGGCGATGCTCACCTGGCTAGACACGGCGGGGTCATCCTGCGGCTCCACGCGAAGGCCTGCTCGCTCAGCGGGTTCAGGACCTGCAGGTAGGCCGCCTCGCGGTCCGCGCCGCGAGCCCAGCGCAGTCGCAGGTTGGCCTTGGCAGGCAGCGGGACCCCGGCCAGCATCGCCCGCAGCTGAGGAGGCTGGTCGTGATCTCGCGCAAACCCGGCCAGGACGCCGCGCGCGCAGCTCCACAGGTCCGCCTCAAGCTGATCCTCCGCGTCGGGATGACGGTCGGTGATGGCCGCGGCGATCTCGGCCAGGTGGTTGACGAACAGGCAGTACGCGACGCGGCTCCAGCCACGCTCGGGGTCATAGGCGAGCGCACGGGCGACGCCGGGTTTCAGCGTCGCGAGCAGCGGGTCATGACGGGGCGAGACCAGCTTGACGCCCTCGAGGTCACGGAGGATGGCCTGCACGGGCAGCCCGTCGGAATCCACCCCGACGAGGACGTTCTGCAGGTGCGGCTCGAACACCACCCCGTGGCCGAAGAACGCGTGCAGCACCGGCAGAGCGATCTTGCGCAGATAAGCCTCCCACCAGCCAAGCAGCCAGTCGGAGTCACGGTTGTCGAGCACTCCGTCAGCGGAACTGAGTGGCTCTGCCAGCGATGCGGCGAGCAGCGGGGTCACGCCCGGGGCAAGCCAGCCGCGCAGGCCGTCCCTGACGATCACCCCGAGTCCCTCGGCCGCTTCCTGGCTCGCCAGCGAAGCGGTGCGGTACCCCGGCTCGCCGAGCACGACGGTTCCGGGGAAGCGCTCCGCCAGGTCGGCGGAAACCGGCGCGAGCAGCCCGGTCAGGGCGACCGCTCCAGCGAGCTCATACCAGGAGTTCTTGCGGACGCAGTTGGTGATCCGCACGTTCAGGCTGAACTTGCAGAAGACATCGGCCACCGGATCGTAGACGGTTCGCACCGAGGACGTCGGCACCACCTCTCGCGGCCCCGGGCCGAGGTCGACGAGGAGGCGATCCCGGAGCGCCCGCCGCAGCCACGGCCGCCGCGCCAACAGGCCGAACTGCCAGGGATGCACCGGCAGCACCCGGTATCCGGACGGCGGCTCCGGGGCGCCGAGTGCGTCAAGGGCGCTGGCGTCGCCATCGGTGTCAAGCGCGCTATCGCGGACCGCGAGGAAGCGCAACCGGAACCTTGCCCCCGCCTCGGGCGCGAAGCGCAGCCAGTCGCGCGCGCTGCCCTCGCGTGCCTTGGGCGCCGGATGGAACCGGTGCCCGGCGATCAGCGCCTGTTCGCTGGCCAGGTACCGGTCGATGCGGGGATCGCCCACCGATTCCTGCCCCGCGGGGCCGGCTTGCGCGCTGCCGAGGCTCTGCCTGGGCAGCCTGGCCTGCATGATCGCGGTGATCGCGGCATGGCTGCTGCGCACCTGCGCAGCGAACTCCGCATTGGGGGTACCGGTGGCCAGCGTCAGCTCGTCCGCGATGAGGCGGGCCAACTCTTCCCAGCCGATCGGATGCCAGGAGTTACCGTGCTGCAACTGCACCTCGCCGGTCAGGCGCGGGCCGAGCCCGGCCGACGGCCGCCGCGGCGTGGCCCGCAGCAGCCGGTCCGACCTGGCCAGGCGGACCATCAGGTGGCCGCCGCTCTCCCACGCCTGCTCCTCGGGGGCTGATACCTCGCGTACCAGGCAGTTCAGCAGTGACTGGGCGGTCAGCGTGTCGGGGTTCACTACCAGCTCCTCAGGTCAGCGTTGGCTTTCAGGTAGTTGGGGCCGTTCGTGCCGTAGAACTTGTTGATGTCGCTAGCGCCGGTGCGCGACTTGGCGACAAGGGTGCCCGCGGTCACCATCGACTTGCCGGGAAGGCGGTCCGCGTCGAGCGCGCGCGCCCGCAGCACGGCGGCCGCGGGCCAGCCGGCATGCCGGTCAAGCGCGGCTGACAGCCGCTGCCTGATCAGGGCGAGCAGGTCCGGCAGTGGCGCGACGCCCCGTTCGGCGAGGCCGAAGGCGAGAGCACCCGCGCACAGGTGCACGATGATCGTGATGAAGACGTTGGCAAGCGCGTCATCAGACCGCGTGATCAGGCGGGGATCCGCGAACGCCGACTCGTCCGGGCAACCGGGTCCCAGCGCCGACTCCAGCCGCGGAAGATGGATCAGCGCGCCGTCGAAGTCCTTCACGAGCAGGCGGGCCGGCGCCTCCGCAGGGGCGGCCTTGCCGCGCTGGCTGAGCACAAGCGCGGTGTTCTGCTGGTGAGCCTCCAAGGCGATGCCGTACCGGGCGAACAGCCGGACATGCGTGTCAAACAGCACCTCGAGATACGCACCGAACAGCCCGGGCAGGTTCCCGGCCCACGCCCAGTCGGCCAGATCCTCGATGACCAGCGGCCGACGGGTCTCCGGCTCCCAGCCCTCCGTGGCAGCTCCAGGACCCGACGCGAGCAGCGCGCCGAGCGAGACAATCCGGCAGCTCTCCAGGCCGGCCGGGAGCCGGCGTAGCAGGTAGGCGAGGTAGGGATGGCCGACGTGCGCGTAGGTGCCCTCATCGGCCAGCAGCAGGCCCCCGAGCATCTCGTCATCGCGTGCGGCGGTGACCAGGACACTCCGCACGAGAGCGCCGTCCGCCAGGGTGCCCGGCTGGATGAACCGCCGGTTCAGCAGGCCAAGGGTGCTCGTCGGGAGCGGCAGCTTGAGATGGCTGCGGGGCTGGCCGATGACAGCCACCGTCCGGGTGGACAGTGTGGGGGTGACCCGCAAGCAGGTGCCGGGCGCGATCATCGCCCGGTCCGCCGACCCCCCGGCCGACCCCCCGGCCCCCAACTCGGTGAGCCCGGTCTCATCGAGGGCGCGGGCAAGCTGGTGGCGTGCGGTAAGCGGGTGAACCGGCATCAGATCGTGGGTCGCGGCGAGGGACTCCGGCAGGCCTGCCTCTTGCGGGACCGGCCACCATGACGGGCGACGGTCATGGTGGCCGGCCATGGTCATCCGGGAGCGCGGAACCGCCACCCAGCGGAGCCCGAACTCGGGGAGGTACTCCGGCAGGTAGTGCAGCGAATCGCCGGTGCTGAGCCCGCGCGTGCATTCTGAGGTCGGGTAGACGGGATGGGGCATCGCGGCGGCGAGGGCTTCATAGGCGAGCATGCCACCTGCCCCGCACCATGTCCCTGGGCTCGCGTGCCCGCGCCGTGTTAGCCCGGCGCGGGCGCCGGGAAGGCAGCGCTCCCGCAGCCGGAGGGTGGCCAGCGCCTGCCGGCATTCGTCGGCGAATGAGGCGACCCCGGCGCTGTCCTCCGGATCACTGACCGCTGCCAGCGCCGAGTCCACGTCGTCAAGGGCCAGCCGCGGGCAGTCGGCCCGGCGGATCCGCAGGTCGGCGAGGAACCCGTCGCGTTCGAGCGGCAGCACAAGCGCGGCCCCGCCCTGACCGGCCGGAAGATGCAGGACAGGGGCCCCCTGGCAGAGGCGCACCTGCCGTGAGAGGTCCGCGTAACCCTCCCGGAGCAGAGTGTCGATCACCCGGGCCGCCAGCTCATGCTCGGTCCTGGCTGTCAGTTCGCGTCCGGCGGTCATGGCCGAATCTCCCAGCGTCCCGCTGCGCGCACCGCGGCGACGGAGCGCTCCACGGCGGCCGGCTGCGCGCCAATCGCGCTGATCACGCCAAGGTAATCCCGGTTGGCGTGAGTGAGCTCGATGCGATCGCCGATGGTACGCATCGGCCAGTAGGAGACCATGACGTCGGGCTCAGTGCCCTCCTGCCCACCCGCGGGAGGCGACGCGGCGAGCACGCCGGGTGCGTCCGCCACCACGTAATCGATAACGGCATGGCCATGGCCGGCCGGCGGCTCGGGCGGCAGGCGTTCCCCCAGGCTGATCCGCAAGGCCAGCTCGAACAGGTCAACGCCGAGCAGGTCGCTGAGAACGAAGTCACAGTGGTCGCCGATCAGCCGGTCGTTCACCTCGATCAGCCACGGGCCATGCTCGGCGTCGATCACGTACTCGGTATGGCACGCGCCGAACGAGACGCCGAGGTCGCGGAGCGCGGTCAGAACGTGCCTCGTGGCCGCGCCAGGCACCCACGCATCCCAGGTGAGCCGCTCCTCGATGAAGAACGGGGCCGGCGAGAGCTGGGTACGGAACCCGCCGAGCACCCAGGTGGTCACGCCGTCGCCGAGGGTCTCCAATGTCCGCAGGTCACCGGGCAGGTACTCCTCGGCAAGCAGGGTATCGCCCGGGCGGCGGGCGAAGATCTCCGCGCATCGCTCCGCCATCTCGTCAGGCCCCACGACGAGCACGACATCCTCGCTGGCTACCCCCTCGGACGGCTTGAGAACCACCGGATACGGCAGGCGGCGCAATGGATGCGCGGTTTCTGGCCGGATCTCGGTGGCGGCGACCCGCTCGGTGCCCGTCTGCGCCAGGCGGCGGCGCATGAGCGACTTGTTCTTGGCCCGCAGCGCCGAGCGCCAGTCCTTGCCCGGCAGGCCGAAGTAGGCCGCCGCCAGCGCCGTCTGCATCTGCAGACGGTCGGAGTTGGAGAAGATCGCGTCCGCGGCTGGCAGCGCCACGATCGCGCGGATCAGCCCCTGGGCGTCCCAGACGTCGCACTCAACGACCCCGGCGGGTGCCGTGTCCGCATGATGCCACCCGACATCGGGCCTGCAGCCTGGGCGCGGCAGCAGCGGCGTGCCGGCCCGGGCACGCTCGTGCTCCTCCGGCTTGTCGGTGAGCAGGATGACGTCGAGGCCGAGCCGGGCGGCCGCGGGAAGGAAGCCGAAAACGACGGAGTCGGTTGGCTTGGAAGCGACCAGGTACACCCGCACTGATTCCTCCAACTTAGCTAAGGCTAACCTAACTTGTCGGATCGTAGCGCGGCGGGGCCAGGGAAATAACGCAAATGTGCGTGATGTGTTCGTGATAAATTTGTAATCGTTATGTTTTGCCAGCACAGGTCAAATGCGCGGCCAACGGGACGCCGCTAGGCCGAAATGAGCTGGCTGCGGACCAGTGATTCGGGATTCGGGTACAGTCCGGCAGGGTTCCGCGCGGCAATCTACGATTCGATCTGAAGGTGTGCGGCCACCGGAAGCAGGATCTCGAACTCACTGCCTTCTCCCGGGGTGCTGCGGACGGTCGCGGACCCGCCGTGCGCGTCCGCGACCGCGCGCACCAGGGCGAGCCCGAGCCCGGTACCCCGGCTCCCCCTGCCGTTGCTCCCGGTGCGGAATCTCTCGAAGACGTGCCCGAGCTCGTCGGCTCCGATGCCGCCGCCGGCGTCACCGACGACCAGACGCACTTTGCCTGACACACCGCTGATGACGGACAACTCGATGACGTCGTCCTCGGCGGTGTGCTTGACCGCGTTTTCCAGCAGCGCGTCAACCGCGAGACCGAGCCGCTCAAGGTCCGCGAGCACGGTCGCGTCGTCAAGCCGCCCGAGCTTCCAGCGGCGCCGTGCGGTAGGCCGCCAGCGTTCGATGACGTCCATGGCGAACTCGTCGAGCATGACCGGCTCGGTCCGCAGGAAGTCCGGGTCTTCGGCCGCCGCGATGACGAGCAGGCGTTCGCTCAGGCGGCGCAGCCGGGTCATCTCGCCGATCACCATCTGGATGTCCCTGAGCTCCTCGCCTCCGGACAGGTCGCGGGCGAGCAGCTCGGCATAGGTGAGGGCGATCGTGATGGGAGTCCGCAGGTAATGCGACGCGTCCTGGAGAAACCGGCGCTGCGCGGCGAGCAGGCGCGCGTTCTTCTCGCCGATGAGGTACCGCTCGCGGTCGGCGGTGATCCTCCGGTTGGCGTGCCACACGGTCGCCACGAACATCGCGGCCAGCAGCGGCGTATCGGCGATCTCCTCGACCGAACGGGAATCGTGCAGCAGATCAAGGCTGAGCCCGGTGAAGGTGGTGATGATGACAATCCCGACCTCCCACAGCTGCTCCTGGTCGGCGGGCAGGACCCGGAGCCCGAAGAGCAGCGCGAAACCGATCGAGATGAGATGGAACGGGATCGTATCCCAGGATGGCCAGACCGCGATCGCGGCGAGGTTCAGCAGGCAGAGGCCTACCCACACCACGTTCAGCCGCCCGCGCCCGATCCTGTGACGGCCGTGGCGCGAAATCTGGTTAACCGGCAGTGAGCTGATACCCCTCACCCCTGACCGTCATGATGAGGCGGTCGCCGAACTTCGATCTCAGCCGCCGCACGCACACACCGACGATGTTGGAGTCCGGCTCGTAGTCATAGCCCCACACCGAGGCGAGCAGCTGGCCCTTCGACACCGACTGGCCAGCGTGGTCCATCAGCTCCCTGAGCACCAGGAACTCCAGGCGCGTGAGCGGCAGCGGGCCGCGGCCGACGTCCGCTTCCATGCGGCCAACGTGCAGCCTGAGATCCCCCACACTCATCACCTGGTCAAAGCGGTCACCGCGCAACTGGTTACGCACCCGAGCGAGCAGTTCGGCGAGCGAGAACGGCTTGGTCAGGTAGTCCCGCGCGCCGAGCTCGAGGCAGTCCACCTTGGACCGCACGTCGGCCTGGCAGGACAGCACCATCACCGTTTGCCATGGCCGGTCGCGCAGCAGCTGCCGCAGCACCGCGAGGCCATCCATGCCGGGCATAAGCAGGTCCAGGATGATCAGGTCATAGGCCTCGGTAAGTGCTCGGCGCAGCCCTTCTGAGCCGCTCTCGGCCAGGTCGATCGCGAGACCCTCCGCGACCAGCGCGCGGCTGAGCGCGGTACGTATCGCCTGCTCGTCATCGACGAGCAGGACGCGTGCCCGGCGTCCGGCCTGCCCATCCGCGCCGCCGGCTGCCACCTGCGGGATCATGCCGCATCCGGCAGCACGCTGGTCGCAGGCCAGCAGCAGCCGGGTACTCCGTGCCGGGAGTGGGTAGCTTCGATCACAGTTACGCTGCTCCGTGAAAGCGACAAGCTGCGCACCTTACCTCCGCAAGGGATAGCACCGTTTCAACCAGCGGCCACAATCCCGCCCGCCCACTTTTTCTACGCATCCACGGCCGAAATGGTTCAAAGCTCATCGTTACAAATTTGTCATCGCGCCATCAGGCCATGAATTACCGACCTAATGTCCGCATTCGACGTTTCTAAGCCCGAATGTACTGGTTTGGCTCAGTCGGCGGACGACGCCGGGCTCCACCGGGGCCAGACCGTCAAATAACCGAGCTAGGACGGCGTGCCGACCACCGCTCTGGGGATTCCTCTCAAGCCTGTGCCGCGAGTCGGCGATTCCTTAATGGAGGGTTACGTACTCGCGGAAGATCGAACCAAACCGGGCCCAAGCGCGTATCAACGAACGGTAACGAAATGCCGGGTCTTGCGATGCCCGGAGCAGGCACGTAGCGCGAGTTCCGCGCCACGACCCGAGAGGAGCGCTTTGGGCATCCGCGCACGCTATCCGGATGGTGGTCAGTATCCGGATAGTCAGTATCGGGACGGCCAGTATCAGGCCGAGGGGCGCCGCCTCCGACGGACGGGAGCGCAGCTTCCCGTTCGGTCGGCACCACCCCAGCAAGGGATGCCCCAGCAAGGGATGTGGCCAGGCCATCCATCGGGGCCGCTGCAGTCGGCACCGCAGTTGGCCCAGTCGGCGCCCTGGCCACTGGCCGAACCCTCGGTCCGGCCCAGGCCGCCGGCCGGGCCCAGGCCGCCGGCCGGGCCGCCGCCTGCTGGACCGCCGCCTGTTGGCCCACAGCGTGGCCGACAGCAGCGCGACCCGTGGCAGGGGCATCCGTCAGGACCGCAGCCATCGGCATGGCCGGGCTCGCCACCGCGCTCATTCCCGCAGGAACTGCGGGATCCGCGGGCAGCTCGGCAGAGCGGACCGCCGCCGACCACGGCCCAGCCTGCGGCCAAGACCGCGGTAGCCACCATTCCAGCTCGCCGCAATACCCGGCCGGTCCTGCCGAGCCTGGTGCTCTCCCTCATCGGTCTTGGAATCGTCGCCGTCGTGGCCTTGTGGTGGAAGGACACTCCCCCCACCAACAACAAGGGTGAGCTGCTGACCGACACCGGTGACATCCTCGGCCTGCTCTCCGGCTACGGTTTCGTCGTCCTTGTCGCGCTCATGGCCCGCATGCCCCCACTGGAGCGCGGCATCGGCACCGACCGACTGGCCCGCTGGCACGCCATGGGCGGCCGGTACGTCATCACCTTGATCACCGGCCATGTGGTGTTCATCGTCTGGGGCTACGCGGTCAGCGCGCAGGAGTCGGTGCTCG
>Ga0302314_10017017_pt1 | contig 12231 bp, 10 predicted proteins | sample III_Palsa_N2_3_FD_200533 | JGI IMG/M metagenome (GOLD analysis project Ga0302314, IMG submission 200533) | Peat permafrost microbial communities from Stordalen Mire near Abisko, Sweden - III_Palsa_N2_3 | ecosystem: Environmental > Terrestrial > Soil > Palsa > Peat permafrost | place: Sweden...
CCCGCCGCCCGCGCCGGTCGTTCTGGCCGCGCCGCCGCCGGCCAATTCTGGCGCGGATCGACGCAAGGCGCCGACTCTGGTGGTCGACTTCGGCGGCTCGGAGCAGAGCGCCAAGGCGGCCGGCGCGGATAAGGGACCCGCTTCGACACTCAACAACGACGAGCAGTTCGCCGCTCGCGTCTCCACCGACAAGGAACCCGAACGCGCCCGCGCCACCTTGCTGCGCGACCGCGGTACGGTGATCGCCCAGGGCGCGGTGATCCCGGCGGTGCTGGAGACGGCGCTGGACTCCGACCTGCCGGGTTTCACCCGCGCCGTGGTCAGCCGCGACGTCAGGAGCTTCGACGGCTCGACCGTGCTGGTGCCGCGCGGAAGCCGGGTGATCGGCCAGTACAAGAGCGGCCTGGCGCTCGGCGCCTCGCGCGCCTTCGTGATCTGGACCCGTATCCTGAGGCCCGACGGCGCCTCGATCCAGATCGGCTCGCCGGGGACCGACGACCTGGGCCGGGCCGGGTTTGCGGGAAGCGTGGATCGCCACTTCTTCGAGCGGTTCAGCGGGGCCGTGCTGCTGTCGGTGCTCAACATCGGCGTGGCCGCCGCGGCTCAACAGCCCAGCACCCAGGTGGTGGTCGGCTCCTCCGCCGACGCCGGCGCCCTGGCTTCGTCCGCCTCCGCCTTCCAGCCCCAGAACATTCCGCCGACCATCAAGGTGCCCCAGGGCTCGCCGATCCTGATCTTCGTGGCCAAGGACCTGGACTTCACCCCGGTCGAGACCGCCAAGTGATGGCGCGGCCATGAGCGCGAGACCCGGCGAGCGCGTCTATCTCGACGCCTATCTTCGCCCGCTGGCGCCGTGGCTGGACCGGCCGGACGTCACCGACATCCTGATCAATGCGCCCGGCGAGGTCTGGGTGGAGACCATCGGCGGCCCCGCCGAGCGGCACGCGGCCCCCGAACTGACCGACACCGCCCTGTGGCGGCTGGCCGGCCAGATCGCCTCCGCCGCCCACCAGGGCATCAGCCGCGAGCATCCGCTGCTGGCCGCCACCCTGCCCAGCGGCGCGCGGGTGCAGATCGTGGCCCCGCCCGCCACGCGCGGACCCATGGCGATCGCCATCCGCAAGCACGTGGTCAACGACCTGGGGCTTGGCGACTACGAGGCCGCCGGCGCCTTCGACGGGGCGCGGCGTGTTGACCTGTCCACGCCCTCCGAACAGGACGAGGCGTTGCGTCTGGCCCTGGACGAGGGGCGGTTCGCCGATCTGCTGCGGCTGGCGGTCAAGGCGCGCAAGAACATCGTGGTCTCCGGCGGCACCTCCACCGGCAAGACCACCTTCCTCAACGCCCTGGTCAAGGAGATCGACCACCAGGAGCGGCTGGTGCTGATCGAGGACACCCCCGAAATCCGCCTGGATCACCCCAACGCCATCGGCCTGGTCGCCGTGCGCGGTTCGCTGGGCGAGACGGCTGTGACCACCGAGGACCTGCTGCAGGCTTCGCTGCGGTTGCGCCCCGACCGCATCATCCTGGGCGAACTTCGAGGGGCGGAGGCCTACAGCTTCCTGCGGGCGGTGAACTCCGGCCACCCCGGTTCGATCACCACCGTCCACGCCGACAATCCGCGCGCTGCGGTCGAGCAGATCGCCCTGATGGTGCTGCAGGCGGGCTCCAGCCTCGGGCGAGGCGAGATCATCGACTATGTCCGCGCCGTGGTCGACGTGGCGGTGCAGCTCGAGCGCCGCGACGGCCGCCGCGTGGTCTCCGAGGTGCACATCCGCGACGATCGCCGGCAGACCTCAGGCCGCTGAAGTCTCGCCCTATCGGCCGCCGGCGCGCGTCAGGCGCCCGGTCGATATCCGTCGTTCAGTGTGCGGATGAAGGCGATGATGTCCTTGATCTCCGCATCGCTCAGGGCCGGGCGGTCGCCGGGCTTGCGGTCGAACGGCGCGTCCTTGACGTCCACATTGACGCGGTAGGCGGCGGGAAGGTCGTTGTAGGTCTGGACCTTGCCGGCGGCGTCGTGCGGATAGACTTTGCCTGGGCTGGTATTGCGCAGGTTGTAGAAGTCCATCACCTGGTCCAGCGAATGATACATCCCGTTGTGGAAGTAGGTCTTGCGCCGGGCCACGTTGCGCAGGGTCGGCGTCAGGAACATGCCGCAATACTGGGTCTGCTTGGCCAGGTCGGTGCGGAACGGCCCGCATAGGCCGAGGTCGAAGAAGGCCGGGTCCTTGTTCGCCGGGATGGCTGGGTTGCGCGGGACGCCGAGGGCCTCGTACTGGGTGTCGGTGAACAGGGGCGGCAGGCGGTCGCGGGTAGGCTGGCTGAGATGGCAGCCGCCGCAGTTGGCCTTGGCGGGGTCGTTGAACAGCCGCATGCCCCGCAGTTCGGCGCGGTCCAGGCGCGCCTTGCCCTCCAGCCACCGGTCGTACTTGCTGTCGAAGGCGTGGAAGGATCGATCCTCGATCTGGTAGCGCGAGACCGCCGACATGGCCTCGGCCACCAGCATAGCCGGCTTGCTCAAGATGGTGTCGCCGAACAGCGGCTTGAACTGGTCGCGGTACTTGGCCTGGGCCAGCTTGCGCGCGACGTCGGCCTCGCTGGCGTTGGCCATCTCCACCGGGTTCATCAGTGGGCCCTTGGCCTGGGCCATCAGGGTGTCGTTGCGGCCATCCCAGAACAAACCGCCCTGGGGCACGATGGAGGGAGCGGCGGAAGCGCCGCCGGCGGTCTTGGCCGCGATCGCCGCGCCGCGCGTCTGCGAAGCGGTCTGGTTCAGCGGGACCGGGTTGTCGGTCTCGCCGGCGTCGGGGCCGATGCTGAAGGGCGCCTGGCGGTAGAGATAGGCCAGCGACGGCGGTGGACGAAAGCCGACCAGGGTCATGTGCGCGCCGCCCCGCTGGACCGGGAGGTCGTTGGGCGGCCCGTAGTCGTGCTGGGGGCTGTGGCATGAGGCGCAGGACTGGGCGCCTGACGCGGAGAGGGAGGGGTCGTTGAAAATCTGCTGGCCGAGCAGCGCCAGCGCGCTCAGGGGCGCGGTCGGCGGCCGCAGCAGCTTGACGGGATGGGGGTTGGCGCCCGTCAGGTCCTCCACGACGGCGCCCACCACGGAGGGCGCGCGCTCCGGATGGGCGATGGCGTAGGCGCCGCCTGCCAGCAAGGCGGCGACGAGACCGGCTACGCCCCAGACGAGACGCGAGGGCCGCTTGGCGATCTGTCGGCGAGGCCTGTTCCCGATAAACGGGTTGGGAGTCCGGTCGGGGCCTGGGCGAAGGGTCATGAGGCGAAGGCTTCGCGAAAGGTGAAATGAAAATCGAGCCGGACCTGCGCCCAGCTCGATATCTCACGCATAATCTGGCGGCGGTTCGTCCGGCATGGCGTGAGCGGAGGCTCACACCATGCCGGGATAGAAACGGGTCGGATCAGGTGGTCGTCACCGGCGGCGGCGACGTCAGCTTGGTCCCTTGGGTCGGGTCGAGGAAGACCGTCGACGCCTTGGGGCTGCTGAAGTCGAACATGCTCATGATGCTGCCGGTCGTGGCGTCGTCGGAGCCCTGGCCGATGCGTTGACCGCCCAGCCAGTTGTCCTCGATGAAGCGGATCACTGAGGCTTGGGTGATCATCGTGTCGTCCACGAAGTTCACCTTGGCCCAAGGCGAGATCACGATGAACGGGATGCGCGTGCCGGGGCCGCAGCGACCGTTGACAGGGGTTCCGTTCAGGCCGGTCGCCTGGGTGGCGCCGGGACCCGTGCAGCTGCCGGGGCCGGAGAGCTGGTCGGCGCCGGTGACGGTCGCGGGGCTGGGATTGACCGACTGGACGGTGGTCTTGTCGAACGAGGCGTTCACCGTCGGGCCGAAGCGATGGTCGTACCAGCCGTCGGAGTCGTCATAGGTGATGATGACCGCGGTGCTGTTCCAGTCGGGCTGTTGCTGGAGGAAGTTGATCGTGTTGGTCACGAAGGTCTGCTCGTCCAGCGGGTCGGAGTTGCCGGGGTGGCCGTCCCCGACCGAGGGGGCCTTGATGTAGCTGACCGAGGGGAAGTTGCCCGCGTTCACCGCCGCGACGAAGTCGTTGTAGTCGTATTCGTGGTGGACCGGGGTCGCGGTGCTGTCCAGCGGATCGGTCGCGCCGATCAGCGCGGTCGAGGTCGGCCGGGCGTGCGTCGGGTTGGAGGTCGAGGCGTAGTACTGGAACCAGTTGTGGTGCTGGACATAGTCGGCCGGCGACGAATTCAACGTGTTGGAGAAGGTGCTGCGCTTACAGCCCGTGGTGCCGTTGGCGTTGGTGGTCTGGAGGTTGAAGCCCCCCATGAAGCCGCCCCAGGTGATGTTCTTGGCGTTCAGCAGGTCGCCGATGTTCTTGGAGGTCATCTGCACGGTGTTGGCGGAGGAGCAGATGTCGTTGGCCGGATCGGTGTCGTTGATCAGGGTGAAGCCGCCCTGGCCATCGGGCACGACGGACCCGGCGCCGGTCTTCACCACCGCCCCATTGGTGGTTCCCGCGACTACGTTGACGGCGCCCGGCGTCGAGGGACCGAAGGAGTCGGTATAGGCGTTGTCGCTCATCGCGTAGTTCTGGGCGTAGTTCCACATCGCGGTGACGGTGTTGCCGTCGAAGTAGCCCATCACCTGGGCCACGGTGCCGAAGGCGCCCGCGCCGCCGGCCGAGGCCGTGCCGGTGTTGGCCACGAAGGCGTCCATCTTGCCGCCGTCCGCCGCCAGCTCCTCGGGCGTGTAGGCGTGGTTCTGGTCGGCCGTATTCGCTTGGGCGCGATCGATCCGGAACGGGTTCATCTCGCTGGCGGGGAAGCCGGCCGAGGCGGCCCGGGCCAGGTTCGCCGCATTGGTCGTATTGGGATTGGCGGTCATCAGCGCCGGGGTCAGGCCGTTGACGGTGGGCGTGTTCGCAGCCGCCGTGAACGCCGGCTCGCCGGCCGGGTTGGTCGCCTTCGGATAGGTCCCGAAGTAGTGGTCGAACGAGCGGTTCTCGCCGTAGATCACGACCAGATGCTTGATCGGCGTGGCCGTGGGCAGCGCGTCCTGGGCGGATATGGCTGCGGTCGACGAATTGTTATGCCCCCCGCCGCACGCACTCAGCGTGAGTAGCAATGCAGCCAGCTTTACTGGCAAAAGACCTTTACGCAACATTCAGCGCCTCCCGGTTCAACCTTGCCGCTCTAAACACGTCTTCAGAAGACGAGGGTCGAGGGCGGTATTCGTATGAAGATTTCGGCAGTAGCCAGCTTTTGAGATTACGCAGTCAAGGCATGGGCCCTTGCGGCAGCGCCGATCCATTCATCAAAGCATCTTAAGATGACAATCGCGTAACGAGGCGGCGACAACTGAAAACCCATTGGAGGGACCTGGGGAGTGTACGCAAAAGGTCGCTTTAATTCGTCCGAAGTCGGAAGGTCTGGAGGGGGATCGGGGGCATTTAAAAAAGATCAAACCTCGGCGGCTGTCACAGATGCGTTCTTAAGGCGTCGAGCGCCGCGGCCATCGAAGGCCGGGCGTTCCCATTCGGTTGCAGGCAGGTCTCGCACAGGGCTGCAAGATCGGCCGCCGTCGGACCAAGGTCGCAACGATCCAGCAGTTCGCTCAGCAATCGGCCCCAGGCCAACACCTCCAACCGTTCCAACCGTGCGGCTTGTGGGCCGCTTGGCAGGAAGGACGCCGCACCGAAATCGCTGAGCACCGCGTGGCCGGCGTCGCCATCCCACAGCGTGTTGTGCGCATAGACGTCGCCGTGGAGCAGCCCGCGGGCGTGGAGGTGGGCTATGGCCTCGCCGACCGCGCTGGCGATCCGAATGGCGACATCGGGCGCCAGGCGCAGGGTGGGAGCGTAGACATCGCGACTACAGCTCTCCTGATCCGGAGGACCGGCCAGCGGGCGCCAGTGTGCGGGCAGCATCGGCATCACCAGCCCCGAGGCGTGGTCCGGATGTCCGGCCAGCCGGCCGAGCCCGCCGGTGAGCGCTGAATGATCGCCTGCGGTCAGACAGGCGGCCATCTCCCGCTCGGGCAGTCCGTCGCTCGTCATCGCGCCCTTGAACAGCTTCACGGCCACGCGCCTGGGCGTCGTGACTCCAGGTTCGCTCCATAGCGCTTCGTAGACCCGACCGGACGCGCCCTCGCCGAGCAGCGCGCCCGGCTGAAGGCTGGCCCAATCAATGGCGGCGCCCTCGGGTTCGATGTCGCGGTCTAGGGGATTGCCGGCCCAGGCCAGCCAGGCCAGCTGTGGAAGCTCGACCAACCAGGACGGAAGCGCGGCGAAGGCGTTGGCCGACAGCCGCAGCAGTTCCAGCTTCGAAGCGCCGGCGAGGCTCTCCGGCAGGTCGCGCAACCGATTGCCGGCCAGCATCAGCTTCTGCAATTGCGGGCGCTGACCCAGGGCGTCGGGCAGGCGTTCGAGCGCGTTGTCGGTCAGGGTCAGCCAGCGGATGCGTGGAGGCAGCGCCTCGGCGGGGACCTCCCTCAGGCCGGTCCGCCTGAACCCGATCTGGCTCAGGGCGGGGCAGTCGCCCAGCACCGGCGGCAGGCGCTCGAACCGGGCGCCCGAGCAGAACAGCACCCTCAGCCTGCGCAACTGGCTGAAGGCGTCCGGCAGGCGGGTCAGTTCGTTCCCGCTCAGGTCCAGGACCTCGAGCGTGTCCGCCAAGCCGCAGATGTCGGTCGGGAATTCCGTCAGACCGCCGTGGCTCAGGTCGAGCGCCCGGGCGCCTGCAAGGTCGCCGCGACGCAGCGCCGGTAGGGTCGTGGCCGAGGTCATGCAGGCAGGTTCCGGGCGGAGGCTTACGGAACGCTCGCGCCCGTTTCGCCTGGGTCAATAGCGCCGTGGCCCGGCATGGGGAACCACTGCCCCCACTCCCGGGCGGACCCGTGGCCTAGGAAGCGAGTTTCCAATGCAAGGCGCTCAAGGGGGCCACGTGATCGCGACCGCTCTGCTCCTCGCGCAACGACGTGCTTTGATCCTCGAGCGCGATCACCCGATAGATCGGTAGTCCCCCGGCTTCTGCGGAGACGAGGTCTCCGGCCTTGATTTCGGAGCGCTCGATCGCAATCCAATGGCGCGCGCGCTGTTCCACGTCGACCTCCAGGCGATACCGGCCGTCGGGATCGGCGACCGTGAACCCACTCTGCGCGCGCAACAGTGACCAGGTGCTGAGGTCGGGCTTCAGCGGCCGTTCATCGTTTTCTCCCGCAAGCCGGGGTGGCGGCGGGCTGGCGGGACCCGCTATGTCCTATTAGGAAAGCGGCCGAACTTTCGAATTGCGGATTGTCCGTTAGGGGACAAGCCGACTAGGCCAACGGCAGCCATGGGGACCCTCCTGCCCAGTTGTTCGCCCCTTCGCCCGCTCGCTCTGGGAAGCGGCGCATGCTGAGGCCCCGCCGGCGCGGCCTGGCGTCGATCAATGCGGAGATTCGCGACGGCATCGTGCCCGCCGCCGATGGGTTGGCGCTGGTGCCGAGCCGGCCGTCGACCGAGCCTCGCGGCTATCGCACTGTCGCCCTGATCATCGCCTGCGCCCTGTTCATGGAGCAGATGGACGCCACCGTCCTGGCCACCGCCCTGCCGACCATGGCGCGCGATTTCGGCGCGCCGGTCACCAGTCTCAGTTCGGCCCTGACCTCGTATCTGTTGGCCCTGGCGATCTTCATCCCCGCCAGCGGGCGCCTGGCCGACCGGTTCGGCTCCAAGACCGTGTTCCGCCTGGCCATCGTCCTGTTCCTGGCCGGCTCGCTGTTGTGCGGCCAGGCCAGGACCTTGCCGTTCCTGATCGGCGCCCGGTTCCTCCAGGGGATCGGCGGGGCGATGATGATCCCCATCGGGCGGCTGGTGCTGCTGCGCAGCGTGGCCAAGGAAGACATGGTCCAGGCCATGTCGTGGCTGATCATGCCAGCCCTGGTGGGCCCGATCGTCGGCCCGCCACTGGGCGGCTTCATCGTCACCTATCTGGACTGGCGGTGGATCTTCTACCTCAACCTGCCCGTCGGCCTGCTGGGGATCGCGCTAGTCACCAAGTTCATCGGCCAGGTGCGGGCCGAACGGCCGACGCGGCCCGACCTGGTCGGCTTCGTCCTGTCCGGTCTGTCTCTGGGTTGCCTGCTGTTCGGCTTCGAGATGACCAGCCGGTCGGGCGAACTGGTCCAGGCCCTGTCGCTGATCGCCGTGGGCCTGGTCGCCGGGCCGCTCTACATCCTCCACGCGCGACGCCGCCAGGACCCGATCCTGGACCTGTCGCTGATGCGCGTGCCGACGTTTCGGCTGTCGGTGATCGGCGGGTCGCTCACTCGCATCACCCAGGGGGCCCAGCCGTTCCTGCTGCCGCTGATGCTCCAGGTGGGGTTCGGCATGAGTGCTGCGGCCAGCGGCACGATCACCATCGCCGGGGCCATCGGCTCGCTGGGTATGAAGTGGCTCGCGCCGAAGCTGCTCAGGCGATTCGGGTTCCGGAGCAGCCTGATCGTCAACGGCCTGATCGCCAGCGGCGGCTACGCCGTCTGCGGCTTCTTCCGGCCCGCGTGGCCGGTGACGGTGATCTTCGCCGTTCTGGCGGCCTGCGGTTTCTTCATGTCGTTCCAGTTCACCGCCTACAACACCATCGCCTATGACGAGATCCCACCCGAACGGATGAGCGCGGCGACCAGCTTCTACGCCACCTTCCAGCAGCTGATGTTGTCGCTGGGCATTTGCGTGGGCGCGGCCGCCCTGCACGTCGGCATGCTGGCCACCCACAAGACCACGCCCGGGCTCGGCCAGTTCACCTGGGCTTTCCTGGTGGTCACGGTCGTATCGGCCTCGGCGACGCTGTGGAACATGCGGTTCTCGGACACCGCGGGCGACGAACTCAGCGGGCGTTCCCCACCGATCAACTCGCTCCAAAAGACCTAGGCTGCGTTCCCGCGATCCTCCCTGATCGCCGCCGGCTCCTGGCGTTCCAAACGAACAAGGGGCCGGACCTTTCGGTCCGACCCCCTGTCGGTGTTGGTGGAGCTAAGCGGAGTCGAACCGCTGACCTCTTGAATGCCATTCAAGCGCTCTACCAGCTGAGCTATAGCCCCGGAGAACCGGGTTCGCGGCGGGCGGGGCCGCGAGGAGGGCGGAACCTATGTCAGGGTCCCGCGCCGATCAAGCCCCGTTTTTCGAAAGATTAGCGGCTCTCGTCTTCGTCGTGATGGGGCTCGATTTCGTCCTCGGGGAAGTCGTCCTCGTCTTCCTCCTCCAGGAAGGGCACGTCTTCGGTGTCGGCTTCCTCGAGTTCGGCGGGTTCCTCGAAGTCGACGCCGATATCGGGTTCGGCGGCGGGCTCGGCGGCGTCTTCGTCCTCGACCACGTCGGGTTCGACCGCCCCGTCGATCTCAGGGGTGGCGTCTTCCGCTTCCTCGAACTCCGCGCCCTCGACCTCCTTAGCCACGACCTTCGGTTCGTCGTCGCTCTCGTAGTCCGGGACGGCGCGGGTGCGGGCGCGGCGCGAGCGCACGGCCTCTTCGGGGTCGAAGGAGGTCGCGCACTTGGGGCAGACGGCCGGACGGCGGTTCAGGTCGTAGAACTTGGTCTGGCAGTTGGGACAAATCTGCTTGGTCCCCAATTCGGGATTGGCCAAGGAGGGACCTCTTGTTCGATCATATGCGATGCGGTCGGCTCCCTTGCCACGCGCCATGGGCGCTGTCAAAGCGCGCTTCACCCAAGCGTCCATGGGGCGCAGGCCCAGGCGCCGGCTTGGGGAACATCTGGGCGCCGAAAAGGCCTACCGCGCCACCGGCCAGCACCAGAGCCAGCCCGAACGCCAGCGCCGCCCAGAAGGCCGGGCTCAGCGTGGGACGAGGGACATATGGGTCCTCATCTTCGTCTGGCTGGGTCATCGCGACAGCAGGTCCAGCAGGCTCGCTTCGTCCGGGCTCGGCGCGACTACGGCTTCGGCGAACGCCATGGCGCGGAGCGGGGCGAGCGCGGCTTGGGAGATGGCGAGAACGCGGACGTCGGCGAGCGTGGCGGCCGGAATTCGCGCCAGCAAGGCGGCCACCGCCTGTGCGCCCTTGGGCGAGTGGATCAGGATTGTGGCCAGGGTCGAAGCGTCCAGCGCCTCGGCCGCCTCCGATGGAAGGGTGTCGTGAGCGTAGGTCTCGTAGACCGGCAGCCGGGTGAGCGAAATCCCGACCGCCGCCAGGGGGCCAGCCAGATCGCCGGCCGTCTCGACCGCGCAGGGATGGACGACCACGGCGCCGGCGGGCAATGCTGCGGTGACAAGCTTCGCGAGGGTGGCGACGTCGCCGGCCGACGAGGCCACGCTCGAAAAGCCGGATGAGCGGGCCGTCGCCGCCGTGGCGTCGCCGACGCAGAAGACGGGCAGGTCCCGGCGCGGCTGTAGGTCCACGAACGTCCGCACCCCGTTGGCGCTGGTGAAGGCGAGGGCGTCGACGCCCGTCAGATCGATCTGTGCGGAGCCGAGGGCGCGCACCTCCAGCACGGGCGCGACGATGGGCCGATAACCCAGGGCTGCAAGCCGGTTCGCCGTGGCGTCGGCGCCAGGCTGCGCACGCGTCACCCAAACCTGGATCGGGGCCTGGGTCCGGGCGATCACCATGCGTCTCAGCCCAGCTCCAGCCGGTCGCCGGCCTCGGCCCGGATCGCCTGGCCGAAGGCGAGGCCGAGCGCGTGGGCGTTCTGGTGATCCGGCGCGTCCAGGTCTCCCTCCCGCCGCCAGCAGGTGGAGCCGTCGGGCGCCAGGGCCTCGACCACCAGGCGCAGGGTTTCCCCGTCACGCCAGGCGTGGGCGCCCATGGCCGTGCGGCAGGAGCCTTCCAGCGCCTCCAGCGCGCCCCGCTCGGCGGCGAGCGCCAGGGCGGTCGGGGCGTGGTGCATAGCTGTGGCCCAGACGCTGTGGGCGTCGTCTGTGCGGGTCTGGATCGCCAGGGCGCCCTGGCCGGGCGCCGGCGGGATGGCCCTGGGGTTGAAAGCCTGGGCGATGCGGTCCTGCAAGCCCAGCCGGTTCAGCCCGGCCGAGGCCAGCAGGGTGGCGTCCACCTCGCCGGCGTCGAGTTTGCGTAGCCGCGTCTCGACGTTGCCGCGGAACATGACGATCTGCAGGTCGGGGCGGCGGTGCAGGGCCTGGGCTTGCCGGCGCAGGCTGGCGGTGCCGAGCCGCGCGCCCTGGGGCAGGTCCTCGAAGCGGGCGAAGCGGGGACTGACGAAGGCGTCGCGCACGTCCTCGCGCTTGGGGTGGGCGGCCAGGACCAGGCCGGGTGTCTGCTCGGAGGGTACGTCCTTCAGCGAGTGGACGGCGCAATCGATACGCCCGTCGAGCAGGGCCTGCTCGATCTCCTTGGTGAACAGGGCCTTGCCCCCGACCTCCAGCAGACGGCGGTCCTGGATGCGATCCCCGGCGGTGGAGATCAGCACCAGCGGCGCGACCTCGTCAGCGGCCTCGGGCGGCTGGCCAAGCGCCTTGGTGATCGCAGCCTGGGTCCAGCGGGCCTGGATCTGGGCCAGGCGCGAGGCGCGCGTGCCGATGCGGATCGGGTTCGGAAAAGCGGTCGGTTGCATGGGGCGGGCGCGGACGCTACCTCGAAGGACTTGGCCAGCCCGGCTGGTATAGGAGGGCGGCCCCCTCCGCAACGCGAGCCCTGCACGCCTTGAGCGCCCTGACCGTCCTCGGTATCGAAACTAGCTGCGACGAGACCGCCGCCGCGGTCGTGCGCCTGGACGGCGACGCGGTGGAGGTGCGCTCCTCGGTGGTCGCCAGCCAGATCGACGCGCACCGCCCCTATGGCGGGGTGGTGCCCGAGGTCGCCGCCCGCGCCCATGTCGAGATCATCGACGACATCATCGAGCAGGCGCTGCGGGAGGCTGGGATCGGCATGGGGGACCTTGACGGCGTGGCCGCCACGGCGGGGCCAGGTCTGGTCGGCGGGGTGATGGTGGGTCTGTCGGCGGGCAAGGCCATCGCGCTGGCGCGCGGCCTGCCGCTGATGGCGGTCAACCACCTGGAGGGCCATGCGGTGTCGGTGCGGCTGGCCCAGCCTGCGCCCTATCCCTTCCTGTTGCTGCTGGTCTCGGGCGGCCATTGCCAGCTGCTGGCGGTGGACGGGATCGGAGCCTGCACCCGGCTGGGCTCGACCATCGACGACGCGGCGGGCGAGGCCTTCGACAAGATCGCCGCCAGCCTGGGCCTGCCCTATCCCGGCGGCCCGGCGTTGGAGCAGCTCGCGCGTGCCGGCAAGCCGGATC
>Ga0302314_10017019_pt1 | contig 12231 bp, 10 predicted proteins | sample III_Palsa_N2_3_FD_200533 | JGI IMG/M metagenome (GOLD analysis project Ga0302314, IMG submission 200533) | Peat permafrost microbial communities from Stordalen Mire near Abisko, Sweden - III_Palsa_N2_3 | ecosystem: Environmental > Terrestrial > Soil > Palsa > Peat permafrost | place: Sweden...
GCCTGCGGCGAGACGCTGACCCCCAACCTGATCGGCGTCGCCAATCGCACGCTGCCCTGCGGTACCAACGTCGAGGTCAACTGGGACGGCAAGACGCTCGTGGTGCCGGTGGTCGATCGCGGTCCCTACGCCAACGGAGCCGATTGGGACCTCACCGCCGGCACGGCCGCCGCACTCGGCATCACCGAGACGGAGACGATCGGCACGATCGTCGGCTCGCAGGCCCTCACCCCGGTCACGCCGGCCCCCACCTCGCCGCTGACCGCCGCCTACGAGCAGACCACCGGCGGCGTCGCCGGTAGCTGAGGCTCGCCACAATGCGGGTGTGCCGGACACCCTGATCTCGATCGCGCAGGCGCGGGCGGTCATCGCGGCGGAGGCTCGACCGCTCGGCGACGAGCTCGTCGCCGTGGTCGACGCCGACGGGCGGGCCCTGAGTGAGAACGTGGCGGCGGCGGGCGACGTGCCCGCCTTCGTCAACAGCGCCATGGACGGCTTCGCCGTGCCCGCCGACACGCCCCCGGGCGAACTGCGAATCGTCGGCGAGTCGCGCGCGGGCGCGCCCTACCCCGGCGCCATCAGTGCCGGCGAGGCGGTGCGCATCTCCACCGGCGCGGTGGTGCCCGAGGGCGCCGGAGCGATCGTCCCGGTCGAGTCCGCGAGCGAACCGGAGCCCGGCCGCGTGCGGTTGCGGGGCGACCCCCCGAGCGACGCCCCGGCCGGGCGGTACCTGCGGGGCGCCGGCGAGGACATGCGGGCCGGGCAGATCGTGCTGACGGCCGGGACCCGCCTCGGAGCGGCCGAGCTCGGGGTGGCGGTGGCCGCCGGGCGGGCGCAGCTGCGCTGTGCCCGGCGTCCCCGGATCGCGGTGGTGGCCACCGGCGACGAGCTGCGGCCACCCGGCGCGGCGCTCGGGCCGGGTGAGATCCACAACTCCAACGCCGTGACCCTCGCCGCCCTGGCCCGTCGCGCCGGGGCGATCCCCGTGTCGAGCGCCGGAGCGAGCGACGACCAGGCGGCCACCGAGGCCGTGCTGTCGAGCGCACTGGCCAGCTCGGATGTGCTCGTCATCTCGGGTGGCGTGTCGGTCGGCCCCCACGATCACGTCAAGCCGGCCTTGCAGGCGCTCGGCGTGCAGGAGCGCTTCTGGCGCGTGGCGCTGCGCCCCGGCAAGCCGACCTGGTTCGGCGTGCGCGACGGCACGCTGGTGTTCGGGCTGCCGGGCAACCCGGTGTCGGCGATGGTCACCTTCCTGCTGTTCGTCGACCCGGCGCTGGCGCTGGCGCAGGGGATGGTGCCCGACCGAGCCCACCTGACCGCCACCCTCGGGGAGACCTACCGCGGCCAGCGTGACCGCGATGACGCGGTGCGCGTGTCCCTCACCGAGACCGCTGACGGCCTGCGCGCATCGCCGACCGGACCGCAGGGCTCCCACCGACTCACCTCCATGCTCAACGCCGACGCGCTCATGATCGTTCCCGCCGGACACACGGCGGCCGCCGGTTCGCGGGTTCGCGTCCAGCCGATCTGACTTGGCGACACGGCGCGCCCACTCGTCTAGCCTTCGCGTCAGCATGTTCGCGTTCGTCATCGTCGCCCTGGCGGCCGCGGCGCTCGGTGCGATCCGTGCGGCGCGCAGCCGAGGCCGCGCCCGAGCCGTCGCCAAGGTCGACATCCGCGATCCCGAAAACTGCACCTCCACCGACGCCTCGGGCGCGGTGCGATCGGTCCAGGCGGCCGACGTGTACCTGCCCGCCTCCGAGCTGGCGGACCTCTGGTCCCCCGCCCACCTCGAACGCCTCGCGCGGACGTACTGGCGGTTCCTCAGCCGGGTCACGCTCGGGATCATCCGCGTGGTCTACGCCGAGGACGAGCGCTACATCGTGCTGCTGCACCCGCGCCTGCGGCTGCTCACCTTCCGGTCCCCGGAATACGAGATGGATGAACGCCGCGGAGTGGTTCGCTGGCGCATCGACCGCGGGCTGCTGGTGGCGCGCCGCGGGCGCGGCGGCAACGGATATCTGCAGATCGACGTCGAGCGCGAGCCGTCACGCCGGGGCGAGCGGGTGCTGCTGCACGTCAAGATCGAGGTGGCGAACTTCTATCCGGCCATCGCGGCGGGCTTCGGTCGCTGGATCTACACCCAGACGCAGTCGCGCATCCACGTGATCGTCACCCACGCCTTCCTGCGCTCGCTCGCGCGCCTGGATCTCGACGAGTCGCGCGTCGGGCGCTACGCACCGGCGGCGAGCGAGGTACCCGATCCGCCGCCCGCGGGCCAGTCCACGCCCGCCGAGGGCGAGCTGACCGCCCGCCAGTGAGCGTGGGCCGCTACAGATGATTGATTCCGCGGGGTGTGGCGCGGTGGTTGACGGGTGCGCGTTTGGGGCGGGCGGGTTGGTGGTTGACGGTGATGACGGCGGCGACGCAGTAGCAGCAGCGGGCCAGGACGCGTGCTTTGCGTTCGGCGAGGTAGGTGGGTGCGTGAGGCGCGTTCTGTGACGGTGGCGTGAGGTTGGCGTGCGGCCTGGACTCACGGCGGCACACAGCTGTGACGCTCGCCGCCGTTCCTAAGGGGGTGTGGCGAGGAACTAGTCAATACGAACAGGTTCTCGCCACACCCCCCGCCGCGGCGCGAGCCGACCCCACCCGTGTGGCGCGAAACTGATCACCACCGAGGATTTCTCGCCACACGGGCGCACGGCCGCTCGACCAGCAGTCGCCGGCAACCTGCCAGCGACCCGCCCGCTACCGCTCGACCTAAGCCAACCGGATACGCAGACCCTCGATAACCACGGCCCCCACCGCGGAATCACTCATCTGACTAGGGCTGGTAAGAGTCGGCGCGCAGCTGGCTCATCTTCGCCCGGTCGTGCAGGGCAGTGATCCGGCGCACCGTACGGGTCCGTGACCGCATGACCAGCGACTCGGTGCTGGCGCCACCGGCGCTCGGGTAGCGCACGCCCTGCAGCACGTCACCGTCGGTGATGCCGGTGGCCGAGAAGAACACGTCGTCACCGGCCACCAGGTCGTTGCGGTCGAGCACGCGATCCAGGTCGTAGCCTCCGGCCACGGCCGCCGCCCGCTCCTCGTCGTCGCGCGGCCAGAGCCGGCCGAGGATCTGACCGCCGATGCACTTGATCGCGGCGGCGGAGATGACGCCCTCCGGCGTCCCGCCGATGCCCCACAGCAGGTCGACCGGAGAGCTCTCGGTCACCGCGAGCAGCGCCGCCGAGACGTCGCCGTGGGAGATGAGCCGCACCCGAGCCCCGGCCTCGCGCATCTCCCGGATTCCGGCCTCGTGGCGCGGACGGTCGAGCGTGACCACCATGACGTCGCGAATGTCGGAGCCCTTGCGCGCAGCCACACGCCGGACGGTCTCTGCGAGCGGGATATTCAGATCAAGCACATCCTCGATCTGGCGGGATCCCGCCAGCTTCTCCATATACACGCACGGTCCCGGGTCGAACATGGTGCCCCGGGGCGACAGCGCGATCACCGACAGCGCGCTGGGCATGCCGTTCGCCGCCAGCGTGGTGCCCTCGAGCGGATCGACGGCGATGTCAACCTCGGGCGGGGTCCCGTCGCCGATCCGCTCGCCGTTGTAGAGCATCGGCGCCTCGTCCTTCTCACCCTCGCCGATGACCACGACGCCGTCCATCGAGACCGAATGGAGCATGTGGCGCATGCCGTCCACGGCGGCCTGGTCGGCCGACTCCTTCTCACCCATCCCCACCCACGGGGCGGCGGCGATCGCGGCCGCTTCGGTGACCCGCACCAGCTCGAGGGCGAGGTTCCGATCGGGGCGCTCGGGCGCGGTCTGCTCGCTCATCGCGCGGCAGCCTATCCGAGAGCCTTCGCCGTTAAGCCGGCCCTTGATAGCTTGCCGACCGTGAACGCATCCGCCGTGACCGGGCGCCGTTGAGCGGCCGATCCACATTGGGGGGTCAGCGGTGAGCCCGACGGTCCTCGGCGTCGACGTCGGGGGTACCAAGATCGCCGTGGCCGTGCTGCACGACGGGCAGCTGTCCGCGGCAAGCCTGGAGCCGAGCAGCCACACCGACGGCGGCCATGTCATCGACCAGCTCGCGTCAGCCATCGCCGACCGGGCCGCCGCCGCACCGGCCCCGATCGAGGCGGTCGGCATCGGCGTGCCCTCGGTGATCGACTTCGCCGCCGGCCGGGTCCGCTCGACGGTGAATCTCCCCCTGAGCGACGTACCGTTGCGCGACCTGTTGTCCGAGCGTCTGTCGCTGCCCGTGTTCGTGGACAACGACGCCAACTGTGCCGCGCTGGCCGAGGCCCACGACGACGACGGCCAGCCCGACGTGCAACACCTGGTCATGTTCACGCTCGGCACCGGGGTCGGCGGCGGGATCATCATCGGCGGGCGCATCTACCGGGGGGCCACCGGCGCCGCCGGGGAGATGGGCCACCAGCTGATCGGCCTGCCCCTGGACCGCGGCGTCCCGCCGGCCACCCACTTCCCCCAGCCGGGATCACTTGAGTCGCTCGCCTCCGGGCGCGCGCTGGACGCGCTGGCCATCCGCGCCGCGCAGGAGCATCCCGACTCCGCGCTCGGCCGTCTCGCCGCCGCCGGCCAGACCGTCGCCGGCCCCGATGCGGTCCACGCCGCCCACGCCGGCGATCCGGCGGCGATCGCCGCGGTCCTCCTGCTCGGCCAGCGCCTGGGCGTGGGGATCGCCAACGCCATCAACGTGTTCGATCCCGAGGTGGTGGCGATCAGCGGCGGGGTGTCCTCGGCGGGCGAGCTGCTGCTCGACGCCGCTCGCGAGACCGCCGGCCGGTACGTGCTTCCCGGCGTCGGTACCCGCACCGAGATCCGTCTGGCCCGCTCCGGTCCCGACGCCGGCGTGCGCGGCGCGGCGCTGCTGGCCGCCCAGGAGCTGGCCCATGACCCACCGCCGGCGCGGCGCCCGGCACAGGCCCGATGAGGCAACCACGCCGACCGCGGCGGGAACACCGGGCGTGGATCCGCGGGAGCTTCCGCACCTTCTTGTCACAAAATCGCGACCCTGGAGGGTTACCTGATGCAGATCGGCTTCGTCGGACTCGGGAAGATGGGCGGCAACATGGTGCATCGCATCCGGCGCGACTCGGAGCACGAGGTCGTGGCGTTCGATTTCAACGCCGGTGCGGTCAAGGAGGCGGTGGGCCACGGCGCCGCCGGGGCCCGGTCGCTCGCCGACCTGGTCAAGAAGCTCGAGCCGCCGCGCCTGGTCTGGATCATGGTTCCGTCCGGTGATCCGACCGAGGAGACCGTGGTCAAGCTGTCGAAGCTGCTTGACAAGGACGACACGATCATCGACGGCGGCAACTCCCGCTGGACCGACGACAAGCGCCGGGCCGCGATGCTGCGCAAGCAGGGCATCAACTACGTGGATGTCGGCACCTCTGGCGGCGTGTGGGGCCTGCAGGTGGGCTACTGCATGATGGTGGGCGGCGTGAACAAGGCGGTCAAGCGCCTCGCGCCGATCCTCGACGTGCTGGCCCCGCCGACCAACGAGCTCAGCCGCGAGGCGATCGGCCCATACGGCTGGCAGCATTTCGGCGGTCCGGGCGCCGGGCACTACGTGAAAATGGTCCACAACGGAGTGGAATACGGCCTCATGCAGGCCTACGCCGAGGGTTTTGACCTGTTCGACAAGTGCGAATACGAGCTCGACAACGCCAAGATCGCCCACCTGTGGGGGCAGGGGTCGGTCGTGCGGTCGTGGTTGTGCGAGCTCGCCGCCCGCGCCTTCGAGCAGGACGGCAACAAGTTGGCGAACATCGAGGGCTGGACCGCCGATTCCGGCGAGGGCCGCTGGACCATCCAAGACGCCATCGATCACGACGTTCCCACGCCGGTGATCACCGCCTCGCTGTACGCCCGCTTCACCTCGCGCGGCAACGGTGACTACGCCAACCGCGTACTCGCCGCGCTGCGTAACCAGTTCGGCGGGCACGCCGTGAAGACCAACCCCAAGGCCACCCGGAGGTAGCCGCCCATGGCCGTGACGACCGAGCCCGAGAACCCCCTCACCGCGGGGCTGGAACGCCTGCCCGTTCACCCGACGGCGCTAGTCGTGTTCGGCGCCACCGGGGACCTGGCCAAACGCAAGCTGCTGCCGGCCATCTACAACCTCGCTCACGAAGGCGCGTTGCCGGAGCGCTTCTACCTGGTCGGCGTCTCCCGGGGTGAGCTGACCCACGAGGAGTATCGCGAGCTGGCGGTCGAGGCGATCACCAGCTTCTCGCGCCGTCCGCCGGACCCCGATGTCCTCGAGCACCTGCTCGAGGACATCCGCTACGTGTCTGGTTCGTTTGACGAAGACAGGGTCTACTCGTCGCTGGCGGCGATCCTCGGCGAGTTCGACGGCAAGGCGGGCCAGCCGCTCAACCGGGCCTTCTACCTCTCGACCGCGCCGGCGTTCTTCCCGGTCATTGTCGGGCTGCTCGGCGCCCACGGCCTGCAGCACAGCGAGGGAACCGACACCGAGGTCCGGGTGATCATCGAGAAGCCGTTCGGCACGACACTGGGCGAAGCCCAGGAGCTCAACCGCAAGGTGCTGTCGGTGTTCGACGAGCGCCAGGTCTTCCGCATCGACCATTACCTGGGCAAGGAGACCGTGCAGAACGTGCTGGCGTTTCGCTTCGCCAACGGCATGTTCGAGCCCTGGTGGAATCGCAACTACATCGACAACGTGCAGATCACCGCGGCTGAGGATCTCGGCATCGGCACCCGGGCCGGCTACTACGACTCGGCCGGCGCGCTGCGCGACCTGATCCAGAACCACATGCTGCAACTGCTGACGCTGCTGTGCATGGAGCCCCCGGTGGCCTTCTCGGCCGACGAGGTGCGCGACGAGAAGGTCAAGGTGCTGCACGCGGTGCACGCCCCCACCCTCGACGACGTCGATGACCTCTCCGTGCGCGCCCAGTACGGCCCAGGAGTGGTGGCGGGCGAGGGGGTGCGCGGCTACCTGGAGGAGGATGGCGTGCCGGCGGACTCGAATACCGAGACCTACGCGGCACTGCGCCTCAGTGTCGACAACTGGCGCTGGGCCGGCGTGCCGTTCTATCTGCGCACCGGCAAGCGCCTGGCCCGCAAGCTGACCGAGATCGCCATCACCCTCAAGCCAGTCCCCCACCTGGCGTTTCGCGAGAACGCCGACGGCGTGCGACCGAACCAGCTCATCCTCACCATGCAGCCCAACGAGGGCGTGTCGCTCTCGCTGGTGGCGAAGGTGCCCGGAACCCGCATGACCATGGCGCCGGTGAACATGGAGTTCCTCTACGGCACCGCCTTCATCTCGCAGTCCCCGGAGGCGTACGAGCGGCTGATCATGGATGCGATGCGCGGAGACGCCACGCTGTTCACCCGTAACGACGAGGTGGAGGCGCAGTGGCACATCTGCGACCCGATCGTGGCCAAGTGGGAGGCCACGCCGGGACCGCTGCCCCAGTATGGGTCGGGTGGACAGGGGCCGGCGGAGGCCGAGCGGTTGCTCCTCCCCGGCGACCACTGGCGCGCGATCTAGTCATGACCACGGTCAAGGACAGTCTCTGGACCGCGCACGAGACGACTCCGTCGGCGATCGAGGAAGCGCTGCGCGAGCTGCTGAGCGAGCGCCACGCCGAGCACGCGGGCTATACCCCGGCGCGGGTGCTCAACCTCGTCTGCATCGTGGATCGCGAATGGAGCGGCGAGATCGCCAACCGGCTGCGCAGCGTCGGCGACTCGCACGCCTCGCGGACGATCGTCTGCTCGGTGGAGCCGGGACGCACCAGCCTCGACGCCGTCGCCACCATCGCCTCGGACCGCGAGCCCGGGCCCGGGGAGTTCGCCCTCACCCGCGAGACGATCGTGGTGAACGTCGGGCCGGGCCATCTGGCCCACCTCGACACGATCGTCGACCCGCTGGTGGTCACCGACATCCCGACGGTGGTCTGGGCCCCCCACGGGCACCCCGAGGCGGTCGAGTCGCTGCGGCGGTTGGCGCAGGTTGCCCTGATCGACTCGATCGACGACCCGGAGGTCTCCGAAGCCCTCGTCCGGGCCCGTTCACTCGCCGATTCGCTGCACGTGGTCGACATGGCCTGGCTGCGCACGGTGCCCTGGCGCGAGCGCTTGGCCGCCACGTTTGACCCGATTCCGCTGCGCCCCCAGCTGGCGACCATCAGCTCGGTCGAGGTCCGCCATCAGCCCGACTCGGTGGCCTCGGCGCTGCTGCTGCTCGGCTGGCTGGCCTCGCGGTTGGACTGGCACTGCAGTCCACTGCTGCCGAGCGGCGACGATCTGACCGGCTCGGCCCATGCCCACCGGCAGGACGTCACGCTGACCCTGGCCCCGGCCCGCGAGATGCAGGTCCGCGGCCTGCTCGGGCTGACCGTGGAGACCGCCTCCGGCCGGCGGCTGTCGCTCGACCGCGGCCCCGGCGGGCTGCACGCCGAGTACAGCAACTATCGCAAGGGGATCGAGCGCAGCTGGACCGTGCTCGGCGCTTCGCGGGGCGAGGGCGGCATCCTCGGCAACGCGATCCGGGCCGCCCTGGCTCGCGATCGCATCTACCTGCCCGCCCTGCAGGCCGCCACCACCATGGTTCGATGAGCGACGGCGTCGTCAAGCCGCTGGGCAACGTGACGAGCCCCGGCCCGGTCGGCGCGAGCGCGTTCCCCCCGATCGCCGAGTACGCGTTCCTGTCGGACTGCGAGGTGACCGCGCTGGTGGCACCCGGCGGCTCCATCGAGTGGATGTGCCTGCCGCGCATGGACAGTCCGAGCGTGTTCGGGGCGATGCTCGATCGCGCGGCCGGGACGTTCCGCCTCGGGCCGGCCGACGTGGCCGTACCGGCTGGGCGGCGCTACATCCCCGGCACCATGGTGGTCGAGACCACCTGGGGCACCCGCTCGGGCTGGCTGATCGTCCGCGACGTTCTGCTCATCGGCCCGTGGCACCACGAGGGCGAGCGCTCGCACTCCCACCGCCGCGCCCCCACCGACTACGACGCCGACCACGTCCTGCTGCGCACCATGCGCTGCGTCGACGGCAGCGTCGAGGTCACGCTCGACTGCGAGCCGAAGTTCGACTACGGGCTGGTCGAGGCCCAGTGGTCCTATACCGGCGACGGCTACGGCGAGGCGATCGCCACCGGCACCGGTGTCGACCTGCAGCTGCGGCTGACCAGCGACCTGCGCCTCGGGTTCGAGGGCGGTCGCGCCCGGGCGCGCACGACCCTGAAGAACCAGGAGACCGCGTTCGTGGCGCTCTCCTGGACCGAGCACGCCGCGCCGAAGACCTTCGACGAGGCCTACCGGCGGCTCGTGTTCACCACCAACTACTGGCACGAATGGCTGGCCCAGGGCGAGTTTCCCGACCATCCCTGGCGCGGCTATCTGCAGCGCTCGGCGCTCACCCTGAAGGGCCTCACCTACGCGCCGACCGGCGCCCTGGTGGCGGCCGCCACCACCTCGCTGCCCGAGACGCCCCACGGCGAGCGCAACTGGGACTATCGCTACAGCTGGATCCGCGACTCGAGCTTCATGCTGTGGGGGCTGTACACCCTCGGCTTCGACTGGGAGGCCAACGACTTCTTCTACTTCGTCGCCGACGCCGCCGAGGGCGAGGAGCCGCTGCAGGTCATGTACGGCATCCAGGGCGAGCGCAACCTCGACGAGCGGACCCTGGACCATCTCACCGGTTATGAGGGGGCCCGGCCGGTGCGGATCGGCAACAACGCCTACAAGCAGGCCCAGCACGACGTGTGGGGCATGGTCCTGGACTCGGTGTTCCTGCACACCAAGTCGCGCGACAGCCTGCCCGATCGGGTCTGGCCGACCCTGGTGCGGCAGGTCGAGGCGGCAATCAAGCACTGGCGCGAGCCCGACCGGGGGATCTGGGAGGTGCGCGGCGAGCCGCAGCACTTCGTCTCCTCCAAGCTGATGTGCTGGGTGGCCTGCGACCGCGGCACCCGCCTGGCGCTGCTGCGCGAGGACGCCGAGAAGGCCGCTCGCTGGCAGGCCGCCGCGGATGAGATCAGCGCCGACATCCTCGCCCGCGGAGTCGACGAACGGGGCGTGTTCGTGCAGCATTACGACACCGACGCTCTGGACGCCTCGGTGCTGCTCGTGCCGATGGTCCGGTTCCTGCCGCCCGAGGACGAGCGCGTGCGCGCCACCGTGCTGGCGATCGCCGACGAGCTCACCCAGGACGGCCTGGTGCTGCGCTACCGGGTGGAGGAGACCGACGACGGCCTGAGCGGGCAGGAGGGCACGTTCGCCATCTGCTCGTTCTGGCTCGTGTCGGCGCTGTCGGAGATCGGCGAGTCTGCCCGCGCCCGTCAGCTGTGCGAGAAGCTGCTCTCCTACGCCAGCCCGCTCGACCTCTACGCCGAGGAGATCGACCCGCACTCGGGCCGGCACCTCGGCAACTTCCCGCAGGCGTTCACCCACCTGGCCCTCATCAACGCGGTCATGCACGTGATCCGCTCCGACCAGGAGATCGCCGAGGCCCAGGAGTCGATCTCAGCCAAGATGAAGGCCGTCACCCTGCGCGCGCGATGACCGCCGTCGATCGCTTCACCACCCCCGAGGGGGCCTGCGCCTATGCGGCCGCGGAGATCGCGGTGGGGCTGCAGCGCGCGCTGAGTGAGCGGGGCGTGGCCCACTTCTCGCTGTCGGGAGGCAACACACCCAGGCGCGCCTATGAGCTGGTGGCGCCGCTGATCGAGAACTGGGGCTCGGTCGAGCTGTGGTACGGCGACGAGCGCTGCGTGCCGCCGGACGACCCCGAGAGCACCCACCGGCTGATCGTCAAGAGCCTGCTCCCGGCCATCGCCGCCACCGGTTCGCCGCCGCCGCTCGAGCACCGCGTGCGCGGCGAGGCAGGCGCCGAGGCGGCGGCCCAGGAGTACGCGGAGCTGCTGAGCGAGCGGGTTGCCGCCGATGACGACGGCCTGCCCGCGCTGGACGTGTCGCTGCTCGGCCTCGGCCCGGACGGGCACACGGCGTCGCTGTTTCCCGGCCACCCGGAGATCGACATCACCGGCGCGCTCTGCCTGCCGGTGCACGATTCGCCCAAGCCGCCTCCGGATCGCGTGACGCTCACCCTCCCGGTGCTGCGCGCCGCCCGCTGGACGCTGCTGCTCGTCACCGGCGCGGACATGGCGCAGGCGCTCTCCGCGGTCGTGGCCGGCCACGACCACAACGTGCCGGCCAGCCTGCTCGGCGGTTCCCGCCTGCGGGTCATCGCTGACCGGGCAGCGCTGTCCGACCCGGCATGAGTCCCGACGGACCCACCCAGCGCGTCGTGCTCGTGCGCCACGCCCGGACGGAGTGGAGCATCTCCGGGCGACATACCGGACGCACGGACATCCCCCTGACCGAGGAGGGCCGCACCGTCGCCCGCAGCCTCAGTGAGCCGCTGAACCACTGGCAGTTCGCCCGGGTGTTCACCAGCCCGTTGCAGCGGGCCCGCGAGACCTGTGAGCTCGCCGGCTACGGCGACGTGGCGGAGCTGCGCAACGAGCTGCTGGAGTGGGACTACGGTGAATACGAGGGGATCACCACGGCGCAGATCCGGGAGACCCGGCCGGGCTGGGACCTGTGGCGCGACGGCTGTCCGGGCGGCGAGTCGGCCGCCGACGTGGGCGCGCGGGTCGATCGTCTGATCGGCGAGATCCGGGGGGTGAGCGGGAACGTGGCCTGCTTCGCCCACGGCCACGTGCTGCGAGTCTTCGGCGCCCGCTGGCTCGGGCTGCCCCCGAGCGACGGGGCCCTGCTCGGGCTTGGCACCGGGGCGCTGAGCGTCCTCGGCTACGAGCGCGAGCACTCGGTGGTGTGGCGCTGGAACGACACCTCGGCGGCCGAGCGGGTGACCTAGCGGCGGTCGTCCGGGCTGGTTGGTCCAGCCGAGCTCGCCGCCGGTGTAATGTAGGTGACTTCGCGGAGACTGCGCAGACGAGCCGCCTCGACGGTCCGTCGCATCTACCCTCATGGCCGCCTCCACCCGACAGCATGCCGCTCCCCCTACCGCTCCGGCCGCTGCCGGCGAGGTTCGGGCCGCGCTGGCGCAGGCCCGTGAGCGGACGCTCGCGCTCGTCGCCCCGATCGGCGACGCCGATCTCCACGCGACCCACTCGGCGCTGATGAGTCCCCTCGTCTGGGACCTCGGCCACATCGCCGCCTACGAGGATCTGTGGCTCGGCCATCGCTACGCCGATCTTCCGC
>Ga0302314_10017020_pt1 | contig 12230 bp, 10 predicted proteins | sample III_Palsa_N2_3_FD_200533 | JGI IMG/M metagenome (GOLD analysis project Ga0302314, IMG submission 200533) | Peat permafrost microbial communities from Stordalen Mire near Abisko, Sweden - III_Palsa_N2_3 | ecosystem: Environmental > Terrestrial > Soil > Palsa > Peat permafrost | place: Sweden...
GCGGCTCCATCACCTCATCGAATCGCACCCCGCGAAACAATATCGCCGGCTGCCCTACACGCCGCGTTCGCAGGACGTTCACCGCCTCACGTTCGCAGTACCGCATATGCTCCAGCACCACCAGCACGTCGCCGCTCAGTGCATCGAGCGGTGGTTTACCGACCTCTTCGCAGATCGTCTCCACTACGGGATCCAACCGCGCCGTCAAAGCCAGCCGCATCTTCTTCAGCGCAGCCAGACGCTCGCGTACGCTCAGCTTCGCCCATCCTGGCTGCGCTCCGCGCGCGATCTCGATGCGATTTGCCATGCGGTCCTCAGCTCAACTGGAGATCGGCAAACGCCTTTGGCTTGGACCGCGCCACGCCATACTTGTCGCAGATCAAATTCGACGAAATCCGTGCCGACTCAAAGATAGTCGGCAGCCCGCTCCCCGGATGCGTCCCTCCACCCACCAGGTACGTGTTGCCGAACATCTCAAACTCGTTGTGCGGTCGGAAGTACAACATCTGCTTCCATCCATGTCCCATGTTGAACGTCGCACCTAGAAACACCGACGTTTTCTTTTCCCAATCCGCAGGCGTAATCACCATCTTCTGCTGGATGTGCGGTCGCAGGTCGCCATATCCCGTTCGCTGCGCAATGATATCGAGAATCCTCTCGCTATAAGCTTCCCGATGTGCCTCCCAATCGATGCCGCTCGTATTGTTTGGCGCCGGCGCCAGAATATACAGTGCCGAATGTCCCTCCGGCGCGCACGAAGGATCGAGCGTCACCGCGTTGCGCACATATACCGACAAGTCTTCGCTCACGACCTTGCGCCCAGTGACGTCTTCCAGGCACTTGCGGTAGTCCTCCGCAAATACAATCAGGTGATGCTCTATCTCCGGATAGGTACGATCCATCCCGAGATACATCATGAAGGTCGAGCACGAATAATCCCGCTTCGCCAGTGTCTCTGCCTTGTACTTGCCCAGCTCTTCCTGCGGAAACAGCGTAGCCATTGCATGCCCGAAATCCGCATTGATCACCACGTCGTCGTAGGTCAGCTTCTCTCCGCTGCTCAACTCCACCCCGGTCGCCTTGCCGTTGCTTACGAGTACGCGCTTCACGCCGCACGACGTATGAATCTTCGCGCCCTCTTCTTTAGCCACCTTCGCAAACGCAACGGGAATCTGGCTGAGCCCACCCATCACGTGGTACACCCCGTGAGCATGCTCCGTGTAGGGAATCATCGCGAACAGACCCGGGCAGTCCCACGGAGACATCCCCAAATACTTCGACTGAAACGTAAACGCCAATCTCAACTCTTCGGAACGGAAGTAAGTTCCCAATACGTCATACAGCGAACGCCCGATCGCTATATGTGGCACCGCTGCCATCAGCGTAGGGCTAAGAAAAGCCATCAGGCTGCTATAGTCTTTTTGCAGGCACGGATAAAGCTTCCGAAACCGCACCTCCTCGGTCTTCAAAAACCGATACAGCCCTTCGCCCTCACCCGGAAAGCAAGCCTCAATCTCGCGAAACATCTCGTCTGGGTCCGACCGCACCAGCATAGACTTCTCCGCGAATTGCAGACGATACATGGGGTCTAGCGCACGGCAATCAAGGTAGTCGGCCGTCGAACGCCCGGCCTCTCCAAACAACTCGTCCAGCACGAACTTCATCATTAGAAACGTCGGTCCCAGGTCGAAGCGGTACTCACCCAGCACCACCTCTGCGTTACGTCCGCCGATGCGGTCCGCCTTCTCAAAGACGTCCACCGCGAAACCCTTATGCGCCAGCAGCATCGCGGCGGCTAGTCCACCGGGTCCTGCTCCTATCACTGCAATCCGCTTCGTTAGCATGTCCCTCCATTATGGACGCGAACGGAGCATTATCACATCACCGCGTATGCTTCTTTGCGGCTATCGGTTCCATTCGGTCGGATACCGTACTATTTGCCGACGTCTTGGAGCAGGCTTTGGAGCGGAGATCGCAGACATTGGGCTTTCTTACCTTCTTAGAATTTAGACTCCTTTCGGCAAGGTGAGAACATACGCCGGGTGAGCTTCGGCACGTATTTCCTTTCACAGACAGCGGAAAGAGGCGCTAGGCGGGACAGATCCGCACTAGCGCCTTTCTTGAGCCCATCTCAGTGGGCGAGAAGGTTGCTGGACGTCTACTTGGCTGCAACCTCGGGATCCTGCTTCAGTGAAGCGGCCGCATCACGGATGAAGTCCGCTACTTCCTTTGGCTTGGCAAGCATCGCAACATGGCTGGTAGCAAGAGTCAGAGTCTTGGCATTCATCCGCTTCGCGGTGACCCTCTCCTGCTCCGGCGAGATCATACGATCGTTTGAAGCGATCACGAACCAACTCGGCTTGGCATGCCACGCCGCTGTAGTGATAGTCGCTCCAAGAGCCGCGCCCTGCGTCGCGGCCTGTGTGGCGATCATCGTTGTCTTCTCCGCGAGAGGAAGATCCGAGGCAAAGTCCTCCAATATCCCCTTGGGCGTGATAACCAGGAATCCATCCTCGATTGGCCGAATCTCGGCGCCGCCCGGAGTCGGTCCGTAGGGTTTTGCCAAGCTCCCGGAGGATTCACCTGCATCGGGTGCAAACGCCGCAACATATACGAGGCCGACCACCTTAGGATTGTTGCCAGCTTCTGTAATGACGGTACCTCCATACGAGTGCCCAACTAAAAGAACTGGCCCATCCTGCGCGTCAATCATGCGCTTGGTTGCGGCTACATCATCGGCAAACGAGGTGAGCGGATTCTGAACGCAGACGACGTGGAATCCCTTTGCTTCCAGAAGGGGGATGATCTTGGACCAACTTGATCCGTCGGCCCATGCGCCATGCACCAGCACAATGTTCTTAATTGGACTCGGGGTCGCACTTTGCGCATGGCTCTGAATCGGCGAAAACATTGAAACGAAGAGAGTTGAAACGGCAAGGAAAAGAAATGATCTTGTGAAATTCATGGTCGGGACCTTTCGTCTAGCGCGAACTCTGATGTGGAGTATCGCGTTGGTTAGTTTGCATTCACAGTATTTGCCACATATTTGGCGGTGGAATAAAGAGATTCAAGAGGGCTTTCAAGACTTGTGAGAGCTGACGGCTCGCTGAGCACACTTTGAACTTATGCTTTACACAGGAAGCCCGAAAGACCACATGTAGCTTGTCTGAGGGGACTCTTTCGGGGCATACAAAACTGGCATCCGTGCAAGGGGTTAGTGAACAATTCGCTGCCCGAAAAGGGCGGGCCGGCGATACCCATATAGGGGCTTTCGGCCACTTTCAATATGGATCAAGATGATTGTTAATTGCCTCGAAGTCTTCACGGAGGTTCAATGCACTCAAGCACGACCGTTTGCCCAGATGCCAGCGCTGTGGACATCGACCGCTGCGCCGCCTTGATTCTCTCCGCCGAGGCTGAGCTTAGTGCTTTTATGTGGGCTGTCGACTCTTCTTCGGGAAGGCAGACAGCACTCATCGCAGGAGAATATTGGGTCACAGAACTGGAGACCGCAGGGCTCTTACTGGATCAGAAGTACCCCGACTGGCGCCTGGTCACTCTAGCGGCAACCCTTCAATTGATGAAGAAGGGGCACCTACTTGATTATCCGAAACGCTGAAGATCTCGATGCCCGCGACTCTTCGCCGTGTTCCACAAAAGCCGACGTCGACGCCCCCCATTAGAGGGGTGCGCTTGCCTGGACGACGACTATAATCAGGCCCATCTTACCTTTTCATCATGGAGCTGACGGCTCTTTCAGACGAAAAGAATTAGACCGACTGGATCCCGTGCGATGGTTCATATTCCTATGGCTCAGCCGAATATCAAAGTAATGTGTGTCGACGATCATCCGCTTGTCAGAGACGGGATGAAGTTCGCCATTCAGTCCCAGGCCGATATGCAATGGGTTGGCGAGGCGAGCAACGGACACCAGGCGATTGAGCAGTTCAATCTGCTTCTGCCTGACGTTGTATTGATGGATCTGAAGATGCCCATCATGAATGGGGTCGAGGCTATTGTCGCTATAAAAGCAATTGTGCCTTCAACGAAATTCATCATTCTGACAACCTACTCCGGCGACGTGCAGGCCCTTCGCGCGCTCAAAGCGGGTGCCTCTGGATATTTGATGAAAGGGTCAATGGGTATTGATCTGATTCAGACGATTCGAGATGTTCATGCAGGAAGACGCCGGATTCCACCCGAGGTCGCTTCCGAGATCGCCGAACACGTTGAGTGCGATGCGCTCTCTGGGCGTGAGATTGAAGTCTTAAAAAGCGTGGCCTCTGGAAATTCGAATCGACGCATCGCCTCACTTCTTGGCATCTCCGAGGAAACAGTCAAGGGACACATCAAAAATATTCTCTCGAAGCTAACCGCGAATGATCGTACCCACGCGGTCACGATCGCGATGAAACGCGGCTTCCTGGACGCTTAGAAGATGCTTTAGAAGAACTCCGGTGGTGTGGATGGTTATGAGGATGCATAAGGTGCGCTTTCTGAGTCGCCTGCGGTTTCTTGCAGCGCTGTTTGATTGCGCAAGGACGACCACGATTTGCCTATTGCTCAGCGTAACTGGCTGCGGACGACAACAGATAGCGACCATAACCTTCAGTAAAGTGCCGCCTGCAAGTGACGGCGGCTCGAAAGCTTTGGACACGATCTCCGGTCATGTAACCGGCGCCCTGCCTGGGCAGCAGATCGTAATCTTTTCGAAAACGAAGTCTTGGTGGATCCAGCCGTCCCGGCTGGATCCATATACAGCTATTCAAGCCGACGGTAGCTGGTCCAGTTATATCCACCTTGGGCGGCAGTACGCAGCGCTGCTGGTCAACAAGAAACACGAGCTGCCTCCGATCGTCTCCACATTGCCGAAGACGGGAGAAGGGGTAATTGCAGTCGCAGTGGTCGATGGAGAACGCGGGGAAGCGTCACTTCATCTTGCGGTGCCAAAGACCATTCGCTTTAGCGGGTATGACTGGAATGTCAGAAGCGTTGAGGGCAACCGTGGTGGTATCCAGCGGCAATATGATACTGAAAACGTGTGGCTCGACGCGCAAGGTCTCATGCACCTCAAAGCAACGCGAAGCGGCGATGGCTGGATATGTTCAGAGGTAAATCTGAATCGAAGTCTAGGCTACGGAACCTACCGCTTTCAGATTAGAAATATCGCTCACTTAGAACCGGCCGCCAACTTAAGCCTTTTCACGTGGCTAGAGGACAGCCCAGATAACGATCATCACGAACTCGATATAAACATTGGCCAAAGGGGTGATCGCGAAAACAAGAATGTCGAGTATGTGATGCAGCCATACTATGTGGCGTCCAACGTATACCGCTTCGAAGCGCCCGCTGGCCCGGTGACCTATGCCTTTGACTGGGAACCCGAAAGCGTATCATTTGAGGCTTGGAGAGGCGTCTCCCGGCCTAACTCTTCTCAAAGGATTTCAGAGCATACCTTTGTCTCCAACATACCGCCCGTGGGCGGCGAGACGGCGCATATGAACTTATGTCCGTTTGGATTTCCCAAAGTCGCGCTGCAGCGCGACGCAGAGGTTGTCATTGAGAGATTCCAGTACCTGCCATAAACTCTGTGGCACGAAATTCCATCGATGCATTCTTCTCCTAGCTATCATTGCCACGTGGTGCTGGGTGGGCACGGCGCGAGCTGCAGACGGCTCGCGCACAATGTCCCAATATCTGCTGCAAAGATTGAATCGCGACCAAGGCCTGACCGGAATTGTGACGGCGATAGCGCAGACCCCGGATGGGTATCTATGGGTAGGCACTGACCGGGCTCTCTTACGCTTCGACGGGCAGATCTTTAGTCCCGTTAAGGTGGCCAATCCTGATATCACTCCCATATCTCATGTGTTGTCTCTCGCGGTAGATGACAAGGGGGCACTGTGGATATGGATGCAGGGAATGCCGATCATTCGATATGAAAACGGAACATTCCGGTACGGGTTCTCCGAGACCAATCCAATGGCCGGCATATCCGCCATGGCGCATACGAGCGACGGTAGCGTTCTCTTATCAACCGCCGGTCAGCGAATCGTACGATTCAACAACAGCACAATGGACAAGGTAGGGCGCTCACCTGGCCCACTTGTTGTCTCCCTGGCACAAACAAGCGATGGCAAAGTATGGCTTGGCACCCGGGATTCCGGTCTGTTTTATCTCGAAAACGGACTTTCCCATACACCGGCAGGCAGACTCCCTGATAAGAAAATCAATTGCCTGTTTAGTGACGACCGCGGCCAGCTTTGGATCGGCACAGATGACGGCTTAGCTCTATGGAATGGTAGAGCGGTGTCTACCATCCCGATGCCGGCGCGGTTTAGGCATGTCCAGGTGTCTTCCATTATGCAGGATCGCAACAACAACACTTGGGTCGGTACCCAGCTAGGGCTACTCCGCTATGACAGTGCAGGAGTCGTGTCCATATTCAGAGGGCCGGAGAAGGACGAGTCACCCATCAACGCGTTGTTTGAGGATCGTGAGAACAATATTTGGGTGAGCGGCGCTCAAAACATTGACCGTCTGCGTGAAGGGGCTTTTTCTACCTTTTCAAGTGCAGAGGGCCTACCTGGCGATGCCTATGGACCTGTATACGTCGATCCTCAAGAAAGGGTCTGGTTCGCCCCTATCAGCGGCGGCCTCTACTGGATGCGTGACGGAGAAGTTCATCCTATCAAGGCAGACGGTCTGAACTCAGATATTGTCTACTCCATCGATGGCAGCAACGACGGAGTCTGGATAGGTCGGCAGACGGGAGGCCTCACGCACCTGCATTTCAATGGGTCCACCATAGCGGCGGAAACATACAAATTTCGCAACGGTATTTACCCATATGTGATCTACGCGGTTCACGAAGACCGCGACAAGAGTATTTGGATCGGAACGCTCACAGGAGGGGCTCGCCACATCACTAAGGGAGTCGTAAAGACTTATCTGAAGCAAGACGGCGTAGGGTCCGACCGCGTCTCTGCAATCGAAGAAGGTGATGACGGAACGGTGTATTTCGGCACACCCGATGGTTTGAGCGTCCTCCATGGAGATCATTGGAAACATTACTCGGATAAACTTGGTCTGCCCTCAAACTTTGTCACTACGCTCTTCAACGATAAGGACGGTATTTTGTGGGTAGGAACCCAAAGCGGATTGGCCTACCTGAGTGCTGGCTCTATGCACTCTGTAGCAAAACTAAGCTTTCAATTGCATGAGCACGTCCTTGGAATAGCCGAGGATCGAAAAGGAATGCTTTGGATATCGACGGTTGGCCGTATCTTGAGGGTGAATCGCGAAAGTCTCCTGCATCAGAACCTGAATCCGGGCGATATTCGCGAGTTCGGACTGTCCGATGGGTTACGCGGGTTTGGCGACATTCGCCGCAGCCGTCCGGTAGTGAGCGACACGATGGGCCGCATCTGGATCTCAACGATTCACGGGCTTTCGGTAATAGACACATCATTGAGGACGCAGAGCTCGGCACCTGCAATTACGCATATTGAATCTATGATTGTCGACGGCCAACCCGTGGCTCTGGATAGCAGAGTGCTGAGTACGGCCGCGCAGAAACGCATAGCATTTCATTACGCAGGTCTAAGCTTCTCAACACCCGGAAGTGTGCGTTTTCGCTATCGGCTCGACGGATTTGACCATGCGTGGAGTGGGTCTACCGTTGCGCGGGACGCCATCTATACCAACCTCTCACCCGGCTTGTACCGGTTTCGCGTTGAAGCCTCGAACGACGAGGGTGATTGGACCGAAGATGAGGCGTCAGTTTCCTTTCGAATCGCACCGTTATTTTGGCAAAGGTGGGAGTTTGCGTTGCTTGGTGGTCTCTTTGCGTGTGTGCTTGCCATCGCGATCTACCATTTGCGAATGCAGTCGATCATCGACCGCGCAAGTCGCCGTTTCAACGTGCAGTTGGCGGAGCGCACACGAATTGCGCAAGAACTCCACGACACACTGCTACAGGGGTTCTTCAGCGCATCTATGCAGTTGCATGTCGTAATCGATCAGATCCCCGACACCTCGGCCACGCGTCCACAGCTCGAACGCATCCTTCGTCTGATGGGCAAGGTCTTGGATGAGGGTCGTGATGCGGTCTACGGCCTTCGTTCGACGGACGATAAATCAATCCGGCTCGAAGATAGCTTCCGCTCATTCTTTCACGAGTTCGGTGACAACGAAGGCGTGAAATATAGCGTCAAGTCCGATGGTGGATCACGCGAGTTACGTCCCGGGATTCAAGAGGAGATTTGCCGAATCTGTCAGGAGGCTCTTCGCAACGCGTACCGGCATGCGCAAGCCAAATCAATTGATGTTGCTATTCATTACACAATGAGATTCTTGACGATTGAGATTCGAGATGACGGCTGCGGTGCCGAACCTGAAGTTCTAGCACATGGCCGAATGGGGCATTGGGGGTTTCTGGGTATGCGAGAGCGCGCCGGGAGCATTGGAGCCAAACTGCGGATCGCGAACGGGGCAACCGGTGGAGTCACTGTAACCCTGCGGATCGCGGGAAACATTGCCTATCGCAAATACTCCAGCAATGTTGTTTTGAACTGGATCATTCAAATACTGCGTTCACGTCCTCTTGCCCGCTTGAAGGGCGATTCCGACAGGGCTGTCACCGGGACTACGCGTGTCTGACTGCGACCCTTTTCTTTCTTGAATTATCAAGGCGCGCCTCAAGCATGCAAAAGCCCACACCGCGGTCCACACCGACACGCAGGAATTTCCGGAGGGCCTGAAGAAGAGGGTTGAATCGGCCTCTGTAAGCTGATGAAAGGGAGGGAAATCTAATGAGGCTTTTGGTGATTTGCAACCAAAAGCTACCAACGCTTCTCAGGAAGTATCTGTAAGTGGTTGAGAAGATGGTAGGCACGTCCGGATTCGAACCGGAGACCTCTACCGTGTCAAGGTAGCGCTCTAACCAACTGAGCTACGCGCCTGTACTGCGTCTATTCAGAGTACCGCAACCGGCACCGCGCTGCAATCCAGTGCAGCCCATCAGCGGGCCGAGATGGCCGGTTCTGCCGGCCCCTGGATGCGCCGCAGGACGATCCAGGCGTACTCCGCCGCCGAAACTGGCGCCAGCAACGCAATCGTCCACAGCAGCAATGCCTTCAGTTCCTGAAGTCCGGCACGCGGAATCACCTCGCAGGTCATCACCGTCAGCACGCCGAGGATCATAATCACCGTATTCAACTTGCCTAGCTTGCTCGGTGGAAAGGTGCGCAGCGTGTTGGTCGCAAACAGCAGCGTCGCAATCAGCAGAATGCCCAGGTCGCGGCTGAATACCAGCACTGTCACGTATCGCGGAATCAAGCCGACGTGCGTCAGCACCAGGAACAGGGTGCTCAACAGCAGCTTGTCGGCGATAGGGTCGAGATATAACCCCAGCGTCGTACGCTGGTGCAGTTTTCGTGCCAACAGCCCGTCGAAGCCGTCGCTCACGCCGGCCAGCCACAGCAGGGCAAACGCCAACCGCCAACGGCCATCGAGAATCGTGATCACCAGATAAGGCAGCACAAAGAGCCGCGCCATCGTCAAAAGGTTCGGCACAGCACGAAATTGTCGAAAAGCAGTCACACCAGACTCTCAGGGGCTTCGCGGGATACTGGAATGTTAGCCGATTTCACGCCATGGATGTGAACCCTGGCCCTGGACTCAGCGATCCAACATCTTCTCAAATACCAGCGACGTCTTCACGATCTCGTAGCCATCTCGGAGGTAAAACCGGTGCGCGTCCGGTCGAGTGCTGCGTGAGGTCACCCTAACCCTGTTTATCCCACGGTCGTGGGCCCACTGCTCGGCCTCTTTGCACAATAGCCGCCCAATTCCCTCGCCCCGCATCCCATCCTTCACCACCAAACCGCCGATCAGCGCAAACGGGGGCGTCTGCAAATGGCTTTCGAGCGATATTTCAATCCATCCCGCAACCTCGCCCCCGACACACGCCACAAAAGCGGCCTGTCTTTCGCCGCGCGCCTCCAGACCGTCGATCCACTCCTCGACATCCTTCGGTTCCCTGCTATATCCAAGCTGCACAATCAGATCGGCAACACCCAAAGCATCGCCGCGCTCTATGGCCCGAACCTGCACCTTCGCTTTGCCTGATTCCGGTGATCTCATTGGTCACTATTATCGCCCCCGCCTATCTACGACCGCATTGGTCTTGCTTCCGTTGGCTTACAGCCGTAAACTGAAAGTGGCTGATATCGCGCCGTTTCTGGCGCCCGATCGCCCCAAACACCATGCTGAGGCTCACCAAAAAAGCGGATTACGGACTGATGGCGCTAAAGTATCTCGCCGAACAGGCCGACCTCGTCGCGTCTCGCAAACCGCGCGGGATGGCGGCAAACTCCGCCCAATCTGCCAAGGACATCGCCGAGGCTTACCATATTCCTCCACAGCTTCTGGCCAAAATCCTCCAGACGCTCGCTAAGGCCGGCCTGCTGGTCTCACACGCCGGCACCAACGGCGGCTACTCGCTCGCACGCTCCCCGCAGGAAATCACTGCCTTTGAGGTGATCCGCGCTATTGACGGGCCGCTTTTTATCACTAGTTGCATAACAATTCACGGAACCTGCGACCTTGCCGGTCATTGCACCATCAAAGAACCACTGCGCAAGGTCAACGACAGCATCAAGGACCTGCTCAACGGCATCCGAATCTCGGATCTGATCGATACCGACGCCGCCCCCGCCGCAGCCCTGGCGGGCGGATTGGTAAGCATCGGCCTTTAGAAAATTTTCGGGCCTCAACACTGGCCCTCACCTGCATCTTTACCAAAGCTTAGGAGTAACGCACATGCCTGAATCCATCGGAGTCAACATCACCCGCTCGAACGAGCCATTGCCTGAGGGCGTGAAACTGCCCATCTATATGGACAACCATGCCACCACGCCGCTCGACCCCCGCGTGCTCGAGGCGATGATGCCCTACCTGACCGGCACCTTCGGCAACGCCGCCAGCCGCAACCACTCTTTCGGCTGGGAGGCCGAGGCTGGTGTCGAGAAGGCGCGCGAGCAGATCGCCAGGCTCATCGGCTGCACCTCGAAGGAGATCATCTTTACCTCCGGCGCCACCGAGAGCAACAACCTCGCCATCAAGGGCATCGCTGAGATGTACAAGGAGCGCGGCAACCACATTATTACGCAGGTTACCGAGCATAAGGCTGTCCTCGACACCTGCAAGCGCCTCGAAAAGTCCGGCTACCGCGTGACCTATCTCCCGGTTCAGCCTGATGGCCTTGTGGACATCGAAGACCTGAAGAACGCCATCGTCACCGAAGGCCCGGACAAGACCATCCTTGTCAGCATCATGTACGCCAACAACGAGATCGGCGTTATCCAGCCCATCCGCGAGATCGGCGCACTCTGCCACGAGAAGGGCATTCTCTTCCACACGGACGCTGTTCAGGCTGTCGGCAAGATTCCCGTGAACGTGATCGCAGACAACATCGATGTGCTCTCACTGAGCGGCCACAAGATCTACGGCCCCAAGGGAGTTGGCGCGCTGTATGTGCGCCGTCGCAATCCTCGCGTACAGATCTCTGAACAGATCAATGGCGGCGGCCATGAGCGCGGTATGCGTTCGGGTACGCTCAACGTCCCCGGCATTGTTGGCCTGGGCGCTGCATGTGAGATCTGCATGAATGAGATGGAAGCCGAAGCCGCCCGTGAGATCGAGCTACGCGACTACCTTCGCGCCAAGCTGGAGAAGGCGCTCGACTACACCGAGGTCAACGGCAACATGGACCACCATCTTCCGGGCAACCTGAACATGAGCTTCGTTTATGTCGAGGGTGAGAGCTTGTTGATGGGTATCAACGACATAGCGGTCTCGTCCGGCTCGGCCTGCACCTCGGCTACGCTGGAACCCAGCTTTGTACTCAAGGCCCTTGGTCTTGGCGATGATGTTGCGCACTCGTCCATCCGCTTCGGCCTCGGCCGCTTCAATACGAAGGCGGAAGTGGACTACGTCTCTGACAAGCTGATCGAAGTCGTCCTGCACCTCCGCGAGCTATCGCCGCTCTACGAGATGGTCAAGGAAGGCATCGACCTGAGCAAGATCGAGTGGGCTGCCCACTAAGCTCCTGTAAATAAAGACAGAAAGGGCACAGCTTCGGCTGTGCCCTTTTTCTTATGTCATGACCGTACGGACCGTAAGTGACGGTGACGTTTTTGGGGAGCGGGGGTTTGGGGTTGGGAATG
>Ga0302314_10017021_pt1 | contig 12230 bp, 11 predicted proteins | sample III_Palsa_N2_3_FD_200533 | JGI IMG/M metagenome (GOLD analysis project Ga0302314, IMG submission 200533) | Peat permafrost microbial communities from Stordalen Mire near Abisko, Sweden - III_Palsa_N2_3 | ecosystem: Environmental > Terrestrial > Soil > Palsa > Peat permafrost | place: Sweden...
CGCGGGCGATCTTGGTGACCTGGTCCTGGCTGAGGTAGCCGAACTGCAGCGCGGCCTCCTCGCGCGAGCGCGGCCAGGTGCCATCCTGGTGCGGGTAATCGGTCTCGAACGTCACGTTGTCGATCCCGACCTTGTCCAGGAGCCCCACCCCGACCGCGTCCTTGAAGAAGCAGCTGGTTATCTGGCGGTAGTAGTACGTTGACGGCGGCTCCGGGCAGTTCTCCTGGCCGCGGGCCCAGCCGCGGTGAGTCTCCCAGACGTCATCGATGCGCTCAAGGAGGTACGGGATCCAGCCGATCTGCGCCTCGGCGTAGAGCAGCTTCAGGCCGGGGAAGCGGTGCAGCACGCCTGCGAACAGGAAGTCCGTCATGCTCGCGACGCTGTTGCCGAAGATGATCGTGCCGCCGACCGCCCCCGGCGCGTCCGCCGAGGTCTGCGGGGTCCTCGTCCCAGAGCCGATGTGCATGGCGATGACCGTACCCGTCTCTTCGCAGGCGGCGAAGAACGGGTCCCAGTAGCGCGAGTGCAGGCTCGGCAGGTCAAGGTAGGCGGGCAGTTCGCTGAAGGCCACCACGCGCACGCCGCGCGCCGCGTTGCGCCGTACCTCGGCCACGGCCAGATCGACATCCCACAGCGGCACCAGGCACAGCGGTATCAGCCGGCCGCCGCTCTCGCCCGCCCACTCCTCGACCATCCAGTCGTTGTAGGCCTCGACGCAGAGCTTGGCCAGCGCCTTGTCCTTGGCCCAGAGGAAGACCTGCCCGCAGAAGCGCACGTAGTTGGGAAAGCACAGCTGAGCCTGGACGCCATTGACGTCCATGTCCGCGAGCCGCTGCGCCGGGATCCAGCAGCCCGCGCGCATATCCTCATAGGTGATGCCCTCGTTGGTGACCTCTTCGGCCGGGACGCCCGCCGAGGCGATGTAGCGCTTGATCTGGCTACGGTTGCCCTCGAAGACCCACCACGCGGCGTCGGGCCCCTCGGTTCCCGGCGTCTCCACGTACTTACCGTCGACCAGCCTGACCGCGCCCGCCGGGGCGTACTCGATTCTCGGCCCGGCATCGCGCAGGCGGCTGGGGAGGCGGTCGCTCCACACGTGCGGCGGCTCCACCACATGCGAGTCCAGGTCCACGATCGGCGGAATCTTCGCCAGCCGCTCGGCGATCACGTCCTGGCTTACGCCCTGCTCCGTCATCGGGCCCTCCTAGATATAAGATCTTTTATATATTAACAGGAACGAACGCAGCCGCCTCTGACAGCCATGGGATCCGTCTCCGCCTGAGCAGGGCCTCAGCGAGGCGCGAAGCGCTGTCCGCGGCCACCTTCTTGGCTATGTTCACGACGAGGCCTCCATCTGAGCAGATTGTATTTTTTATACTATAAAGACTCGGATGGAGAATTGGACAGGCCGCGCGCCGACCCGCGGTGACCGCCCCTAAGCGGCCTCGTCGAAGATGCCCTTGGCCCGGAACAGGCTCACTACCAGGTCTCCCTGCTTCCGCATCATCTCGGCGTACGCCTGGGCGGCGCCCTCGGCACCCTGGCGCTTCACGGCCCGCAAGATCGCCGCCGTGCCCTGCTTCTCGACCTTGCCAGAACCGGGGACGAGCTCGAAGAAGTTGCCTGGAACGATGCTCGTCGCCTGGCGGAGCAGGCTCCGCAGCCGCGGCGAGTTCGCCGCGGCCACCACGGTGCGGTGAAAGGCCATGGTCGCGCTGAACATCTCATCGGCATCCTCCCCGGCCGCGGCGATCCGCTTCTGAATGGACGGCAGCAGCCTGGCCAGGTCCTCCCCCTGTCGCTCGGTCGCACGCCGCACCGCGAACCCGTAGATCAGGCCGAATAGCTCGTAGTGATCCCGGACCGCGGATTCGTCGATCCGGTTCACGAACGCACCGCGATGCGGGACGATCGTGATCCAGCCCTCGCGTTCGAGCGCGATCAGCGCCTCGCGCACCGGGATCCTTGACACGCCAAGCGTCTTGGCGATCGCGTCCTGCGGCACACGCTGGCCCTGCTTGAGCACGCCGTCGAAGATCCGGCGGCGCACGTAAAGACGAACCTGCTCGCCGCTGCTTACGCGGGAGAAATCCTCTCCTGGCCGTGGCAGCATCGGATCGATCGCAACGTCCCCGGCAGCCTCAGAGCCGACGTCGGCGAGGTCCTGCATCCTGGCAACTGCATCGCGTGGCGAAATGGCCTTCACGTCCCTCCAAGGATTGCATAGTGACAACAATCGAATATATCAAAAATCATTCATGTACCGAGTGACGGTATAACATATTTTCAACGCAATCATTACAGGGAGCCAGGCATATTCACCATGCGGTTCACGATGCGATCGGCAACCGCCGACGCTGCCGCGCGGGCCGATTCCTACGCCGCCGCGCTTGACATGGCGGCGTGGGCGGAGACCAGGCCGCAGCCACTGCTCGGCGGTCTTGCGCCCGACATGGCGTGGCGGTACCTGAAGACCGCGGCCTCGATCGGCTGACGTCGTGCCCTCCGTCCCCGGCCGGACAGGGCCGCCCGAAGCTACGGCACTTGTCATCCAGGAATGCCAGCGCGGCGTCATCGGTCCAGACTCGCTCCTGCCACTGCTCGCCGAGGCCGCCGCACCCGCGGTGCCCTTGATCGCGCGACTGGCGCACGGGGCCCGCGCCGCGGGCGTGCCGGTGATACACGCGCTGGCCACCACGCGGGCCGACGGGTACGCGGAGCCGCGGAACGCGCCCCTCTATCGAATGGCGGCGCGGGCGGGCAAGCCGCTGCTTGCGGGAACGCCCGCGGCGGACGTCATAGCCGAGATCGGCCGCGACGAGCACGACCTCGTTGTCACGAGGGCGGGCGGGCTAGGGCCTGGAGCACGGCCCGCTGTTTTGACACCACCCCGAGCGACTACTACGTTGACTGATATATTGGCCAACGTATTAGGAACGCAAGAGGAGGGTGGATGGCAGCGGACAGGCGGGACGGCAGGGCCGGGCAGGACGTGCTGCGGCGGGTCGGCGAGGCGTCCGTGCTGATCCTGATCAGCCTCGCCGACAGGCCAAGGCACGGTTACGCGCTGATCCAGGACATCAAGGAGCTCGCCGGTGTCGAGCTCGGGCCCGGCACGCTTTACGGCGCGCTTGACCGGCTCGAGCGGCTCGGCTTGATCGAGTCGCTGCCCGCCGACGACCGGCGCCACCCCTACCGCATCACCGCGCCGGGGGCGGCAGCGCTCCGCGTGCACCTCGATTCGCTCGAGCGAGTCAGCGCGGCCGGGCGGCTGCGGCTGCGGCTAGGCGGCATCTGATGGACCGCTCCCTGTCGACCCGGCTAGTCGGGGCCGTGCTGCGGTGCTACCCGGCCCATTGGCGGCGACGGCACGGCGACGAGGCCGCGGAACTGGCCGCGCTGCTCATCGGGGACGGGACCCCGGCGGCATCGATTGCCTTGAGCTATCTGGCCGGCGCGGCGCGGGAGCGGCTCACGCCGCGCCCTGGCCGGCGCCTGAGCACGGCGGCCTGCGCGCTGCTTGTCACGGCCTGTTCGCTTGGCGTCTCGGCGGCGCTGCTTGCCTCCACGGTGCCGGCCAGGGCGGCAAGCACGAGCCAGACGAGCGGACGCGCGCACTGCCGACCCGGCCCGGCCGAGCCCATTCCTGGCGTGATCGGCGCCATGGACCGCCCGCAGGTGATCATCTGGGAAGCCGTGCATGGCCGATCCTGCTGACGCCGGCCCTGGCGACGCCGGGCCTGTGAGCCGCCCGCGGCGGCGGCGCTGGCGAGCGCTGGCTGAGACGGCCATCCTCATCCTGGTGGCGGTGCTGCTGGCCGGACTGCTGCGGACGTTCGCGTTCCAGACCTTCTGGATCCCCTCATCGTCGATGGTGCCAACGCTCGGCGTGTACGACCGGATTCTGGTGCAGAAGGCCTTCTTCACCTGGCATGACGTACGCGAGGGCGACATCGTGGTGTTCAGCCAGCCGCCGCTCGACCATTGCGGCGGGTCGCAGGGAGGCGACCTGGTCAAGCGCGTCATCGCGCTGCCCGGGCAGACGATCTACTCGTCGGACGGCCGCATCTACGTAAACGGACGGCTGCTGTCCGAGCCCTACCTGCCGCACGAGGACCCGCTCGGGCCGCCGATACCGGACGCGAGCAGCAGGCACCCCTACCGGGTGCCGCCAGGCGAGTTCTACATGCTTGGCGACAACCGGGCGATCTCATGCGACAGCCGGTACTGGGGTCCGATCGAGGGCTCGAGCATCGTCGGCAAGGTGGTGCTTGACTGGTGGCACGACGACCACCCCGAATTCCGCTGGTTCTGATCCTGGCCGCCGTCAGGAGCTCGTCAGGAGCTCGTGAGGATGACGAGTAGCTGTGTCGCCCTGGTCATCGCGACATAGCGGTCGACCGCTCCCTCGATGCCCGTGCCGAACGACTCCGGGTCGACGAGCACGACCAGGTCGAACTCGAGCCCCTTCGACAGCTCCGGGGTCAGCGACCGGACGCGGGACGTCGCCTGGGCAGTGTTTTCCAAAAACGTGGGATCGCCGATGACGGCGGCGATCCCGTCGGCATGCGCGGAGAGCCAGGTGTCGAGGACCGAGTCCAGCTCAGAAAAGGCTCCGTGTACGACGGGAATACCGCTGCTGCGGATGGAGGTCGGCACGTTGGCGTCCGGTAGCGCGGCCCTGATGACGGGCTCGGCTTCCGCCATGACCTCTTCCGGCGTCCGGTAGTTGATGCTCAGGGAGGCCGCAGTGATCCGGTCGAGCCCGATCCGCTTGAGCCGTGTCTGCCATGACTCCGTGAACCCGTGCCTGGCCTGGGCCCGGTCACCGACGATGGTGAAGCTCCTTGACGGGCAGCGGAGCAGCAGCATCTGCCACTCCGCGTCAGTCAGTTCCTGGGCCTCGTCCACGACGATGTGCGCGAACGGTCCGGCGAGCAGGTCCGGGTCGGCGCCGGGCAGTGCGGCCTCGTTGACCAGGGCGTCCTTGAAGTCCTCGCCGCGCAGCATCGTCACAAGACCTACGCCGTACTCATCGTCCGCGGCCTCGATCAGGTTGTCGACGACCCGGTCCATCTGCTCGCGTTCAGCGGCGGCAGCCGCCGCACGCCGGCGCTTGAGCTGGGGCGCATCCGGATCGCCGAGCCGCTGCCGTGCCGCGTCAAGGAACGGCAGGTCGGATACCGTCCAGGCCTGGGCGTCCTCGCGCTGCAGCCGCCGAACATCATCGGGGCTGAGCCACGGAGCGCACCTGCGCAGGTAGGCGGGTACCGACCACAGATCTCCGACCAGGTCGGCCGCTTCGAGCAGCGGCCAGGCCCGGCTGAAGGTCGTGCGCAGCTGCTGGTTCTGCATCAGCGACTTACGCAGCAGCTCAGCCGGGGCGTCGCCGTCATGTCTGTCCGTCAGGATCGTGAGCAGCTCATCCCAGACCTGATAGCGCGCCTCGTTGTGCGGGGTACCTGGTTCCGGTGCCTCGAACGCCTCGGCCCAGCCGTCGGCGCTGAGCCAGATGTCCCCCCAGGGGGTCCCGACCGTCATCCCCTTGGCGGGCGGCTGCTCGTAGAACCGGACGGCCGCTTCGATGGTCTTCACCAGATCAGGGGACGACTTCAGCCGGGCCACGTCCGGGTCCGTCTCCGTGGTCGCCGTGGCTCCCTCGGGGACGAGGTCGCGCAGGGTGCAGGTCTGCACGCCCTCCTCGCCGAGGCTGGGCAGCACGTCGCCGACGTAGGCCAGGTAGGGCTGGTGCGGGCCGACGAACAGCACCCCGCCACGGCGGTGCCCGAGCCGGGGATCGGAGTAGAGGAGGTAGGCGGCGCGATGCAGGGCGACGACGGTCTTCCCGGTGCCCGGGCCGCCGTCGACGACAAGGGCACCCCGGGAGCTCGCGCGGATGACGGCGTCCTGGTCGGCCGCGATGGTGCCGAGCACGTCCCGCATCCGGGCCGACCTGCTGCCGCCCAGGCTCGCGATGAAGGCGGACTGGTCGTCGAGCGCGGCATGCCCGTCAAGCCCGTCCGCGGTGAACACCTCGTCCCAGTAGTCACTGACCCGGCCGAGGGTCCAGCGGTACCTGCGGCGGCTCGCCAGACCCATCGGGTTGGCGTGCGTCGCTCCGAAGAACGGCTCGGCCGCGGGGGAACGCCAGTCGAGCAGCAGCCGGCGGCCGGTGCTGTCCGTGAGGCCAAGCCGCCCGACGTACACCGGCTCGCGGCTGTCCGCGCTGACCATGCGCCCGAGGCACAGGTCCAGGCCGAAGCGGCGCAGGACGCGCAGCCTGGCGCTCAGCCGGTGGATCTCCATGTCCCGGTCCATCGCCTTCTGGCCGATGCCGCCTGGCGCCCTGAGCTCGGCATCGAGGCGGCCGGACAGGTCGGCGATCGACTGTCCGAGGCTCTCCGCGATGGCCGCGAAGTGCTGCTCGTCGCCGACGATCAGCGCGGGGTCGGCCTTGGGGATCAGGTGGCCGCGAAGGTCGAACGCACTGGTAGTCACAGCCCGGGCTCCATGCCGGGCGCTTGAGACCACACCGCGAGTCCGACAAGCGGTTCGACGTCCCCGCGCGACCCATACACCGACAACAGCACACGCATTTCGCGATTCCCATCTCCGCAGGTTCTGGCCACGGCTGGCGATTCTGCCCTACGACCCGGGGCTTGCCGCAAGCCCCCCAGTACGCTATAAGTTGAAAGTGGAGAGGAGTGGGTACTCTCCCTCCCCTCTATCGTCCGATATAGACGGACAACCTCCTCGCGAAGCGGCGGCGCGCCGCGTACGGCGATTCCTCGGTCTCCGGCACCATCGGCGGGCATCCGTCACCGGCCAGGCGTACGCCGAGATCACGCCCACCTACACCTCCAGCATTTAGCACAGGTGCCCCGCCCGGCGGCTGGCGTGCCAAGTGCGCGCATCGGCGGTCGGCCGGGTTATGCCTCTTTCATATTTTATATATGTTTTGTTATTATCCTAACGATGTCAAAGACCGACGAATCACCGCCGCCCACCTTGTCCGCGTTGCTTGCCGAGCATCCGTTCCACGGCGACGAGGTGGTGGTCGAGTCCGATGACGGGCCGCTCTCGGTTGGCGAGCTGCGCGCCGGGGTCGCCGGGCTGGCGCGGACGCTCCGCGCTGCCGGGGTGCAGCCGGGTCACGCCGTCGGCAACCTCGTGACGCCGGGTCCGTCCGCCGTCGTCGTCATGTTCGCGGTGTGGGCGGCCGGTGCCGTGTACGTGCCCATCAACGTCCGTTACTCCGCAGCCGAGATCGCGGAGCTCACCGACGAGACACGGCCCGTGCTGCTCGTGGGCAGGCCGGCCGACCTGGCGGCGCGCGCGCCTGATATCGGCGCCGTGAGCTACTCCCACGAATCGTCGACGTCAACGATTGTCCGGCCGCCCCGCGCGAGCGCCGCCAGCTACCCGCGCGACGTCGCGCTGATCTCGCGGACCTCCGGCACGACCGGCCGACCCAAGGCGGTACTGCTCCGGCACAGCGGAACGATCGCCGCGCTCGACGCAAGCCTGAGCAAGCTGCGCGGCCGGGACCGCGCGGCACGCGGCAGCGGGCAGCCGCCAGGCGCCGTGCCGCACCGGATGAACCTGATCCCGGTCTCCCTCGCCCTGTGGGCAGGGGTATTTAACATGCTCTTCGCCTTCAGGGCCGGCTTCGGTGTGGTGCTGCTTGACCGCTTCACCACCGCCGGGTTCGCCCGCGCCGTCCGCGCGCACGACATCAAGTCGACAGTGCTCGCGCCGGCGATGATCGCGATGCTGGCCGATGATCCCGCGATCACCGAGCTGTCTCCGCTGCGGATCGTCCGATCGATCACGGCACCGCTGTCACCGCAGGGGGCACGCAGGTTCCACGAGAAGTTCGGTGCGTTCGTGCTCAACTCCTACGGGCAGACCGAGCTCGGCGGCGAGGTCGTCGGGTGGACGGCCGCCGACATGCGCGAGTTCGGTGAGAGCAAGCTGGGCGCGGTTGGCCGCCCGTACAGCCACGTCGATCTCAGGATCCGCCGCGACGACGGATCCGAGGCAGACCCCGGCGAGCACGGCGAGATATTCGTCAGGTCACCGTTCCGCATGGGCGGCTACGCGCGAGCCGGAGAAGCCCGGGCAGCCGACGCGGCCGGAGAATCCGGCGACGGGCAGACCGGCGATGAGCGCTTCGCGGGGGGCTACCTGCGCACCGGCGATCTCGGGCGCGTGGACGCCGACGGGTTCCTCTGGATCGAGGGACGGGTAAGCGACATGATCAACAGGGGCGGGCTCAAGGTGTTCCCCGATGAGGTCGAGGAGGTACTGCGGCTGCACCCGGCCGTCCGCGATGCCGGGGTGGCCCCGCTGCCCGATGCGCGGCTTGGCGAGGTACCGCACGCCTGGATCGTCTCCGATCAGCCGATCGGTCAAGCGGAGCTCGCGGCCTGGTGTCGCGAGTACCTGGCACCTTATAAGGTGCCGACTGGCTTCACCAGGACCGGGACCCTGCCTCGCTCCGATATCGGCAAGCTGCTGCGCCGCGAGTTGTCCGCCCGCGGACGACTCGGCTGACCGCCCGACCGTGCCGCATTGACCTGGGAGGACAGACAAAGTGCCCCGATACAAGACGCTTGACTACACCGAAAGCGACGGCATCGCCTGGGTGACGCTCAACCGGCCGGAGGTGCACAACGCCTTCGACGCCCAGATGATGCGCGAGATCCACGACTGCTGGCATCAGCTGCGCGCCAACGAGGACGTGCGGGTCGTCGTCCTGACCGGCGCCGGCGACAAGGCCTTCTGCGCCGGTCTCGACCGCACCGAGCTCGACCGCACCCATACGATGCTCGGCACTCCGGGCGAGGCCGACGATTTCGGGCAGGTGGGCGCTACCCCGCTGCACGTGAACGATGCCGTCGACCTGCTGCCGCCGAAGACCGCCGGGCAGCTATGGAAGCCGGTGATCGCCGCCGTGAACGGCATGGCCTGCGCCGGCGCCTTCTACCTGCTCGGCGAGGTGGAGTTCATCATCGCCGCCGAACACGCCACGTTCTTCGACCCGCACACCAGCTACGGTCTCGCCGCGGTATACGAGCCGATGCTGATGCTGCAGCGGATGCCGCTCGGCGAGGTCATGCGCATGACACTGCTCGGTGGCGCCGAGCGGCTGAGCGCTAAGCGCGCCCACGAGATCGGCCTGGTGCAGGAGGTCGTGCCCGCCGCCGATCTGCGGGAGGCCGCGCGGCAGGTGGCCGAGGTCATCGCCGCCCAGCCCCCGCTCGCCGTCCAGACCACGGTCCGCGCGATCTGGTATGCGCAGGAACTCGGCCACCGTCAGGCGCTCGACGTGGCAAGGACGCTGTCCATGCTTGGCACCGACGGAAAATCGGTGGCCGCCGGGCAGCAGCTGTTCCGGTCTGAGCGGCGTGGCGAGTGGCGACTGCGCTGATCGAAGCATTCCATTCCGTATACTTTGTTTCAGATAAGATAGTTGCTGAGGAGACCACCATCGCCAGTCGCGCTTCAACCTTGCCCCAGCCCTTCGAAGACGCCGAGGAACTGCCCGAGGGGCTGATCCGCCCCACGAGCACTCAGCAGGTCGCCGACTACATTCGCCGGCAGATCTTCGAGGGCAAGCTCCACGTCGGTGAGCGTGTCCCGCAGGACGAGATCGCCGCCGCGCTCGGAGTCAGCCGCGTCCCCGTGCGCGAGGCCGTCATCGCGCTTGACCGCGAGGGCTGGGTGATGATCCAGCCGCACCGCGGCGCGTTCGTGGTCGGCCTCGACGAGAACTCGACGCGGGATCACTACGAACTGCTCGGGCGCGTCTACGGCTACGGCGCCCTCCGCGCCGCCGAGCGCGCGTCGGCCGAGCAGATCGCCGCGCTTGGCTTGGTACACCGCAACCTACAGGCCGCGACCGACCCGCACGAGTTCAGCCAGCTCAACATGGAGTTCATGCGCCGGCTCGTGAACCTGGCGGCGTCACGGCGGGTCAGCTCGACCGTCAGGCTGATGGCCGTCAACATCGTGCCAGGCGACTTCTTCGCCGGGGTACCCGAGGCCATTCGCATCCACAAGCGCCACCTGCGGGCGATCATGAAGGCGCTGAAGGCGGGCGACGGTGAGACCGCGGAACACGAGATCATCTCTATGCTGCGGCAGGAGGCCAGCCTCGTGGTCGCCCTGCTGACGGAGCGCGGCGTGATCGGGAAAGACGCCGAAGCCGACGCTGGCTGAGAACAGGCGACGCGCCTATGCCGACTGAAGGAGATGGCCGCAGCGGCTTGTGACGTATAAATTATTTAATATGAATGACAAAGTCTACATTCACGAGTTCATCGACATCACGAAGCAGAACCGCGCGCGCTACATGCACCACATGGCCGCCAACTGGAGCCCGCTCGCGCAGGAGCAGCGACACCAGCTCTGCTATGGCGTCTGGGGCGTGGTCGGGTCCACCGGCCGCTGGCCGCAGGTGGTGAACATCTGGGAAGAGGACGGGTTCGATGGCCTGGCCAGGTCATTCAGCACCGAGCTCGGCAACGCCACGCTCCAGGACCCCGCGCTTGCCAAGTGGTGGGCCGCCGCGGCAGACCTGCGCTCCGGTGGTTTCGACCGGCTGCTCGTGCCGCACCCCGACACGCTCACCATCGAGGCGCTGTGCGCGTCCGGCGCCACCAGCGAGATCTTCGCCCACGAACTCGTCACGGTGCGGCCAGGTACCGCCCGCCAGTTCCTCGACTCCGCGCTTGCCGGGGCGGGGAAGGTCCGCGCGGACTACGGCTGGCGGCTAGTCGGCGCCTGGTGGACGGCGATGCGGAACGACGACGAGGCCGTGCTGCTCTGGTCCATCCCGACCTGGGAGTCCTGGGCGCGCGTAGAGCAGGACCTGGCCCACGGCGTCGATGCGCTGTCCGCCGATGGCGCAGACGCCCTCCTTGGCCGGGAGCGGATCCTGCTCGCCGCCGCTCCCCTGTGCCCCTTCCGCACCGGCCGTCAGCCCTCTCGCGCCGACCGAACGGACTGGGTGGACTGACTCGAACTGGACTGACTGACGTCGACGATGGCCTCTAGCTGACGCCCGAGCAGGTCGGTCAGCTCGCTTGCCGAACCGAGCAGCAGCGCGCTTGCCCGGGCCCGCTTGAAGTAAAGGTGCGCGTCGTGCTCCCAGGTGAAGCCGATGCCGCCGTGCAGCTGGATGGTCTGCTCGGTCACCCAGGTATACGCCTCGCCGCAGGTGAGCGCCGCCACCGCCGCGACGTGCTCAAGCTCCATGTCGCCCGTGGCCGCCCCCACGTCGCCCGTGGCCGCGGCGGTCACCGCCGCAAGGGCGGCCGACCGAGCGGACTCGACCCGCACGAGCATCTCGGCGAGGCGCTGCTTGACCGCCTGGAAGCTCCCGATGGACCGGCCGAACTGTATCCGCGTCTTCGCGTACTCAACCGTCAGGTCGAGGCAGTGCTGCGCGCCTCCGACCTGCTCGGCGGCGAGCAGCGCACGGGAGACGGCGGTGGCCCGCTCGATGGCTGGCGCGGCGTCGCCCGTCCCCACCCGCTCGGCCGGCGTCGCGCGCAATACCAGGCGCGCCTGGGTGCGGGTCCGGTCGAGGGTCACGAGCCGCTCGCGCTCGAGGCCGGCCGCGTCGTCGCGTACCGCGAAAACGCCGAGCTCCCCGGCGGCCGTCCGGGCGACGACGAGGATCAGCCCGGCGCTCGCGCCGTCTACGACGTAGTTCTTAACACCCTCAAGCTCCCATCCGGAACGGACCGGGGTGGCTGCACACCGCACCGTGTCTGTCCGCCATCGGCCGTCGTCTTCGGCCAGCGCGACTGTGGCGGTCAGCTCGCCGCTTGAGATGGCCGGCCCGAACCTGGCGATGGCCGCCTCTTCGCGGTCCGTGATGGCCGACCCGGTCCGGGCGAGCGCAGCCTCGTTGCCGAGCGCCTTCAGCAGTGGCACGGCAAGGCCCGCCGTCGGGAAGAGCGGCGCGCACAGCAGGCTGGCGCCCGCCTCTTCGAAGACGATGGCAAGCTCGGCTTCGGTGAACCCTCCCCCGCCGAGTTCCTCTGGCAGCGTCAGTCCGGCCAAGCCCATGTCGCGTGATAGGCGCTGCCACACCTGGTCATCGAAGCCTCGCGGTGATCCCATGGCGCGGCGCACGTCGGCGGCGGAGCTCAGCCGGCTAAGCGCGGCGCGGACGGCCGAGCGGAACAGCTCACTGTCCTCGACGGTGGTCGTCATGC
>Ga0302314_10017022_pt1 | contig 12230 bp, 8 predicted proteins | sample III_Palsa_N2_3_FD_200533 | JGI IMG/M metagenome (GOLD analysis project Ga0302314, IMG submission 200533) | Peat permafrost microbial communities from Stordalen Mire near Abisko, Sweden - III_Palsa_N2_3 | ecosystem: Environmental > Terrestrial > Soil > Palsa > Peat permafrost | place: Sweden...
GGGTGCGAGCCCAGTCGATGAAAGATGTTACGAAAATGAAACAAGCGAGATTTGTTGTTAAATAAGGGACAGCGAAAGGGGCCGATGGATCGATGTCATGCGAGGTCGACGCGACTTCAACGCAAATGAGGGCCAACGATGAACCTATGCGGGCGCTCCGATTTCTCGCTGACGGCCGGCGCCTAGTCGGTTGCCGCCAAGGCTGGCGCGATCGGACCGGGTGTCCTATTCTCAGCTTTACTCCAACCGGGGTGAGTTCGCGGTTAAGTCCAGGCCTGGTTCAACGGGTTAGTTCGGGCGTTAGGCCGAGGGTGAGTTCGGGGGCGAGTTAGCCAGCGCCGCCGCGCTTGACTGCCAAGCACGTCCAGCCCGCAACAAAAGCAACGGAGCACGACGCCATGAAGCGCTTCCCAACGACGACTTTCGCGGTGACCGGCGATGTTGTGCCCTCCATAAGCATGCGCCGGTTCAAGAGGATCGCGAGGTTCGTTACCGTCGCGGTGTCGATTTGCTGTGTTATCGCAGGATGCAGCGATAACGCAAACAGTGCGCCACCTGCCAACGGCGCCACGAACACCGCGCCCCCCAGTGCGCCGGGCTTGGTCGGTTCGCCGGATACAAGCGGTACGTCGAACGGTACTTCGCCGCAAACCGCGGCACCGGCATCGCCATCGTCCACGCTTGCGATGACGTGCACCCCAGCGTCCGCCTCCAGCCCCGCACCCGCGACCGGCGATCGGATCGAGGCCGACACGCCAGGAAGCGACGGCACTCGCATGTTCGCCGTGAACAAGCCGTTCAAGCTTGCATTCACGACGCGCGCCAAATCGAGCGACACGCTCACGTGGCAAATCGCGGATACATGGAGCACCGTGCATGCGAGCGGACGTATCGCGGTGGGACCCGGCGCGAACGTGTGGACGCTGAATTGCACATCGGCGCTAGCCGGCTATTTTTCCGTCTCCGCCACACTCGCCGTGCAAGGTGGAACCTTGATGGCACGCGGCACGCGCCCAAACGGGATCGCCTCGTTCGGCATTCTGCCGGACGTCTCGCCACTGCTACCTGCGCTTAGCGAAGTCCGCCAGGATCTTCCCCGCTTCGGCGGCCAGGGCGCGGCCTATCTGCTACCCGGTCAGGATTGCTGTTCCGGGGACGGCTACCGCCCCCTCTATAAAGATCTGGGCCTTTCCTGGGTCAACGACAATCGCAATTGGTATCTCATGGAACCCAACGGCCCGAATACGTTCGACCCGTCGACCGATCACGTCGCTTCGTTCTTCAAGCAACCCGGTTTGCTGCGGCTCATCCAACTCGACGGGATCCCGGCCTGGGCCAGTCCCTCGCACGAGATCACGCACAGCTATGCCCCGACGTCGCTGTCTGCCTACCAGTCGTACATGAGCAAAGTGGGACAGGAATCCAATACGGTCCGTGCCCGATATTTCCCCAATCAATCGAACAATTATTACCAGGTGACCTGGGAACCGGACTACGACGGCGGTCTTCCCTGGCGCGACACCGATGCCCACTTCGTGGATATGTACAAGGCCACCTGGCAGGGCATTCATGCGACGGATCCCCATGCGGTCGTGATGGGTGTCACCAATGCGATCATGGGAACCAACGCGGTGTGGCTCAAGCGCCTCGCGCCGCTCGGCATCGGCCAGTATCTCGACGGCGTAACGGCGCACGGATACTACGACGCAGGGACATCGCCCTCGCACCCCCCGGAGCGGCTCGCCGACAACCCCGATCCCGCCGCGGCCGCCAACGCACTGCCGGCCTCCACGCGCGCACTCAGGCATGCCATGGCGGCTTATCTCAAGCCAGGCGCCAAGCTGTTCGTAACGGAAACCGGCACCAGCTACGACATCGGAACCTCGTACGGTCCGAACTACCCCACCGCGAACGTGCTCTACGCACAAGGCGCGGTAGCGGTGCGCACTCACTTGATCCTGCTTGGCGAAGGCGCGGACCTGACCTACGTGTTCTACATGTCCGACATACCGCCTCCGGGCGGCTACGGAATTTTCTTTGACCTCGAGCACCCCCAGGGCGGATACGGACCCCACGATATCAGTCCCAAGCCTGCGGCCCTGGCCGTGGCGGCAATGACCCGCATCATTGACGCCACGATCACGCTGGGACCGATCCGCGGCACGCCGAAAGGCGTATATGCGTATGCGTTTCAGAAAACCAACGGCGGCAAGGTCGTCAGCGCACTATGGACGCACAACAATGCCGTGTGGAGCAGCAGTTCGGGGTTCAGCGCGACCTATAACGTCCCCTACAGTTTGCAAGTGGACGCACCGGGAACGTCGGGCACGGTGAGCGTGCTCGACATGATGGGCAATGCGTCGGAGCTCGCCTATGCGAACGGTCGCGTGTCGCTCGCGCTGACCGAGGCACCGATCTATGTGATCGCCAACGATGCGGCCCTGGCCAAAGCCAACGCGACCACGCCCGAGGGCTATGTCGCGCCCTGACGCATCGTGCCTTGACCTGTCGTGCCCTGACCCATCGTGCCCCTGGCCCAACGCGGCGATACTTCGGCGGTTTTCGCCAGTACCTGAAACTCATTTCGCACGCAGCAACGCGCTAGACTGATTTCACTCGTTACACGCGTCGATCCCTTTCCGTCCGGGTAACTTCACGATATTTTTGTACTGGCCAAGACAGATGTTTCGGAATGCAGACGGTCATGACGAGCGGGGCGGTGTCGCAATCCAACACTCCACGTGTACCGACTTTTTTCCGATCTTCAGCCGCCTTCACAAGGCACCGGATCCATGATGCTCAGCGAAATTGAATTTCTCGACGTGGTTCGCCGCACACCGCTCGTGGCAATCGACCTGATCGTAACCGATGGTCACCATCACGTACTGGTCGGTCAGCGCCGCAACCGCCCTGCGCGCAACACCTGGTTCGTGCCCGGCGGGCGCATCATGAAGGACGAAACGCTGGACGGCGCGTTCACACGTATCGTCAACGACGAACTCGGCATCAGGAGTCTGGAGCGTTCCGCGGCTCGCTTCTACGGCGTTTTCGAGCATCTTTATGTCGACAACTTCGCCGGCGCCCCCGGCGTCTCGACGCACTACATCGTGCTGGCTTACGCCATCACCCTGAACGCCACCGCGCCGATCGGCCGCTTTCACCAGCACAGCGAGTACGCTTGGCTGCTGCCCACCGAACTGCTGATTCGCGACGATGTGCACGAGAATACCAAAGCGTATTTCCGCTGATAACTCGCGAATACTTAAAACAGCCACGAACCGTCGCCGCGCCTTGCGTTGCCCCATGCGTAGATCGGCCGTGCGCGGCTAGACCGGCTCCGGCGAAACCGTCTTTGCTAGACCATCCCCGCTACACGACGCCGCTACACCGCCCCCTCACACCGCGCATCGACTGGCGAGGGCCACAAAAAAAGGGCCCGCGGGAAACGGGCCCCAAGGACCATGGCGCGGACCGGGGGAGCCTCGCGCCATCTACAACAAGATCGCAAGCAACACATAAAATCAAGGCCAAACCGCGCATTTGCCCGATATCACCTGCACCTTGGCGGATTTTTCCTCATCCGCCCATCTCAAAATTTATCGCGCAGCGGGGACACCCCCCACGAGCGCCATTTCAAACGACCTGCTCAATCACGTCTGCCGAAATATGGGTCGTACCAAATCGCTCGCCCAAATAGGCCTCGAAGGCCTGTTTCACTTCAGGGTGCCGCAACGCGAACTCGACTGTCGCTTTGAGATAACCGAGTTTGCTGCCGCAATCGAAGCGCTTGCCTCGGTAGCGATAAGCCAGCACTTGTTCATGAACCAGTAAGGACTGGATTCCATCGGTGAGCTGAATTTCACCGCCGGCGCCGGGTTTTTGCGCGCGCAGGTGATCGAAGATATCCGGCGTGAGCACATAGCGGCCCACCACGCCCAGGTTCGATGGCGCCAGCGCCGGTTCGGGTTTCTCGACCACACCCGACATCTTGAAAACGCGTTCGTCCCATGCCCGCCCCTCGATCACGCCATAGGAGCGAGTATCTTCCGGATGAATTTCCTCGACACCGATCACCGAGCAATTGTAATGATCGAAGACCGCGACCATCTGTTCGAGAACCGGTGGTTTCCCATCGAGCAGATCGTCCGCGAGTATCACGGCGAACGGCTCATCGCCGATGATCCGTTCCGCGCACAACACCGCGTGACCAAGCCCCAGCGGCTCGGATTGGCGCACGTAGAAGAAATCGACGTGGCTGGGCTTGATGCCTCGCACCAGGTCGAGCAATTCCTGTTTGCCGCGTGCTTGCAGCTCCATCTCAATTTCATACGACTTGTCGAAGTGGTCCTCGATAGCGCGCTTGCCGCGGCCGGTGACAAAAATCATTTCGGTCACACCGGCTGCAATGGCTTCTTCGACGGCGTATTGGATCAATGGTTTATCGACGATAGGCAGCATCTCTTTGGGGCTTGCCTTTGTTGCAGGAAGAAACCGCGTACCTAGCCCAGCGACAGGAAATACCGCTTTGTGTAGAGTTCGCACATCGTCACCCCGGTTCAGTTGAAGTTGAAGCCGAAGTCCCAGCGTATGCCTCGATTGTCGAATGGATCTGCCAACATCTCGCCCTTTTCCGACGAATGACCCTGCGTCACTATTCTCGCCGCGTATGATGCGACGCAGAGGAGAAGTTTTTCGATCCTGTGGAATCCGCAACGCAGATCGTTGCAGGGAGAGGCGCATTGCACCAATGCGGCACCGATATCGCACCGATCCCACTCGCAGGCCCAGGCATGACCGGCCCACCGACAAAGTAAGCCACATGGAAAAGCGCGTCGCCATTTTGATCTTTGACGACTTCTCGTTAGTCGAAGTCACTTCTATTGCCGAAGTCTTCTTTCTCGCCAATCAATTGCAGAAAGAGCCTTCCAGCGATGGGCCGCCCTACTCGCTATTGTTCCTTTCGAGCGCCGGCGGCAGCGTGGCCAGTAGCTGCTCCATGCGCATCTGGACCGATAGCCTCGACACCCCCTGCCTGAACGACTGCGATGCGTTGTTTGTCGCGGGTGGCAAAGGCGCGCGGCAAGCGAAAGAAGACGACCATCTGCTGCAGCGCCTGCGCAGCATCGCGCCGAAGACCCGCATCGTCAAAGCCATCGGCGAGGGCACGGAAATTCTGGCGGCCGCCAACCTTTCGTTGCGAGGCGGTGCGCTGGATATGCGCGAGGGTGGCGCGGCGGTCGCGCCTCACATGGGCGCGCCGCAGATGTTGGCCTCGGCACTGACGCTGGACGACCCCAAAGGACCGATTGCCGCGGCACTTTCCGTGGTCAAGCGCGATTACGGCTCGGCCGTGGCGCGCGAGATTTCGGAGCGCTCGATTCCCGGTGCGTGGCGCAGGCTGAGCGCCGTGCTCGGCGACCTTGACGACGGCGGGGTGCGGCAAAAGATCGAGGCGGCCGCGCGTTGGATCCGCGAAAACTACGGTCGGCCGATCTCCGTGGCGGACGCCGCGCGTGTGGCTGCCATGAGCGAACGCAATTTTCTGCGGCGCTTCAAGGCGCAAGTCGGCCTCACGCCATCGGAATATCTATTGAGGGCACGACTGGACGCAAGCTGCATGCTGCTCTCCGCCACCGATCTGCCCGTGGACAAGATCGCGCGCCGTTGCGGAACCTGGAGCGGCGACGGACTAGCGAAAATATTTCGAAAACGTCTATCGATTTCTCCCACACAATACCGTCTCGCCGGCCGGCGTAAAGCAAGCGACACCTAACGGTGGTGCGAACGACACCGGCTAACGGTGGTCGAACGACTCAACGCTGAAAAAGAGGCATGGTAATGACGGATTGGACGTCAGTGACGGACTTGGGCGACGCGGCATTGATGCTGCCACTTGCGCTCGTCTGCGCGATCTGGATACGCGCCGCCGACAAGTCGGAGTCGGTGCACTGGGTGCTTGGGATCTCGGTCGGGATGGCGCTGGTGGGCCTGGTCAAGTTCCTCCACGCCGGTTGCGGTACCGAAATCCGCGTGCTGCACTTCCGCGTGATCAGTGGCCATACGATGCTGTCATCGGCTATATGGCCCGTCTCGATCGCGCTGCTGCTAGGGAGTGCGAACGCCCGATGGTGGCGGTTCGGGGCGCTGCTGGGCTTGTTGCTCGCAGCCGCAATCGGTGTGGGGCGAGTGTTCGAACAAGCTCACACGCCGATCGAAGTGGTGGCCGGCTGGTTTCTGGGAGGCGCCATTGCGCTCATCTTTCTGCGCCATTTTTTCAGGGTGCCGCGCGCGCTCCCGCACCCGCGAATCGCGGGCATAGGCTTGCTGGCTGTCTCATCGATCGCATACGGCCATCACGCGCCGTTCCAAAGCCTCATCGTGCATTACTCCCCGTGGCTGTGTCGTTGGATCGAGTTTTGAACCGATCTCGCCATGCCTGTATTTTCGCTCGCGTGAGCGCGCTCAGCTTGCGCTTGACTCGCGCTATTTGGGTGCCGATGACCGAAATCTCCCACAGGCGCCCGCGAGCGCTTAGAACAAGCGTATACGTTTCGTGCCAGCTCCGACAATTCGACCAGCGGGCCTTGTAGTCTGCATAGAACGGGCGGAAATCGAAATCGCGGCCGTGGTCATAGGCCCATCTCACCAGGAACTCCGACAGCAGATTGCCCACTGAATAGCGGCCAAATTCCGGGTCATAGCTAATGACGAAATACTCGAACAACCGGCTGCCTATCAGGCTCAGCGCCGCGGCGACCGGAACCCCGTCCACCTTCACGAACGCCACCAGCGGGATGTTCGCAAGATCGGTCTCGCGCGCCAACGCCATGAAAAAATCCCTGGCCCGGTCGTCCATCAGATAGGGCGTGTCGAAACCGTGTGACCTGGCCCAGCGGCGCTTGTTCGCAAATAGCCAGGCCAGCACCGTGTGCGCATCGTCGACCGTCTTGCACCAGCCGAGTTCGACATGGCCACGCTCGTTCAGTCGTCTGAGACCGGCGCGTAAAGTCGCCCGAAGCGATTTCGGCAGCGTCGCCGCGAACGCGTCCCAATTCGAAAAGTCGCGCATCTCGATCGAATAGGCAGGTAGCCCGCCGCGCCATCGCACGGGTAGCAGCCGCAGCAACCAGGATTGAGGGGCGAGCGCGAGCGACTTTTGCAACTCGCTGCCGTGCCGTACGAAGCGAACTTCCAGCAGATCCGCATCGAGTTGTCCGAGGGCGTCGATTAAGGCGCTGTGGACCGATCCGCTAATTGATTTATTCAGACCCTCTTTAATCAGCGGGCCGCCATATTCTTCATTGCTGCCGCACGTCAGCGCTTTTGCGACACGCAGCAAACCCCGGCGCTCGATCGCAAATGGCCAAATCGCCAGAAGATCTCGATCGCTGTAAACCATGACGACGTCGATCGAAGCCACGTTGTTGAACGCGGTCCTGGCAGCCAGTTCGCAGTAGTCATACGTCATGCATAGTAGATGCGCTTGCGTCGCGCGAGTCAGTTCATTCCATGCCGGGCGCAGGGCACTGAACGCATCGAGCGCGGCGATGCGCCGCACTTCGTGTCGCAGCCGGGTCGTCTTGCTGTTCGACTCCGGCAGGTCCATCGCTATTTGACTTGGCATAGTCACCACGACTTAATGAGCTATCGAGCAGGAGCATCGAGTGCAGCCATAAAGGCAGGCATAAAGCCGTTCCGCGGCCCAGCGCCATCGAGCAACATCGCTGGCAGGGCGATCCGAATGGACAGTACGAGACGCCCGCGTAGTTTGAACCTTAATGCTTCCGACTCACCATCTCGTTGCAATCGCTCAAATGAGCTTGAATTTGGCGGGCGGACGCTATGGTGGTCCGTCTACACTAACTACGCCGTCTGAAATCAAAGATAAGACTCAAATCGGCCAGTCAGACGCCGGGCGCGTCTCGATCCGGCAGCGAGGCCGGCTGAAGTCTTTCAACGGGATGGCTTGGGCTCGGGAAGACACCGTGTACCAAGCCGCCGGGAACCCGCGGATACTCTTATGTCGACCACGCAGCCTCATGATTCACGGCGATTCACAAGGGTTACTGACGTTTGCGACACGAGCGGCAGCGTTCGAGAGCTTTGCATGACTGCGAGCCTGGAACGCCTACCGTCTGGAATCGATCCACAAAGATGGGCTCGTTCGATGACCATTTTTAAAGAAGCTGAGCTGGGCCACTCGGGTCTGGCGAGCGCTGCGGCCATTGCAGCGGCGGCGCCGCCCGCGGTGCGCGGCACGGCCGGCGCGGGCGGCGCGCATTCCATTTTTCACGAAAAGTGGTGGCTGGACATTGCGACCGAAGGCGACTGGAAGATGGCGCGTGTCGTACGCGGCAAGGAGGTGCTGGGCGAAATGCCTTATGCTATCGCCCGCGTGGGCATGTGGCGCGTATCGCATCTGCCGCCGCTGACCCGAACGCTGGGCCCGGTCATCAAGCCTCTGGGGGGCACCCCCAACCCCAGCCCCAGCCAGGAACAATGTCACCGTCTGAACATCACCGCCCGGCTCATCGAGCAACTGCCGCATTTCGACAGCTTTTTTCAAATATTCGACCCGCGCGTCGAGGAAGCGCTCTCATTCGCGCTGCAAGGTTTTTCGATTTCAGCCCGCTACACCTACCGGATCGCGCCGGACTGCACACAGAAAGAAGCATGGGCGCGGTTGCGCGGCAAGACCCGTAGCCTGATCCGAAGCGCGAACAAAAACCTGACTGTGGCGCCGATCGACACCTCGACCGAGTTTCTGAATTTTTACGAAGCCAACCTCGCCGCGCGCTCGATCCGCAATGCCTATGGATCGAACATCATGGGCCACCTGGTTCACGAATTCGTTGACAGAGGCGTCGGGCAACTGGTCGGCGCCTATGACCGCAACTGTAAGTTGGTGGCTGCGATTGGCCTCGTTTGGGACCAGCATGCCATGTATTACCTGCTCTCGACACGTGCCCAAGGCAGCGATAGCGGATCGATCAGCCTATTGCTTTGGACCGCGCTGCAGGCAGCGCTTGAGCGTGGGCTGACATTCGACTTCGACGGGTTTTCCAGCCCCGCCACATTCAAATTCCTTTCGGGGTTCGGCGGGACATTGAAGCAGCGGCTCGGCGTGGAACGTTTGGGCACCGTGTATTCCGTGGCCAGGACGCTCAAGCGGCGCGTGGTGACCCGCGAAGGCGCTTCGTTCGCCCCCAATATGTAGCTCGCGCGCAAGCTCGCAGTCAGCATCGCCTTCACCTTCACCCTCGCATTAGCCACGCATTAGACCTTAATGCGCGCCGCCCGCTCTAGCGCACGTCGCGGGTGCGGCCGGCAGTGCCAGTGAGCGATTCTGCGAGATCCATGAGATTTTCCGCGAACAATAGCGGCGTCCAGTTTTGGATCAGCGACACGGCGTTATGAGCGAAGCGTTCGCGTAACGCGGTGTCGGTCCCTAGCAGCCGGATCCTGTGCGCAAGGGTCGCTACGTCCCCAGGTTCGACGACAAAACCGTTGATATCGTCGAGTACCAGTTCATCGGCCACGCCGCAGGTTCGCGTCACGATGGCCGGCCTGCCCGCAGCAAAAGCCTCGTTGATACATAGGCCCCATTGATCGAACTGACTTGCGAGCACCACAAATTCGGCGCAGGCATAGAGACTGGGCATTTCCTGATTTGCCATGGAACCCAGAATGACGACCCGGCTTTCCAGGCCACGCTGCCGGATCTGCTCCACCACTTTCTGTTCGTCGGGCCCCTGCCCCACCAGCACCAGCGACACATTGGCCACGTCCAGTCCCGATTTGGCATAGGCCTCGATGACCAGATCGACGTTCTTGCGCTCGACGAATCTGCTCACGCACAGCACATATCGCTGCGGCAACTGGTGACGTGCGCGTACCTCGTGCACATTTGCACAGGCCGCGCGCGACAGCCTGGCGAAATACTCGACATCGATGACATCGAAACCGACGCGCGAGCGCTCCATCGGAATGCCTAACGACCGGGCATAAGCACGATGTTTCTCACCCGCGACCAGCGCGCCGTCGAAGCGCGAGACCAGTTGACGTTTGAGCAATTCCTTGAGGGTGTTGCGCTTGCCGTCGTCGGCTTTGGAATCCGACATGTAGATCAGCGAAAAGCGCGCGGACAACATTTTCAGCAAACAGAGGCAAATCGAATAGCTCGTGCTGTAGCCCAGCGTCACGACCACATCGGGCTTGAATTTTCGGACCACCGCGCATAGCCGCAGGCTGACCTTAAACCAATGCCCGTCGGCTTCCCCGGCATCTGCCAGCAGCGTGACCGTATGCTCTGGACGATCGCTGAAAAATTTCTCCCGACGATCTTGCGGAAACTCGTAAACGCCGGATTTTCCGAACACTTCGACCAGCGACACGTCATCGCCCCGACTCGATGCGAGCCTGACGAGGGCCTCGTATCGTGGCACGTGGTAGTCGCCTAGGTTACCGATGACGAACAGGATACGCATAGGAATATCGGACGATTCGAATTGCTGATTACTGGACGCTCGGAAAAGATAGACCCGTGCATGCCCCGGATACAAAACGGGTACGGACTGGAGACAAACCGACTAAAAAGCCAACTACAAGCCGTGGCATCTCGATCTATCGTGAAAAACGTAACGACTGCTCTGCGATGCGATGCGGGCCCTTTTTTCGCTCGACGTTGCGCGATTATAGGCACACTGGTCATACGAACCTGGGCGTTGGCGCTTAATGGCGAGGGTTTGGCGGCCGTGCCGCGTGGGTCACGCCTGTGCGATGCGCCGGTTCTCCATGGCAAATTCTTACGAAGCTTCAGGCTAACCTCAATAGTCAGTGCTGCACAACAATTTATTTACGCAGACCACCCGATCCATCGGTAGTTGCGCGGGGCTGTTGCGCATACGCATCTGTGCCGCAAAACACCGGTGTCCCAGGAAGCTCCGCACGATTTCGACCGGGAAACAAGATGAATTCACGCGACACAAAAAAGGGCTCGATTCTGGACTCGTCCCCCGACTGGGTGGCTCAAGCTTTTTATTTACCCGACAATGTATGGCCTTCGATTGAAACGTTTCATTCAAGCAAAAATTGGGTGGCCAAGGTCATCTCAGATTCACGAGAGCGTGCTATTTCGCCTTTTTTTGAGCAAAGACACATAGGAGGACGAAGGCACTTCCATCTGCACATACTTTTTCTTTCTACTGGTGTATAAGAAACTGACAATGCCGCCGCTTGAGAAGGACTTCAGAGCTTGCGGCATCGCGGTTTCGTCAAGTCCAGCGTTGCAGCCGTGATGCACGGTTGTCTAACAAATCGGTCTCGCCCCGGACTTGCGGACCAAACGTAAACGTAGACAGAAGGGCCCGTGTGATGAACGAAGAATTTCTGGGACATCTGCTTTATGTGTCGTGCACTCCGGATCCTCAAGTGCAGGACCTACTCGCCGAACGCGGCTGGACCGTGTCGACCGTCGAATCGCTACGTGATGGCCAACGGCTGCTGGCCAAGGAGCCCATCACCGTCGGACTGTTCGATTTCAGCAGCGGTTACACCGTGCAGCAGATCGCTGCGTTTGAGACGATATTCACCGCGCCGCGCGTCGGCTGGGTCATTACGCTATCCGAAGCGCAATTAGCGCAACCGATGGTGCGCCGGCTGATCCGCCTCTATTTCCTCGACTTCGCGATACTTCCCTGCCCTGCACGCCGTATCGTCGGCTCCATCGGCCACGCGCACGGCATGATCACGCTCGACCAGAGCGCAGCGGAGCTTGCGCCCGCCGACGATACCGAAATGATAGGCACGTGCGACGCCATGCTGGCCATGTTTCGCTCGATCGGCAAAGTTGCCCAAACCGATGCCCCGGTGCTCGTGTATGGCGAGTCGGGGACCGGCAAGGAACTTACCGCGGCCTCGATTCATCGCCGTTCGATCCGCCGGAAAGGGCCGTTCGTCACGATCAATTGCGGCGCGATTCCGCATACGCTGCTGCAATCCGAGTTATTCGGCTACGAACGCGGCGCCTTCACCGGCGCGCATCAGCAAAAAATAGGGCATGTAGAAGCCGCCCATGGCGGGACGCTATTTCTCGACGAAATCGGCGACCTGCCGCTGGAGAGCCAAGTGAGTTTTCTGCGCTTTTTGCAAGAGCGCAAGATCCAGCGCCTGGGTTCTCACGAACACATTCCTGTTGACGTAAGGGTCATCTCCGCGACCCACGCGAACCA
>Ga0302314_10017024_pt1 | contig 12229 bp, 10 predicted proteins | sample III_Palsa_N2_3_FD_200533 | JGI IMG/M metagenome (GOLD analysis project Ga0302314, IMG submission 200533) | Peat permafrost microbial communities from Stordalen Mire near Abisko, Sweden - III_Palsa_N2_3 | ecosystem: Environmental > Terrestrial > Soil > Palsa > Peat permafrost | place: Sweden...
CTGAGCGCATTTGCTCCACGTCCCATGATTCCGCGAGCTGTGCTTGGTGCACGAGAATAGTCATGTGCGGGCACTTGCCCAGCGCGCAGGAATCGCGCAGCACGGCGATCACGGCTTTCAGCGTCGATTCGCCAGCGGCGGCATGCACGGCGACCACGAGCGGCGGCTGAGGCGGGTGCAGCGCGAGCGTGTCGCGCACCAACCGCTCGTGCGCCGACGCGTTGCCGAGGAGCACCGTGACGAGCGACTCAGTCTTTGCGGGCGAAGCGAGCCATGCGTTGGGCATGGCGAGCGGCGGCGCGCACGCGTCGGCCACGCGCGAGCACGCCACAACGATGACGAGGTACGCCTGCAGCAGCAGCAGCAGCGCGTGGCTGCGCATGGCGATTACCGTCGTCCGCTTTCCAAGAAATGTGGCAATACGTTTTTTAAATGCAGCACAAGGCCACAAAACAAAAGACCATGTTTTAAACCCATGCTACCGTCATCGTGGCCGCCACGCCGTGACCATCGCGCCAACGTAGCACAAACGGGCGCCGTTACGGCTTGGGGCGCTTTTCGTCGTCGAGATACGCCTTGAGCGATGGCACAGCGGCCAGCTTTGCGCACGTGGCCGCAATGGCGGGGAAGAGCGCCTCGATGCGCTCCTTGGTGAAGGGCCCCGCGAGCATTTCGAAAACGTTAAACAGGTCTGGCCCTCGGGTCAGCGTACGTACCAAGAGCGCCTGGGCGGCGGCAACAACGCACAGACGTCGGCGATGGAAGCCTTCTTAGTGCTCGCGGCCCAGCCCGTCGTGGAGCGCTTGACAAAGTTCTCCACGAGCCCCACGCCGCAGCCGCGTGAGAGGTGCAATTCGCCAGTCAGGTAAGCGAGCTCAAACTCCTTCTTGCCGGCGTCGCTGAGCTTGTGCTCGTACTTGAGCACCGACAGCTTACCGCGGATATCCTTGAGCGCCTCAAGTAGCTGATCAATGCGGCAGTCCTCCGCTGCATTCACATTGTACATGCCGTTCTCGCGGCCAATCTCGCGCAGAATCGCCAGCGACTGCGCGATCACCGCGCCGTCGCCCTTGCGCATCACCGGCCACTGCACACAGCGTCAGCACCGAGCGTTGCGCCATGGGCCGGACCTGTCCGAATGGAAGCTCGGGCGTGCCTGCGGCCTTGGCCTTGGCCTCGGCGCTATCCTGAGGTGCCTCGTTGACCCACGTTTTGCCCGCAACCGCGAGCGCCAGGCGGGCGCTTTCGGCATTTCCGCGCGCCTCCGTCCAATCTTAAAAGAAGGACGCGCGTGGGTCAGTTGGCGGCGACGCGCACCAAGGGCGCGAACGCACAGACGATGACGGGCGGCGTCGAGTCCTCCGTCTTGGCTTTCTTCGGCTTGGGCATCTCGTGCACGCGTCAAAGTGTGTGCACCGCGAGGCTCCGAGCGAGACGTCGGCAATGCCGAAAAAGCAAAAGGCGGATCCGGTGCTGGTCTACTGGAGCGACTACTACGGTGCGCACCCGCGCTGCGCTTACGGCGGAACTGACCTTGCTCGCGTGGGGAGGCAATGGCGAGGTCATCAAGATTGCGCTGAGCCTCGCCAAGCAAACCTATGTCGTCGAGGAGCCCACTGAGACGCCCGAGTACAAGGCGGCGCACGCCGGCGTCCGTTCTCCCCCCCCCCCGGTCGCCCCACCGCTAACGCGGCAGACGCCCGATTTGCCCTTTGGCCAGTGGCCGCTGCTCAAGCTGGGCGGCGGCGAAGTCGTGGCGCAGACGATGGCCATTCTGCGCCGCGTGGGCCGCGACCACGGTATGTACGGCAAGAGCGCCGAGGAGGACGCGCGCATTGACCAAGTCCTCGAGGCATTGCGTGACGTGATGGGCAAGCTCACCGACCTACGCTACACGCACAAGTACTCTGACGAGGGCAAGAAGGACTACGCGAGCAAGTACCTCGACAAGGCCACCGTCTCCGCTTCGCACGGGTGTTCCTGGCACCTCATCGAGGCCGAGGTCGCGCGCCACCCCGGGTCGGCCGCCGGCACTGCCAAGCCGTCCATCGCCGACGCGTACCTGCGCTTTGCGTGGGAGTCGCTCCTCTTTTCCGGCTTCTCCAAGGACGAGCTCGCCAGCCAACTGCCGCGCGTCGCCGAGGTGGCCGCTAAAGTCGAGGAGCTCGCCGAGTACTGCACCGACGCCAAGCGTCCCAAAGCCGGCCCTGCGACGTAACCACGGCGTTTTTTTCTTTTAAAAAAAAAATAATTCAACAGGCGGTCACGCTTTGGATCCGCCCAGGCACTTGGGCGACTCTGGGACTTGGTTGCTCGCCGCCCACTGCCGCGGCGTCTTGGCAACTACCGACAGAACGTCAGGCCCACGCGCGTCCGCATGTGCGCGGCGTACCGATAGAGAGCGCGTGCAAGCCTTGCGCGAGCTCTTCGGCAAGGGCGGCGTTGACTTTGCGATGCCTGTCGATGAGCGGCTCGCCGTCGAACGCCTCGCTCACGACGACGACCTTGAAGTGCGTCTCGCTGCCCTTGGGCACAGAGTGGTTGCCCGACTGCCCATCATCCTATTAGCGGCCCATCCTGTACATACAACAAAAAACGCGCCTCGTTGAGCACCGACAGGTGCGTGGGCCGGAAGCTCTGCTCGAGCTTCTGCGTGATGCGGCGAGCCACCGCCATCATGCACCGGGCGAGACGCGCGGGCCCCGCGCTGCGGCTTTTCCGCGCGAAACTCTTTGGCGGCTTTTCAGCAACAGCGGCGCTCGCGTCAAAGCTTCCCCGGACCAGGTCGGCCTGGCCCGCGTGTGAGATGTCTGATCTCGACTCCAAGGTGCGGCCCGAGCCGCCAGGGGCGCGGCGGCTGACTTGCGCGTGGCAGGAGACGGACGAGGAGGGATCCAAGGTGGGTGAGGGCGATTACGAGGATGTGCGCAACTTTGACGAGGACGCCGACCTCAAGGTGAGCGGCAAGGCTGCAGCGCCGCCGCCGCCGCCCGTGCAGTCGTCGTCGGCGGTGCGCGCGTCTTCGCAGACAATGCCGGCCAACCAGCAGGCATCGCCCATTGTCACCGAGCATGTCGTGCCGCTGGAGCGCTTGTCGCAAATCACCCAAATCCCGTGGGTGGTCTCGGCGGGCAAGCGCCCTCCGCGCGACATGAAACGGCTCGACCAGAACGTCTGGTACGTGGTGTGCAAGGCGACGCGATGGGGCGAATCCACGGCGCTGTTTTTGCGAAGCACGGTCAACGACGCCGACGCAGGCTTCTTCAAGCCACCCATGCGCTACGCCAACTACGAGTTCGACGTGGGGGATTGCGTGCGCGTCTCGCGCGTCGGCTACTCGGCGTCGCGGAACAAGATTGCCACGGACATTGCCATCCGGCCATCGCTGTTCAAGGAAATCTCCCCGGAGAAGCTCGCGTGGCAGCCCAACGACGGCGTGGCCGTTGCCGGCGGCGGCCAGAGCGTGGTGGACAAAGCAGGGAGCAAGCGCAAGGCAAAGAAGAAGACGGATGCGCCCTCGAGCAGCAACGGCGCCGGCAGCAGCGGCGGGTCGCGGAAGCGCACGCAGACGGCCAACGACGCGATGGGCCTGGGCGGCATACCGTGGCCCGGCGTGATGCCGTCCCATCCCATGATGCAGCACAACGGCTCGTTTCCCAACCTCCTCTTCCCTTTCTCAAACATGCCCGGCAACATTGTCATGAGTCAAGCCTTTGACTCCTTCTACGCGCCCTCGGGCGGCGGCGGCGCGGCCAATGCGGCCAACGGAGCAAACAGGCAAGGCGGCGGGGCGCAGCAGCAGGCCGGCGGCGGCAACCAGGCGCCGTACCTGTCGAGCCCCACGCAGTCGACCAACCTGCTCTACCCGGCAGCGCAGAGCCCCTTGCTGGGCGGCGCGACGGTTTCAATGAACAGGCGGCCGTCGGACCAGCTCTCGTTCTCCAACAGCTTTTTCGGCCTCAACGGCCTCGGCGGCGGCGGGCTGTCGAGGGAGATGTCGCGCGGGGAGTCTTTCAGCGCCGGCTTTGGTTTTCCCACCGACTCGCCCGGCACGAAATGGGGCGAGCTCAAGCCGGCGTCGACGACTTCCAGGTAGGTTGCTGCTGCTACTGCTGTTGTGGGGTGTTGTTTCCAGTGTTTTCGGTAATCAGATTCCATACAAGTACACTCATTTCACTCAAACGCGCGCAGCTGCGACGCGCTAAGCACGGCCACTGCGCACTCGCTCGGGTGCTGGAGCACCTGCAGCACCTTGTCCTTGGCAGCGTCCACGGCGGCGAGCTCGCCCATGCGCCGTACCAGTTTGCCGCCGTCCCAGCACAGCAGCGCCCCGCTGGCCGTCACGCCGATCAGCTCGCGCCCTGAGCGCGACACCGCGCAGTCCACCAGCTCGGTGTCGGTTATCTTGACGTCGCCAATGACGCGGCAGGTTGCAATGTCAATCGTGCTCACCGCGTGCGCCGTGCACGCCACCGCCGTTGTGGCGTCGCCGCGGTTAAACACGGCCACCGCGCCGGCTCCGTCGGCGTCCGCGGGCAGCAGCGGCCTTGTACTTATCACGCGAAGCACGGGCTCGCGCAAGTCGATTTTGAACAGGCATTCGCCCGTGCCCGCGTGCCAGCCGCGCACGACGCCTTCCTGGCCGCCGGTGACGCACTTGCGGTCGCTCGCCAGCGCGCACGCGTTGACGTAGCTCGCGTGACCGCGCAATTCGCATTGCACTGCTCCGGACACCAAACCAAACACTTTGCCGAGTCCATCGACGCCGCCGGTCAGGAGCCGCGTGCCTTCCACCGCTACGCACAGCACGCTCCGTGCGTGCGCGCCCCGCAGCACGCGCGCAATCGTTCCGTCGGCAACGTTGAACACTGTCACATCGCCCTTGGCATCGCCCACGACGAGATGCGCGCTCGCGGCGTCAAAGGCGAGGCAGAGCGCAGCCGCGGCCACGAGCAAGGGCGACTCGGCTTGGTACGCGAGGTCGTTGCGTCGCTTGAGCGACTTGCTGGTAAAAAGCTCCACGAAACCGTCCGAGGTGCCCATCGCCAGCGAGGCGCCGTCGGGCGAGAAGCCGGCGCACTCGGCGCGCACGCCCTTGACGACTTTGGCGCGTCCTAGTTGCCGCGTGGGAAATACGTGCTTGTCCAGCGCGGCTTGCTCGACTGCGGCGAAGAGCGCGAGCGGGTCGGTGGTCTGTGCGAGGACGTCGCTGCCGACCTGGAGCCGCTTGAACCGCATCGCGTCGTGCACCAAGCCAACCAATCTCTTGGGCCGCATGGCAGGATGTGCGTTGTGAAGCGCTTCCACCTTAGTGGCCAGCGTCTCGCGGAGCTGCGCGAGGTTGGCCGGCGGCTTGGCGAGCCCGCTGAAGCGCGCCGGGTGCGCGAGCTTCATCGCTTGCAGCACAGGCGCTTGTGCTTGCAACTCGGCCGAATGCACCGGGCCGAGCTCCCAGCAAATGTGCTCGAACACGTCAAACGCGACATCGCGCGGGCACAGCTGGCCGACGACTGCGGCTGCGACGGCGTCCCAGCGGCCCTCGCGAACGTCCCCGGCGCTCCAAGCGAGGGCGGTCAATGGCGCCGTGACGAGCTTGGATTCGGCGACAAAGGCAGCCAGCGAGCCATGCAGGTTGCTTTCGTACAGGTACTGCGCCACGGCCTGGTGCAGCGCGTGATCGGGCACGGTGATGTCCAGCCGGTCACTCATTTTTTTCGGTGTGCAAATGGAGGGGGTCGCTCTCGCGCGCTCGCGATGGCGCGCGCACACCACCGTTGCGTGCAGCGTTTTACACAGTCCGCTGCGGGTTTGTAGCGTGTCGTTGTGACCGTCACGACCATGGACTACGCGCTGGACGCTCATCAAGAGCAGCATGCAATCGTCGAGCCAATCGCTGGCGAAGACGACGCCCGCGTGCTCATCGTGCTGGCCGTTGCCGTTGATGGCATTCGTGGTGACAACAACGCGTATGGCGATGGCGGCGTCTTGGACGTTGACGTCGACGGCTTCCCGGCGCAGCATTACGGCATGGACGACGACGACGTTGCAGCCGACGTTGAGCTTACGTACGAGTTTGGCCCGGACGACTACGCGTACGACCTGGTGAGCGTGAAGATGCGAGGCGAATGGCGCGTTGTCGCCGTTGTTGGTCAATGATGGCACTTTGCTTTGTACGTGGCGTTGTTTTTAGCCACCGACTCGTACGCTCGGTGATTTGCTGCTGCTTTTTGTTATGCAATATTCGTTCATCTTGGCAGGGCTCGTCGTGTACACGCACAGCACGCTCGAGCGGGTATTTTCTTTATTATTTAAAAAAAAAATAGCGCCTTCCCGTCCAAGGCTAAGCGTATATATACATGCGTTCGTTATTTGACGAACAACCAAACAGCGATCCATGCACGCGAGCAAACGTGTATTAAAAAAAATAGGAACAACAGCCGGCCATTTACCCACGCTTTTTTTAGCACTTCGTCGCGAGCCGAGCGCGCGCGCGGCGACCTCGGTGAAGATTCGCATCCGTAGCCGCCTGGGGCAGCAGGTGCGTGCGCGGGCGTGTGGCTCGAGGCTGACGCGCCGCCAGGCCGCGTACTCGCTCGTCTCGCTCTGCTGCATGTTTTTGGGCTCGTACACGACCAGCCGCCTTTTGACCAAGCCCAACCTCGATCTCTCGCGCGACATTGAAATCGTGCGTCCGTGCCCCACGCCAGCCCTGACGCGCGGGCAATGCAGGCTCGCGACCGCGCGCAGCAGCCACCGAATGGAGGAGGGCGAAATTGACGACCCCGGGCCGCCGCCGCCACCGCCGCCCCGCGCCTCGTTCCGCCCTGCTGCCAGCGCCGCCGCCGCTAGTGAAAAGCCGCCCGCCAAGAGGCCGCGCGTGCTGTGGGAGCCCAAACCCTCGTTCAACGCGCAGCCTCTTCTGGCTGGCGAGCCGCCACCGCGCCGCTCAGCGCCGCCACAGCAGCAGCAGCAGCGCGAGCACCGAGGCGCGGCTCCCACGCGCGCCTCCGTGCCGCCCATGCTCCCGCTCCTTCCCTCGTCTCGTGATGCGCCCATGCGGCCCGTCCGCGACGGGCCGCCGCCCATGCGCGGCTGGGACCCGCGCAAGCAGCAGCAGTCAGCGCCGCCGCCGCCGCACTCGCAGCAGGCTTCGTTCCGTCGCCCGCGCTCCGCTCCACGCGAGGCTCCGCCGCCCATGCGCCCGCCGCGACTGCTCGACGTTCCCGCGCGCGTCGCGCCAGTCTATCGCACGCGCCAGCCGCTGCTGCCGCCGCCTGAGGGCTTCCGGGCGCAGCGGCCCGGGGACGAGAGCCGGCGCGCTGCGGATGATGCGCGCGCGCGAGCGGCAGACTTTCGCTCGCGGGCCGAAGGAGGTTTCTTTCCTCGCTCCGCCGCTGCCGCCGCCGCCGCAGCAGCAGCCGCGGCGGCGGCCGCCAACGGCGAGCGGTTCGCGCTTCCGTCGCGCGTTCCGTACCGAAGCGGATTGCCGCCGAACCGGCAACAACACCGCTCACCGCAGCAGCAGCAGCAGCAGCAACAGCAGTACCAACGCAAGCTGTTGCCACCCAAGAAGCCTTCGCCGCCTCCGCCGCCGCTGCCGTGCCAGCAGTGCGACAGCGAGGCTGCGAATGGCAAGTGCCGCTTCTGCGGCGACATGACGCCGCTGTGGAAGCGGCCGCTGGCAGAGCTTAACCGGATAATCCTCGCCGCCGTAAGCGAGGACGAGTTCGCGGTGGCCGTGGAGCACGCGCAGCACGAGTACGAGCGCGCGTCGCTGGCGGCGTTTACGGCGTGGGCCAAGGCTGTGCCGGAGGAGACGAAGCGGCACTGGCTGGCGAGGAAGATTGCGCGGTCGGACGAGCAGCTGCTAGAGCTGCAGCGTGCCAGGGACCGCCAGCTGTTGAGGGGATAACTCGTCGCCTTTCTTTTTCCTTTTAATATAAAAAAAGAAAAAAGAAGAAGCGGTTTGCGCTGCTTGGTGCATTTGGCGCTTCAGTGTATACGTATATGAAGCCAGCGGCTACTAACCTCGTTCCACCCCCACTGGCACACACACGCTGCAAAAGGATGGCCGCGTCGAGTGCGGCCTACGCCGTCGCGCTGATGGCAGCGGGCAACTTGCTCGCGCATTACCGCCGCGGGCATTCGCTCAAGACAAATGTGCTCGGCTGGCTGGCGGAGAAAATGCAGCTTTTTCCCATGGTCCCTCCCACCGAGGACGAGTGCGAAGCCAGCGTGGCGTGGCACCGCGCCAGGTGGGCGCTCGTGTCGAGCGCGTCCAGCCGGCTGCCCACGTTTCCTTCAATCCACGCCACGCAGGACTTTGCTGTGCCATCGCGCGATGCGTCGAGAAGCATTCCAGTGCGGTTCTACCGCCCATGTCGCGCCGATGAGTCCGAGGTGCTTCCGCTGCTCGTCTTTCTGCATGGCGGCGGCTGGTGCGTGCCCCTCGGCCTTGCGGCGCACAACTAACGTGCCAAGGGTGTTTGGCTCCCTTGATGCGTACGACGGCGTTTGCCGCAACCTCGCCAACAAGATTGGCATCGTGGTGTGCAGCGTTGAGTACCGCCTCGCGCCCGAACATCGCTTTCCATGCGGTCTGGAGGACGCCGTCGACGTGATTCAATGGGCACGCACGTGCACTGTGCTGGGCTGCGACGCTGCCACGCGCGGCCTCGGCGTGTGCGGCGACAGCGCTGGCGGCAACCTGGCTGCAGCCGCCGCTCAGCTCGTCAAGCACGATGTCGCTTTGCGCGTTCAAGTGCTCATTTACCCGGCAACGTGCGCGTTTGCCATGCCGCTGTGGCGCGACCCGCCCACACCGCACTACAAGGACTCGATGGTGCAGCAGGCGCGCGGCATCGCGCTTACTGCGGCCGTGTTCCCTTGGTTCTGGACTCTGTATCTCGGCGACCCCAAGCTCGCATGGGACGAGCGCGCCTCGCCGGTGCTCGCAAAGGATTTTTCCGCGCTGCCGCCAGCCGTTATCGTGACGGCGCAGGGCGATCCGCTGCTGGACGAGGGGCGAGAATATGGAGCCATTCTGCGTCGACACGGCGTGCACGTGGACTTTTTGCACTACGCGGATGCGCACCACGGGTTCCTCATGCTCGAACAGGCGGCGCACTTTGACGAGGCGTTTGACGCCGTGGCCGTGGCCGTCCGACGCGCGTTTGCGTCGGCGGCCAAACTGTGAACACCACGCACGACCCACAACTACAGTTATCTTATATATTGTGCGACGGAGTTTCAAGCACCGGCGTCGTCGTCGTCGTTGGCGCGCAGCTCTTTGCGAAATCGATCACTCGAAAAGTGGTCGCCCATGCGCTCATACGCGCGCCTATCTCGCGCGCTCACCGACGGAGCAACGCTGCCCAGCGCGGCTTCAAAGTCGGCCCAAGTGCACATGACGTCCGAGGCGGCGTCGTCGTCGTCGTCGTCGTCATCGTCTAGGTTGCCCATGCCAAAGACGCTTGCGCGTTTCAGCGCGTGCACGGCGGCCATGCGCACGAGCGAGGCGAGGTCGGCGCCCGAGAAACCGTCGGTGCGCTTCGCCACCTCGGCCAGTTGGACCTCGGGGTCAATCGGCGACCGTTTGGCGCACGTCTGCAGGATTTGGAGCCGGTCAGCCTCGCACGGCAGAGGCACGTAGACGAGGCGGCCCAGGCGCCCCGGGCGGATCATCGCCGGGTCGATGAGCTCGGGGCGGTTGGTGGCCGCGAGGACGTAAATGGCCCCGCGTGCTTCGAGGCCGTCCATTTCGGTGAGGATTTGGTTCACGACGCGCTCTGAGACGCCGCTGCCTGCTTGGTCGCCGCCGCGGCGCGGGCAGAGCGCGTCGAACTCGTCAAAGAACACCACGCAAGGCGCCGACGCGCGCGCGCGGGCAAACACCTGGCGCACTGCGCGCTCCGACTCGCCGACGTACTTGTTGAGCAGCTCCGGGCCTTTGATGGAGATAAAATTGGCCCCCGAGGACGACGCAACCGCCTTGGCGACGAGCGTCTTGCCGCACCCGGGAGGGCCGAACAACAGCACTCCAGTGGGCTCGAGGCCCATGCGCGCGAACTTGCGCGGGCGCCGTATGGGCTCGCTGATGGCCATCGTGAGCTCGTCTTTGACCTTGGCGAGGGCGCCCACGTCCGCCCAAGTCACCGACGGCACCGTTGCAAAGCCTTCGCGCTTGGCGCTGGGCTGAACTTTGGGCAGCGCGGCCTCAAAGTCGCGCATCTCCACGTACAGCGGCGCGAGCTGCTCCTCGGTAAACGGCTCGGGCTGCACGCGCAGCATCAAAGGGCCGACGCTGCCAGGGGTGAGCAGCGTGGAAAACACGCGGTTAACGGCCACCGCCGCAGCCTCCTTGGTGAGCGCCGCGAGGTCGGCGCCCACAAAGCCTGGCGTGCGCTTGGCAATCGACTTGTAGTCGAAATCGCCTGCAATTCGCATCGAGCCGACGAGCACGCGCAGCACGCGCTCCCTTGCAGCCTCGTCGGGAATGCCCAAGCAAATCTCCCTGTCGAAACGCCCCGCGCGCCTCAGCGCCGGGTCCAGAGCGTCGGGCCGATTCGTGGCTCCAATCACCAAAACGCCCGACGACCCCGCGCCCACGCCGTCCATGCACGTGAGCAGCTGAGCGACCACTCTAACCTCGAGCCCGCGCGCCCCAGACTCGCGCTTGGGCGTGATGGCGTCGATTTCGTCAATGAAGATAATCGACGGCGCCGCCGCTGCGGCGTTGGTGAACAGCGCGCGAACGTTTTCCTCCGACTCGCCGGACATACCCGAGATTATTTCCGGCGCCGACACGCGAAAGAACGCGCAGCCGAGCTCGCCCGCAATCGCGTGCGCCAGAAGCGTCTTGCCGCATCCCGGGGGACCGTGCAACAGAATTCCGCGCGGCGGCGGCGGGCCAATGTGCGCGTACACTTCGGGGTGCGTCAGCGGGAGCACGCAGAGCTCCTGGATGTCCTTCATGTGGGCTTCCAAGCCGCCCACGTCGGATAGTCGAAGCGTGGGACGTTCAGCATTGCCGCGAGCCCGCGCTGCTGCGGGGGCCTGCGGCGGCCTGGCGGGCGACGGCACGCCGGGCGTTGCCGTGCGCGAGGGCGGGTACAGGGACTCGCTCAGCGCGGTGCGCTTCACTCCTCGTTTCAAATCGTAGTCGTCCGGTGGAGCCGAGGGCGGGCGATCGACCATGAGCGCGGCGGCGGCATCGCCCGGCGTCTGCGCGGGTTCTGCTGCAGGCGTCGACGCAGGCATCGGCGCAGGCATCGGCGCGGGCGTCGGCGCGGGCGTCGGCGGAAGCGCAGCGAGCACGCGGCCCACGGCGCGTTTGAGCGCATCGTCGGTGCGCGCGCGGTAGTCGCGGTAGCGCTGCTTGAGTCGCCGTGCCACGTCTTCGTCGCTGCGCGGCTCGGCGGGCGATTCCTTGAAGAGCTGCTGCACGCGAGAGACGAGCACGGAGTCGAGCGAAGACGAAGGGGTGGTGGACATGGGCGCGCGCAAGGCGGGCGTGGCGGCTGCTGCAAAGGCCAAGCGCGTTCTCGGCACGACGCAGACGATGGCGGCGCGGCGCAGGAATGCCGTTTTCACCACGCGCTGCTCGGGCTGTGTTGGCCCGCGCGCGAATTTGTGGGAGGCGAGGAGGCTCCTGGCATCGCAAAAATGCGACATGGCCGCTAATATACGAGAAATACGACATTTAAAATAGCGCAACCACGCACGCGCGCGCGCACGCGGTCACCGACGCAATCGGCGCCAGTATGCGACTACGACAAGCGCGACGGCAACGGCGGCAGTGGTCAACCGGCTCTCGGCGGCGCGTTCCCACGCCGTCGGCTGCTTGTCGGCGAGCCGCTTGGCCGTTGCGAACGGCAGCACGTCATAGAAGAAGGCGCGCATGTCGTCCGCGAGCGCCTTGGGCTGCTCCCAGGCTGCAAAGTGGCCGCCCGTGGCGTGCGTCGAGACGTGGCAAAGGTTGTACGAGAGCGCCAGCCACGCGCGGGGAAAGTTGATGATTTCCTTTGGGAAATAGGCGACGGCGGTGGGCACGGTGACAAAGCCGGTGAGGCTGCGCGCCGAAGCCGGCGTGCGCGCCACCACGGCCGTCAACGTTTCCTTGTAGAGCCGCATGGACGAGCCCACCGAGTTGGTAGTCCAGTAGATCATCGCCATTGTGAGGATTTCGTCGCGCGACAGCACGCCAAGCACGTCGCCGCCCTGGCAGTCC
>Ga0302314_10017026_pt1 | contig 12228 bp, 6 predicted proteins | sample III_Palsa_N2_3_FD_200533 | JGI IMG/M metagenome (GOLD analysis project Ga0302314, IMG submission 200533) | Peat permafrost microbial communities from Stordalen Mire near Abisko, Sweden - III_Palsa_N2_3 | ecosystem: Environmental > Terrestrial > Soil > Palsa > Peat permafrost | place: Sweden...
CCGACGAGTTCTTTGTCAACGAGATCCTGCTGCGCCTCGCGGACTCGTTCCGCGAGGTCGAGTCGGCACTGCAGGAGTCGGCGGCCGAAGGCGTGGTGCTGCACCGGCAGATGTTCCGCCGCCTGTACCGGCGGCTGGCGTGGACGTTCACCGTCCGGGTGTCCAGCTTCGAGCGCAAGAAGTACGTGTCGCTGTCGCATGAGCCCAACAAGGCGATGAACCTCAACAGCTACCTCGGGCTGATGGGCGGCCGTTACCAGGAGATTCCCACCGTGGGCGGGACGGCCCTCGTCTCCGCCGGCGGCGCGGAGCTGGCCGGGGCCGAGGGCGGGCTGTTTATCCCCGACCCCGATTACGTGGTGACGCTCGACGCCGACAGCGTGCTGCTGCCCGAGTACTGCCTGCGCCTGGTGCACCTGCTCGAGCAGCAGGAGTACCAGGACATGGCGATCGCGCAGACGCCGTACAGCGCGTTCCCCGGGTCGGCCACCCGGCTGGAGCGGATCGCGGGGGCGACCACCGACCTGCAGCACATCGTGCACCAGGGACTTACCTACTACGACGCGACCTTCTGGGTCGGCGCCAACGCCGTGATCAGGAAGAAGGCACTCGACCAGATCACCGAGACGTCGTACACCGGCGACTGGGAGATCAGGCGCTACATCAAGGACCGGACGGTCATCGAGGACACTGAGTCCACCATCGACATGGGCATCCACGGCTGGCGGCTGTTCAACTACCCCGAGCGGCTCAGCTACTCCGCGACCCCGCCGGACTTCGGCTCGCTGTCGATCCAGCGGCGCCGCTGGGCCAACGGCGGCCTGCTGATCCTGTCCAAGCTCTTGCGCCAGTCCCGGGTACGCCGCGCCCAGGGCAAGCGGACCCGGGCCGGCGAGCTGTTCCTGCGCTGGAACTACATGGGCTCGATCTCGTGGAGTTCCGTCAGCCTGCTGATCCTGCTCGCCTTCCCGTTCAGTGCAACGCTGATCAGCCCGCTGCTCGGCCTCATCGCCCTGCCCTACTTCGTCGCCATGGCCAGCGACCTGCACTACTGCGGCTACAAGCGGCTCGACGTGCTGCGCATCTACGGGTTCAACCTGGTCTTGGTCGGCGTCAACCTGGCGGGCACTTGTTCCTCCATCGTGCAGGGCATCACCGCCTCCAAGGCACCGTTCGCCCGCACCCCCAAGGTCAAGAACCGCACCGTAGTCCCGCCGTTCCTGCTGATCGCGCCCTACCTGCTGATCCTGCTCGCGGGGTTCACGTTTTACCACGCGTACACCCGCCACCTGACGGAGAACGCGTGCTACGCCGCGCTCAACGTCATCCTGGCCTGCTACTCGGTCAAGGCGTTCATCGGGCTGCGCAACTCCCTGGTGGACCTGTGGATCCACGGCACCTCGCTGCTGTTCGCGCCCGCTGAAAAGCGGTCGCGGCTGAAGCGGCTGTGGCGCCGCCCGGTCGAGCGGCCCCAGTCGACCGACTGGCGCAGTGTCCTGCTGGCCGGGTACGCCGAGCCCGAGTACCAGACGACGGCGGCGGGCCGCGAGCCGCTGCGCGCGCCGTCCCTGGCGCCACCCGCCCCCGCACTGCCAGACGGCCCGCCCAGGCGCCGGCTGTCCCTTGCCCGCGTCCTCGTTGTCCTCGTGATCGTGGCGGGAGCCGGCTTCGGCGGGTACCTCGGGCTCAGACTGCGGCTGCTCGCCACTCCGGTCGCGGTGCAGCAGACCTGGTTCGCACCGTACGTGGACGTCACCCTCACGCCGACCTACCAGTTCCAGAACCCGTCCGACGACCCGGCGCGGCAGAGCGTCCTCGGCTTCGTGGTCGCCGCGTCCAAAACCGGCTGCACCCCGAGCTGGGGCGGTGCCTACTCGCTGGCGGCGGCGGATCAGCAGCTCGCCGTCGGCGCCCGCATCGCCGAACTGCAGCAGACCGGCGAGCAGGCCATCGCGAGCTTCGGCGGCCAGGCCAACACCAGCCTGGACGTCGCCTGCCCGACTACCAACGCGCTGACCTCCGCCTACCAGTCGGTGATCAGCGACTATCACCTCACCACGATCGACCTGGACATCGAAGGCGCGGCGATGGACAACTTCGCGGCCGGCCAGCGCCGCGCCCAGGCGATCGCCGCCGTGGAGAAAGCCAACCCGAAGCTGAGCGTCTGGCTCACCCTGCCGGTTGAGCCCGACGGGCTGCAGGACAACGCCCTGTCGGTCATCCAGGCGATGCTCAGCCATCATGTCTCCATCGCCGGCGTCAATATCATGACGATGGACTTCAGCTCCGCCCCCGCCAGCGGCGCCACCATGGCCACCTTGGCCGAGGCCGCCCTGAACGCCACCCACGGCCAGCTCGCCGCCCTTTATCCCGCTTACGGCATCCACCTCAGCCGCGAGCAGGTCTGGCAGCGGCTTGGCGCGACGGTCATGATCGGCCAGAACGACCTGCAGGGCCAGAACTTCTCCGTGGCCAGCGCGCAGACCCTGTCCCGGTTCGCCGCGGCGAACCACCTGGGGCGGGTGTCCATGTGGTCGGTGAACCGGGACAGCCAGTGCGGCTCGTCCTTCTCCCAGACCGGGATGCTGTCCAACACGTGCAGCGGCACGCCGCAGTCCAGCCTGCAGTTCTCGCAGGTCTTCGGCCAGCTCCAGGGCAGCGCTGTCGTTGCGACGGACGCGGGCAAGGTCCAGCCGGCCGTGGCGGACACCAACCCGGCCGACGCACCCTACCCGCCGTGGTCGGCCAGCGCCGACTACCCGCTCGGCTACAAGGTCACCGAGAGCGGCGAGATCTACCAGGCCAAGTGGTACAACACCGGCGACGACCCGTCCGCCCAGGCCCAGTACTCCTGGGAAACCCCCTGGGAACTGCTCGGGCCGGTGCTCCCCGGTGAGCACGCGCCGAGCATCGCCATGCCGCCGGCCGGCACCTACCCCGCGTGGTCGATGAGCACCCAGTACCAGGCCGGGGACAAGGTCCTGTTCCAGGGGCTGCCTTATGAGGCGCAGTGGTCGAACCAGGCTGTCTCGCCGGCCACTGATTCGGCCGATCCGTCCGGCTCGGCCTGGAAGGCGCTGTACAGCGTGCCAGGCGAGCCGAGCGGCGCGCCGGCCCCGGGCGCCGTGTCCGGCAGTACCAGCCAGGGCGGCGGGCCCGGGTCGTCGTAGCGGTGCTGCCAGTCGCGGTGACGGCAGGCACTGCTAGTGCTAGCGGTGACGGCAGGCAGCGGTCACGGGTACTTGGTCGGCTGGTACGCCAGCAGCGCCCAGCTGCCTCCTCCGCGCACCCACACCGCCAGCGACTTGCTGTTCAGCCTGCGCAACTGGCCGTTGACGTGCACCTCGCCGCGCATGTCGCCGAACACCAGGGCGCAGTCGCCGTGCACCAGGATGCTGGTCTCCGGATGCTCGATGACGTCGTAGTCGAGCACGCCGCTGGCCAGCTTCTCCAGGTAGCTGTCCCGGCTGTCGGATGAGGCGTCGGAATGGGTGTATATGAGGTCCGGGGCGAACAGCTCCGCCAGTGCGGCGACGTCCCCGTCGGTCATCGCCTGGTAGCGCCTGGCCTCAAGCTCGCTGATCTGCTTGGCAGTAACGTCGTCGGCTGGAGTCATGCCCCCATCCTTGCCTTCCGCGCCCGGTGCCGCAATCGCGGGGCCCGGCCGCTGCCCGGGCGCGAACCCCCGCCGTTACCCTTGACCCCATGGAAGAGCAGTCGCGTTCCGCCGCCGAGCTGATCGTCGAGTGCCTGGAGAACGAGGGCGTCACCCACGTCTTCGGGATTCCCGGCGAAGAGAACATCCGGCTGATCGAGGCGCTCTCGAAGTCGTCCATCGACTACGTGCTCACCCGGCACGAGCAGGGCGCCTCCTTCATGGCGGAAACCTACGGCCGGCTGACCGGGAAGGCCGGCGTATGCTCGGCGACCCTCGGGCCGGGGGCGATCAACCTGCTGCTCGGCACGGCCGACGCCACCACCAACTCCACCCCGCTGGTCGCGCTGTCGGCCCAGGTCGGCATGCAGCGCAGCTTCAAGGAGTCGCACCAGGGCGTCGACCTGGTGTCGATGTTCGCGCCCGCCACGAAGTGGTCGGGGCTGATGGCCACCCCCGGGGCGGCGCCTGAGATGATCCGCAAGGCGTTCAAGCTGGCGCAGACCGAGCGCCCCGGCGCGGTCTACCTGGCCGTCCCCGAGGACGTCGAGGACGCACCGGTCCCGGCGGACCTGGTGCCGCTGCGGGTGAACGTGCCCCGGGCGGACGACCCGTCGGCCGAGCAGGTTTCCCGGGCCGCTCAGATCCTCCGCGAGGCCCGCAACCCGGTCGTCCTGGCGGGCCACGGCGCCGCCCGGGCCGGTGCCAGCGCGGCGCTGATCCGCTTCGCGCAGGCGCTGAACATCCCGGTGGCGACCACCTTTCATGGCAAGGGGGTGTTCCCCGACGACCACCCGCTCGCCCTCGGCACGGTCGGCTTCATGCGCCACGACTACGTCAACTTCGGCTTTGACACGGCTGACGTCATCGTGGCGGTCGGCTACGAGCTGCAGGAGTTCAACCCGGTCCGGATCAACCCGAGCGGCACCACCAAGATCATCCACGTGCACCGGTTCCCGGCCGAGGTGGACGCCCACTACGACGTCGCCGTCGGCCTGACCGCCGACATCAGCCACAGCCTGGACGCGCTCGCCGCGGCCGTGTGGCGCAAGGGGCCGGCCGCCCGCGGCGAGCTGATCAGGGACCTGCTGTCGTCCGAGCTCAGCCGCGGCCAGCAGGACGACCGGTTCCCGATGCACCCGGCGCGCATCGTGGCCGACACCAGGGCCGCGCTCGGCCGGGAAGACATCGTGCTGGTGGACACCGGCGCGCTGAAGATGTGGATGGCCCGGCTGTACCCGACGTACGCGCCGAACACCTGCCTGATCTCCAACGGCCTGTCCACCATGGCCTGGACGGTGCCCGGCGCGATCGGCGCCAAGATCGCCCGGCCGGAAGCCAAGGTGCTCGCCGCCACCGGCGACGGCTCGTTCCTGATGAACTCCCAGGAGATCGAGACCGCGCTGCGGCGGCGGGTGCCGTTCGTGATCCTCATCTGGGTCGACGACGCCTACGGCCTGATCAGCTGGAAGATGGACATGGAGATCGGGCACAACGTCGACACCCGGTTCGGCAACCCGGACTTCGTGAAGTACGCGGAGAGCTTTGGCGCCCGGGGCTACCGCATCTCCTCGGCTGACGAGCTGCTGCCCACGCTCGGGGCGGCGCTGGCCGACGACACCGTCTCGGTGATCGCCTGCCCGGTTGACTACAGCGCCAACACCGAGCTCATCCGTAGCCTCGGCGACCTCGACGAGTCGCTTTCCTGACCGCGAGCCAATGGGCCCGATCCTGCATGCTCTGTCCATTACCGGGTCGATGACCTGGCAGATCACCTGGGCGCTGATCCTCGGGTTCGCCCTGTCGGCGGTGATTCAGGCGGTGGTGCGCCGGTCCACCGTGGTGCGGCTGCTCGGCGACAGCCGGCCGCGGACGCTGGTGACCGCGGCCGGGCTTGGCGCCGCTTCGTCCTCCTGCTCCTACGCGGCGGTGGCGCTCGCCCGCGCGCTGTTCCGCAAGGGGGCCGACTTCACCGCCGCGATGGCGTTCGAGGTCGCCTCCACCAACCTGGTGATCGAGCTTGGCGTGATCCTGGCGCTGCTGATGGGGTGGCAGTTCACCCTGGCCGAGTTCATCGGCGGCCCGCTGATGATCGTGATCCTCGCCGTCTTGTTCCGTCTGTTCCTGCGCACCCGGCTGCTGGCGGGCGCGCGCGAGCAGGCCGGCCGGGGGCTGGCCGGCTCGATGGAGGGGCACGCGGCGATGGACATGTCGGTCACCAGGGACGGCTCGTTCGCCCGGCGGCTGCTGTCTGGGGAGGGCTTCACCTCGGTCAGCCACGTGTTCGTCATGGAGTGGGCCGCGATCATCCGCGACCTGGTCATCGGGCTGTTCGTGGCGGGTGCGATCGCCGCCTGGGTGCCCGACTCGTTCTGGCACTCGTTCTTCTTCGCTGGCCACCCGCTCGCCGCCCAGCTGTGGGGCCCGCTGATCGGGCCGGTCGTCGCGATCATCTCGTTCGTCTGCTCTATCGGGAACGTCCCGCTGGCGGTGGTGCTGTGGCAGGGCGGGATCAGCTTCGGCGGGGTGACCGCCTTTATCTTCGCTGACCTGATCATCGCGCCGATCCTGAACATCTACCGCAAGTACTACGGTGCCCGGATGGCCGCGTTCCTGCTCGCCACCTTTTACACCGCGATGGCCGGGGCCGGTTACCTGGTCGAGCTGCTCTTCGGCGGCCTGGGCCTGATCCCGGACCGGGCCAGTGCGAAAATCCCCGACCAGGGCGTCTCCTGGGACTACACCACCTGGCTGAACATCATCTTCCTGCTGATCGCGGCGGTGCTCGTCATCCGGTTCGTCCGCACCGGCGGGCGGTCGATGCTGCGGATGATGGGCGGCGCGCCCGAAGCGGACCCGGGCGGGGAGCACGCGCACCCGGCCATGCACTAAGGCATGGCTGAAAGTACGACTCAGCCCAGTTCGGCCGCATGGGGGCCATCCCCTCGAATGCTGTGACCACGCACCTTGGGCACTTCTTAGACCCGCCTTAGCCGCCTAGTCTTGTCCGCGTGCCCGCTATCACCCGCCGTCGGCGCCGCGGCGCCGCCACCGCCGCCGGGCTGGTCGCCGGCGTCGTCATCGACCAGGTCGCGGGCGACCCGCGGCGCGGGCACCCGGTGGCCGCCTTCGGCACCGCGGCCGGGCGCCTCGAGGCCCGGATGTGGCGCGACGACCGCACCGCCGGTGCCCGCTACGCCACCTTGCTGGTCGCCGCCGCCGCCGCGCCCGGATTGCTGCCGCGCCGCCTGCCCGGCCGCTGGCTGGCCGCCGCCACCGCCCTGGGCACCTGGGCGGTGCTTGGCTCGCGGTCACTGACGGCCGAGGCCGAGGCGGTCGCCGCCCAGCTGCGGCGCGGCGACCTGCCCGCCGCCCGCGAGCAGCTCATCCATCTGGTCGGCCGGCGGACGGACACCCTGGACGAGGCGGAAATCGCCCGGGCGGTCATCGAGTCACTGGCCGAGAACACGTCCGACGCGGTGGTCGCCCCGCTGCTGTGGGGGGCGGTGACCGGCTTGCCCGGCCTGCTCGGCTACCGCGCGGTCAACACCCTTGACGCGATGGTCGGCCATCACAGCCCCCGCTACGAGAACTTCGGCTGGGCGTCAGCCCGGGCCGACGACATCGCCAATTACCTGCCCGCCCGGCTGACCGCCGCGCTCACCGCCGCGGTCGCCCGGGCAGCGGGCGGCAGCGGGCGCGGTGCGCTGGCGACGGCCCTCGCCGACGGGCACCGCCATCCGAGCCCGAACGCGGGGGTGGCCGAAGCGGCCTTCGCCGGCGCCCTCGGACTGCGGCTCGGCGGCCGCAACGACTACGGGTCACAGGTAGAGGAACGGCCTGTCCTCGGCGGCGGCGGCCGCGCGCCGCGGGCGGACGACATCGCCCGGGCCGCCCGGCTGAGCCGGGCGGTCACCTTCGCGGCGGCGGCGGCGTGCGCGGCCATCGCCTTCGCCCGGGGATGAGCCGGCGCCTGGACGAGACTTTCCCCGGTCGCTAGACGCGCTCGCGGTAGGCGATGGCGGCCGCTTCGGTCCGGCTCGCCGCGCCGAGTTTGCCGAGGATGTTGGAGACGTGCACGCTGGCCGTCTTCGGGGTGATGAACAGTTCCGTGCCGATCTCGCGGTTGGACATGCCCCGGGCGAGCAGGCGCAGCACTTCGCGTTCCCGGTCGGTCAGCGCGGCCAGCGGATTCGGTCCGCCCGGTTCACTGCCGTGCCCGCCCCGGCTGCCGTTCCCGTGGTCCAGGCGGGCGCGGCGCGCCAGGTCGTCGAGGGCCGCGGCCAGCGGCGCCGCCCGCAGCCGGGAGGCGGTATCGCGGGCCGCGCGCCAGACCGCAGCGGCCTCGTCGCGGCGCCCGGCTTCCACCAGCGCCTCGGCCAGCCGCCACTGAGCGCGCGCCGTCTCGTACACATAGCCTGGCCCGAACTCAGCGAGCACCCGCTCCCAGGCAGCCGGGGAGTTCGCTCCGGTGAGGCGGCCGTATTCCGCTTCGCAGCGGGCCAGCCAGCCGCGGCCCTCTGGCCCGAGCACCGCCTTGGGCCGGGCCGGGTAGCTCGCGCCGTCGGTGGCGACGCTGAGCAGCGCGGCGCCGGCCGCCGCTTCCGCCGCCGCGCCGGCGGCGTCTCCGGCCGCGAGCAGCTGGGCGGCCCGGTCAGCCCGGGCGGCAAGGGCGATCGCCGTCACCCGGATGACGGAGGGGCTGTGCGCGGGCCACGCGTCCGCGTCGATCGCGGCTTCCGCCTCCGCCAGGGCGCGCTCGCAGTCCCCTTGCCACAGGGCATGCTCGGCGAGGATCCCGCGCGCGATGTAGGCGACGAAGACGTCCGCCCAGAACGGCTCGAGCCAGGTCCGCCGTTCGCCGACGACCGGGTTGCCCCGCGCCACGTCAACGAACAACGCCATCGCGGACAGCAGCGCCTGTGACTGCCGGGTGACCCGGACCGGGAACCCGTCCGCCAGCTCCTGCGCGTGGTCCCAGCACCCGTCGGCGAAGTGCGCCTGAAAATGCAAGTGCTGCAGGTCCAAGCCGAACGGGGCGAGGCCGAGCCCTTCCGCCTCCGCCCATTCCACCCCGCGGTGGGCGACGCTGGCGGCCTCGGCGAGTTCGCCGCGCACCAGCCGCTCGTTGGCCAGCTGGTAGACGGCCCGCAGCCGGACGCTGACTGCCCCGGCCGCGCCCGCCTGCTCGACGGCGGCGGTAAACAGGCCGATCGCCTCGGCCGAGCTGCCGTCGCGGAGGGCGAGCTGCCCGGTGGTCGCGAGCGCGTCCGCCTCAACCGAGGCTGACCCGGCGGCCCGGGCCGCCGCCCGGGCCCGGCCGGCCCAGTCCCGGGCGTCGTCGTCGCGGTGCGCGGCCGACAGCGCGATCGCGTAGGTGGCCATGGCGCGGGCCCGGTACCAGGTCGGCGGTGTGTCCTGGGTCTCCCGCACGGTCGCCCCGGCCACGTCGAGGGCTTCGGCGTACCACTGCGTGTTCTCGCCCTGCAGCAGGTGGTACGCGAGCCGCTCGCCGACCCGGCAGCGCAGCTCCTCGCTTTCCACGGATCCGGCCGCACCGGACACCCAGCCGCGGATGCGCCGGAGCAGGTGCACCGCCCGCGGTACGTCACCGCTCACCGCGGCGGCCAGCGCGGACTTCAGGCCGAGCTTGCCGCGCGTCATGCCCGCGATCTGCTCGGCCGACTCCACCCGGGCCCACAGTTCCAGGGCCCGGTCGTAGTGCCGGTGCGCTTCGGCGGGAGCGCCCACGCGCTCCGCCTCGGAGCCGGCCCGGACCGAGGCACCGAACGAACCGGGGATGTCGTGGCTCGCCATGCTGTGGTGCGCCAGTTCGGCGGCGGCACCGGGCACGCCGGCCAGCAGGCTCGCGAGCCGGGCGTGCAGCCGGGTCCGCTCCCCCGGCATCAGGTCGGCGTACACGGCCTCGCGCAGCAGCGCGTGCCGGAACCGGTACCCGTCGGGCCCGTCGGGTGCCAGCAGCTGCTGGCCGGCCGCCTCGCGCAGCGCCTCGTCGTAGGCGTCGTCGGGCAACCCGGACGCGGCCCGGACCAGGTCGTCGGCGGCCCCGCCGCCAGCGACGGCCGCCGCCCGCAGCACCTGCTGGGCCGCGTCGGATACGCGCTCCACCCGCGACAGCAGCAGCGCGGCCAGCCCGGTCGGCAGCGTGCCTTCTGTCCACGCCGACGCGGTCATCAGTTCCTCGGCGTAGTAGGCGTTGCCTTCCGCTCGCTCGACCAGCGAGTTGAGGGTGGCGGCGGACAGCGGCAGCGAGGAGTTCGGCACACTGGACAGAATTTCGGCCAGCGCCGTGGCGGGCAGCGGCCCCAGTTCGACCAGGGCGACCATCGGCAGCCTCAGCAGCTCCGCGATCACTCCCCGCAGCGGGTGGCGGCTGTGCAGGTCGTCACTGCGGTACGTCCCGATGATGGCGACGCGTTCCCGGTGCAGCATCCGGGCCAGGAAGGTGACCAGGTGGCGGGTGGTGGCGTCGGCCCAGTGCAGGTCCTCGACGACCAGCAGGACCGGGCTGGCGGCGGCGAGCTCGGACAGCAGGCTGAGCACGGCGCCGAACATCTGCTGACGGGTCAGGCCGGCCCAGTCCGCCTGCTGGGCCTGCCCCGCACCGTCCGGGAGCAGCCGGGACAGCACCGGGCGGGCCTTGATGGCCTTTTCGATGGGCGGCGCGGCGGCGCGGAACGCATCCGCGAACGGGAGGTAGGGGACGCTGTCCCCGATCTCCGCGCACTGGCCGCAGAGCACGGTGAAGCCGTCGCGTTCGGCGAGCTGCATCGCCTCGGCGACGAGCCGGGACTTGCCGATGCCCGCGTCTCCGCTCACCAGCCCCGTCACCGCGCGGCCCGCCGCCGCGTCGTGCAGCAGCCCGCGCAGCCGGGCCAGCTCCGTGTCCCGTCCGACCAGCGTGCCCATGTTTCTATTATTCGCCGGGGTCTGACGTTCCTGCCAACCGATTACCGCTTGGCCCGCCGCGGCCGGCGGGCCGCAGCCGCCGCTGGGTAAGCCGGGGCAGGCGCCACCCGAGGTTCGGCGGCCGGCTTTTAAGGAATTCTCCCAATGATCGGCGGCGGGTCTTACTGCGAGCCTGGAGGCAGAGCACGAGGGAGACCGCAGATGAAGACAGCAGTGCGGCGGGTCACCGGCAAGGTGGCGGACGCCGTTCGCGAGATGAACGAGGCGCAGCGGCTGATGCTGGTGTGGCGGACCGCTACGGACCGCTACGTCGAGAATCCGGCGGCCGCGCCTGACACGTATGAAGAATTCCTCACCAGGACGTCCGGCGTACTGCGGCACGAGCCGACCGCTCGCAAGCGGGCGAGGAAAAACCGGCGAGACTAGCCTGCTAGCGGTCCTCCAGGTCGCCTTCGGTGTCCAGGTAGGCCTGGCGCAGCGCGGCGAGGGTGTCCGGGTCGGGGTTGTTCCAGAGCTTGCGGTCGGCCGCCTCGAGCAGCCGCTCGGCGATGCCGTGCAGGGCCCACGGGTTCGACTGGCCGAAGAACTCGCGCATCTCCGGGTCAAGCACGTAGGCCTGGGTGAGCTTGTCGTACATCCAGTCCTCGACCACGCCGGCCGTCGCGTCATAGCCGAACAGGTAGTCGACGGTGGCGGCGAGCTCGAACGCGCCCTTGTAACCGTGCCGCTTCATCGCGTCGACCCAGCGCGGGTTGACGACGCGGGCGCGGAACACCCGCGCGGTCTCTTCTGACAGCGACCGGGTGCGCACGGTGTCGGGCCGGGTGGAGTCGCCGATGTAGGCGCGCGGCGCGCGCCCGGTCAGCGCCCGGACGGTGGCGATCATGCCGCCGTGGTACTGGAAGTAGTCATCGGAGTCGGCGATGTCGTGCTCGAGCGTGTCGGTGTTGTGCGCCGCCACCGCGATCCGCCGGTAAGAGATCTCCATGTCCGCCCGCGCTTCCCGTCCGTCGAGCTCGCGGCCGTAGGCGAAGCCGCCCCAGGCCGCGTAGACCTCAGCCAGGTCGGCGTCGTCACGCCAGTTCCGCGCGTCGATCAGCGGCAGCAGCCCGGCGCCGTACGCGCCCGGCTTGGAGCCGAAGATCCGGGTGGTCGCGCGGCGCTCGTCGCCGTGCGCCGCCAGGTCGGCCCGGGTGTGCGCGCGGACGTAGTTCTGCTCGTCCGGTTCGTCGAGCCCGGCGACCAGCCGGACCGCGTCGTCGAGCATGGTGACCACGTGCGGGAACGCGTCACGGAAGAAACCGCTAATGCGGACGGTGACGTCCATGCGGGGCCGGCCGAGCTCGGCCAGCGGGACCGCGTCCAGGCCGTTGACCCGCCGGGACGCCTCGTCCCAGGACGGCCGCACGCCGAGCAGCGCGAGCACCTCCGACACGTCGTCGCCCGAGGTCCGCATGGCGGCGGTGCCCCACACCGACAGGCCGACCGATTCCGGGTAGCTCCCGGTGTCCTCCTGGTACCGGGCGAGCAGTGAGTCGGCCATCGCCTGGCCGGTCTCCCAGGCCAGCCGGGACGGCACTGCCCGCGGGTCGACCGAGTAGAAGTTCCGCCCGGTCGGCAGCACGTTGACCAGGCCGCGCAGA
>Ga0302314_10017029_pt1 | contig 12225 bp, 8 predicted proteins | sample III_Palsa_N2_3_FD_200533 | JGI IMG/M metagenome (GOLD analysis project Ga0302314, IMG submission 200533) | Peat permafrost microbial communities from Stordalen Mire near Abisko, Sweden - III_Palsa_N2_3 | ecosystem: Environmental > Terrestrial > Soil > Palsa > Peat permafrost | place: Sweden...
CGACGAGCCGACAATCCGATGCTGCCACGCGATCGGCTTGCCGTTCGCGTCGAGTCCCGCCGAGATCTTGTCGTAGTAGTACGGCCGGAACATATCGTGCTGTATGTCTTCTTCGCGCGTCCAGAATACCTTGACGGGCGTGCTCACCTGCTTGCCGATCTTCAGCGCCTGGGTCGCCATGTCGAATTCCAGCCGACGTCCGAAACCGCCGCCGAGCAGATGGTTATGGACGGTGATCTTCTCTGCCGGCAAGCCGGTGATTTTCACGGCCGTATCGACGATGCGCGTCGGCACCTGTGTGCCCAGCCAGATATCGCAGCCGTCCGGTCGCACGTGCACCGTGCAGTTGACCGGTTCCATCGTGGCGTGGGCGAGGAACGGTTGCTGATAGACCGCATCGACGCGTGTCTTGGCGTCCGAGAAACCCTTCGCGACGTCGCCGTCCTTGCGCGCTACGGCACCGTTGCCGTGATCTGCCGCGGCGCTGAGATCGTCGACGATCTGCTTCATCGAAAGACTCGCGCCCGCGCCTTCATTCCAGGTGATCTGCAGCGCTGCAAGGCCGCGCTTGGCGGCCCACGTGTGATCGCCGATAACAGCTACCGCGTTGTCGGCCTTGATGACCTGACGTACACCGGGAATCTTTTTGGCATTGGTGTCGTCGACGCTGCCTAGCGTGCCGCCGAACACCGGACACGTTGCGATGGCCGCGTAGACCATGTCCGGCACGCGCACATCGAGGCCAAACACGGCGGTGCCGTCCACCTTCTCCGGCGAGTCCAGCCGCTTGACCGCCGTGCCGATGATCTTGAAGTCCTTCGGATCCTTGAGCGGCACATTCTGCGGCGCCGGCAGCTTTGCTGCGGCATCCACCAACTGACCGTAGCCGAGGCTGCGGTTGCTGGCCGCATGGATCACCTGCCCGGCCTGTGCATGACAGGTAGCCGGATCGACCTGCCATTGCTGCGCCGCGGCACTAATCAGCAGCACACGAGCGGTGGCGCCTGCCTTGCGCATCGGATCCCATGCGTAACGGATCGAAGTCGAGCCGCCGGTCAGCTGACCGCCGAGCAGCGGATCCATGAAGAGCTTCTCGTTGGGCGGCGCGTGGTCGAGCGTGACGCTGTCGAGCGAGACTTCGAGCTCTTCCGCGATCAGCATCGGGATCGACGTGTAGATGCCCTGGCCCATCTCGACCTTGGGGATCACCAGCGTCACCTTGCCGGTGTTGTCGATCTGGATAAAGGCGTTCGGCGCGAACACCCCAGCCGGTGCGGGTTCGCTCGCATCCCCGCCGATTACCGATTTGCCCGTTGGATCCTGGCCCTGCGCCTGGCTCACGGTCGGCAAGCCGAAGCCGAGCAGCAGGCCGCCGCCTGCGGCAACACCCACCGTGACACCGAATTTCAGAAAAGTACGGCGGGAAAGATGCGAGCCGTTATCACCCTGAGCGGCGCCCTTGCCGCCCTGCGCGGTTCTTCCAGCGCTGCCGGCGTTTTGCGAATCAAGCAGACCTTGCGACATGTCAGGCCTCCTTTGCCGCTTGCTTGATCGCCGCGCGAATGCGGTTGTAGGTGCCACAGCGGCAAATGTTGCCGGCCATGGCCGCGTCGATATCCGCATCGGTGGGATTGGGGTTCTGCGTCAGCAGCGAGGCGGCCGACATCACCTGCCCCGACTGACAGTAACCGCACTGCACCACGTCGATCTGCCGCCAGGCCTGCTGCACCTTCTTCCCCGCGGGCGTCTCGCCAACCGCTTCGATGGTGGTGATCTTCTTGTCGCCGACAGCCGCCACCGGCAATACGCACGAGCGCACCGCCGCGCCGTCCAGATGCACGGTACAGGCGCCGCACTGGGCAATCCCGCAACCAAACTTCGTGCCCGTCAGGCCGACCAGGTCTCGTAAGACCCACAGCAAAGGCATGTCGGGGGGTGCGTCGACGGTATGCGTCTGACCGTTGATATTGAGCGTTGTCATGGGGACTCCGATTGCGGATTTATTGTTTGGGCTCGCGATGAACCGGCAGCACGATGTGGAACGAGGAAATTGTAGTCGCCCTTTAAAAAATATGTACGTAGCGTGTCGCACAGGGAAGTTTGCTAGCATGCCCCTTTACCCCCCAGGAGTTGCGCCATGACTGAACAGCAAGCCATTCAATTCCTGTCTGAGGTGCGCCGGCCGTTGCTGTCGCTGCACAAGGCGATCCTCGATCACGAGCGCGCGTCCTACGAGAAGGAATTCGGCCCGGTGACGCCGGCGGCGTTTCTACAAGTGCTGATCAATGGCTCGGGGTTTCGCTGGCTCTCACCGCTTTCGACGGTGATTGCCAATGTCGACGAGACGCTCGACGACAAGAAGGCCACTGCTACCGATCGCCTGTCCGCAGTCGGGGCCGTGACAGGTCTGTTCTCAGCGGATCAGCCAGACAATGCATTTTTGCCGCGCTATCTGCCGTTATTGCAGACGAGCCCGGCCATCCTGCATGAGCATGGAAAAGTCACGCAGCTGTTGCGGGCGGTGGAGGGGCAGTAGAGGTAATGCGGAGTCGGCGGCGGGCGCCGCCGACGTCTTCATGCTTCGCGTAGTTGCTTCTTTCGCGTAACTGCTTCTTTTAGTTCAGATCAGCCGGCGAGGTCCGACGGCAGCTTGCCACCGTTTGCCGCCAGCGCGTGCATGACCTGCGTGTGCAGCCAGACGTTCATCGTAGCGGAGTCGTTCGTGTCGCCGCTGTACTTGAGTTCCTGTGCGAGCTGCTTGCGATGCTCGAGGCTGCTGTCCACGCCGAGCGCCTTGAGCGTATCGACGATCGAGGTGCGCCAGTTTAGCGTTTGGCCGCTTTCGCTCACGAACTGATCCATCACCGCTGCGACATCCACGTCCGCCAGCGGAGGAGGTGCTGCTGCCGCCGCAGGCGCGGCCGCTTGCGCCGCAGCCGGATCCGGTGTCGCTTCCACTGCGGGCGCTGGCTGATCCGGCTTGGCCTTGCCGAACAGTTTGTTCACAATATCGCCAAAAATACTCATCTTTAATTCTCCTGAACAAATGGTGACGGGTCGAAACCCTGTCCATGCCCAACATGGATCACTACACATGTTAGGCGTTCGCTTCGCCGAACTTGTAATAGTTTGTGGTGAAAGCAATGCGCCGCGAGACTATCCTGCGCGCCCGCTGCGGGTTGCCGCTTCATCCCACCGCATTGAGCTTGCGCCACAGAGTTGTCTTGCTGATGCCTAGCGCATCGCACACCTGATCGCGGTCGCCGTTGAACGCATCGAGCGCGGCCCGAATCTCATCCGCTTCCACACGGCGGCTGCGTTGACGCAAAGTCAGCGCGGTCTCATTCGTGCCCTCATCTTGCCGCTCGAACAACTCCGGCGCGATCGATTGCAATACCTCGTCTGTCAATACCGCGTCATCCGAATCCGCCAGTTCGACGGTGATCCGCTCGATCACATTCTGCAGTTCCCTCACATTACCCGGCCAAGCGTGACGACTTAGTGACTCGGCGATCGAAGCAAGCACACCCGATGCATCACGCGTCGTGCGAACACGCGTGGCCAGACGTGGTTCGCGACGCGCTGCCTGACACAGCAACTCGGCCGCGAGCGGCATGATGTCGGAGAGACGTTCGCGCAGTGGAGGCAACGCGATATTGAGAATGTTTAGCCGGTAGTAGAGATCCGTGCGGAATTCGCCCGCCGCCACTGCAGCGGTCAATGCGCGATGGGTCGCGGCGACGATTCGCACGTCGATGCGTGTCGGCTCGGTTGAGCCGAGCCGCACCACTTCGCGTTCCTGCAACACGCGCAGCAAACGGCTTTGCAGCGGCAGCGGCATTTCACCGATTTCGTCGAGGAACAACGTGCCACGGTGCGCCGCTTCGATCAGGCCAGCCTTACCGCCGCGCCGTGCGCCCGTAAACGCACCCTCTTCGTAACCGAACAGTTCGCTCTCGAGCAAGGCCTCCGGAAACGCGCCGCAATTGAGCGCGACAAATGGAAAATCGCGTCGCGCGCTGAGATGATGCAGGCTCTGCGCGACCATCTCCTTGCCCGTGCCGCTCTCGCCGCGAATCAGCACCGTGGCATCCGACTTCGCATAGCGCTGCACAAGCTGCCGGACCCGTTCGATCGCCGGACAAGCCCCTACCAGATCGTCGAGTTGGTAGCGCGCGACAAACTGCTGCGCGCGTTGCCGCGAACGCAACGTGCGGTCGAGCCGCTCCACCGAGCGCGACTCCTGAAACGTCAGCACGGTACCTGTCGTCACGCCATTGTCGACCAGCGGTCCACGATGCACGACGTAACTGACGCCACGCACTGTTTCCAGCGACTCGCCCTCCGCATCGGGCACGCCGTCGAAGAGGTCCGGTGCAAGTTCGAGCAGCGCGCGGCCTACCGCTGCGGCCGGTTCGACGCCGAGCACCAGCGCGAGACGCTGGTTGATTGCTTCCACACGGCCTTGCGCATCGAGGGCGACGACACCGTCGCGCAGGTGCTGCAACACGTTGTCCAGACGATGCCGCCGCACCGCTTCGCCCCAGGTGGCCTGGGCGACTTCGAGCGCGGTATCGAAGGCCGCCCGCACCGCGGCGCGCGAGTAAAGAAATATGGACTCCATACCAGCCCGCGCGGCGAGATCCGTCACGAGCCCCGGTCCCACGATGGTCCCGACGCCGCGATCACGCAGATCGAGCACACAGGCTTCCGCGTCCTGCGCCGACTGGTACGACGCAAACACCACGTCGATGCCGTAGGCCGCCACGAAGCGGCGTACCTCGGCCGGCGTCTCGCCGTGGGTCACGAGCGCGACTGACGATGCATCGCGGCGAGCACGTGCCAACGCGTGCATCACGTCGAAACCGGTTGGGGTGATCAGCACGACGGGCACGTCTATTCGGGCCTTCAGATAGGTACCGTTCGACCCCGCTGCGACCACGACGTCCGGGCGATCCTTGCCTGCGGAAGCAATCTCATTGACCGCTTCCTCGTAGCCGCGGGTCACCACCCGCAGATCCGCTCGGGTGTCGTATTCGTCGGCGATATCGCGGAACAGGCCGCGCAGCTTGCTGATGCCGATGGCCCATACGCGGGCCCGGGAGCCGGGTTCAGAAGGTCGGTTCATGGCGGGTTGCCTGCCGTGGCGCTCGAAACTGGAGAAACGCTATTATGACTTCATGATTTCACTTATGAAATATGAAATTGCACTTGTGAAACAAAAGCCCGTCAACCCCATCCGTCAAATCCGCAACGAATCAACAACTTAACCGCCCTCGCCCACGCTGGCCCGGTCCTTGCAAAAACACCCTGACCATTACCTGGAGACACGCGTGAGTTCAGCAAAACAACCTGTCAGTGCCGGCGCGAAATTCCGTGCGGCGGTCGCAGAAGGACAACCGCTGCAGGTCGTCGGCGCCATCACCGCCTACGCGGCGAAAATGGCCGAGGCGGTCGGTTTCAAAGCGGTGTATTTGTCGGGCGGCGGCGTCGCGGCCAATTCGCTCGGCATCCCCGATCTCGGTATTAGCACCATGGACGATGTGTTGATCGATGCCCGCCGCATCACCGATGCTACCGGCCTGCCGCTGCTCGTCGATATCGACACCGGCTGGGGCGGCGCCTTCAACATTGCGCGCACAGTGCGTTCCTTCATCAAGGCCGGCGTGGCCGCGGTCCACCTCGAAGATCAGGTCGGACAGAAGCGATGTGGACACCGTCCGGGCAAGGAAGTGGTCGCGAAAGAAGAAATGGTCGACCGCGTGAAGGCGGCCGTCGATGCCCGCACCGACGACCAGTTCGTCATCATGGCGCGCACGGATGCGGGCGCGGCCGAGGGCATCGATTCAGCGATCGAGCGCGCGGTTGCCTACGTCGAAGCTGGCGCCGATATGATTTTCCCGGAAGCGATGCAGACGCTCGACGACTACCGCCGCTTCAAGGCCGCAGTCAAGGTGCCGATCCTCGCGAACCTGACCGAATTCGGCTCGACTCCGTTCTTTACCACCGACGAACTACGCGAAGCGAACGTCGATATCGCGCTGTACTGTTGTGGCGCGTATCGTGCGATGAACGCCGCCGCGCTCAATTTCTATGAGACGGTGAAGCGCGACGGTACGCAAAAGGCCGCTGTTGGAACGATGCAGACGCGCGCCGATCTGTATAAGTATCTCGGCTATCACGCGTACGAGGAGAAGCTCGACGCGTTGTTCGCCGCACACAAGTAAACCGAATCCAGGAGTAAGAGGACGACACCATGAGCGAAGCAGATAACAGCACACCGGCCGCTGGCGCATTCAAACCGAAGAAATCCGTGGCACTGTCAGGCGTGACGGCGGGTAATACTGCGCTGTGTACGGTCGGCAAGACCGGCAATGACCTGCATTACCGCGGCTATGACATTCTCGACATCGCCAGCACCTGCGAATTCGAGGAAATCGCCTACCTGCTGGTGCATGAAAAGCTGCCGACGCAGGCTGAACTGACCGCCTACAAGGCCAAGCTGAAAGGGTTGCGCGGCCTGCCTGCGAACGTCAAGGCAGCGCTGGAGTGGATCCCGGCCGCAGCCCATCCGATGGACGTGATGCGCACCGGCGTCTCGGTGCTCGGCACCGTGCTGCCGGAGAAGGACGATCACAATCTCCCCGGTGCGCGCGATATCGCCGACAAGCTGATGGCCTCACTCGGCTCGATGCTGCTCTACTGGTACCACTACTCGCACAACGGCAAGCGTATCGAGGTGGAAACCGACGACGATTCGATCGGCGGCCACTTCCTGCATCTGCTGCACGGCGTCGAGCCATCGAAATCTTGGGTCGACGCGATGCACATCTCGCTGAACCTGTACGCGGAGCACGAATTCAACGCCTCGACGTTCACCGGCCGCGTGATCGCCGGCACGGGCTCGGACATGTACTCGGCGCTGACCGGCGCAATCGGCGCGCTGCGCGGCCCGAAGCACGGCGGCGCCAACGAAGTGGCGTTTGAAATCCAGTCGCGCTACCAGAACCCCGATCAGGCTGAGGCAGACGTCCGCCGCCGCGTCGAAGCCAAGGAAGTGGTGATCGGCTTCGGCCATCCTGTCTACACGATCTCCGACCCGCGCAACAAGGTCATCAAGGAAGTCGCGAAGAAGCTCTCGAAGGAAGCCGGCGGCACCAAGCTGTTCGACATCGCCGAGCGCCTCGAAACAGTGATGTGGGACGCCAAGAAGATGTTCCCGAACCTGGACTGGTTCAGCGCGGTGTCGTACCACATGATGGGCGTGCCGACGGCGATGTTCACGCCGGTGTTCGTGATCGCCCGCACGGCGGGATGGAGCGCGCACATCATCGAGCAACGCATCGACAACAAGATCATCCGGCCGAGTGCGAATTACACCGGTCCGGACAACCTGAAGTTCGTGCCGCTCGCGAAACGCTGATCGGGAAAGGGGGATAATTGCCGCTGGCGTCCTGTGATGTCCGGCAATAATCGCCCCTGAGCACCACATTCCTACTCCCCCACGGTATGAACACTGCAAACCGCAAACCCCTGCCCGGCACCAAGCTGGACTTCTTCGACACGCGTGCCGCGATCGAGGCGATCCAGCCGGGTGCCTACGACACATTACCGTACACCTCGCGCGTGCTGGCCGAAAATCTCGTGCGCCGATGCGATCCGGTGTCCCTCAATGCCTCGCTCAAGCAGATCATCGAACGCAAGCGCGACCTCGATTTCCCGTGGTTCCCGGCGCGTGTGGTCTGCCACGACATCCTCGGTCAAACCGCGCTGGTTGACCTCGCCGGCCTGCGCGACGCGATTGCCGCCCAGGGCGGCGACCCGGCGCTGGTCAACCCGGTCGTGCCGACACAACTGGTGGTGGATCACTCGCTCGCCGTCGAATGCGGTGGCTTCGATCCGCATGCGTTCGACAAGAACCGCGCCATTGAAGACCGGCGCAACGAGGACCGCTTCGATTTCATCAACTGGACCAAGAAGGCATTCAAGAACGTCGATGTGATTCCGCCGGGCAACGGCATCCTGCACCAGATCAATCTGGAGCGGATGAGCCCGGTGGTCCAGGTGAAAGACGGTGTGGCGTTTCCCGACACGCTGGTGGGCACCGATTCGCATACGCCGATGGTCGATGCGCTCGGCGTGATCGCCATCGGCGTAGGTGGCCTCGAAGCGGAAAGCGTGATGCTGGGGCGCGCTTCGTATATGCGCCTGCCGGATATCGTCGGCGTCGAGCTGACCGGCAAGCCTGGCGAAGGCATCACGGCAACGGACGTGGTGTTGTCGCTGACCGAATTCCTGCGCAAGGAAAAAGTCGTGGGTGCGTATCTGGAATTCTACGGCGAAGGCACGGCCAAACTCACCTTGGGCGACCGCGCCACCATCGCCAACATGGCGCCTGAGTTCGGCGCGACGGCTGCGATGTTCTATATCGACGAACAGACCATCAAGTACCTGAAGCTCACCGGCCGCGACGACGAACTCGTCAAGCTGGTGGAAACCTACGCGAAGGAAACCGGCCTGTGGGCCGACAGCCTGAAGAACGCGCAATACGAGCGCGTGCTGACGTTCGACCTCTCGACCGTGGTGCGCACGCTGGCGGGTCCGTCGAACCCGCACCGCCGCTTGCCGGTGTCGGAGCTGGCCGCGCGCGGCATCAGCGGCAAGGTCGAAAACGAGCCCGGGTTGATGCCCGACGGCGCCGTGATCATCGCGGCCATCACGAGCTGCACCAACACCAATAACCCGCGCAACATGATCGCCGCGGCGTTGCTGGCACGCAATGCGAACCAGCGCGGCCTGACCCGCAAGCCGTGGGTGAAAAGCTCACTCGCGCCGGGATCGAAAGCCGTCACCTTGTACCTGGAAGAAGCGAAGCTGCTGGCGGAACTGGAACAGCTTGGGTTTGGCGTCGTCGCCTATGCGTGCACGTCGTGCAACGGCATGTCCGGTGCGCTGGATCCGGTGATCCAGAAGGAAGTCGTCGAGCGCGATCTGTACGCGACCGCTGTGCTGTCCGGCAACCGCAATTTCGACGGTCGCATTCACCCGTATGCCAAGCAGGCGTTCCTCGCCTCGCCGCCGCTGGTGGTGGCCTATGCGATTGCCGGCACGATCCGTTTCGACATCGAGAAAGATGTGCTGGGTACTGACGCCGCCGGCAATCCCGTGATGCTCAAGGACATCTGGCCGTCCGACGCAGAGATCGACGCGATCGTTGCGTCGAGCGTGAAACCGGAGCAATTCCGCAAGGTGTACGAACCGATGTTCGCAGTCACGGTCGATACCGGCGAACGTGCCGACCCACTTTACGACTGGCGCCCGACGAGCACGTATATCCGCCGTCCGCCGTATTGGGAAGGCGCGCTGGCCGGCGAGCGCACGCTCAAGGCTATGCGCCCGCTCGCAGTGCTGGGCGACAACATCACCACCGACCACCTGTCGCCGTCCAATGCGATCCTGCTGGATAGCGCCTCGGGCGAGTATCTGGCGAAGATGGGCTTGCCGGAGGAGGATTTCAATTCGTACGCGACACACCGCGGAGATCACCTGACCGCGCAGCGCGCCACGTTCGCCAACCCCACATTGAAGAACGAGATGGTGCTCGAAGACGGCAAGGTCAAGGCCGGTTCTTTGGCTCGCATCGAGCCTGAAGGCAAGGTCACGCGCATGTGGGAAGCCATCGAAACCTACATGGAGCGCAAGCAACCGTTAATCGTGATCGCCGGCGCTGACTACGGTCAGGGTTCGTCACGCGACTGGGCTGCCAAGGGCGTGCGTCTCGCGGGAGCGGAAGCGATCGTCGCCGAAGGATTCGAGCGCATCCACCGCACCAATCTGGTGGGCATGGGCATCCTGCCGCTCGAGTTCAAGCCGGGCGTGAACCGCCTGACGCTCGGTATCGACGGCACCGAAACCTTCGACGTGACCGGCGAGCGCAAACCGCGCGCCGATCTCATGCTCGTGATCAATCGCAAGAGCGGCGAGCGTGTAGAAGTGCCGGTGACCTGCCGTCTGGACACCGCGGAAGAGGTGTCGATCTACGAAGCCGGTGGCGTCCTGCAGCGCTTTGCCCAGGACTTCCTGGAATCGTCGCAAGCAGCGGCTTGAAGGAGGAGACAAAAACATGGCCCACGTACCCCAGATCAAGATTCCTGCCACCTACATGCGTGGTGGCACGAGTAAAGGTGTGTTCTTCCGCTTGCAGGACTTGCCCGAAGCCGCGCGGACGCCAGGCGCGGCGCGCGACGCGCTGCTACTGCGCGTGATCGGCAGCCCGGACCCTTACGGTAAACAAACCGACGGCATGGGCGGCGCGACGTCGAGCACCAGCAAGACCGTGATCATCGCCAAGAGCAGCAGGCCCGATCACGACGTCGACTATCTGTTCGGCCAGGTGTCCATCGACAAGGCGTTCGTGGACTGGAGCGGCAACTGCGGTAATCTCTCCGCCGCAGTGGGACCATTCTCGATCAGCGCCGGGCTGGTCGACCCGAGCCGCGTTCCGCGCGACGGCGTGGCCACGGTGCGGATCTGGCAGACCAATATCGGCAAGACCATCATCGGACACGTGCCCATTACCGACGGCGCCGTGCAGGAAACCGGCGACTTCGAACTGGACGGCGTGACCTTCCCTGCGGCCGAGGTGCGACTCGAGTTCATGGACCCGGCCGCCGAAGAGGAAGGCGCAGGCGGCGCGATGTTCCCTACCGGCAATCTGGTGGACGACCTCGAGGTGCCGGGCGTGGGCACGTTGAAGGCCACCATGATCAACGCGGGCATTCCGACGATTTTCGTCGACGCCGAGGCGATCGGTTACAAGGGCACCGAACTGCAAGACGCGATCAATAGCGACGACAAGGCGCTGGCAAAGTTCGAGACGATTCGCGCACATGGCGCGGTGCGCATGGGCCTGATCAAGCACATCGATGAGATCGCAACGCGGCAGCATACGCCGAAGGTGGCGTTTGTCGCGAGGCCGGCGGCCTATGTGGCGTCCAGCGGCAAGCAGGTTGCGGCGGGCGATGTCGATGTGCTGGTGCGCGCGATGTCGATGGGCAAGCTGCATCACGCGATGATGGGCACCGCTGCGGTGGCCATCGGCACGGCAGCCGCAATTCCAGGCACGCTGGTGAACCTTGCCGCGGGTGGCGGCGAGCGCGAAGCGGTACGCTTCGGTCATCCTTCCGGCACGTTGCGTGTGGGTGCGCAGGCCAGTCAGGTGGACGGTGAGTGGGTCGTGAAGAAGGCGATCATGAGCCGCAGCGCGCGCGTACTGATGGAAGGCTGGGTGCGGGTTCCGGGCGATTCGTTCTGATCCAGCACAAGGTGAGGCCGCGCCTACGCTGCCTCACCGGCCCCGCAAACTCAACTTTGTTTCGCCGGCAGATACGGCATCGGATCGACCGGCTTGCCGTCGCGGCGCACCTCGAAAAGCACTGAGACACGCGTGTTTTTCTCGTCGCCCATCTCCGCAATTTCCTGGCCTTGCCGCACGATGTCGCCGGTTTTCACGAGCAGTCGACGGTTGTGCGAATACGCGGTCAGAAAGTCCTTGTTGTGCTGGATGATGATCAGGCTGCCATATTCGTTGAGCCCTGTCCCTGCGTACATGACCTTGCCGTCCGCGGCCGCGCGCACCGGATCGCCAGGCTGGCCGCCAATCTCGATACCGCGCGTCGCGCCCGCCTGGAACCCCTCGACTATCGTGCCTTGTGCCGGCCACACGAGCGTGACGTGGTTGGCATGACGCGAGACCTCTGCGTCGACCTGGCGTGCTTGCGCGGGATTCGGTGCGGGAGCGCCACTCGGGGCGATGGAGGCGGCGTTGCTGGATGAAGCGGCTGATGCCGCGGTCGATGCATTCGCTCCGCTAGCTGCTGCCGCCGTATTCACCGCCGGATTGGTAAAGGCAGCTGCCGCCGCCAGCTTCGCCGAGACCGCAGCCTTTGCTGCCGCCTGATCAGCTGCAGCCTGCGCCGCGGTGGCTGCCGCGGCTGCGTCGCTTGCTTCCTTTGCCGCCTCGGGTGACGCTACATGCAGCACCTGCCCCTTTTTCAGTCGGGTGGACGGCTTCAGACCATTCCACGCCAGCAGATTACCAACCTTGCAGTGATTGCGCTGAGCAATCTGGTTCAGCGTGTCGCCACGCCTGACGCGATAGACGAGTGGCTGCGCCGCCTTCAGTTTGGCCGTGCTGGCCGCAGCGGTTGCCGCCGCCTGTAACGA
>Ga0302314_10017030_pt1 | contig 12225 bp, 14 predicted proteins | sample III_Palsa_N2_3_FD_200533 | JGI IMG/M metagenome (GOLD analysis project Ga0302314, IMG submission 200533) | Peat permafrost microbial communities from Stordalen Mire near Abisko, Sweden - III_Palsa_N2_3 | ecosystem: Environmental > Terrestrial > Soil > Palsa > Peat permafrost | place: Sweden...
AGCAACAGGTCCCGTCGGGGCTGGTGCGGCGAGGGCCCGATCACGCATTTGTCCAAAGGGCCAACAGAAGTTTGTCCAACGGGCCAATGAAACGCCAAGAACGGGAACCTAATCTGCCCGCCATGGACGTGTTGTCGATTGTCGACAAGATGCGGATCCCGCCCGGAGCACCGATGGAGCGCCAGGTCCGTGAGTAACGGGCTTACGCCTATCCGGAGGGCCTCCATGCAGCAGGAGGTCACCGATGCTCTGCGCGACGCCATAACGTCGGGTGGTTTCCCGCCCGGCGCGCGGCTGCTTGAACAGGACCTCGCGCGTGAGCTCGGCGTCAGCAGGGCGCCCATCCGGGAAGCGTTCCGGCTGCTCACCGGAGAGGGTCTCGTGGTTACGGTTCCGCACAAGGGCACGTCGGTTGTCGAGCTCGGCCGTGAAGACACTGTTGAGATCTTCAGGTTGCGTGCAGCGATCGAGCCGGTGGCGGTCGAGCGTCTGATCGAGCTCGACAACCCGGAGCACAGGGCCGAGCTGCGCGAGATCATCGATCTGCTCCGCGCGTCCCTGCCGGAGCGTGATCCCATCACGGTCGCCTCGCTTGACATGCGGTTTCACGAGCGCATGTGCGAGCTCGCCGAAATGCCACGTCTGCTGCAGGCGTGGCGAGCGCTCGGGAACCAGCTCCGCACCTACTTCACGATCGCAGAACATTTCTACGACGACGACGCCGTCGTCAGCAATCACGAACAGGTCGTCCAGGCGATCGAGTCGCGGGACATTCCATACGCGTGCGATGTGATCCATCGACACATCCTCGGAGGCGGGGAGTTGATGGCGACGCGCTGGGCGACCGGTAGGGAGGCATAGCCGGGACCGAATACCCAAGTCCACTCCACCAGATTGCCGTCGAAGCGGCCCCCGGAAGTCAGCCGGGGACCGTCGATCGACGCTGCTTATCCCTCATCTCATCGCGCACGGACGAAAAATCGCTCGCGATAAAAGCTCAAGGAGACAGAATAAATTGTATCGACACGCTAACCGAAAGGCAACTTTCGGCAAACATGCACGACGTTTGGCCGCAATCGGCGGCGCATCGACTGGAGTCGCGCTCCTTTCGACCCTCGCGCTGAGCGCGGGCGTGGCACAGGCGGACGGGATCACCGTCGCGCAGATCAAGAAGGCAGGGGTCATCACCGTCGGCATGGCCGTGGATCCGCCGTTCGGGCTCCAGACTGCGAGCGGGCAGTTCTACTCCTTCAACCCGACGCTGGCGACAGACTTCGCCAAGTACCTCGGCGTGAAGGTCAAGTTCGTCGCGACGACCGGCACGGCAATGGTCGCCGGCCTGCAGTCCGGCCAGTACGAAATGCTCGGTGCCTCCGTATCGGCGACAGCCGCGCGCAAGAAGGCGATCAACTTCACACTCCCCTACGCCTACGGCGGTAACTCGTGGATCGTGTTGAAGTCCTCGTCGTACAGCACGTTGAGCAGCCTCAACACGAGCGGCACGACGATCGCGGCGAGCGCCAACACGTTCCAGTCGGAGGCGACCACTACATACATGCCGAAGGCGACGCTGCGGAGCCTCCCGAACGCTTCGTACTCATCGCTGATCTCCGAGATCAGCGCCGGCTACTCACAGGCCATCTCCGTTCCGAGCTTCATCGCGCCGGCCATCACCGACAAGTTCCCGACGATGAAGTCCATCCCGACAGGCGACAAGGGCGTTGACGCCACCGGTGTTGCATGGGGCGTGCCGAAGGGTGACACGAGCCTTCTGAACGCCGCCAACGCGTTTATGAAGAAGGAGACGGCGAACGGCACGATCGCCAAGCTTTACAAGAAGTGGATCACGCTCGCTAACTCATTGAAGTCGTAAGTCGATGGGGTATTCGTGGCACTGGGGCGTTGTCTTCAGCAAGACAACGCTTGACGCCCTCGCGCATGGTGCGGAGGACACCGTCATCCTCTCATTGCTGGCGCTGGTCATCGGCACCGCGCTGGGCCTGGTTGTGGCGCTTGTGCGGTCGGCGCGGGTTCCTGTCCTCTCGCAGATCCTGCGGGTGTACATCGATCTGTTCCGCACGACGCCGCCACTTGTACAGATCATCTGGATGTGATCCCAGTGCTCATGAATGTGCGGCTCTCACCTATGGCAGCGGGCGTCACCGCGTTGGCTCTCAACGCGGGGGCGTTCCTGTCAGAGATCTTCAGGGCCGGCGTGGAGTCGGTGAATCGCGGCCAGGGTGACGCAACTCGGGTACTCGGCTACTCGGGTGTTCAGAGCATGGTTCACGTCATCCTGCCGCAGGCTCTGCGTCGTGTGCTGCCGCCTACGACGAACATCTTCATCGCTCTGATCAAGGAGTCGTCACTGGTGTCGGTAATTGCGGTGGGCGAGCTCACCTATCAGATGCAGTCCGAGGTGGCCTCGACGTTCCGTCCGCTGGAGCTCTACACGGCACTCGCGGTCTGTTACGTGATCCTCACACTGCCGTTGTCGATCGCATCGAGTCGACTGGAGCGTCGTTTCCGTGTTAGCTGACCCGTTGGGCGCAGCGCCCTCCCCACAGGCGAACACACCGCTCCTCGTGGTCGAAGGCATCACCAAGAGCTACGGCGAGCGCAAAATCCTCGACGGTGTCACTGTCTCGGTGCCCGCCGGCGGGACGCTTGTTGTCATTGGACCTTCCGGTGGCGGCAAGTCAACGCTCCTGCGATGCATCGCCGGGCTGGAGCAAATCGACGCGGGCTCGATCTCCCTGGAAGGGGTGGCGCTGCAGAGCGGGATCAGGCATCCCCGTGGCCTACCGGGCAGCGTGAAGCTGCCAGGGAGCTCATGGCTTGAGCGCGACCCGGCCCGGAAGCAGGCGAGGAAGGCCCAGCAGCACGTGGGCATGATCTTTCAGCAGTTCAACCTGTTTCCCCACAAGACAGCGCTTGAGAACGTCGCCGAGCCGATGCGCGTCGTCCAGGGTGTCGACAAGCACGAGGCACGTGAAACGGCGATGGCGGAATTGCGCCGAGTGGGTCTCGAGGAGCACGCGAGCCACTATCCCGATCAGATGTCGGGCGGGCAGCAGCAACGCGTCGCGATCGCGCGGGCGCTCGCGATGCGCCCGCGCGTGATGCTGTTCGATGAGCCAACCTCCGCGCTCGATCCCGAACTCGTCGGCAGCGTGCTGAAGACGATCAGGGGTCTCGCGGAAGCGGGAATGACGATGGTGATCGTCACCCATGAGATGCAGTTCGCGCGTGACGTTGCAGACCGGATCGCCTTTGTGGCGGACGGCGTGGTGGCTGAGGAGGGGGATCCCAAGGAGCTGCTCGCGGCTCCGCGTGAGGATCGGACCAAGGTCTTCCTGCGCCATCTCTTGGAGCGCTGACGGCCAACCGTCACGCGCTCTCACTACACACCAAGAACGGAGAGAACTCTATGTACGACTTCAACGGGTCGCTCGACCTCGTGGAGAAAGTCACGGCCGCAGACCTGGGTCGGCGCCTTGAGGTACCGCCTTACGCCGAGTTCGAGGCGTCGGAGTACGAGCAGCGTTACGCGCGCATCAAGACGCTGCTCAAGCGCGAAGGCGTCGCGGCCGCGCTGTTCACGCAGGAGGAGAACGTCCGCTACTTCTCCGGGTACCTCACGGTTCTCTGGATCTCCAACTTCCGACCGCTGACGTTCCTGCTGCCGACGGACGAGTCCACGGATGCAGCGATCATCGTGTCGGGCCAGGAGCGCTCAAACGCCGACGCGACGTCCTGGGCGCAGGAGGCGATCGCGTATTCGCCGCAGGTGCCGCCGATCCCGTTCATAGCCCAGTCGATCAGGGACCGTGGCCTCGCGTCGTCCCGCATCGCCATCGAGCTCGGCTTTGGCCAGAGACTGGGAATGAATCAGGAGCAGTGGGCCGAGCTGCAGGCGGAGCTACCGGAGGTCGAGTGGGTTGATGTGACGCTGCACGCGCAGTGCGTGCGAATGATCAAGTCACGCGCTGAGCTCGATCTGCTCGCCCGCTCGGCAAGGATGTCCTGCAGCGGAGTCAAAGCCGGCTGGGAGGCGCTCAAGGTAGGAATGACGGAGCGCGAGATCCTGTCTGTCATGGCGGCTGAGATGTATCGCCTCGGCGCCGAGGTGGGCACCAAGCCAACGTTCGTCGGCCTGCGGGCAGGGGACCGCTGGAAGCAGAACAACGCGGTGCCTTCCGACTACGCAATTAAGAGCGGCGACGCGATCCTCATCGATGGTGGTGCCACCTATAAGGGCTACACGACGGACTTCATCCGTCAGGCCGTGATCGGTCCCGTATCCGGGGCGTACAAGGAGATGTTCCAGACCGCGGTCGAGGCCAACCAAGCCTGCCTGGCGAAGGTCCGTCCCGGCGTGCCCGCATCCGAGGTCTTCCAGGCGGCAGCTGACTTTCTCACCGAGCACAAGCTCTATGACTTCTTCAAGCAGATGAACATCGTCGGCCACGGGGTCGGCGCTGACGTCCACGAGCTCCCCTGGATCGGTCAGGAAGGCGTGGTGTTCAGCGCCGAGACGAAGTTGCGTGAGGGCATGTTCCTCGCGATCGAGCCGGCCATTCGCATCACGGATCCCGCGGACGGGCCGGTCGGTGCGTTCATCGTCGAGGAGAACTTCGAGGTGACCGCTGACGGCTACGAGGTCGTCACCGACGAGCTCTCGCCCGACCTCTGGGAGGCGGCCGCATGACATACACGGTCATAGCCCGCTGCCCGGAGACGCGGCGGCTCGGCGTCGCGATTGCGACGCGCGCCCCGGCGGTCGGTAACCGCTGCCCGGTGGTACGTCCCCGCCGCGGCGCAGCGAGCGTCCAGCTGATCGCTGACCCGCGTCAGACCGCGCTCGCGGCACGGTTGCTCGACCTTGGCTACGGGGCCGCCAAGGTCGTTACCGAGCTGCAGCAGAGCGACGTGAACATCCACAGACGTCAGATCGGGGTCGTCGACGCCTACGGGCACGCGGCGGCGTTCAGCGGTCCGACTGAGAGCGGATTCAGCGGCCACCTGCTCGGAGACGGGTTCGTCGCGATGGGCAACGCGGTGGTTAGCGAGGCGGTCGTGGGTGACATGGCCAGAGCAATGGACGGCTCGCGCGGCGAACTGCTGTCCGAGCGCCTCATCAGTGCGATCGAGGCGGGCACAGCGGCAGGCGGCCAGGCGGAGGGCCAGTTTTCAGGGGCGATACTCGTCTACGGGGACGAACCGTTCGCCGAACTGGACCTGCGCGTCGACTACCACGAGAACGCGGTCACCGAACTACGGCGAATCTACGACTGGTACGCGCCGCTTGTTCCGTACTTTCTCAAGCGCGCCTACGACCCGTTCATCGCCCGCGAAGATCACTGGCGGGATGCGCAGCCAGCGGACACTGCCTGAGCAACCTGACCACTGCCATGAAACGCGAAACGCCCCGTATCTACGGGGCGTTTCGTATAGCGGGGCAGCATTCGAACCTACTTGACCGCGACGAGGTCCACGGTGCGGATATCCGGGTCCTTGGCGAGCAGCTCCGGCGCCGCCGCCATGAGCGCTTTGGCGATCTCGCCCGCGAGATGCGCCTCGCGGCCAGCCGGCGTCTCGAATGTGTCGAAGATCCCGTATGTCACTTCGTCGACCTTGAATGCGTACCAGGTCACGGTTTGTTGCTCGGCCAGCGCAAGCTCACGGCCCTGCCTCAGGAAGTCGGCCAGCTCCCCGGCCTTCTCTGGCTTGGCTTCGAGTAGCGCGAGAATTCCAACGGTTACAGCCATTTGCGTCTCCTTTGAATGAGGTTGGTACATCTCATATTGGGGTTGGCGTCGGTTGACGGTGACGTCTTACCTCCTAGTCGCCGCTCAGGCGCGAAGTGGAGCTTGCGCGAACTCCGCCATCCCGTCCGCGAACGTCTCTCGCGCTTTGAAGCCCAGTGCCTGGAGGGCAAGCTCAGTGGACGCGAACACATGGCGCACATCACCAAGCCGGAACTCGCCGCTGACGAGCGGCTCGAGCGCTCCGGGGAACACCGCGGACAGCGCCTGCGCCATCTCAAGAATGCTTCGCGGCTCGCCGCTGGCGATATTGAACGCACCCGGCGAAGCTGTCGGGCAGGTCAGCGCCAAAACGTTCGCGCGGGCAACGTCGCGGACATGTACGAAGTCGCGCAACTGGCCACCGTCCTCGAAGACCCGCGGCGGGTCGCCGCTCTCAAGCGCGCTCCGGAAAATCGAGGCGACACCCGCGTACGGCGTATCACGCGGCATCCGCGGCCCATAGACGTTGTGGTAGCGCAGCGCTGTCACGGGCACGCCGGTCTCACGCGAGAACGAGAACGCCAGGTGCTCCTGATGCAGCTTCGTAGCCGCGTACACGTTTCGTGGCTCAAGGCTCGCTGTCTCGGGCACAGCTTCGGGCGACAGCGCTTCCCCACAAATCGGGCAGGTGACCTCGAACTCACCGGCTGCCAGTGACTGGATCGCACGTGGGCCGGGACCAACCAGCCCATGCGTGGCACAGCGGTAGCGGCCCTCGCCGTAGACGACCATGCTGCTCGCGAGCACCACGCGGCCGTCAAAGTGGCGACGGGCGAGTTCGGCGAGCAGCACGGCGGTGCCAAGGTCGTTGTGCCCAACATAATCCGGCAGGTCGAGGATGTCGGCGCCGAGGCCGACCATTGCCGCCTGGTGGCAGATGGCGTCCACGCCGTCAACGGCCACCGCCACGACGGCCGGATCGCGAACATCACCTTCGACGAACTCGGCTTCAGGATGGATCTCGGGTTGCTCCCGGTGGGCGCTTGGCAGCAGCGCATCGAGGACGCGAACCTCCTGCCCTTCCGCGATCAGCTGGTCAACGATTTGCGAACCGATGAAGCCGGCCCCACCAGTTACAAGGATCATGCTTTGACGGTAGGTGCTACGGGCCCCCGGTGTCACGGCTCTGGTCGTGTTGTTCTCAAACTCGTAAGGGTTTGGCCGTAGCGTCGGCGAGGTGATCGAGGTGATCCTGCCGGTGCTGGACGAGGCCCAGGCGCTGCCACTCGTGCTGGCTGCATTCCCGCCTGGCTACGAGCCACTGGTCGTCGACAACGGCTCAACCGACGGCTCCGCCGATGTCGCACGCCGCCTCGGGGCCCAGGTCGTGAGCGAACCGCGCCGCGGGTTCGGAGCCGCTTGCTTTGCCGGTCTGCTGATGGCCCGTTCGGAGCTTGTCTGCTTCATGGACGCGGATGGCTCACTTGACCCGCGCGAGCTGCCGCGGGTCACCGAGCCGGTCATGCGCGGCGAGCTCGAGCTCTGTCTTGGGGTCCGCCGGCCTGAGCGTGGCGCATGGCCAATGCACGCGCGCCTCGCCAACCGGCTCATCGCTGCCGAGCTGCACCGCCGCACCGGCGCTCCGCTCACCGACCTGGGCCCGATGCGCTGTGCAACGCGCGACCAGCTGCTCGCGCTTGGCCTACGGGACCGTGCCTTCGGCTGGCCGCTGGAGATGGTCCTCTCGGCGGCGGCAGCAGGCTGGACGATCGGTGAGACGGCAGTCACGTACCGTCGGCGAGCCGGTGGACGCTCGAAGGTGACCGGTTCGGCTCTCGGCACCTGGCGCGCGGTTCGCGACATGTCGCGGCTACTGGCCGCCTGAGACGCCTTATGTGCCGGCCGTGGTCCCGCCGGACCACGGCCGGCAGCCACGGTTCACCCGGGCCGCCTGCCACGGACCGCGTAGGCGAGTCCGGAGAGCGCGAACAGAATCCCGCTCAGCATTAGCCAGCGCGCCAGGTAGCCGTGCTCGACGATGCCGCTGGCGTTGTGCTCGGTGCGGGCGCCGAACCCGAACACCGTCGGGAATACGACGGCAAGCACCAGAGCGCTGGTCAGCGCCGGCACGCGCACGTACGCGGCGACCTGGACCGGAAGCCGTCCGAGCGTGTGGCGGTCGACCAGCGAGTAGATCGGCAGTAGCACGATGTCGTGCAGGACGATCGCAGCCCCGAACCAGATCAGCACGTTCTCAAGGTCGCGTGGCCGCTGCGTCCACCCGATAACGGCTGCGCCGGCAATCGCAAGGCTGGCGAGCGACGCCAGCAGGTGTGCGGGGCCTCCGCCGTAACGTGCACGCAGCCGGGTCAAGCGCTCACCTCCGTGAACCGCATCTCGGCAATCCACTTGGTGCAGTGCACGCCAGGAATCGCCGGGCTGATGATCCGTGCTGGGTAGCCATGGTCCAGCGGCAGTGGTTGCCCATTCACCGACAACGCCAGCAGTGTGCGCGGATCGGCAACCTGTTCGTGGCCGAGGGTCGCCGACCCGTAGGTTCCATCCTCAAGCGAGATTGAGGTCACGGTCGCCGCGCCCCGAACTCCGGCCAGCGCAGCCAGGTCCCGGACTCGCACGCCCGTCCAGGCCTGGGTCGTCGACCAGCCCTCGACGCAGGCAATCGGCAATTCATGAGTGTGCTGTGGCAGTGCGAGCAATTGCGCACGGGTGAAATTCACCGATCGACGACCGCTCACGGTCAGTCGCCAGTCATCCCCCACGGCAGCCAGCTTCAGACCCGAGCTGACCCAGGTCTTATTCACCGGGAAGCCCAAAGGCCCCGGTCGCGTGCGGCCGCGCGGCAGCAAAAACGCCAGGCCGCGCACGCGTCCGCCGACGGACTGTCCGATCCCCTGGGCGAGCAGAATTACCGAGGCGCCGCCAACGGCGGTCAGCAGCGCCCGGCGAGACATAGTCACCGGTGCAGGATTGGGGCTGAGCAGCGAATGGCCACCGGTGACGGCCATGACCTCTTCGCGGGCGCGCAGCGAACGTCGCATCGTCCCGAACTTGAGCGGGATGTGAGCGAGCAGCGCGCCGATGAACACCCAGGCGCCGTAGTAGTGCGCCTGCGGGAAGTCGAACTTGAACGCATACCAGTACTGGATGTTGAGAATCCCAGTGACAAACTCGAACAGTGCGCTGCCGACCAACAGCGCAAGCGTCAGCCGCTCCAGCGCGTGCGCGGGGCTGCGCACAGGTGGCCATTCGAACAGTCGCGGGATTACCGACCAGAGCTTGGTCAGGACCACAGGGAACAGCGCCAGACCGAGTGTCACGTGCAGTCCTTGTGTCAACGCGTACAGCCAACTGGGAGCGGTTGGCCAGCCGAAGAGGTAGAGGTCGAGCGGACCACCTGTGTGCCGGCCCAGCGCGTTGCCGCCAAGGCCGGGCTGGTAGGCGTCGTTGGACAGCAGGCCTGTGATAGCCACCACCGGCAGGCCGATCAGCAGTATCAGACCGAGCAGCGCGGTCAGCCGTGGCGACCGCAACGGGCTGCGCCAGAACTCGGGCCGGAACGGGCCCGGAGGTGGCCTGTCGGGATCGATGCGAGGCGCCCTCATAGTCACGGAGAGTGACATTGGAATCCGCGATTTCCAGGTTTCGGGAGGCACCGTTCTTCTTTTGTAAGAAGTTCAGGTTTCACTGCGAGTCGTGCAAACACCCGCGCTTCTGGTACTCGCCAAACAACCCATAGCCGGTCGTGCGAAGACCCGGCTGACGCCTCCGTGCACCCCGCAGCAGGCGGCGAAACTGGCGGACGCAGCGCTGCGCGACACCCTTGACGCGGTCGCAGAGGTGCCGGTCGGGCGACGTGTGCTCGTGTTCGAGGGTGATCCCGGGCCCTGGCGTCCGAAGGGCTTTGAGGTCGTGGCCCAGCGTGGAGAGGGGCTCGGTGAGCGCCTGCAAGCGGCGTTCGACGATGTCGGGCAGCCGGCTCTGTTGATCGGGATGGACACACCTCAGGTGACGCCGGCGCAACTCGGCGACGCGGTGCGCGCCCTCGCCGATGAGCGAGTCGACTCGATCCTCGGCCCAACTGTCGACGGCGGCTACTGGTGCGTCGGCTTCCAGCGTCCGGTGGCGGGTGCCTTCGTCGGCGTGCCGATGAGCGCACCGAACACGTACATCCACCAGCACGAGCGCCTTGCGGAGTTGGGCCTCCGCATCGGCTCCCAGCCGCTCTTGCGCGACGTTGACACGATCGATGACGCCGAGGCAGTCGCGGCTCAGGCCCCCGCCACCAGGTTCGCGCGGGCGCTCGAGGTAATCCGGTGAGGGAGGCGCTTGCCCTTTACGAGCGCGCGCTCGTGGGGACCACGCCGACCAGCGGGCCAGCGGGCCCGCTGGTGAGATTCGACGACGGAGTCTCGCTGCCGTTCCCGATCGGACGCTACCTGGCGTCCGCCGATCAACTCGAGGAACGCCTGTTGGATGGCGTGGAGGGCCCGGTGCTCGACGTCGGCTGTGGCCCGGGACGACATCTGCGCGCATTGAACGCACGCGGCGTCACCGGGCTGGGCATCGATCTCAGTCCCGTCGCCGTCGCGATCGCAAGCGGCGGTGGCGCGCGGGCGATCGTCGCTGACGTCTTTGGCGAAGTGCCGAGACGGGGCGATTGGCGTACGGTGCTGCTGCTTGACGGCAATATCGGGATCGGCGGCGACCCCGTTCGGCTGCTGATACGTATTCGGTCGTTGCTACACCCTGAGGGCCTGGCACTGGTCGAGCTCGAGCCACCGGGATCCGTGACCCAGGCCGCCAGGGCCCGAATCGAACTGGCCGGCGAGAGCAGTGGATGGTTTGAGTGGGCCCGCGTAGCGGCTTGTCAGGTCGCTGCCGTCGCCGCCGAAGCGGGGATGTCGATGGAACGGGAGTGGTCATGCGGGGAACGCTGGTTCGCCCGGCTCCGATCGACGGTTTGCGACTGAGTCTGCGAACCGGCGCTGCCGGGCAAGCGGCAACCTGGGTAGCGAGGCTGGCGGTGCTGGGCGCACTCGCACCGATCGCGGTTTACCTCTGGATTGCTGCGCACCGGCTCGATTACCCCTACGAGCTCGACTGGCTGGAGGGCGGTGCGGTTGAGCTGGTCGGACGCGTGCTCGATGGCAAGTCGCTCTACAGCGCGCCGACGCTGGCCTACGTCAGTTACACATACCCGCCGTTCTATACATACCTTTCAGCGGCGGTAGCGGAGGTGACCGGGCTTGGCTTCCTGCCGCTTCGTCTCGTCTCATTCGCGTCATCCCTGGTTGCGTTCGTGGCACTGGGTTGGTGGGTGCTCGTCGCAACCCGGGATCGGGTGGCGGCAGTTGTCGCTGCGGGCCTGTTCGCCGCGACGTACGGACTCAGCGGCTGGTGGTTCGATGTCGGGCGGCTCGACTCGCTGTTCGTAGCGCTGACGCTCGTGGCGCTCTGGCTCGGACGCGGAGCACGGGGGATCCGCGCCGGCGTGGCCGTCGGAGCGCTCGCGTTCCTCGCGTTCTTCACCAAGCAGATCGCGCTGATCGCAATCACGCCGGCGCTGGTTTGGCTGGCGCTGATCCGGCCGCGAGCGGGGGTTTCAGCGCTGGTTGTGCTGATCACGTTTGTCGTCGGCTCGACCCTGCTGCTGGACGCCCTCAGCGGCGGTTGGTACCGATACTTCGTGGTCAGTGAGCTCGCGGGCCAGCCCTGGCAGCGGCGCATGTGGGTCGGGTTTTGGCGCATCGATCTGTACAGCCACCTACGGCCCCTGGCCTGGCTGCTAGCCGCGGCAATCCTCGCGAGGGTGGCTGTCGCCTGGCGCCAGCGTGCCGGTTCGGATCACAGATGGGCGCTACCTGCAATCGGAGCGAGGGCAAGCGGCCGGATCGGGCCTGGATATGAGCTCGCCGCCGTAGCAGGGATGCTGCTCGCCGCCTGGTTCTCGCGGCTACACACCGGCGGCTACGTCAACGTGCTGATGCCGGCCTACGCCGCCTGCGCGCTGATCGGTGGCCTGGCTTTCGCCGCAATGCGACGGCTCGGTCCGCTGGCAGGGTTCTCCGCAGCGGCGCTCGTACTCGTGCAGCTGGCAATGCTGCTTCAGATGCCCGACCATGCACTGCCTGCCAAGAGCCAGCGCGCTGCCGGCGCCGAGCTGATCTCAAGGTTACGAACCCTGCCCGGACCGGTTCTGGTGCTCGCCCACCCCTGGTATGGCACGCTTGCCGGCAAGGGCAGCTTCGCCCAGGCTGACGCGATTACAGAGGTACTACGTTCGCAAGGTGCCAGCGGGGCTGGCGCTTTGAGGAGTGCGTTGCGCGGCTCGCTCAACCGCTACGGCATCCAGGCGGTCGTGCTCGACAAGCTCCCGCCGAGTTGGCTTGCGCCGCAGCTGGCGCGCAGCTTTGTGCTGCAGCCAGGAACGATCACGGATTACTTGCTGCGTCCC
>Ga0302314_10017031_pt1 | contig 12225 bp, 13 predicted proteins | sample III_Palsa_N2_3_FD_200533 | JGI IMG/M metagenome (GOLD analysis project Ga0302314, IMG submission 200533) | Peat permafrost microbial communities from Stordalen Mire near Abisko, Sweden - III_Palsa_N2_3 | ecosystem: Environmental > Terrestrial > Soil > Palsa > Peat permafrost | place: Sweden...
CCGACACGCTAGCTAGTCGGATTCGCTGCAGCCTTCCTTGCAATGCTGGTGGCCATGGTCACGATGGATGCCAGATCGGTCAGGTTGGCCGGCACCACCAGAGTCGTCCCGGCTTGGGCCAGCTTGCCGAACTGCTTCACGTATTCCTCGCCGATGCGCAGCTGCATCGCCTCGATGCCGCCGCGGTCGGAGAGCGCAATACCCACCTGACGCAGCCCTTCCGCCGTCGCGGTCGCGACCGCGAGAATGGCTTCCGCCTGGCCCTGCGCCTCGTTGATTTGCTGCTGCTTGTTGGCTTCGGACTGCTTGATCACCCGCTGCTTGTCGCCCTCGGCCGCATTGATCTTGGCATCGCGTTCGCCCTCGGAGGTCAGCACGACGGCGCGCTTCTCGCGCTCGGCGCGCATTTGCTTCTCCATCGCCTGCAGCACGTCCTTGGGCGGGGTGATGTTCTTGATTTCATAGCGCAGCACCTTGACCCCCCAGGATGCCGACGCCTTGTCCAACTCACTGACCACGTTGGTATTGATCGTGCCGCGCGCCTCGAAGGTGCGGTCGAGCTCGATCTTGCCGATTTCGCTGCGCAGAGTGGTCTGCGCCAGCTGTGAAATGGCAAAGCCGAAATTGGTGATGCCGTACGACGCGAGATGCGGATCCATGACCTGCATGTAGAGCACCGCATCGACCCCCACCTGAACGTTGTCGCGGGTGATGCAGATCTGCTCGGCGATGTCGATCGCTATTTCCTTGAGGCTGTGTCTATAGGCCACTCTCTCGAAGAAAGGCGTGAGGATGTGAAAGCCGGCCTGCAATGTCCGGCTGTACTTGCCCAGGTGCTCGATGACGTAGGCGCTCTGCTGCGGCACCACCACCGCGGTTTTCGCAATCACGATCACCACGACAATGGCTATCACGATGAACGCGTAACTGATGGAAATGCCCAAGTGACTCTCCTGTCCAGCCTATCCAGGCGCTTCGCGCCGAATTTAACGGGGCTTTCGGCCCCGCCCTACTTATGCTTCGCCGTGCACGACCAGCGTCAATCCATCGACCCGCTCGATGCGCGCCTTGGCGCCCGCCGCAATCGCCGTCTTGCCGCCGTTGACCGCGCTCCATGAACAGCCGCGATATTCCAGACGGCAGATTTCTCCGGGAGGTAGGTCAGCCGGCAACGTCACGATTTCCCCCGCCGGTCCACCTTTCAACGGCGGCAGTTTGCGGCGCATGCGATCGTAGATCCGCTTCCGGAAAATGACCAAGGAACCGACGGCCAGCGCCGCGAATATCAGCCATTGCAGCCACACCGGCATGCCCAGGCCGGTCAGCTGCAGCATGCCCACGACGAAGGCGCTGGCGCCGACGAACACCAGATAGAACTGGGCATCGACGAAGGTCAGCTCCGAACCCAAGAGCACGGCGCCGACCACAATCCATGCCCACCATTCCATGACGAGCCTCCGACTCCTAACGCTTCATCGCGTCGAAGAAATCCGTATTGGTCTTCGTGTCCTTCATCTTGTCGAGCAAGAACTCGATCGCGGCCAATTCGTCCATCGGATGCAGCAGCTTGCGCAGAATCCACATCTTGGACAGCTCCGCGGGATCGGTAATGAGCTCTTCCTTGCGTGTGCCCGAGCGGTTGATGTTGATCGATGGGAAAGTACGCTTCTCGGCGATGCGGCGATCCAGATGGATTTCCGAATTGCCGGTGCCCTTGAACTCTTCGAATATGACATCGTCCATCTTGGACCCGGTATCGACCAGGGCGGTGGCCAGAATGGTCAGACTACCGCCTTCTTCGATGTTGCGCGCCGCGCCGAAGAAGCGCTTCGGCCGCTGCAGCGCATTGGCATCGACGCCGCCGGTGAGCACCTTGCCGGAACTCGGCACCACGGTGTTGTAGGCGCGAGCCAGGCGGGTGATGGAGTCGAGCAGAATGACCACGTCCTTCTTGTGCTCGACCAGACGCTTGGCCTTTTCGATCACCATCTCGGCCACTTGCACGTGGCGGCTGGCCGGCTCGTCGAAGGTCGAGGATACGACTTCGCCCTTCACCGTGCGCGCCATCTCGGTCACTTCCTCGGGCCGCTCATCGATGAGCAGGACGATGAGGTACACCTCGGGATGATTCGCCGTGATCGCGGTCGCGATGTTCTGCAACAGCATGGTCTTGCCGGCCTTGGGCGGCGAGACGATGAGACCGCGCTGACCCTTGCCGATCGGAGCCACCAGATCGATGGCGCGGGCCGTCAGGTCCTCGGTCGATCCATTGCCCCGCTCGAGCTTCAGGCGCTCGGTGGGATGCAGCGGCGTCAAGTTCTCGAACAGCACCTTGCCGCGCGAACTCTCCGGCGAGTCGTAGTTGATTTCGCCCACCTTGAGCAGCGCGAAATAGCGTTCGCCGTCCTTCGGAGGACGGATCAATCCGGATACGGAATCGCCGGTACGCAGATTGAAGCGGCGAATCTGGCTGGGCGACACATAAATGTCGTCGGGACCCGCCAGGTAGCTCGAATCCGATGAACGCAGGAAGCCGAACCCGTCCTGCAAGATCTCGAGGACGCCGTCGCCGTAAATGTCCTCGCCCTTGCGGGCATGCGCCTTGAGAACGCCGAAAATGATGTCCTGCTTGCGCGAGCGGCCCATGTTCTCGAGACCCATGGTCTCGGCCAGCTTGACGAGGTCGCTGATGGGGCGCTTCTTCAGCTCGGTCAGGTTCATCGAGCTGCGGCTGCGTGCAAGATCGCTTGCCGCAATGATCTCTAGATCATCTCCGCCTTCCGGCAGGTCGCCATAATCTTCTTGAGGGGGCCGGCCCCCATTGGTGTTGCCGTTGCGGTTGTCGTTGCGAGGTCCGCGATTCGAACGATTCGAACGTCCGCCGCCGCCTTGACCGCCCTGTTGCCCGCCGCCCTGGCCGCCGCCGCGCGACTGATTCCCTAGGTAGCCCCTCACAGGTTGCTGTCCAGAAAGGCGGCGAGCTGTGATTTAGTGACTGCTCCCACTTTCTGGGCCTCCACGGTGCCGTTCTTGAACAGTATCAGCGTCGGGATACCCCGGATGTTGAACTTGGGTGGGGTCGCCGGATTGTCGTCGATGTTGAGCTTGGCGATCCGGATCTTGTCTTTGTACTGATCGGCGATCTCATCGAGGATGGGCGCGATCATTTTGCAGGGTCCGCACCATTCCGCCCAGAAATCGAGCAATACGGGCTTGTCGGACTTGAGAACGTCCTTGTCGAACGTGGCGTCGCTGGTGTGGACGATACTAGGGTTACTCACTGCGGAAATACCTCCTTTAGGAGATTCGATTGTTAGTGGCGGGGGTTTTGTGTGGGAAATTGCAGCCAAAACAGCACGAAGTGACGATGCGCGGCCGTTCGGGCACAATACAGCGGCTTTAGCGGTCTTGATTACCTTAAAAGGGTACCGATGATACGGTTGATGGGAGCGGATAGACCTGCTCCGGATTGGCTGTATTGTTATCCGGTCCCCATCATTTTGCAAGTTTCTGCAAACCACAAAGAGAAAATGTCAGACGCCCATCTCAGTCAGCTCACGTTCGAATCCCTCAACATCGCCGAATCCTTGAAGCGGGGCATTGCCGAACTGGGCTATACCCGCTGCACCCCCATTCAGGCGCAAACCCTGCCCGTGGCCCTCGCCGGCCACGACGTGGCCGGTCAAGCGCAGACCGGCACCGGCAAGACCGCGGCCTTCCTCATCGCCCTGTTCAATCGCCTGTTGACGGATCCCGGAGCGCCCAACCGGCCGCAAAATGCGCCGCGCGCCATCGTCATCGCGCCGACCCGCGAACTTGCGGTGCAGATTCACTCCGACGCGCTGGGCATAGGCAAGCACACCGGCCTGAAGCTCGCCATCGTGTTCGGCGGCGTGGATTACGAAAAGCAGCGCCGCGTTCTCGAAGAAGGCGTCGATGTGTTGATTGGCACGCCCGGCCGCATCATCGACTACTTCAAGCAACATGTGTTCGACCTGCGCCACATTCAAGTGGCGGTCATGGACGAGGCCGACCGCATGTTCGACCTCGGGTTCATCAAGGATATACGCTTCATTTTAAGGCGATTGCCGCACCCCACCCTGCGGCTGAATATGATGTTTTCGGCCACATTGTCGCATCGCGTGCTCGAGCTCGCATACGAGCACATGAACAATCCCGAGCTGATCCGCATCGAGCCGGACAAGATGACGGTCGATCGAGTCCGCCAGGTGCTCTACTTCCCCTCCACCGAGGAGAAGATACCGCTGCTGATGGGATTGCTGCGGCGAATCGACGCGCGCCGCACCATGGTGTTCGTGAACACCCGGCGCATCGCCGAAGTGCTCGAGAGAACCCTGACCGCGAACGGCTTCGTCGCCCAAGCCATTTCCGGAGATGTCCCGCAGACCAAGCGCCTGAAGATGATGCGCGATTTCCACAACGGCGATGTTGCCGTGCTGATCGCCACCGACGTGGCCTCGCGCGGCCTGCACATTCCCGACGTCAGCCATGTATTCAATTTCGACCTGCCCAACGACGCAGAAGACTACGTGCATCGCATCGGCCGCACCGCCCGCGCCGGCGCCGAGGGTGACGCCATCAGCTTCGGCTGCGAGGAGTACGCCATCTCGCTGCCGGACATTGAAAGCTACATCGGACACCAGATTCCGCGCGCGGCCATCGAAGCCGCCGATCTGGCGCAAGTGACCGCACCCCCGCCCGCCGAGTGGCGCGAACGCGCCCCCCGCCCCGGCCAGCGCGGCGGTGGCGGCGGCGGACGATCCGGCGGCGGCAGAAGCGGCGGTTCCGGTGGCTCCGGCGGACGATCCGGCGGCGGCAGAAGCGGCGGCCCCCGCCGCGGCCCGCCCAGCTCCCGGCCGCCGCACTCGACGGCCCAATCCCAACCACAGCACCCACACCAGCCCCAATCCCAGCCCCAAGCCCAACAGCCCCAGCCCCCGCACGCCCCAACCGCCGCGGCGCCCCAAGCGCCTCGGGCAGGCACGGAGCCCGGCAGCGGCGGGGATGCGGCAGCCCAACAAGGCCCGGGCGGCCCCGCGAGGCGCCGAAGGCGCCGCGGACGCGGTGGCGGCGGTGGCGGAGGCGGTGGCTCGACAGGCGGCGCACCGAATCCAGGGACGGCCGGACCCGCCTCCACCTAGCTAAGACACTCGCGGGCAACTGCTCTCCCGTTGCCCGCGAGTGTCTTAGCCTGCCGGGCGAATACCGTCAACCGCTCAACAGCAAATCCGCGACCCCATCGACCGCGGTGTAGTCGCCGGTATTCTGCGGCGGCTGCCCGGAATCCGGACGGCTAATTGCGCGCAACCAGCCAATACCAAAATCGCGGGCGGCATCGAGCACCGCCAGGCTGTCGTCCACGAACAAGGTGCGCTGCGGCTGGAACCGCTCCTCAGCGACCAGACGCGGCCAGAACTCCGGGTCCTCCTTGGGCCGCGCAAAGCTGTGCGTCGAGTAGCACACATCGAAGTACCGGCTCAGCCCCACCCGCTCGTTCTTGATGGCCAATGTGCCGGGATGCGCGTTGGTCACCAGCACGCGCCGCTTGCCGCTGTCTTGAAGCTTCGAGAGGAATTCTTCGGCTCCCGGCAGGAATCTGACCTCGTTCTGCGCCTCGCGCTTGAGGCCGCCGATGTCCAGCTTCAGTTCCCGGCTCCAATACTCGATGCAGTACCACTGCAGAGTCCCCTTGACCTCGGTAAACCTGGGAGACAGCAAACCCCGCGTTTCCGCCGCGCTCAGCCCGTTCGCGGCCGCGTAGCGGCTGGGGATCAGTTCCAGCCAAAACCAATTGTCGAAGCGCAGGTCGAGCAGCGTGCCGTCCATGTCGAGCAGCACCGTATCGATGGCGGACCAGTCGAGTGCGGATGAGTGGCGCATTTGCGTATGATACCAACCGATGAGAGATCTACCCGCCCTGGCGCAAGCCCTGATGCCCATCGTTGCCCGCGCCGGCGCCGCCATCATGCGCGTGTACGACGCCGGCTTCACGGTGCAGCACAAGGAGGACAATTCCCCGCTCACCCTGGCGGACTTGGAGTCGCAGCGCGTCATCATCGAGGGACTCAACGAGGTCACGCCCGACATACCGATTCTTTCCGAGGAATCGGCGCAGGCTCCCTGGGCCGAGCGTCAATCATGGCGCGAGTTATGGGTGGTCGATCCCCTCGACGGCACGCGCGAGTTCGTCAAGCGCAACGGCGAGTTCACCGTCAATATCGCGCTGGTGTGCGACCACGAGCCGGTGCTCGGCGTGGTGGCCGCGCCCGCGCAGGGGCTGCTGTTTTGGGGAGCCCTCGGAGTGGGCGCATTCAGCCATCACAACGGCGCGGCGCAGGTCCCCATTCATGTGTCGCCACCACAGAACCCGCTGCGCGTCGTCGGCAGCCGCTCGCACGCCAGCCCAGCGACGGCCGGCTACCTCGCGCGGCTCGGACCGCATGTGCTGACGGGCATCGGTAGTTCGCTGAAATTCTCGCTGGTCGCGTCCGGCAAAGCGGACCTCTATCCGCGCTTCGGCCCCACCTCGGAATGGGATACCGCCGCCGGACAGGCGCTATTGGAGGCCGCGGGTGGCCATGTCACCCGGCTGGACGGCCACCGTCTGCGCTATAACTGCCGCGAGAGCGTGATCAACGGGGATTTCCTGGCCTTCAGCGACGCCGGCGTGCTTCCTGCTCCGACGTAGCGCCGCCGCGTTCAGGCGTGCCCGACGGGCTCGCACAGTTCCAAGGTGGCATCCAGCAAGGTCGGAATATCGAACACCACCTCTTGCTCAGCCATGGTCAATCGCGCCACGCCGGCGGCGGCGATCAATGCCGCGGGGACATGCAGCTGGTCACGTTTCGGGTGTGTGGTCCAAGTGCTCAATCGTGCATCGCCGAAGGCCCGGTTGAGGGCGCTCCAGCGCAGCTGCGCAGCACGCGCCTGCGGTGTATCGCCGCCCCATTGACGATGCGCCAGCGCTCGGGTCGTTTCAGGCACGGCGTTACGCGGGACGGTCATCAGCTCTTGCACGTACCGCACCATTTCATTGGGATCGACGCGCACGGCCAGGTTCGGTTGCAGGTCATTGTTCATGGTTACCTTACCTTGGAATCGTTGACACCGTCCGATATGGGGCAGGCCCAATGAAATTCCAAGGGCGGCCCCGGCGCGAAGCGGCGGCCCAGCGCCATTCCGGTTAAGCTTGCCGCCATGACGGACGACCTCTTGCTGCTGATTTTGACCGCCGCCGCCCTGGCGGGCGGCTACAAGATCTGGCAGATCTCCCTGGACGCGCGCGAAGCCGCGAATCGCATCGCCAAAGACACTTGCTCGCGCGCCGTGGTGCAGTTTCTGGACGGCACCGTCGCCTTCGCCGGCTTTCGGCTGACCCGCGATATCAAGGGCCGGCGGCGGCTGCTCCGCACCTACACCTTCGACTACACCAGCGACGGCTTCGAGCGGGCGCAGGGCTTCATCGTGCTGGCAGGACTGCGGCTGGAAGCCGTGGGGCTCGCGGGCAGTCCCTCGTGAGCGGCGGCGAACCCGGCGACGGCGACCTGCATATCGATCTGCACACCCATTCGAACCGCTCCGATGGTTCCTTGGCGCCCGCCGAATTGGTGGCGCGCGCCGCGGCAGCCGGAATCGAAGTCCTGGCGCTCACGGATCACGATACCGTGGCGGGCCTGGAAGAGGCGCAACATAGTGCAGGGGCGCATGGCCTGTGCCTCGTCCCCGGTGTCGAAATCTCGGCCTCCTGGTGCGCCCAGGCCATCCATGTGCTGGGGTTGTGGATAGATCCGGCCTCCGCGGCCTTCCTCGGCGAGCTGAAGACACAGGGCGAACGCCGGCGCGCGCGCATGCGCAAGATATGCGAACGCCTGAAAAAGCTGGGGTTGCCGGGCGCGGAGCTTCTCGCCGAGGTGGAGTCGCAGCCCGGCCTGCCGACGCGTGCGCACCTGGCGAACGCCATGGTCGCCGGCGGCCACGTCGGTAGCGCCGAGGAAGCCTTCCGCAAATATTTGCGCTCCGGCAAGAGCGCTTACTTTGACGCCGAATGGCCGGCGCTCGAAGCCGTGGTGGGCTGGATACGCGCCGCCGGAGGCGTGGCCTCGCTCGCCCACCCGATGCGCTACTCCCTGTCGGCCGGAGCCCGGCGCCGGATGCTCGGTGAGTTCGCCGCCGCGGGCGGTACGGCCGTTGAAGTGGTGAGTGGTGCCAATGGGGCGCAGCACGCCGACGCCGTTGCGGTACTCGCGGTGAATCACGGCCTGAAGGGGTCGGTAGGCTCGGATTTCCACGATCCTGAACTCACGTGGAATCCCCTCGGCCGCTCCCTTAAGCTACCGGATTGCGTCACGCCGGTGTGGCGCGGCTACGAACTCAAAGCAGCGACGCCGTGAGCGACGAAGAAAGCAACGTCAATACCGACCTGTTCAAGAACATCGAGCGCCTGCGGCAGCTACGCATCGAGCACCGGGATCTCGACGACATCATCACGCGCCTGACCCTGGATTTCAAAGTTGACGAAGTGCAGATGAAACGGCTCAAGCGGCGCAAGCTGCTGCTCAAGGACCAGATCGCGAGACTGGAAAGCCAGCTCATTCCGGATCTCAACGCATGACTGAAATCCTGCAGCGCCTCGGGGCATTCTTCGACATCTTGTCGACGCGCAACGTACTCGTGGAGATCGGCGCCGTTGCGTTGTGCCTGCTGGCCGGCTGGTTCGTCGGTACCGCTCTGCGCGAGCGCTATCGGCGGCGCAGGATCAAGGAGCCGACTGCACTGACCTGGTCTTATTTCACCACCCACGGCAGCGTCGTGGCCACGCCGGTCATCGTGGCCCTGGGGCTGGTGGTCCTCGCGCGCAGCCTGCTGGCCCCGCACCTCGACGTCAGCGTGCTCGACGCCGCGGCGCGCCTGATCGGCGCCTACATCGTGGTACGCGTCATCGTCCTGCTGTTCACCGCCAGCCTCGGCAACAAGTCGTGGATGCAAAATTGGGAGAACCGGGTCGCGCTATTCATCTGGCTCATCATCGCGGCCGACTACCTGGGCTGGCTCGATCCCATCATCAGCACCCTGGACAGCATCGGCGTGGCGGCGGGCAAGAGCCGCATCACCCTATGGTCGGTGCTGAAGCTGCTGTTCACTCTGACCTTGTTCGTGCTGGTCGCGGCCTGGATCAGCCGCTGGGTCGAACGGCGCTTGATGAAGCTCAGCAATCTCGCCCCTTCGACCCGCATCGGCATCGCGAAATTCACCAATGCATTCCTGATCGCCATCAGCATTCTGATGGGCCTGAATGCCGCCGGCGTCGATCTGACCGCACTCACCGTGCTGACCGGCGCCATCGGGCTGGGACTGGGTTTCGGCCTGCAGTCCATCGCCGCGAATTTCGTCAGCGGCTTCGTGCTCCTGATGGACCGCTCCATCAAGCCGGGCGATGTCATCAGCCTGTCGGGCCAGAGCGGCACCAACACGGAGAACTTTGGCTGGGTGCAGGAATTGCGCGGCCGGTATGTGGTGGTACGCGACCGCGACGGCGTGGAAATGCTGGTGCCCAATCAGCAGCTCATCTCCAATGCCGTGATCAATTGGAGCTACACGGATCCGCGCATCCGCCTCAAATTGCCCATCCGCGTGAGCTATCGCGACGACCCCGAGTTGGCGCTGAACATCCTGGTCACGGCCTGCGAGGGCCAGCCGCGGGTGCTGCGCGAGCCGGCCCCCGTGTCGCGCCTGATGCACTTCAGCGACAGCGGCATAGAGCTCGAGCTGCGCTTCTGGATTGCCGATCCCCAGGAAGGCGTGAACAACGTTCGCTCGGAAGTGAACCGCGCCATATGGCGGCTGTTCAAGCAGCACAACATCACCATCCCGGTCGCGCAGCGCGAGATCGTCATGCACTCCGCTTCGCTGGACTTGGACTGAACGGCCGCCTGCCCATGCCTCTGATCATCGCCCCCGGCATCGTCATCCCCGATGAGGAATTGGAATGGAAGTTCATCCGTTCCTCGGGTCCCGGCGGCCAAAACGTCAACAAAGTGGCGAGCGCCGCGCAGCTGCGCTTCCTGCTGCCGCAGAACATCAGCCTGCCGGTCGCTGCACGAAATCGCCTGCGCCGGCTCGCCGGCCAGAAGATCGTCGACGACGGCAGCATCCTGTTCAAGTCGATGAGCGAACGCACCCAGGAGGGCAATCGGCGCGCCGCGCTCGAGCGTCTGGAAGCCCTGATCCGCGCCGCGCTGACCGAGCCCAAGGTCCGCAAGAAAACCCGTCCCAGCAAAGCGTCCAAGGAGCGCCGCATCGACTCCAAGAAGCGCCGCGGCACCACTAAACAATCGCGGCGCGGGCAAGGCTGGGAATAACTGGTCCCTCCAGACGGTGATATGCATCCTGCGCGGTAATGTACCTCGGCCAGTGCGCACGGTCAGGGGGGATAAGGAGTGGGAAGCCAACTGATCCGGCCCGTTGGCTTCCCACTCCTTACCCCCCCCTGACCTTGTGAACCGGTCTACATCACCGTGCCGAGGTCTAGCCAAGAGTGACCTGGAGGATGCTATGACGAATCTGCTCGGAGAGGACCAGCTGGGCGTCCGCCGAGACCGCGAGCAGCGGTTCGCCGAATTGGAGTTTGCCCTCCGTCGTCACTTGAACCACGTTGCGCCGGCGCAGTAGATCGAGGAAGTTGCGAAACAGGCTCTTGTCGAAGAACTCCGGCGAATTCAATCCATAAAGCACCGACATGCGCTGGGCCATCAGATAGCAGCGCTGCTCGAGCGCTTCCTGGGTGATGCTGCCGGTGCCCGCCTGCAGCAACAACGCGATCGCCAGATAGTAGCGCTCGATCATTTGTATGGTCGACTGCGCCAGCAGCGACAAGCGGATGGCTTCGAGCGACGTCGAGGGCGGCCGCCGCCACTCGCTGCCATCGGCATCGGCCTGCAATAGATCGAGCCCCGCCAGCGTCTCGAGCAATGCGTCCACGACCGCGCCCACCGACGCCTCGTCCCAGCGCAGGTAAAGCTCGGCGGCAACATACGGATAGACGCGCCACACCAGCCGATGGATGTCGGCGGTGCGCATGGCGGCGTTGCTCACGAAGCAGCAGGCCAGCAGCGAGGGCATGGCGAATAAATGCAGGATGTTGTTGCGGTAATAGGTGGCCAGCACCGCGTTCTCGGCGCTCATCCGCATGATGTCGCCGAGCGGGTTTGCCTGCCTCTCGAGCAGCCCCATGGCTTCGGCATAGCGGACCATCTGCGCGCCGCTTTCCGCCGAAACGGTCACCAGAGGTCCGTAGGGCGCATCGCGCAGCAGCCGCTGATACAGTTCGACCTGGCGCACCAGATCGATTTCCGACAGTGCTTGGCGCGGGGTCGCCAGCATGGCCATCGCCACCAGATTGACCGGCGTCACGGCGGCCGCGGCGTTGATCCCGGCATTGATGCGGGCGGCGAGATCGCCGATCGCATCGTTGATCCACCCCGGCCGCGATTCGTTCGTCTCGGACAGCGCGCCGCGCCAGCCGGGATTGTGCCGGTCCAGCAATTCATCCAGCGAGATGGGCTGGCCCAAATTGACGTGCACCTTGCCGAGCTTGCTGCGCAGCACCGACACCGCGGCCTTGAGCAGGCCGAATACGCTCTCCTTTTCCTTGGGTTTGCCCGACAGCTCGCCGATGTACGTGCGCCCCTCGACGATGCGCTCGTAACCGAAATACACCGGCATGAAAACGACGGGCCGTTTCGGATCGCGCAAATAGGCGCGCACCGTCATCGACAGCATGCCGGTGCGAGGCGAGAGCAGGCGCCCCGTGCGGCTGCGGCCTCCTTCGATGAAATACTCCAGCGGATGGCCGCGTGCCATCATGAAGCCCAGATACTTGGCGAACACCGCCGCGTACACTGCGTCGCCCTTGAAGCTGCGGCGCAGGAAGAATGCGCCGCCCTTGCGCAGAAACCGTCCGATCACCGGAAGATTGAGATTGATGCCGGCCGCCACGTGCGGCACCGCGAAACCCTTGCGGTAGATCACGTAAGAGAGGAGCAGGTAATCCATGTGGCTGCGATGGCAGGGAACGTAAATGATTTCCGCGCCGTCGCCGATCTCGTTCATCTTTTCGACATGCTCGAAATCCACGCCATCGTACAGCCGGTTCCACAGCCAGCCCAAGGCCACCGACATGAAGCGCACGAAAGCCTGGGAATAGTT
>Ga0302314_10017033_pt1 | contig 12224 bp, 10 predicted proteins | sample III_Palsa_N2_3_FD_200533 | JGI IMG/M metagenome (GOLD analysis project Ga0302314, IMG submission 200533) | Peat permafrost microbial communities from Stordalen Mire near Abisko, Sweden - III_Palsa_N2_3 | ecosystem: Environmental > Terrestrial > Soil > Palsa > Peat permafrost | place: Sweden...
TGGTGCGGCTCCAGCGCGAATCCGAGACCACGTTCGTGCACGTCACCCATGACCAGGAGGAGTGCTTCGCCTGCGCGTCGGAAGTCGCGGTGATGCGGTTGGGCGCGATCGAGCAGGTCGGCCGCCCGCGGGACGTCTACCGCCACCCAGCGACCGAGTTCGCCGCCGCGTTCCTCGGCAGCGCCAACATCCTGGCCGCGACGATCGTGTCCGGGCGCGGCGACGGCGTGTACCGCGTTCGCTGGGACGGCGGCGAGCTTGACGCCGGCGGTCCACCGGGCCTCGGCGGCGACCGTGCGGCCGCACTCGTCATCCGCCCCGAGGAGCTTGAGGTCGCCGCAGCGCCGGTGGACGGCGATGGCTGGCTCGACGGAACGCTGCTTGACCTGCTGGAGGCCGCCTCGACCGTGCGTCTGCGGATCGCGGTGCGTGGACTGCAGCTGCTGGCGGAGCGCAGCGCCTCGGACGTCGGCGCGTTCGCCGTCGGCGATTCGGTGGCGGTGCGGGTCACGCCCGGCGGCGGCTGGCTCGTCGACAGCGCGCCCAGCGCCACCGGGATCGCCCAGCCGCCGTCCGACGAGCCGGCGAGGGCGGGTGGGCGCCCGTGACCGCGACCGTGACGACTCGCCCGTGACCGCGACCGTCACGACGTTCCCGCGCCTGACCGAGGTCCACGACGAGTGGATCGAGCTCTCCGACGGCTGCCGTCTGTTCGCCCGAATCGTGCTGCCGGTGGATGCGCTCCAGGATCGGGTGCCGGCGATCCTCGAGTTCCTGCCCTACCGGCTGACCGACGGCACCGCCCATCGTGACGCGACTCACCATCCGTACTGGGCGGGCCACGGCTTTGCCGGCGTGCGCGTCGACATGCGCGGCAGCGGCAACTCCGACGGGGTGCTGCAGGACGAGTACCTGCCCCAAGAGCAGGCCGACGCGTGCGAGGTGATCGCGTGTCTGGCGGCGCAGGAATGGTGCGCGGGTTCGGTCGGGATGTACGGGAAGTCGTGGGGCGGGTTCAACGCGCTGCAGGTGGCGTCGCATCGCCCCGCGGCGCTGCGGGCGGTCGTCAGCGCCTACTTCACCGACGATCGCTACGCCGACGACGTCCACTACATCGGCGGATGCGTGCTGGCCCACGAGGCGCTGAGCTGGGGGTCATACATGCTGGGCCTGGCTGCGCTCCCGCCTGACCCGTTGTACGTCGGCGAGCGGTGGCGTGAGCAGTGGTCGGCGAGGCTCCAGGACCAACCGGTGTTCCTTGAGACGTGGCTGGCCCACCAGCTGCGTGACGAGTTCTGGCGTCAGGGGTCGATCTGCGAGGACTTCGGCGCGCTGGACTGCGGCGTGCTGCTCGTCGGCGGCTGGGCCGACGGGTACACCAACGGCGTCGATCGCGCGCTGGCGGGCCTGGACGCGGCCGGCGTTCCGTGCCGCGGACTGGTCGGGCCGTGGAGCCACGCCTGGCCGGAGGTGTCCGATCCCGGACCCCGGATCGGCTTTTTGCAGGAGTGCGTGCGCTGGTGGGAGCACTGGCTCAAGGGCGTCGACAACGGCGTGATGGATGAGCCGTTGCTGCGGGCGTGGATCCAGGAGCCGATCGTCCCGAGCGTGCGCCAGCTGCAGCGCCCGGGCCGGTGGGTGTCCGAGCAGGCATGGCCGTCGCCGCGGAGCGGTGGCCGGCGCCTGTTCCCGTCGTTGGACGGCGCGCTGCTGTCGCAGCCTCCGACGCCCGGCCGGCGACGCCATGTCGGCGATCCGCTGGCCGGCTCCGACGCCGGGGCCTGGTGTCCATACGGCCGCCCGACCGACTTCCCGCCCGACCAGCGCGCCGAGGACGGCCGCTCGCTGACGTTCACGACCCAGCCGTTGAACCAGCCGCTGGAGATCCTCGGTCGCACGGTCGTGACGCTCGAACTGTCCGCCGACCGGCCGTTGGCGCTCGCCGCCGCCCGGCTCTGCGATGTCTCGCCCGAGGGCCGCTCGCTGCTGGTCACGCGCGGGGTGCTGAATCTCTGCCACCGAGAGGGACACGACCGGGTGGTGCCGCTGACCCCGGGCGAGCCGGTCACCGTCAGCTTCCCGCTGGACTTCGCCGGTCACCGCTTCCCGCCCGGCCACCGCGTCCGGCTGTCGCTGTCGCCCACCTACTGGCCGTTCGCCTGGCCCTCGCCGGAGCCGGTCACGCTCGACGTCCGGCTCGGGGAGGGCACGTTCGTGACGCTGCCCGAACGTGATCTGCACGGCGACGAGCGGCCGAGCGATCGGTTTGCCGCGTCCGAGCGAGCGGCGCCGGCGCCCGGGGAGACGACCACGATCGAGGAGCGGACGCTGATCCGCCAGGCGAGCACCGGCGAGGTCCGCTCCACCGTCGTCAACGACGAGCGCAGCCACCTGGCGCCGACCGGCCTGTCGTTCGGCGAGCGCCAGGAGAACACGCACGTGCTGTTCGGCGACGACCCGCTCGCGGCGCGGCTGGAGTACCACGCCGAGCACCATCTGGAGCGGGGCGACTGGCGGATCCGCGTGGTCGTCAACACCTCGGTGACCGCCGATGCCGAGGCCTTCACGGTCACGACCGAGCGTGACGCCTACGAGGGCGGCGTCCGGATGCACGCGCTCCGGCGGTCGGTGCGGATCCCGCGCAACGGCAACTGAGCGGGCCGTTCAGTCGCCACCGTTACGGCAGCGATCATGCTTGGGGGGCGTCCTCCGCTTCGTCAGGCCTGGCCAGGCTCGGGTAGAGCTCATCGTCGCGCCCGAGCGCCCACCACAGGGCGCACTCGGCGCCGCCGTTGTAGCCCTGCTGGTCGAGGTGGTCGTAGTCCATCGTGCGGCCGAGCAGCATGTGCTGCTCGGCGTCGGCATGCTCGGGCCGTGGCCTCGACCGTGGCCATCGCTTCTGTGACCCGGGTGCCCGCCGGTTGGTCCCCAACAGCCAGCGCAACGCGTCGGCGACGCCCCGCCGGAAGTCAGGCGCGATGTCCGGTGCGTCGTCTTCAAGGGCGGCCGTCAACTTATCGTCGGCGCGAAGCGTCGGCTCGGGATCCGCGATCGCCATCGCCCGGACGACCTTGAGGGAGCTCAGGCCGGTGATCTCGACGATCCGCAACGTCAGACAGCCGGGATACTTGTAGTAGCGATGGCCGCTGACCAGCGCGTAGTCGGGCACCGGGCCCCATCGGCGCCGGTGCCAGAGCGCGGCGAAGAACCCGAGCTCATGCTCGCTCATGCCCCAGTAGCTCTGCCATCCCCATCCGGGCAGATCGAGCGGAGCGACGAAACCGCCGCGGCTGCCGAAGTCAAAGTGCCGAGAAGGATCGTGCCCGCCGGTGTCCGGCAGGTCACGGTCGATCGCGGTCCACGGGCATTGCCCGCAGGCACGAGGTGTACACCAGTCGTCGTCCATACATGGTGAGAGCCCGCGGCGATGGGGTTTGCTCCCCCCGGCGGGCGTGATTTCAGACTCGGAAGGCGCCGTCACGGGGTCGGTCCGTGATCTCGGCCGCGGCGAGCTCAGCCCTGGACGCCGCCGCCGTCGATCACCAGCGCCTGCCCGTTGATCGCCGCGGCGGCCGGCGAGGCGAGGTAGGCGACCGCGTCGGCGACCTCCTCGGGCTCGAGCAATCGGCCCAGTGGCGAGCTCGCCGCCAGCGCATCGCCGGCCTGTTCGGCGGTTCGCCCGGTGCGTTGCACGATGTTGGCGATCGCGCGCGCGGTCAGCTCGGTGCGCACGAACGTCGGGCAGACGGCGTTGACGCGGACGCCGGTGCCGGCCAGCTCGGCCGCTACGGCGCGAGTCAGGCCGACGGCGGCGTGCTTGGAGGCGGCGTAGGCGGCGGTGTACGGAGCGCCGGCGCGGCCGGCGGTCGAGGCGACGGTGACGATCGCGCCCGCGCCGCGCTCGCGCATGCCTTCGACGACCGCGCGCATGCAGAGGAACGGCCCGGTCGCGTTGACGGCCAGATGGCGTGACCAGGCGTCCAGCGTGGTGCGGTGCAGCGGCGCCGACTCGCCGATCCCGGCGTTGTTGACGAGCACGTCGACGGGGCCGATCGACGCGAACGTGGCCGTCACCGCGCGCTCGTCGGTCACATCGCAGACGAGCCGCTCGGCCCCGGGCACCAACGCAAGCGCGTCCGGGTCGCGACCGAGCGCGAACACCCGCTCGCCGTCGGCCAGGAACCGCTGCACGACCGCCCGGCCGATCCCGCGGCCACCGCCGGTCACGACGACGGTGCGGGTCATGCGCCGCCCTCCTGCTCGGCGAACATCCGCCGCGCGATGATCTCACGCTGGATCTCCGACGCGCCCTCGTAGATCCGCGGCGCGCGCACGTCACGGTAGAGGTGCTCGAGCGGGTGACCGCGCTCGAGCGCGACCGCACCGTGGAACTGGACCGCCGCGTCGACGACCTGCTGGGCGGTTTCGGTCGCCAGCAGCTTCGACATCGCTGCCAGCCCCGGGTCGGGCACGCCGGCGTCGTGGGCGCGGGCCGCCTGGTGCACCAGCAGGCGGGCTGCCTCGGTGCGGGCGCGCAGCTCGGCCAGGCGGTGCGCGACCGCCTGATGCTCGCTGAGCGGCTTGCCGAACGTCCGGCGTGAGGTCACGTATCCGATCGTCAGCTCGAGCGCCGTGCGGGCCATCCCGATCGCGAACGCGCCGACGCTCGGCCGGAACAGGTCCAGCGTGTGCATCGCCACCCGGAAGCCGCCGCCGGGTTCGCCCAGCACCTGATCCGGCGAGGCCAGGACCCCGTCGAAGGTCAGCGATCCGATCGCGTGCGCTGCCAGCAGCTCACGCGGCTCGCCGGTCAACCCGTCGGCGTCGCCGGGGATCGCGAACGCGGTCAGCCCGCGGGCGCCGCGCGCCCCGGGATCGGTGCGGGCGAACACCGTGTAGACGTCGGCGTCCGGGGCGTTGGAGATCCACAGCTTGTCGCCGTGCAGGCGGTAGCCGCCGTCGCCGTCGGGCTCGGCGCGCAGCGCCAGCGCCGCCGGGTCAGAGCCGGCCTGGGGCTCGGTCAGCGCGAACGCGGCGATCGCCTCGCCGCTGGCCACGCGCGGGAGCCAGCGCTCACGCATCGCGTCGCCGCCGGCCTGCAGGATCGGGTGGGCGCCCAGCCCCTGCAGCGCGAACGCGGTCTCGGCCTCGGTGCAGCCGCGGGCCAGCGCCTCACGGATCAGGCAGAGCTCGATCGCGGTCACATCTCCGCCCTCGCCCGAGCCGTCCGAGCCGTCCGCGAACAGCCGCCCGAGCAGCCCGTGCTGGGCGAGCGCGCGCACCAGCGGCCGGTTCACGTGACCGGCCACCCCCGCGCCGGCGATCGGCGCCAGCGTCGCGGACGCCAATGCGCGGGTTCGGTCGTAGAGATCGCGCTCGGCGTCGGTCAAGTGCAGTTCGAGCGCCGCCGGCGGGCTCATCGCTCGCTGGGCAGAACCGCTACGCCCATCAGCTCGACCTTCGCCGCAGCGTCGAACAGCTCGGTCACCCCGAACAGCCCCATCGCGGGGTACCGGCGGCCGAACCGCCGGCGCCAGACCTCGCCCAGCTCCCGCAGCGCGCGCTTGTACTCGCTCACGTCGGTGACGAACACCTGCAGCGAGACGAGGTGCTCGGGCTCGCCGCCGGCGGCCTGCAGGGCCGCGACGAGGTTGCCGGCGGCGACGTCGAACTGCTCGGCGATCGTCACGCCGGTGATCTCGCCCTCCGGCGACTGGGCCGTCTGGCCGGCGAGGTAGACCGTGCGCCCGTCACGCACCGCGTGGGAGAAGCCGACCGCGGGGGCGAGGCCGGCGGCGTTGATCAGCTCGCTCATCGTCCGCTCCATTCGGGCGTCCGGCCGGCGCTCCAGGCGGCGTAGAACTCGTGGAAGTCGCGGCCGTGCATCAGCAGCGACTGGGTGATCGCTTCGAGCTCGATCGCCGATCCGAGCGACATGTCGAGCTCACGCGTCAGCAGCGACTTGGTCGTCGCGTACGCGAGCGCCGGTCCGTCGGCCAGTCGCCGCGCCAGCGTCGTGGCGGCGGCGGGCAGCCCCTCGTCGTCGACGACGTCGGTGGCCAGGCCGATCGCCAGGGCGCGCTCGGCGGTGAGCCGGTCGCCGAGCAGCAGCAGCTCGGTGGCTCGGCCGAGACCGACGATCCGCGGCAGCAGGTAGGCCGAGCCCATGTCGGCGCCGGCCAGGCCGACGCGCGTGAACAGGAACTGAAACGACGCCGAGCGGGCCATCAGGCGCAGGTCGCTGGCCAGGGCGACCACCGACCCGGCGCCGGCGGCGACGCCGTTGATCGCGGCGATGATCGGCACCGGACACTCGCGCATCGCCTTGACGACCGCTCCGGTCATGCGCGTGAACTCGAGCAGGTCCGCGGTCTCCATCGTGGTCAGCGGCCCGATGATCTCCTCGACATCGCCGCCGGAGGAGAACCCGCGACCCTCGCCGGTGATCACCAGCACCCGGGTGTCGCCGCGGTGGGGGAGCTCGGCGAGCAGATCGCGCAGGTCGGCGTAGACGTCGAAGGTGAGCGCGTTGAGCTTCTCCGGGCGGTTGAACCGCACCGTCGCGACGCCGCCGTCGACGGCGAAATCGAAATGCTGCCAGCTCGTCGTGATCGGCGCGCTCGCACGAAACGGGCTCACGCGCTCGACGATACTCGACATAGAACTCCGCAGCAATGTCGTATATCCTCGGCGCAGAGGAATTGGTGGGAGTACAGAGCCCGTATTGGAACCCGAAGGTCGAGACGCTCGAGCGTGATCGGCTCGAGGCGCTGCAGCTCGCCAAGCTCCGCCGCCAGGTCGGCTGGGCCGCGGCGCGCAGTCCCTGGTACCGGCGGACGCTGGACGGGATCGAGGTCGAGTCGCTGCGGACGATCGACGACCTTCGGCGGCTGCCGACGCTGACCCGGGACCAGTGGCTGAGCTCGCAGTTCGAGCACCCGCCCTACGGTGAGCTGCCGACGATCGACGGCGCCGGCGCGATCCGCGTCCACACGACCTCGGGCACCTCCGGCCGCGGGCCGCTGCGGGCGCTGGACTCCCGCAAGGACTGGGCCTGGATCGCCGAGATGTGGGCGTACGCGATCTGGGGCTGCGGCGTCAGACCCGGCGACACGGCGTACATCGCGTTCGGCTACGGGTCGTTCATCGGCTTCTGGGGCCTGCATTACGCGATGGAGAAGATCGGGGTGCTCAACGTTCCCGGCGGGGCGCAGAGCACCGAGGCGCGGGTCCGCCAGATCATCGATTTCGGCGCGACCGTGGTCGCCTCCACGCCCACCTACGCGCTGCGGATGGCGCAGGAGGCCGAGCAGCTCGGGATCGACCTGACCGGCTCGACGGTGACCCGCGTGATCCTCTCCGGCGAGCCGGCCGGCTCGATCCCGCAGACCAAGGCGCTGATCGAGGACCGCTGGGGGGCGCAGGCGTTCGACACCGCCGGGATGACCGAGATCGGCACGATCATGGTGTTCGAGTGCGCGCACCAGCCCGGTGGGACGCACATCATCGAGGACCACGTGATCGAGGAGGTGATCGACCCCGGGACGCTTCAGCCGGTCGCCTACGGCGAGCGGGGCGAACGGATGGTGACCTCGTTCGGGCGCGGCGCGGTGCCACTGCTGCGCTACCGGACCGGTGATCTGGTCTGCAAGGTGCCGGCCCGCACCTGCTCGTGCGGGCGGAGCTTCGACATCTACGAGGGCGGGATCCTCGGGCGCGTCGACGACATGAAGATCATCCGCGGGACTAACGTCTACCCGCGCGCGATCGAGGCGATCGTGCGCGAGTTCGGCGACGTCGACGAGTTCCAGACGGTGATCACGCGGGAGCGGCTGCGCGACGAGATCACGCTGCGGGTGGAGCTCAAGTCAGACGTCCCGGACGGCCGCTGGGACGAGCTGGAGCCGGCGCTGCACAAGCGGCTGGCGCACGCGCACGAGGGTCTGAACTTCCGGATCCAGCGGGCCGGAGCCGGCGAGCTGCCGCGCTTCGAGCTCAAGGCGCGACGGACCGTCGACCGGCGTGAGCAGCCGATCGGAGCGTGATGGGCGTCGACCTGATCGGCAACCAGCTGACCGAGTCCGAGCAGCGGCTGCTCGACGTCTACGAGGCGCTCAAGCGGCTGTGTGCGGAGGACCTGCCGCCGGTGGCGGCGGCCAACGTCCGCGCCGCCTTGGCGCAGATCCACAACGCCGTCAACGGCCTGATGCTCACCTACGAGCACCTGACCGACCTCGGCGTCTGAGGGCGAGCCGGCGATGCGCGTCGCAGTGGTGGGCGGTGGCCCGGCGGGGCTGTACTTCTCGATCCTGATGCGACGGATCGACCCGACCGGGGAGATCGTCGTCTACGAGCGAAACCGGGCACAGGACGCGTTCGGCTTCGGCGTCGTGTTCTCAGACGAGACGCTGACCGTGTTCGAGCATGCCGACCCGCCGAGCTACGACGAGATCACGGCGCGCTTCACCCACTGGACCGACATCGACATTCACCACCGGGGCACGCGGACCCGCTCGGGCGGTCACGGCTTCTCGGCGCTCGGACGTCGCGAGCTGCTGGGGATCCTGCAGCGCCGGGCGACCGAGCTGGGCGTGCAGATCCGCTTCGAACGCGAGGCGCCAGCGCTTGAGCAGCTGCGCTGGGCCGACGTGATCGTCGCCGCCGACGGCGCCTCGAGCGCGATCCGCTCGGCACTGGCGGACGATTTTCAGCCGTCGCTGGACCAGCGTGACTGCCGGTACATGTGGCTGGGCACCGGACTCGTGTTCGACGCGTTCAAGTTCTTCATCGTGCAGACGCCGTACGGGGTCTTCCAGGCTCACGCCTACCCCTACGACGAGCGGATGAGCACCTTCATCGTCGAGGCCGGGGAGCGTGCCTGGCAGCGCGCGGCGGTCGACCGCTTCACCGACGGCCCGTTGCCGCCCGGCGTCAGCGATCAACGCTCGATCGAGTTCTGCGGAGAGCTGTTCGCCGACGCGCTGGAGGGCCATCCGCTGATCGCCAACAACTCCAAGTGGGTCCGGTTCGTGACGGTTCGCAACCGCCGCTGGCGATCCGGGAACGTGGTGCTGCTGGGTGACGCCGCCCACACCGCCCACTTTTCGATCGGCTCGGGCACGAAGCTTGCGATGGAGGACGCCGTCGCGCTGGCGTGGGCGTTTCGCGGTCACGGCGCCGGCGACGTCACGGGCGCGCTCGATGACTACGAGGCCGAGCGGCGGCCGATCGTCGAGAGCACCCAGCGCGCCGCCCAGGGCTCGCTGGAATGGTTTGAGGGGATCGGCCGTTACGTTCGCCAGGATCGCCGGCAGTTCGCGTTCAACCTGCTGACGCGCAGCCGGCGGATCACCTACGACAACCTCCGTCTGCGTGATCCCGCGTTCGTGCGCGCCGTCGACGACGACTTTGCGGGCGGCGGCTTCTCGCCGCGACCGCCGATGTTCGCGCCGCTGCGCCTGCGCTCGCTGGAGCTGCCCAACCGAGTCGTCGTCTCGCCGATGGACATGTACTCGGCGGTCGACGGCACCCCGGGCGACTTTCACCTCGTGCACCTCGGCGGGCGGTCGCTGGGCGGTGCGGCGCTCGTCTACACCGAGATGATCTGCGTCTCGGCGACCGGACGGATCACGCCGGGATGCGCGGGCATGTACGCCTCCGAGCACGTCGAGGCATGGGGGCGGATCGTCGGCTTCGCCCATCGCCAAGGTGGCTGCGCGATCGCCGCGCAGCTCGGCCACTCCGGCCGCAAGGGGTCGACGAAGCTGATCTGGGACGGGATCGACGAGCCGCTGGATCACGGCAACTGGGAGCTGATCGCGCCGTCGCCGATCCCGTATGCCGAGCGCAACCAGGTTCCGCGGGAGATGACCCGTGCCGACATGGACGAGGTGCGCGACCAGTTCGTATCGGCCGCCCGCGGCGCGGACCGGGCAGGGTTCGACCTGCTGGAGCTGCACTGCGCCCACGGGTACCTGCTGTCGAGCTTCCTGTCGCCGTTGAGCAACCACCGCGGCGACGAGTACGGCGGGGCGCTCGAGCATCGGGCCCGGTTCCCGCTGGAGGTGTTCGACGCCTGTCGCGCGGTCTGGCCCGAGGACAAGCCGATGAGCGTGCGGATCTCGGCGACCGACTGGGTCCCGGGCGGGTTCGACGCCGACGATGCGGTCGCGTTTGCGAGGATGCTGCACGAGCGCGGGTGCGACGTCGTCGACGTCTCCTCCGGCCAGGTCTCGCCCGACGAGCGCCCGGCGTTCGGCCGAAGCTTCCAGACGCCGTTCGCCGACCGGATCCGCAACGAGGTCGGCATCCCGACGATCGCGGTCGGCGCGATCGCCTCCTACGACGACGTCAACACGATCGTGCTGGCGGGTCGCGCCGACCTGTGCGCGCTCGCGCGGCCCCACCTCTATGACCCGCACTGGACCTTGCACGCGGCCGCCGAGCAGGAGTACGAGGGCGACGGCGTCGCGTGGCCGGTGCAATACCGGCCCGGCTCACGCAAGCCTCCGAGCGGCCGCGGCGACGGCGACGGCGTTCGCAAGGAGCTGCAGCGGTCATTCGAGCCGGCGGACACGGCTTTGCTGGTCGCCCCCGACGGCTGGTCCTGACCGCGTCACATCGTGGAAATGGCGTCCGGCGGCGGGCTCGAGGCCCCGGTAGACTGCGTCGAAGGTCGCGACGACCTGGCCGCGCAGCTCTCCGACCGGGTCAAGCGCGGGCGGCAGCTCAGGATCGATGAACGGGAAGCCGCGGAACCGGTGCAGCATCGACGTGCGGGCGATGAAGGCGCGCTGATCGTCCAGCGCCCGCTGGCGCGCGCGCCGCTGCAACGGCCCGTACTCGGCCAGGAAGTCCCGGTAGCGCGCGGCGACGTCGTCGAGCCTCCACGCCTGGGCGATGAGCGCGGTCTCACGCGACAGCCGGCCGACGAACACGGATGCGTAGCCGGCCATCCCCAGCGCGGCGAGCACGCGTAGCACCTCCTGCTCACGATCGCTGGCCGCCACCCAGGTGGCGTCCTGCAACGACCCGAAGCCGAGGAACCGCAGGCGCGACACGAGCCGAGAGCGGGCCACGCGCTGGTCCTCCGGGATCGTGTGCCAGACGATCGTCCACAGCTCCGGCGCCGGGCCGGTCCGTCCGAAGCCGAAGATCCGGCGGTCGCCGTCGGCCAGCAGCTGCTCGGCTCGGCCGCTGAGCGCGTAGTGCACGAAGCGCGCCTGGCGCGTCCGGCGCAGGAGGTCGCGCAGCACCAGTCGCGACAGCGCCGCGCGGGCGGAGCCGGTGGTGAACCCGAACGACCCGAGCAGCCTCACCATCCCGCCTGACCAGACCGTCTCGTCGGGCCGTCGCAGGTGGGCGCCGAGCATCGTCAGCACGAGGTCCTGCGGCTGCGGCGCGTCGGTCACGCGCGGCGCGCTGTCAGGGCTGACCATGGTGAACGACGACCGCTACGAGCTCTCGCCCGGCACGAACGCGTAGACGCGGCTGGGGCTGCCGGTCCCGCCGACCAGTCGCAGCGGGGCGACGACCAGCAGCGCCCCAGTGGCCGGCAGACGCTCGAGGTTGGCCAGCTGGGTGAGGCCGAGCCGCCCGGCCCCGAGCAGGAAGTTGTGCAGCGGAAACGGCGGCTCCATCCCGCCGGCGCAACCGGCGTCGATCCCGACCGTCTCGGTCCCGAAGCCGGCGATCCCGCGCTCGCCCGCCAGCCACCGCGACGCCTCGACGTCGGGTCCGGGGGTGCGCGGCCCGTGCTCGCCGACGTTGAGGAACTCGTCCTGGTCGTGCGCGCGGGAGCTCCAGCCCGTGCGCAGCAGCACCCATCCGCCGTCGGGGATACGCCCGTGCGCGTCCTCCCACGCCTGCAGGTCGGCGACCGTCAGCAGGTAGTCGCCGTTGGCCGCCTCGGTCTCGGCGGTCTTGTCGATCACGCAGGCCGGGCCGACCAGCGTGTCGGCGGTGACCGAGCCGATGTCGAGCCCGTCGCGCCCGGTGACCCAGTGGATCGGCGCATCGACGTGCGTGCCGACGTGTTCACCGAGCGTCAGCGTGTACCACGCCCAGGCCGGCCCGCGATCGTCGTAGTGGCTGATCGCCTCACGCGTGAGCCCGGGCGTGTTCGCGAACGGCGACGGCAGCTGGATGGTCGGGGTGGACTCGGTCAGTGGCTGGGTGAGGTCGACGATGCCCACCGCTCCGCAGGCCAGCGCCGAGATGAGCTC
>Ga0302314_10017034_pt1 | contig 12224 bp, 13 predicted proteins | sample III_Palsa_N2_3_FD_200533 | JGI IMG/M metagenome (GOLD analysis project Ga0302314, IMG submission 200533) | Peat permafrost microbial communities from Stordalen Mire near Abisko, Sweden - III_Palsa_N2_3 | ecosystem: Environmental > Terrestrial > Soil > Palsa > Peat permafrost | place: Sweden...
TCGCTTGGCCAGGAAGGCGTCCATGCCCTCGGTGGCCTCGGCGCTGCCGAAGAGCTCGGCTGATCTTGTTTGCGCAGTGGACAGAGCTTCGTCCCACGGCACGCCGGGGAGCGATTCCAACAGTTCTTTGGTGGCCCGCACGGCCCCTGGCGCGCTCTTGAGAATGGAGAGGATGCGGTCGGCCACCCATTGGTCGAGTGCGGTGTCGTCATCGACCGTGGCGGTGAGGAGGCCGGCCTGTTGCGCCGCGGTGGCGTCGAAGGTCTCGCCGGTCAGGCACATCTGCGAGAGGAAGCGCCGATCGACCACCCGCAGCGCCGGCACCATGATCATGGCCGGCGCCACTCCGACCCGCACTTCGCTGAAGCCGAAGGAGGCCTTGGTGGGTGCGACGGACAAGTCCGCGGCAGCGATGAGCCCGATCCCACCTGCTCGGGCATGCCCGTTGACCCGGGCAACCACCGGTGCGGGTGACGAGGTGATCATGGAGAGGATCTCGGGCATGCCGGTGGTGACGCCTTTGTTGCGTTCCGACAGATCGGCGCCCGAACAGAACACCGTGACGCTGCCGGTGATGACGACGACTCTGCTCGATGCATCCGTCGTCGCGTCACGCAACCCTTGGGCGAGTTGGCCCAGAAGTTGTGAGGACAGCGCATTGCGGTTGTGTGGTGAGTCGAGCGTGAGTGTGTGCACCCCATTGTCCTCGTGGTGGTGCACTAGCTCGTCGGTCACAGTTGGGCAGTGTAGGGGGCACCGCTCGGGCCCGGGGTTTTGAAAATTGCCGGTGATATCGTTCGCTGGTGATCGAGACCGACGAGCACCAGATTTTCCGAAAGACGCTGCGTGACCTCTTCGAGCGGGAGATCGAGCCGCACGTCGACGCCTGGGAGGACGCTCGCACCTTCCCGGCCCACGAACTCTTCCCCAAGCTGGGAGCCGTCGGACTGTTGGGGCTCGAGTACGAAGAGGCCTACGGCGGCATGGGCGCCGATCACTCGTTCACCGTCATTGCCGGTGAGGAGATGGGCCGCATCAGTTGTGGTGGTGTCCCCATGGCCATGGCCGTTCAGATGTCGATGGCCACACCGGCGCTGGCTCGCTTCGGTTCGCACGAATTGAAGGAGGAGTACCTCGCTCCGTCCATCCGCGGTGAACTGGTGGCCTCCATCGCCGTGACCGAACCCGATGCAGGCAGCGACGTGGCCGGCATCCGCACCCGGGCCGTGCGTGACGGCGACGAGTGGGTCATCAACGGATCGAAGCTCTACATCACCAACGGCACTCAGGCCGACTGGCTGTGTCTGTTGGCCCGCACCTCAGAAGACGCCGGTTACAACGGCATGTCGCTCATTGTGGTGCCCACCTCGGTGGACGGCTTCGGGGTCTCGCGCAAGCTCGACAAGTTGGGCATGTGGTCGAGCGACACGGCTGAGCTGTCGTTCAACGACGTGCGCGTGCCGGTGTCGAACACCATCGGCGAAATCGGGCGTGGCTTCCAGCAGCAGATGTCCCAGTTCCAGGCCGAACGATTGATCACCGTCTACAAGCAGGTGGGTTCCATTGAGCAGGCCCTGAACAAGACGAAGGCCTACCTGTGCGAGCGCCAGGCATTCGGCAAGCCGCTCATGGCCAACCAGCACCTGCAGTTCGTGTTGGCCGAGCTCTCGGCGCGCCACGACATGCTGAAGCACTACGCCCGGGCCTCGGCCGATGCCGTGCTGCGCGGCGAGGACGCCACCCGCTTCGCCACCATCGGCAAGCTCATGGGTTCCCGGTTGCAGCGCGAAGTAGCCGACACCTGCCTGCAGTTCCACGGTGGCATCGCCTACATGGCCGAACACTGGGCGTCCCGCTTCTACCGCGACACCCGGCTCGATTCCATCGGTGCCGGGGCCGACGAAGTCATGTTGCGCATCCTGGCCCGCATGGACGGGTACGCCACCGAATAGCTCGGAGCGTTGGACTTGTCCGTCGCCACCCCATGAGGTCCCGGCAATGGGGACTTCTCCCTCGGGATAGTTGTTTCTAGAACTCTTCACATGCTCGTTAATCAACCAGCTAGTTAATTAACAAGATTGTGCATAGTTTTGAAAAGAACTACCGGGAGAGACACGTCAGCAGCCTCACGGCCTGCCGAGCGACGAGCCACCGATTTAGGTGTGGCGGTACACGGCCTGGCCACCGCCGCTGGCGATGAGTCGCCGATCCCGGCTCCACACCCGTCCGTTCCACGACAGGAGTCCGTCGGCCGACACCGGTGCGTGTCCGTCCAACAACAGCCATTCGTCCTGGTCGCCCGAATGTTGAAACGACACGTACAGATCCAAGCTCGGTGCGATGAAGGAGTGCGGCCGGTGCGCGTGCGGGCGGTGACCGGCGGGCCAGCTCATGACATCAAGCACGACGAGGGTGCGGGCAGCGTCAATCCACGGGTCGGCCACGTCTGGAGACGGCCGGCAGCGGACCCAGTTGCGCCAGGTCGGCTCGAGCGCTTCCTTGGGCGGCCACTCGTCGTGGGGATCCACTGGGCGCTGGTCGAAGTTGTCCCAAAAACTGAACGGCGGACGTTCCCGGTCGGGCCAGAGCTCCTGCGGCGACTTGAGGTCGTCGGGATCGGGCGCGTCCGGGGGGTGCACGTCTTCGTGGAGCAACCCTTCGACCTGGCCCACTGACCACACCATGGCCTGGAGCACCGGGCGACCGTGCTGGCTCATGTGCACCTGTTGGGACAGCACCGTGCGGCCCGAGCGCAGGGTCGTGACCTCCAGGTCCACCGGTTCGAAGGCCGCTACCGAGAGGTAGTGACAGAAGAAGCTGGCCGGTCGGTCGAAGGGGCTCACGGCACCGGCGGCTCGCAGGGCGATGGCGGCCACGTACCCACCCTCGGGGCCCCAGATCTCCCAGTCGGGATGCACCAGGGCCGTGAATTGGTGCACATCATCGTCAGTGACGGCGTCGCCAACCGGCGTGACCGCCGTCTGTTCCCCCAGGTCACCCACGGCGGCTCAGGCCAGCGGGAGGCCAGGGGCGTCGGCCAGTGAGGGGTCTTTGCCGGGCCGGGCCGAAGCGGCATAGAGCTGATCGACCCGGAACGAGCGGACGGCCCGGTCGCCCGCTTTTCCGCCCACGACCTCCACCCATTCCTCGCCGGTGGCCACATTGGCCACGTGGGCGACGAACGCCCAACTGGCGCTGCGGATGCGAGAGCCATGCACTTGCACCGGGTCCCCGGGCGCCAGCCCGGCCCAATGCGTGTTGCGGCGGAGGTCAGCCATGAGCCCTTCTTTTTACATGATGGGTGTTCGGTGTCAGACCCTGGTCCTATCCTGGCCACCATGGCGCTCGAGCTCCCCCGCACGCTGACGCCATCCAAGGTGACGGCATTCACTAACTGCCCGTTGGCGTTTCGCTTCTCGGTCATTGAGCACCGGCCCGAGCCACCGTCGCCCCACGCCGTCAAGGGCACGCTGGTCCATGCCGCGCTAGAGGGTCTGTTCTGGCATCACGAGGCCGGGCAACGGTCCGAAGCAGTGGCGCAGAAGGAACTGGACCGGGCCTGGGGTGAGCTGCAGCGCGACCCCGAATACGTGGAGCTGCACTTGTCGGAGTCGGATGCCGAGGCGTTTTTGAAAGATGCCCGGGTGTTGGTGGCCAACTACTTCCGCCTGGAGGATCCCAATGCCGTGCACGCCATCGGCGTGGAACTCGGCGTCGAGCTCGAAGACAACGGCATGCGCCTGCGGGGCATCATCGACCGGCTCGACATCGGACCCGACGGCGAGCTCATCGTGATCGACTACAAAACAGGCCGGGCGCCGTCGGCCCGCTACGAGCAGGGCCGGATGGGTGGCGTGCAGACCTATGCGTTGCTGTGTGAGCGCATCCTGGGTCGGGCGCCGTCCGAAGTGCGGCTGTTGCACCTGCGCGATCCTGTCGTGCTGTCGGCAGTGGCCACGCCGCAGACGATCCGGGGACAGAAGGCGCGTACATCGGCGGTGTGGGGTGCCATTGAACGGGCCTGTGCCACCGAGGACTTCCGCCCCAAGACCGGCCCGCTGTGTAACTACTGCCACTTCAAGCCCTCATGTCCAGCCTTCGGAGCGGGAGCGGGAGCAGGAGCGGGAGCAGGAGCAGGAGCAGGAGCAGCATGAGCGACACTGTCGAAGTGGGAATCAGCGCATTGGATGCTTTCGACAAGCGCGTCGATGCCGCCTTTGACCGGCTCCGGGGCCAGCCCCGCATCGACCGGGCCGCCGCCCTGATCTCGAATGCGGCCGACTATGGGCTGGTCTGGGTGGTCATCGCCGGCCTGAAGGCCCGCCGCCGCGGTGCCGGCCGACGGCGAGCCGTGGTGGCACTGGGCTCGGCCGGCTTCAGCTCGCTGGGGTTGAGCCGAGTGGTGAAAGAGGCGGTCGAGCGGCAACGGCCCGACGCCCACCTCGACGCCATGGTGCGCACACCGACCAGCAGCAGCTTCCCCAGTGGCCACACCCTGGCCGCGTTCACCACGGCGGTGGTGCTCTCGGAGGGCGACGCTCAGACGGCGGCGGCCGTCGGCTTTGCCGGCGCGGTGGCGGTCAGTCGGGTGCACTTGCGAGCCCACCATCCCAGCGACGTCATCGGCGGGGCGGTCATCGGGTCCCTACTCGGCCTGCTGCTGCGCCCCGTGGTCAACCTGCTGACGCCAGGTCGCAAGGGTCGAAAGAGGCGGCCTCGCGGCCGGCGCTCGGGAATGAAGGGGCAGGACCACCTGTTGATAAGACTGTGACCTCCTTCTCCGTGACCTGGGACTACCGCTGCCCCTTCGCCCGCAATGCCCATGAGCACCTGGTGGCCGGACTGGCCGATGGAGCGGACTGGGACATCACCTTTCTCCCCTTCTCACTGACCCAGAGCCATGTGCCCGAGGGTGGCCGGGACGTGTGGGACGACCCCGCCAAGTTCGTCGACCTCATCGCCCTGGCCGCCGGCGTGGTGGTGCGTGATCAGTACCCCGAGCAGTTCGGCGTGGCCCACGAAGCACTGTTTGCGGCGCGGCACGACCAGGGGCTGGACCTGCGGAAGGCTGACGTGGTGGCCGGTGTGCTCGATCGCTCGGGCCTGCCCGGCGACAAGATCCTGGCCGAGGTGGACAGCGGCTCCCCCGTGGCCGAGATCCGTCGCTCCCACGAGCAAGCGGTCAACCAATGGGCCGTGTTCGGTGTGCCCACCTTCGTCATGGACGGCCGTGCCGTCTTCGTCCGGTTGATGAGCCGCCCCCAGGGCGATGCCGCACTGGCCCGCCGGACCATCGACAACGTGGTGCAGTTGCTCGAAGACCACCCCGACCTCAACGAGTTCAAGTACACCACCCTGTCGCAGTAGGACAGACCAGAGTGGGCCGAGCGGTCAGCCCTTAGCGATCTCGCTGATGAGGTCAAAGGTGCGGGACTGCTCCTCCTTGGTACCCACGATGGCGGCCACGTAGTCGGTCGCACCGGCATCGGCCACCCGCTCGATGCTGGCCCGAACGGAAGCTTCATCACCGATGAAGGCCACATCGGCCGGCGATTCGGCTCCCTCCATGTCGAGCATGGCTTTGTAGGACGGCAGGTTGGGGTAAATGGCGAAGTCCTTGTTGGCCCGTTCTCGAGCGCCGTCAATGTCGTGGGTGACACAGACCGGCAGTGAGACCCCGATGCGAGGCTCCGGTCGCCCGGCGTCCGCCGCTGCGGCGCGGATAATGGGTGAAATGTGATCGCCAATGGTCTTTGTGCCGGTCATCCAGGTGACGGTCCCATCGGCCACCCGGCCGGCCAGCTTCAGCATGGCCGTGCCCAGCGCGGCCACCAGCACCGGCGGCGCCTCGACGTTGGGGATCTCAATCGGTGTGTACGCATTGGTGGTCACCCGCTCGCCTTGGACCTGAACGGTCTCCCCGCGCAATAGCGGCATCAACGCCGCCAGGTACTCCTTCATATAGGTGGCGGGCCGGTCGAAACTCAGGCCCCACATGCCTTCCACCACGACCTGGTGCGACAGCCCGATGCCGAGGATCAACCGGTTGCCGGTCACGCACTGCACCGTCAGGGCCTGCTGGGCCAGCATCATCGGATGCCGGGGATAGATCGGCACCACCCCGGTGCCCAGCTCGATCCCGGGCACCTGGGCGCCGGCCGCGGCGAGCAGGGTCAGGGCATCGTGGCCGAAGATCTGCGACGCAAAGGCGTGATCGAGACCGGCATCGGCGCAGCGCTGTAGCTGGGCCACGGTCTCGGGCAACGACTTGTCGACCTCGATCATCGAGCCGATCCGAAGGGGCTTTGACATGGGTTTTCGGTCTCCTCGCCTAGTGTGCCGGGCGTGTCCGGCTCACTGCACCCGCTGAGGCTACCGACCTGACCACCCATGACGTCGGTTTCGTGGGCGCCGGTCAGCTGGCCCGCATGGCCGGCGAGGCAGCGAGCGCCCTGGGCCTGTCGCTGGCCGTTCTGGCCGAGCGGCCGGACGATGCCGCCTGCGCTGTGGCGGCCGAAGTGCTGCCGGGTTCCCCACTGGTCGAGGCTGAATTCCGGGCCCTGGCCGAACGTTGCCGCGTGGTCACCTTCGATCACGAGCAGGTGGACCTGGACATCGTGGCGACCCTGGTGGCCGAGGGTCACCCCATCTATCCCGGCGTGCCGACGCTCGAGCTGGCGGTCGACAAGGCCCGCATGCGGGCGGCTCTGGTGGCCGCCGGCGTTGCCGTGCCGGCCCACCTGGTCATTGAGCCTGGTCCGGGCGTCGATGCCGGGTCGGCCATTGCCGAGTTCGGAGCGGTCCACGGGTGGCCCCTCGTTCTCAAGACCGCCCGGGGCGGCTACGACGGCAAGGGCGTGTGGACGATCGGCAGCGAGGCGGAGGCCCGGGAGGTCATCGCCCCACTGAGCGGGACCCTGCTGGTGGAGGAGCTGGTGGCGCTCGATGCTGAGCTGGCCGTCATGGTGGCCCGCCGCCCCTCCGGCGAGACGGTGGCCTGGCCGGCGGTCGAGACGGCCCAGGTCGGCGGCGTCTGCCGGGAGGTCCTGATTCCGGGCCGGCTCCCCGCCGATGTGACTGAGGCGGCCGGCATTTTGGGTCGCCAGGTGGCCGACATCGCCGGGGCGGTCGGCGTGCTGGCCGTTGAGCTGTTCTGGTCCAAGGGCCGGCTGTTGGTAAATGAAATCGCAGCTCGGCCCCATAATTCAGGTCACTGGACCATTGAGGGAGCGGTGACCTCCCAGTTCGAGAATCACCTCCGAGCCGTGCTCGACCTGCCCCTGGGCTCGACCTCCGCGGCTCATTCCCAGGTCGCCAGCGTCAACATCTTCGGCGGCGACGATGGGGGCAATCCCCGGGATCTACTGGCCTCCGGGCTGTCCCACGTAGGCGCTCACGTGCACCTGTATGGCAAAGAGGCCAAGCCAGGACGCAAACTGGGACACGTGACGGTCTGCGGCGACAACGCTGAGGAGGTGCGGGAACAGGCCTGGTCGGCCGCGTTGGCCCTCGGGACACCCCACCCCGTCGGCTTGCCGTTGCCCGATGGCCTTCAGCACAAGGGAGAATTCCCCTCATGACGAGTCCACTGGTCGCCGTCGTGATGGGCAGCTCGTCCGACCTCGAGGTCATGCAGGGTGCCGCTGACGTGCTCGAGGAGTTTGGGATTGCGCACGAGGTACGGGTGGTGTCGGCCCACCGGACGCCCGACGACATGCTCGCCTTCGGCCACGGGGCCGCCGCCAAGGGGCTCAAGGTGCTCATCGCCGGGGCGGGGGGCGCCGCCCATCTGCCCGGGATGTTGGCTGCCGTCACCACCCTGCCCGTGATTGGGGTGCCGGTCGCCCTGGCCAACCTGGACGGCCTGGACTCGCTGCTCTCAATCGTGCAGATGCCCCGCGGCGTGCCGGTGGCCACCATGGCCGTCAACGGTGCCCGAAACGCCGCGCTGCTGGCCGTGCGCATCCTGGCGGTTGGCGACGCCGCCCTGACTGCCAGAATGGAGGCGTACCAGCAGGAGATTGCGGGGGCCGCCCGGGCGCAGGACGCCGAGGTCCTCAAAGGAGCAGGAGGAACGAAGGCCGATGGCTAAGCCGAATTTGGCGCAGCGTCTCGGCTATTCCGCCGAGGCCAAGCTGCTCATCATCAACGCCGACGACCTCGGGTCGTGCCACTCGGCCAACGTCGGCGTCTTCGAGTGCCTGGCCACCGGCACGGTGACCAGCGCCACGCTGATGGTGCCGTGCCCGTGGGCGAGAGAAGCATCGAGCCGTTACCGGGGCGAGGACATCGGGGTGCACCTCACGGTCAACGCTGAATTCGAGCTCTATCGCTGGGGCCCGATCACCCACGCACCCTCGCTGTTGGGCGGTGACGGCGGGTTCCCCCGCACGGTGGAAGACGTGTGGGACCACGCCGATCTCGACGAGGTGCGGCGGGAATGCCGGGCGCAGATTGAGCGGGCGATCCTGTGGGGGTTCGACGTGAGCCACATCGACGCGCACATGGGCACCCTGCAACTGCGCCCCGAATTCTTCGACGTCTATCTCGACATGGCGCTGGAGTTCGGATTGCCGTTGCGGATGATCCCCCCCGGTCTCGAGCGCTTTGCCGGGTTCCCGGGTCGCCAGGTGGCCGAAGAGGCGGGCGCAGTGTTCACCGATCACATGCGTTTCATTCCGGGTGTGGGTTCGCGTGACATGTTCAAGAAGGACCTGGCGTCGCTCCGGCCCGGCGTCACCGAAATGCACCTGCACCCGGCCGTCGACAGCGCCGAGCTGCGGTCACTGGCCACCGATGACTGGATGGCACGGGTCGACGATCACCGCATCATTTGCGAGGAGACCTGGGTCCGTGACGCCATTGATGAGGCCGGGGCCACGTTGATCGGCTTCCGTCCACTGCGCGAGCTCGCCCGGTCAGGGAGATAAGACATGCCTGGCGCCACCATTCCCGACGTTTCGCTCTATTCCAAGGAGCGCAACAAGAACATCGACACCTTCGACCTGACCTTCACCTATCAAGGCATCGACATCGAGCGCCCGGACGGCGAAGTCCGCCACCTCCCCTGGGAACGCATCACCGAGTGGGAAATTGAGCAACGTCGTGGCGGCGTGCTGCTCACGTTGCGTGGCAGTGGCTCGGTCACCCCGTTGATCATCCCGAAGTGGCGAGTCGACGACCTCGATGAGGTCCTGCGCGACGTCACCTCGGGCGTGCCGGTGCCCGAGTCGGTCTTTGAAGCGGAGGCGAGAGCTGCTGCGGCGGCCACGGCGGCGGTGGCGGTGGCGGTGGCGCCGGTGGCGGTGGCGCCAGTCGTGGTTGAACCCGAAGTTGAACCCGAACCCGAAGCGATCGTTGAAGCAGTCGTCGAGGCGGAACTGGTCATTGAGCCGGAGCCAGAACCGGAGCCCGAGGTTGCAGTCGCCCCGGTCGTCGAGCCAGTGGCGTTCTCGGAGAGCTACGGAGAAACCGTGGCACCCGTGTCGGCCTGGTCCGCCCCGGTGGTGTCGGAACCGGAACCCGAACCGGAACCAGAGGAAATTGAAGCGCCCGCGGTCGAGGCCGAAGCGGAAGCGACCGCCTGGTCGAGGCCCGAACCAGAGCCCGAGGCTGAGCTGGTCGTTGAGCCCGTGGCTGAGCTGGTCATTGAGTCTGAACCGGTCGTTGAGCCGGAGCCGGTGGCTGTTGCCGTGGTGGTTGAAGAAGAGCAGGAAGAAACCACCACCCACATCTGGGGTGACGATGCCGACCAAGATGGTTTGGACACCGTCCTGTGGCCGAACGCCACCGAACCTCGTCTGAAGGGACCGCGTCCGGATCTGATGCACACGCAGTCCGAAGATCGGGCGTGGACGGTGGAGGATCCGTCATTCGCCTCGGCCATTGATGCTGACTCTGGCAAAATCCAGGTGGACGATGACGTCGACAGCAACCTCGAGTGGCCGTCTGATGAGCCGTTGGACTCGATCCCCAAACTCGAGTGGCCGTCGGGTGGCGATCGGCGCAAACAAACCGATGAAGTCGAGATTGATGCCCCGGCGGCGGCGCTGGCGTCGGGGCGAGGCACGGCATGGGTCATTGAGGAGATCGAAGATCTGCCTCCCGCCGTACCCACGGCGATGATCCCCCTGGCCGAGGCGATGGTGGAGCCGACTCCGGAGCGCACCTACGCACCTTCAGCACCCATGCCCGAACGCACCACTTCTGCGGCCGATCTCTTGGCCACCGAGTTCTCCAAGACGCCGGCCGCGGTCGAGACCCCTGCCGCATCCGCTCCGACGGTGCAGCCGAGGACGGAACGACGCAAGCAGGCCAGAGCGGAGTTCTCGTGGAAGACGGCCGGCACGGCAGCGATGCTCGCCTTACTGGCCGCAGCAGTCGCCATCGTTCTGGCCGACAGTGCCGGCGCCATTCACTTCAGTTTTCTCGGCTCCTAAGCGGCGTTCAGCCTTCGCGCAACCCAGCGAAGAGGTCGTCCTCGGTCACATCCACCGATCCGATGTGGCTCTTGGCCAAACGAAACAAATCGAGCGGGAAGATGTCGCGCATCACTTCGGGCGGTAGCCCGAACCAAAACGGCGAATTCGGATCGACCTGCGTGGCGTGTGCCTTCAGGGCATCACCTCGAACCTGTTGAAAACCATTGATATCGATTGTCGTCGTGAACGGCTCGTCGCGGTTCAGACGGGACAACCACTTCTCGTCGAACGGTGACTCACGCCCGAGCTCAATGAATTTGGCGTGGATGAGGCGGAAACGTTCCGCCGGCCACACCGAGTAGTAGAGCTTCGACGGGGTGAACGCTGGGCCAGCGTCGGGAAACTGGGACTGGTCACCGGCCGCCTCGAAGGCCACCACCGAGATCTCATGCACCCGGAGATGGTCGGGGTGCGGGTACTCGGACTGCTCGTCCGGGTAAGTGATGATGACCTGCGCCTTCTCCTGGCGGATGATCTTCACCAACCGTTCCACCGCTTCGTTCAGCGGTGCCTGGGCAAAGGAATCGGGACGTGCGTTGGCCTCGGACTCGGGCATGCCCGAGTCCCGGTAGCCCAACATGATGGTGTCGTCGTAACCGATGATGTCGGTGGCCGCCTTGAGTTCGGCCAGGCGGACCTTGCCGATGTCCGCTCGCACCTCAGGGGTGTCCATGGCCGGGTTGAGGATGTCACCCTCCTCCCCTCCGGTACAGCAGACCAGCACCGTGTGGATACCTTCGGCGTGGTACCGGGCCACGGTTGACGCCCCCTTGGACGACTCATCGTCGGGATGGGCGTGCACGGACAGCAGGGTGAGAGATTCAGGCACGTCAGCGACCTTAATGGCCGGGTACCGGGGCTCCCTCCGGTGCCACCCCGGGCCCGCTGGGCCTTATGCTCGTTCCCATGGCAGGCACGTTCAAGCGAATCGGAGGGATCTTCCAGGCCAAGGCCAACAAGGTCCTGGACAAGGCAGAGGATCCTCGCGACACGCTCGACCTCTCGTACGAGAAGCAGCTGGAGCAGTTGCAGAAGGTGCGCCGGGGTGTGGCCGACGTGGCCACGGCGCGTAAGCGGATTGAGCTACAGGCGCAAGGACTGCAAAAGCAGGCCGACAAGCTCCAGGCTCAAGCCAAGGCGGCTCTGTCTCAGGGCAATGAGGACCTGGCTCGAGAGGCGCTGTCGCGCCGGGCCGCCCTCGGTGAGCAACTGGCTGACCTCAAGACGCAGCACGACCAGATAAGCGAGCAAGAACAAAAACTGGTCGACACGTCGCAACAACTGCAGACCCGGGTGGAACAGTTCCGCACCAAGAAGGAGACGCTTAAGGCCAGCTACACCGCTGCCGAAGCGACGACGAAGGTTGGCGAAGCGGTCTCGGGTATTTCGGACTCCATGGGTAACTCGGCCCAAGCCATGCAACGGGCCCAGGACAAAATTGCCAGCATGCAAGCACGCGCCGGCGCCATGGACGAACTGTTGGCCTCGGGCGCGCTAAATGACCTGAGCACCCCGGTGGATGACATTCAAAAGGAACTGGACAAAGTGACATCGACCAATCAGGTGGACAATGAGTTGGCCGCCCTGAAGGCAGAGTTGGGTACCGGCTCGGCGACACCGGAGGTGGCGGCGCTACCGGCGGCAGAGCAGGGCGGTAGCGGAGGAGCAACGAGCTGATGGCGCTGTCGCGCAACATCAAGGCCGATCGGGGCCTGAACACGCGGATGCTGATGACCGGTTTCT
>Ga0302314_10017035_pt1 | contig 12222 bp, 11 predicted proteins | sample III_Palsa_N2_3_FD_200533 | JGI IMG/M metagenome (GOLD analysis project Ga0302314, IMG submission 200533) | Peat permafrost microbial communities from Stordalen Mire near Abisko, Sweden - III_Palsa_N2_3 | ecosystem: Environmental > Terrestrial > Soil > Palsa > Peat permafrost | place: Sweden...
CCCGCCGCTCTCTCCCGCAACGACGATGCGCGCCGGATCGATGTTCAGCGCCTCGGCGTGGGCGTGGACCCACTTCAGGCCCGACACGCAGTCGTTGAGGCCGGCCGGGAACGGCGCGACTTCCAGCGCCGACGACGCCCGCACGGCGTTGCGGAAATCCACCATCGCCACCGCCACGCCCTGCGCGGCGATGATCTTGCCCCAGGCGCGGTACATGCCGTCGAAGCACGACATGCTCTGCATGCCGCCGCCGTGGATGTAGTAGACGCATGGCAGGCGTTCGGCCGTATCAGGACGGATGAACTGGATGTTGATCGTGTTTCCGTCCGGCGCCGAAACGAAGCGCTCGGTCCGCACCGTGAGGCCCGCCGAGGGCGCCACCATCTCGTTGTCGACGGCGTCCAGCATCGCTTTCTGAGCGGCCGCCGCCGCCTTGCCGGCCTCGCTGTTCTCCTCGGCCAGTATCACCTCGCGGTTGGCTACGTCGCCGGCCGGCGGCGCTTCGGGCATGGCGCCGAATATGGCCTTGATGCGCGGATCGATCCGCGGGTCTTCGGTGATCTTCGAGGCCATAGTCGCGCTTCCCAGGAGGTTTGTGATTGGCCGGCCATATAGAGGGGCAGGGACCGTCGGGTCCAGGCTGCCCGCGCCCGTCAGTCTTCCTCGTCTTCGTAGCCGACCAGCGCCAGGGCCCGGGCGGGGATGGCGTTGAGGTCGCACCAGCGGGCCAGCGCTTCCTCGCGGCCGTGGGTGATCCACACCTCGCCAGGATGGAGCTCGGCGATGGTGCCGGTGAGTTCGTCCCAGTCGGCGTGGTCGGAGATGATAAGCGGCAGCTCCGCGCCGTGCTGCCGGGCCCGGGCGCGGATGCGCATCCAGCCCGAGGCGAAGGCGTCCACCGGGTCCGGGAACCGCCGGGCCCACGGCGTCGCGAGCGCGGAGGGCGGCGCGACCACCATGGCGCCGGCGAGGCTCTTGCGGGGCGCCCCGGTGGCGCTCGCGAGGGGACCCAGGTCGACGCCGAAGCGCTCGTAGACCGCGTTCAGGCGGTCGAGCGCGCCGTGGGTGAGGATGGGCCCGTCCCAGCCCGCCGCCCTGAGGAGCCGGATCACACGCTGGGCCTTGCCCAGAGCATAAGCCCCGATCACGTGACAACGGTCGGGGAACTGGCGCACCGAATGCAGCAGCTTCTCGATCTCCTCGCCGTCGGGCGGATGTCGGAAGACCGGCAGGCCGAAGGTCGCCTCGGTGACGAAGACGTCGCATTCGACCGGCTCGAACGGCAGGCAGGTGGGGTCTGGCCGACGCTTGTAATCGCCGGAGACGACGATGGTCAGGCCCTTCCAGCGCACCACGGCCTGGGCCGATCCCAGCACGTGGCCGGCCGGCGCCAGCGACACCTCCACGCCGTCACGCATCGATCGCTCCCCGTAGGCAAGGGCGACGCTCTGCCCGGCGAAGTCCGCCCCGTAGCGCTCAGCCATGATCGCCAGGGTCTCGCGCGTCGCCAGCACCAGGCCGTGGCCGGCGCGCGCGTGATCGGCGTGGCCATGGGTGATCACCGCCCGCTGCACCGGTCGCACCGGGTCGATGTAGAAATCCCCTGGCCGGCAATAGAGGCCTGCGGGCCTGGGACAGAGGAGGGTTTGCGGCCTGATCACGATCCTCGATATAGGTCGCGGCGAGGCTTTTGTTCGTGCGAGGGCGCCATGAGTGATGTTTCGCCGACCCTGCAAGAACTCGGCGCGCGCATGGTGCAGGGGACACCCCAGGCGGCCGCCTTGGGCCTGCGCCTCGTCTCCGCGGCGCCCGGCGTTGCCTCCATGGCTGTCCCCTACCGGGCCGATCTCGTCGGCGATCCCGACACGGGCGTGCTGGCCGGCGGCGTGATCACGTCGCTGCTCGATCACGCCTGCGGCCTGGCGGTCTCGTCGCTGGCCTTCGCTTCGGGCGCATCGGGCGGCATGGCCACCCTCGACCTGCGCATCGACTACATGCGCCCCGCCGAGCCCGGCCGCGAGGTCATCGCGCTCGCCCGATGCTACAAGATCACGCAGTCGATCGGCTTCGTCCGCGCCAGCGCCTTCGAGGACGACGAAGATAATCCCGTGGCCACCGCCCAGGCGGCGTTCGCCCTCGGCCGCGCCCCCGCGCCAGCATGACCGACCCGCGCGAGGAGCGCCTCACGACCCTGCTGGCCAGCGTCCCCTACATGCGCTTCCTGGGCATGAAGGCCGAGCTGGCCGGCGACGAGATGACCGCCATCCTGCCGTTCTCGCCGCACCTGGTGGGCAATGTCACGCTGCCGGCCCTGCACGGCGGCGTGCTGGGCGCGTTCCTCGAGATGACCGCGCTGTGCCAGCTGGCGGTGCGCGAGCCCCTGCGCCGGCAGCCGCGCACCATCGACGTGACCATCGAGTACCTTCGCCCTGGCCGCGCCCTCACCACCTACGCCCGCGCCGATGTGCGCAAGGTCGGCCGCCGCATCGCCAACGTCCACGTCGAAGCCTGGCAGGAAGCCCGCGCCTCACCGGTCGCGGCGCTCCGGGGTCACTTCATGCTGAGTTTAGCGGAGTGAAGGGGGGAGGTCCCCACCGCTTGCCGTTCAAGAGGGCGCCGTGTCCCCGCGCTGCCCCCGACCCACCTACCGTTATGGCCGGGCGTAAGTCCCGGCCACCCGTGAACACCGCGGTTGCATTTGGCCGCGCCGGCGCGGCCACGGCTGAGCGCATGCGGTCGCAACCCACAGTCGCGAGGTTCGCTGCCGCGAGCGCAAAACGCAGCGTCGAAGGCGGCGCTCTGGGCGCGCGAGGCGCCCACCCTCGATGTCCTGATCATGGGTCGCCGGGACTTACGCCCGGCGATGACGGAGAATTTTGGGGTACGAAAGAGTCTCGGCTTCGCGTTCTCTATTCGCGCAGCAGGTCGTTCTCAGCGTTTAATGGTTCGCACAAGACGGGGCCCGTGCAGTCGAAGTCCGGCGGCGCGAGGATCACCCGCCATTGACCCCACGGCGGCTGGGCTCTACGCGCATCGCCCCATGCTGCAGGGCCTCTCAATTCTCGCCCGCGAGGCGCGCGCGTGGCCGTTCGAGCAGGCGCGGGGCCTGCTGGCCCGGCTGCTGCGCGTGGGTCTGGAGGGCGACGGCGAGCGCGATCTCGCGTCGAGCCTGATCCATGCGGGTCGGTTCGACGAGTTGACGGCCACGTTCCCGGCGCTCGCGCGCCCGGTTCTGCTGCAGACCGGCTACGGCGCCTCGGGCCTGCCGCATATCGGCACGTTCAATGAGGTCGCGCGCACGACCATGGTGCGCAACGCCTTTCGGGCCCTGACCGAGGATGCGATCCCGACGCGCCTGATCTCGTTCTCCGATGACATGGACGGGCTGCGCAAGGTTCCTGAGAACGTGCCCAACCGGGAGGCGCTGGCGCTCGACCTGGGTAAGCCCCTGACCCGGGTGCGCGACCCGTTCGGCGAGCACGCGAGCTTCGGCGACCACAACAATGCGCGCATGCGCGCGTTCCTCGACAGCCACGGCTTCGACTACGAGTTCTTCTCCTCCACCGAGTGCTACCGGTCGGGCCGGTTCGATGCGACCCTGCTGCTCGCCCTCGCACGGTTCGACGCCATCCAGGCGGTGATGCTGCCGACGCTCGGCCCCGACCGCCGTGCGACCTATTCGCCGTTCCTGCCCGTCAGTCCGACGACCGGCCGCGTGCTGGAGGCGCCGACCGTGGAGCGCCATGTGGATCGGGGGACGATCGTGTTCGCCGACGAGGACGGGACGCTGACCGAGGTTCCGGTCACCGGCGGGGCGGTGAAGCTGCAGTGGAAGCCCGACTGGGCTTGCCGGTGGGCGGCGCTCGGCGTCGACTATGAAATGTCGGGCAAGGACCTGATCGACTCGGTGAAGGCTTCATCGCAGATCTGCCGGATCCTCGGCGGCGCGCCGCCCGAGGGCTTCAACTTCGAGCTGTTCCTCGACCAGAACAACCAGAAGATCTCCAAGTCGCGCGGCAATGGCCTGTCGCTGGAGGAATGGGAGCGCTACGGCACGCCCGAGAGCCTGGTGTACTACCTCTTCCAGTCGCCCAGGTCGGCGAAGCGTCTGTATTTCGACGTCATCCCCAAGGCGGCCGACGAGTATCTGCAGCAGCTCGACGTCTACAACCGGCCGAACTCGCCCGAAGGCAACGCCAGGCCCGCCAACCCGCTCGACAATCCGGTGTGGAGCGTCCACGGCGGCGCGCCCCCCGATCGGGGCTCGCCGGTGTCCTTCGGCCTGTTGCTCAACCTGGTGTCGGCGGCGAACGCCTCGGACAAGGCGATCCTGTGGGGGTTCATCGGGCGCCACCTGCCGGGCGCCACGCCGCAGAGCGAGCCGTTGCTGGACCGGCTGACCGCATACGCCATCCACTACTACGAAGACTTCGTGCGCCCGGCCAAGCGGTTCCGTCCGCCCAGCGAGCGCGAGCGCGCGGCCTTCAGCGATCTGCTGGCCAGGCTCAGGGCGCTGCCCGCCGATGTCCAGGACGGCGAGATCGTTCAGAACGAGGTCTACGCCGCAGGTAAGGACGCCGGGTTCGAACCCCTGCGAACCTGGTTCGCCGCGCTCTACGAGGTGCTTCTGGGCCAGAGCCAGGGCCCGCGCTTCGGCTCGTTCGCGGTGATCTTCGGCCTGCCCGAGACCATTGGTCTGATCGAGCGCGCTCTGGCCGGAGAGGATCTCGCCGCGTTGGCGACCTAGGCGGCGGCTCGGCCACCCCTTGATCGGCGCCCTGAAAAATGCGGCGATGGATCATCCAGGGCGGAGTCACCGATGAGCGATCCGCCGGAGTCCAGGCTCCCGCCCGCGCCGCCCCGGCTGGGACCCCTGGCGCACCTTTCCCTGCGCGCCGCGCCCTGGCTCGCGGCGCTGGCGATGGCCGTCCTGTGGCGGAAGGACCGTCGGCGCGGCGCGGCGCCCGACGCAGGCGAGGCCCCCCTCACGCCGGAGGACTTCGAGGCCGCCGAGCCTGGCCGAGGCCGCGCAGCGAACTATCCCTGGATGATCCCCCCTCGCGGCTGGAAAGACATCCTCTGGCGGACCTATCGCAAGTATGGCCGCACGCGGCTGCCGGCGCTGGCCGGCGGCGTGACCTTCTACCTGCTGCTGGCCACCTTCCCGGCGATCGCGGCCTTCGTCTCCCTCTACGGCCTGTTCTCCAGCGTCGACTCGGTCGAGCAGCAGCTTCAGCACATGTCCTCGATCCTCCCGCGCGAAGCCGTTCGCCTGATCGGGGCCGAGATGCTGCGCCTGGCCAGGGAGCGGCAGGGAACCCTGGGCGTCGCGTTCGTGGGCAGCGCCCTCATCTCGATCTGGAGCGCCAACGCCGGCATGAAAGCCCTCTTCGACGGGGTCAACATCGCCTACAACGAGGTGGAGAAGCGCCCGTATCTGCCGCGCACCCTGCTCACCTATGCCGCCACCCTCGGGGCGCTGGTGTTCGCGGTCGCGATCACAGCCATGGGCGTGGCCGTGCCGATGGCCTTCCAGCAGATCGGGCTGAGCGGGTCGGCGCACGGGTGGGTCCCGCTACGCTGGATCGCCATCTATCTCACTGCCGCGCTGGCCTTCAGCCTCGTCTATCGGTTCGGGGCCAGCCGACGGCGCCCGCGCTGGCGATGGGTGGCGGGCGGCGGCCTGGCCGCCGCCCTCTTATGGATGGCGGGATCTCTCGGCTTCTCCTGGTATCTCAACACCTTCACCCATCTGGGCGTCACCTACGGATCGCTGGGCGCGATGATCGGCTTCATGCTCTGGGTGTGGTTCTCGGTGATGGTGGTCCTGGTGGGGGCCGAACTCACCGCCGAGATCGAACACCAGACCGCCCGCGACACCACCATCGGGGCGCCAAGGCCGATCGGCGAGCGCGGCGCGGTGATGGCCGACACCATTGGCGAGGCGTTCACCGTCTCCCCCCGCCAGGGCCGCGACCTCGCCACCGCCTTCCTGGCGCGCCAGATCGGCTATGTGATCGACTTCCTGAGACGGCTCGGCCGCCCGAAGCGCCTCACTCGAACCCCTCCTCCAGGCTCGCCAGCCGCGCGGCCTGGTCCTCGGCGATGAGAGGGTTGATGACGTCGTCGAGCGCTTCGCCTTCGATCACCTTGGGGAGGTTGTAGAGGGTGAGGTTGATGCGGTGGTCGGTGACCCGGCCCTGTGGGAAGTTGTAGGTGCGGATGCGCTCGGAGCGGTCGCCGGAGCCCACCTGGCTCTTGCGCGACTGGGAGCGTTCCAGGTCGAGCGCCTCGCGCTTCTGGTCGTACAGGCGCGCTTTGAGCACTTTCATGGCCCGGGCGCGGTTCTGGTGCTGTGACTTCTCCGAGGAGGTGACCACGATGCCGCTGGGCAGATGGGTGATGCGCACCGCCGAGTCGGTCTTGTTGACGTGCTGGCCGCCCGACCCGGAGGCGCGGTAGGTGTCGATGCGCAGATCGCCGTCGTTGATCTCGATCTCCACGTCCTCCGCCTCCGGTAGGACGGCCACGGTGGCGGCGGAGGTGTGGATGCGCCCCTGCGCCTCGGTGTCCGGCACCCGCTGCACCCGGTGGACGCCGCTTTCGAACTTCAGCCGGCCGAACACGCCTTCGCCCTCGATGGAGGCGATGATCTCCTTGTAGCCGCCGGCGTCGCCGTCTGAGACGCTCTCCACCTCGACCTTCCAGCCGTGGTTCTGGGCGTAGCGCTGGTACATGCGGAAGAGGTCGCCGGCGAACAGGGCCGCCTCGTCGCCGCCGGTGCCGGCGCGCACCTCCAGGATCGCCGAGGCGTTCTCGTCGGCGTCGCGCGGGGCGAGCAGCAGGGCCAGCTCGCGCTCGATCTCCGGCAGCCGGGCGTCGAGGTCGGCCAGCTCGTCGCGGGCCAGTGCGGCCATTTCCGGATCGCCGGCGGCCTCCATCTCCTCCAGGTCGGTGCGCGCGGCGCGCGCCTTGGCCAGGCGCTCGGCAAACTCGGCCACCGGGCGAAGCTCGGCGTACTCCTTGCCCAGGCGAACGATCTCCGGCCCGCCGCTGGCCGCGCCCATGCGCGCTTCGACGGTGCGGAAGCGGTCGAGAACCTGGTCGAGGCGGGCCTGAGGCAGACGCACGGGCTGAATTCTGAATCTGTGAGCGGTTGAGCGGGGCGCTCTCCTAGCGCGCGCCGCGCCGCCCGTCACGCACGGCGAAAATGCGGTTGGCTGACGCAGCGTCGCCGATACTACCTATATTGAGAATGTCTCATCGCAAGGAATCTCCCCATGGCTGAAGCCTACATCGTCGCGGCCGCCCGCACCCCCGGCGGCCGCCGGAAGGGCAAGCTGGCAGGCTGGCATCCCGCCGACCTGGCCGGCGAAGTGCTCAACGCCCTGGTCGACCGCACCGGCGCCGATCCGGCCCTGGTCGAGGACGTGATCATGGGCTGCGTCGGCCAGGCCGGCGAGCAGGGCAACAATATCGCGCGCGGCGCCGTGCTGGCCTCGCGCTTCCCCGAAAGCGTGCCGGCCACCAGCGTCGATCGCCAGTGCGGCTCCTCGCAGCAGGCCCTGCATTTCGCCGCCCAGGCGGTGATGAGCGGCGCCCAGGACATCGTCATCGCCGCCGGCGTCGAGAGCATGACCCGCGTCCCCATGGGCACGCCGGTGATCCTGCCGGCCCAGAATGGCCTGGGCACGCCGATGAGCCCGCGCCAGCAGGCGCGCTATCCCAACATCCAGTTCAGCCAGTTCATGGGCGCCGAGATGATGGCCGCCAAGTACGGTCTGACCAAGGATCAGCTCGACGCGTTCTCCTACAACAGCCACCAGAAGGCGATCGCGGCCACGCAAGGAGGCGCGTTCAAGGACGAGATCGTCGCGGTGGAGATCACCGACGCCGACGGCGCCAAGAGCCTGCACACGGTGGACGAGGGCATCCGCTTCGACGCCAGCCTGGACGGCATCCGCGGCGTCAAGCTCCTGCGTGAGGACGGCAAGCTCACCGCCGCCAGCTCCAGCCAGATCTGCGACGGCGCGTCGGGCGTGATGGTGGTCAGCGAGGCGGGCTTGAAGACCCTGGGCGTCGAGCCGATCGCGCGCATCCACCATCTGACGGTGATCGGCGGTGATCCGGTGATCATGCTGGAAGCGCCGCTGCCGGCCACCAAGCGCGCGCTCGAGAGGGCGGGGATGACGATCGACGACATCGATCTTTTCGAGGTCAACGAAGCGTTCGCCTCTGTGCCGGTGGCCTGGCTGCAGCAGACCGGCGCCGATCCCGAGCGGCTCAACGTCAACGGCGGGGCCATCGCGCTCGGCCATCCGCTCGGCGCGTCGGGGACCAAGCTGATGACCACCTTGCTGCATGCCCTCAAGGCGCGCGGCAAGCGCTATGGCCTGCAGACCATGTGCGAAGGCGGCGGCCTCGCCAACGTCACCATCGTCGAGCGGCTGTAGGGGCGCTTCGCGCCTACCTCCCTCCCCTTTATGGAGAGGGTCGAAGTCCGGGGTGGGGTCGGCGCCGCGCGCTTTGCGTCGAGACCCCCACCCTGACGGCTTCGCCGTCTGTCCCTCCCCATGAAGGGGAGGGAGGAAGAGTCATTCGCCGCCCATGCCCTTCGTCGCCACGGTGCTCACCATGTTTCCCGAGGCCTTCCCCGGGCCGCTGGGCGTTTCTGTGATCGGGACGGCGTGGCGGGAACTTGGCCTGTGGTCGCTGGAGACGGTGGACATCCGCGGCTTTTCCAAGGATAAGCGCGGGTTTCTGGACGACACCCCCGCCGGGGGCGGTCCCGGACAGGTGATGCGGGCGGACGTCATCGCCTCGGCGCTGGACAGCATCGAGGCGGGCGGGCGGCCGCTTTTGTATATGAGCGCGCGCGGCGCGCCGGTGACCCAGGCACGGGTCAAGGCATGGTCGCGGTCGCCAGGGCTCATCGTCCTGTGCGGCCGCTTCGAGGGCGTGGATCAGCGGGCGATCGACGTCCGAGGGTTCGAGGAGGTCTGCGTCGGGGATGCGGTGCTCGCCGGCGGCGAGGCCGCCGCCCTGGTGGTGATCGAGGCGTGCGTTCGGCTGCTTCCCGGCGTAGTGGGCGAGGCGGCCAGCTTGAGTGAGGAGAGTTTCGAAGACGGGCTTCTGGAGCAGCCGCAGTTCACCCGACCGCGGACGTTCGAGGGGCGGGATATTCCGCAGGTTCTGCTGTCGGGACACCACGGCGAGGTGGCCAGATGGCGGCGGGATCAGCGGGAGACGACTACGCGGGAGCGCCGGCCGGACTTGTGGGCGGCGCATCTCGCCAATCAACAGGCAAAGGGCGATAAAGCCCAGTAGCATGAAGGACTTTGCAAGCCGATGAACGTCATTCAGGAACTCGAGAAGGAAGAGGCCGCGCGCCTCGTCTCGGGCAAGAAGATCCCCGCCTTCCAGCCGGGCGATACCGTGCGCGTCAACGTGAAGATCAAGGAAGGCGAGCGCGAGCGCGTGCAGGCCTATGAGGGCGTGTGCATCGCCAGGTCCGGCGGCGGCCTGCAGGAGAACTTCACCGTCCGCAAGATCAGCTTCGGCGAAGGCGTCGAGCGCGTGTTTCCAGTGCTCTCGCCGATGATCGAATCGATCGAGGTCAAGCGCCGGGGCGCCGTGCGCCGGGCCAAGCTCTACTACCTGCGCGATCGCCGCGGCAAATCCGCCCGCATCGCCGAACGCACCGGCGTCCGCGAGACCGAGGCCGAACCCGAAGCCTGACGCCCTTCGCGCCCGAACGGCGCGGATCGCCAGTCCCAACCACGCGGCGACGCGGTGGGTGAATCGCGCCTATAGTGGCGATCATGCCGATCCAGCGCCTGCCGATGGAGCTCGTCAACCGCATCGCCGCCGGCGAGGTGGTGGAGCGGCCGGCCAGTGCGGTCAAGGAACTCGTCGAGAACGCCCTGGACGCCGGCGCCGCCCAGATCGAGGTCCAGGCCGACGGCGGCGGACTTGCGCGCATCCTGGTGGCCGACGACGGCGCGGGCCTGGCGCGCGACCAGCTGGCGCTGGCCATCGAGCGGCACGCCACCTCCAAGCTCACGCCGGCGGCCGACGGCGTCTACGATCTGCTGCGCATCGCCACTCTGGGTTTCCGCGGCGAGGCGCTGCCCTCGATCGGCGCGGTGGCGCGCCTGACCATCGCCTCGCGCGCCCGCGGCGCCGCCGAGGCCCATGCCATCCGCGTGGAGGGCGGCGCGGTCGGCGCCGTCTCGCCCAGCGCTTTCCCCGGTCCGCACGGCGCCCGCGTGGAGGTGCGCGATCTCTTCTACGCCACCCCGGCGCGCCTGAAGTTCATGAAGTCCGAGCGCGCCGAAGCCATGGCCATCACCGAAGAGGTCAAGCGCGCGGCCATGGGCCGGGAGAGTGTGGCTTTCGCCCTCGACGTGGACGGTCGGCGGATGCTGCGGCTGCCGGCGGAGGCGCCGGGGCCCGCCGGCCGGCTGGCGCGACTCTCGGCGGTCCTGGGCCGGGAGTTCGCCGCCAACGCCCTGGAGATCGATCAGGAGCGCGACGGCGTGCGGCTCGGCGGCTACGCCGGCCTGCCCACCTACAATCGCGGCAACGCCGGCCACCAGTATCTGTTCGTCAATGCGCGGCCGGTGCGCGACCGGCTGCTCAGCGGCGCCCTGCGCGCCGCCTACGCCGATTTCCTGGCCCGCGACCGGCATCCGGCGGCGGTGCTCTATCTCTCGCTCGATCCGACCCTGGTGGATGTCAACGTGCACCCAGCCAAGGCGGAAGTGCGGTTCAGGGATCCGGCGCTGGTGCGCGGCCTGATCGTCGGCGCGCTGCGTCACGCGCTGGCCGGCGCCGGGCATAGGGCCTCCACCACCGTCGCCGCCGCCGCCCTGGGCAGCTTCCGCCCCGGGCCCTCCGCCGCTGGATTCTCCGCCTGGCGCGAGGGTGGCTGGACGCCGGCGCCGCGGTCGGCTGACTTGCCGGGGATGAACGGCGTCTCGGCCCGCGCCGAGCCCGACTTCGTGTTCGACGGCGCGCGGGCGGGGATGCCTCAGACACGGGTGCGGCTGGAAGACGACGTCCGCGACTTCCCGCTCGGCGCGGCGCGCGCGCAGGTGCACGGAACCTACATCGTCTCCCAGACCAGGGACGGAGTGGTGATCGTCGACCAGCACGCGGCCCACGAGCGCCTCGTCTACGAGACCATGAAGGCCCAGATGGCGGCCGGCGGCGTGGCCCGCCAGACCCTGCTGCTGCCGGAGGTGGTCGAGCTCGATCCGGCCGAGGCCGAGCGGGTGTGCGGCCGCGCCGCCGAACTCGCCGCCCTGGGCCTGGCGGTCGAACCGTTCGGGCCGGGCGCGGTTCTGGTGCGCGAGACCCCGGCGCTGCTGGGCGAGACCGATGTCGGCGCCCTGATCCGCGACATCGCCGATGACCTGGCCGAGAACGGCGCGGCCCTTGCGCTCGTCGACCGGCTGGCCGAGGTGTGCTCGACCATGGCCTGCCATGGTTCGGTGCGCGCCGGCCGTCGCCTCAACGCCGAAGAGATGAACGCCCTGCTGCGCCAGATGGAGGTCACGCCCCACTCCGGCCAGTGCAACCACGGGCGTCCGACCTACGTCGAACTCAAGCTCGCCGACATCGAGCGGCTGTTCGGCCGGCGATAGAGGGCGCTCGTTCCTGTGGCAGGATCATCCCCCCCCTCCCGCTCTTCCCCGCGGAACCGGGGACCCAGGCTTTTTTGTTTCATGCCGTTCTTCGTCTACATGCTCGCCGGCCAGAGAAACGGCACGCTCTACATCGGCTACACCGATGACATCTTCCGTCGCGTGACCGAACACAAGTCCCATAGCCTCGGCGGCTTCACTGCCAAGTACACGTCGAGCGTCTCGTCTGGTACGAGACCCACGAGTCGCGTGAGGGCGCCTGGAATCGCGAGCGCCAGATGAAGAAGTGGCGCAGAGCCTGGAAGCTTGAACTGATCGAACGCTTCAACCCGACATGGCGGGATCTCGTCGAAGATTTGAACTAACGAGAAAGGCCTGGGTCCCCGGTTGCGCGGGGAAGAGCGGAAGGGGGAGGGCCATGAGGCAAGAATCTACCCTCTGCCGACATTCCGAACGACCTCCCCATGGCGTGCGGCAATGCCAATCCAGGGACGTGCCGATCCGTGGTCACGCTGGCGCCAAGCGTCAGACGCTATCCATCAGGGTGACGCCCAGGCGCGCGCGTGCGCCGCTT
>Ga0302314_10017036_pt1 | contig 12221 bp, 8 predicted proteins | sample III_Palsa_N2_3_FD_200533 | JGI IMG/M metagenome (GOLD analysis project Ga0302314, IMG submission 200533) | Peat permafrost microbial communities from Stordalen Mire near Abisko, Sweden - III_Palsa_N2_3 | ecosystem: Environmental > Terrestrial > Soil > Palsa > Peat permafrost | place: Sweden...
TCCGAGGGGTCCAGGATGCCGTAGATCGACGGGATCAGGCCTTCCGTCAATGCCCGCAGCGGCTGATCCGTCTGCGCATTCCAGGTGTCGTGGTAGAACATCCCCGTCACCGACAGTCCCTGTTGCGAATCGCCGTCGCTGTAGCGCAGTACCGAACTCAGCTTCTGTTGATCGCCCGGTGTCGTCCACGGACCATCGTAATGCTGCAGGTCGATGCCGCCCAGCAGCGAGCCGTTCCCCAGAGGCGTCGAACCCGCCCCCAGCACCCGCTGGAAGCCCAGCGTCCCCACCGTCACCGAGGCCTGCGGCTCGATGTCGTTCAGGTAGTTGATGTGTACCGATCCGACCGATGCGAAATCGCCTTCGTCCGCGTAGTACGTGCCCTTCGTGTAGCTCACGTCGGTCGCCAGTTCCGGGATCATGAAATTGATGTCGGCGTAGCCCTGGCCGTGGGCATGCGTGGGTTCATTCACCGGCATGTCATCGATGAACAGCGCCAGGTCGGTGCCGTGATCCAGGTTGTAGCCGCGCATCAGGTACTGATTCGCCTTGCCCTCGCCGCTGTGAACCGTCACATCCAGGCCCGGCACCGTCTCCAGCACCTGGCCAGGCCGGTACGCCGGGGTCAACGTCAGCTCATCGTTCACGATGACGCCTTCGCTCGCCGTCTGCGCCGTGCCGATCAGGCTCAGGCGGCGGGCCGTAACCGTCACTTCCTGGACCTGGTCACTCGAGGACTCGTCCGCGAAGGCCGCGCCCGCCAACCCCGTGGCGCCGCATGCCAGCAACAGGCCCGCGCGTAGCGCATCACTCCGACGTTTCATCCCCCTGACAGCCCTCTGCGCAGACCTCAATCCTTGAGATACGCAGCGGGGCGGCGCGCCCCTCGCCTTTATTCGATTTCCGCGGCGCGGGGGGCAGGGCGGGGCTCTAGGCGAGCTGGCCGGCCTGGATCGGCCAGATGCCGGTGGTAATGATGTTCTCGTTCGCGCGGCTGCGATCGGTTAGGTCGATCGGCTGGCCGCGCAGGAAGCGGTCGCACTGGGGAGCCGGGGTGGGCCGGGCAAACAGGTAGCCCTGGCCGCGGTCGCAGCCCAGTTGGCGCAGCTTCTCGAGCTGCTGCCAGCCCTCGATGCCCTCGGCGATCACGGCGATGTCGAGATGCCGGGCCATCGCGATGATGGCGCCCACGATCGCCAGATCGCTGCTGTCCGAGTCGAGGTCGCGCACGAAACTCTTGTCGATCTTGATCGAATCCACCGGCCAGCGCTTCAGGTACGACAGGCTCGAATAGCCCGTGCCGAAGTCATCGATGCTGATGTGGATCCCCAGGTCGCGCAGCTTCGTCACGGCGTCCTCGTTGGACTCGCCGTTGCGGCCCTCGCGCCGCTCGAAGATCGTGCCCTCGGTGAGTTCGATCTGGAGGATCGTCGGGTCGATCTTCAGTTGCTGGGCCATCGTCACGATCAGTTTGGCCAGATTCGAACGCTGCAGCTGGGCGGCCGAGACGTTCACCGCGATCGGCACCTGGTCATAACCCGCCTTACGCCACGTCGCCACATCCTGGAGTACCCGGGCGAACACGAATTCACCGATCGGGACGATCAGACCCGATTCCTCGGCGATCGCAATGAAGCGTGCCGGGGAGATGAAGCCATGGGTCGGATGGTTCCAGCGCAGCAGGGCCTCGAGGGCGACCACCTGGCAGTTGTCGATGTCGACGATCGGCTGGTACCACACATCCAGCTGCCGCGACTCCAGCGCCAGGCGCAGATGCGTCTCCATCGCGATCCGCCGTTTCAGGCGCCGATCCATGAAGGGGCTGAAGATCTGGAAGTTGTTCCGGCCGCGTTCCTTCGCCTTGTACATCGCGGTGTCCGAGTGCTGCAGCAGTTCGCCCATGTCCGAGCCGTCCCGGGGGTACAGGCTCAGGCCGATGCTCGCCGTCGTGATCAGGGGGGCCCCGTCGATGACGATCGGGCTCGACAGCGATTCGGTGATGCGCTGCGCCGCTTCCTGAACGTCGGCCACGTCGCGGATCGACTTGATGACGATGACGAACTCGTCCCCGCCCATCCGCACCACGATGTCCTCGCCGCGCAGGGTCTCGCGCAGCCGATCGGCGACGGCCTTCAGCAGCTGATCCCCGGTCTCGTGACCCCGGGAGTCGTTGATGTGCTTGAAGCGGTCGAGGTCGAGAAACACTACCGCCAGCATCTGGTCGTTCTGCTCGGCGACCCGTAGTGCCACCGGCAGATGGGCCGACAGGAACAGGCGGTTCGGCAGGCCCGTCAGCTGGTCATGGTGGGCGACGTGATCCAGGTGCCGCTGCTTCTCCAGAAGCGTCGACTCGAATTTCGCCCGCAGGGAGATGTCGTGGCAGGTGTAGGCCAGGACCGGGCCATCGGTCCAGCGTACCGCGTGGCCCATCAGGTCCACTTCGATCGTCTGGCCGTCCTTGCGGCGCAGCCGCGACTTGCGCGGGACGTGGGCCACCGGTTCGCGCAGCTGGGCGAGCTGCGCGTCGGGTGATTTCTCTCCCACGAACAACCGCGAGGCGGACAGGCCCGACAGCTCCTCCGGGTCGTAGCCGGACTTCTTCAGGAAGGCCGGGTTGGCCTGGATGACTTCCATGGTCCTGCCATCCAGCAGGATCGTCGCGTGGCATGACTGCTCGAAGGTCGCGCGCGAGAGCAGACCGTCCTCGAGCATCCGGCGGGTTTTCCGCAGTTGCAGCCACAGGCCCCCGATGGCCGTCGCCAGCAGCACTGCCACACCCATCGCCACCAGCAGCATCTCGTCGTCAGTCCTAAGCCAAAAAGTTGGGAAAATCTTAGTGACTGGCGCGGGTTACGAACGTGCGCAGCGCACGGTTTTGGCATGACGGGCTGACCGGCGGCGCCGTACTGCGTGGCAGCCGGAGGAAATGGAGGCCGGCGCAGCCGGGCCCCACGCCGCGCGGATTGAACTTAAACGCGGCCTTGGGACCAAGGGGCGCGCACGGGCCAATCGTGCAAGACAGCGCTTGCCGGACGGGTGCAGCGTTGGCCCCACACACTTAGAGAGGTTCAGGACATGTCGTTCAGCGTCGAGGAAGTATCGGTACCGGACAGCGCGCTGGCCCGCGAGATCACCGAACTGGTGCGCGACACGACGCCGCCGTTGCTCTATCACCATTCCCGCCGCGTCTACTACTTCGGCGCGATCGCCGGAAAGCGCCGTGGCCTCAAGTTCGATACCGAACTGCTCTACGCCGGGGCGATGTTCCACGATCTCGGGCTGGTCTCGCGCTACAGCAGTGCCACCGAGCGCTTCGAGGTCGACGGCGCCCAGGCGGCCCGCCAATTCCTCAACGCCCATGGAATTGCGAAGTCGGACGTTGACACGGTCTGGACTGCCATCGCGCTGCACACGACGCCGGGCATCCCCCAGCACATGCATCCCGTCGTCGCGCTCGTTACCGCCGGGGTCGAGATGGATGTCCTGGGGCTCACTTATTCGCAGTACAGCGAACCGGTCCGCGAGGCGGTGGTGCAGGCGCATCCGCGTACGCCGCATTTCAAGGAAGACATCATCCAGGCCTTCTATGACGGGATCCGCAGCAAGCCTGCGACGACTTTCGGCAACGTCAAGGCGGATGTGCTCGCGGACAAGGACCCGGCTTTCCGCCGCGGCAATTTCTGCGAAGTCATTCGCGGTTCGGCCTGGCGGAGCTAGCGGCGGCGATCTGCGGGGGCGGTGCCGACTCCCAGCCGCCGCCCAAGGCGCGGAACACGGCCACCGCGGCGCGGGCATCATCGGCGTCCACGCGCGCCAGCTGGTCGCGGGCGCTCAGCAGTTCCCGGTCCGCATCCAGTACTTCGATGAGACTCACCGCTCCGCCCGCATAGGCGTCTTGGGCCGCATCACGGGCCTCGCGGTCGGCGTCGATCTCCCTGCCCAGATCGGCGCGTTGCTGCTCCAGCTCCGTCAGCGCCACGATCGAGTCCTCGACGTCTTCGGTGGCACGCAGGATGCTCTGCCGGTACTCGGCAAGCTGCTGCGCATAGACGCCCCGGGCCTGGCTTACTTCGGCGTCCACCTTGCCGAAGTCGAACAGGCGCCAGTGCAGGCCCAGCAGCGCCTGGGGCTGGAAGGCGGCGGCCGCAAACAGCCGGCTGTTCAGGCTCTCGAAGCCTGCCAGGCCCGCCAGCGACACCCGCGGATAATATTCGGCGATGGCCACCCCGATGCGGGCGTTGCTCGCGGCCAGTCGCCGCTCCGCCGCGATCACATCCGGGCGCCGCCGCAGCAGATCGCTGGGCGTCAGGTCTGCGGCGATCGCGGGCACCGTAAACACGCCCGCCGCGGCCGTCAGGTTCGGCGCATAGGTATCCGGCTGCGCGCCCATCAGCACATCCAGCCGATGCTGTTGCTGTGCCAGCTCGATCCGCAGCGGCGGCAGCGTCGTGCGCGCTTCGAGCAGCAGTGCCTGGGCCTGGGCGAGCTCGCGATTCGTCGCCAGGCCACCGTTCAACCGGTCCTGGACCAGCCGCACGAGGTTCTCCTGCGTGTCGATCTGTTCGCTCGCAACCGCCAGGCGCTGCTGGGCGCCGCGGATCCGGAAATAGGCATCGGCAGACTCGGCGGCGATCGAAATCCGCACACCAGTGCGGGCCGCCTGCGCTGCCTGCAACTCCGCGAGCGCCGCCTGCTGGCCACGCCGAAGACCGCCGGCCAGGTCGACCTCCCAGCTCGCCCCAACGCCGAGTGAGTTCAGGGTCTGGCTGCGGTCATAGCCGGGCAGGGCACTGGCGATTTCGCCTTCCGGACTCTCCAGCGATTGGCGTTGATAGAACGAACTGCCGTCCAGGCTTGCCTGCGGCAGCCGTACCGCGCCGGCTTCCTGCGCCGCTGCGCGCGCCTGGTCCACCCGCGCCAGGGCGGCCGCCAGATCCAGGTTCTCATCCAGCGCCCGGGAGACGATGCCCGTGAGCACCGGGTCCGCGAAGCCCAGCCACCATTGATCAAGCTGGGGGGCTGCGCCGACAGCTGCTCTGCCGGTGAGTGCGGCCTGGTTGGCGAAGGCCGGAGTCAGGGTGTCCGGCGGAGCGTGGTAGGCCGGGCCCACGGTGCAGCCGCCGAGCAATACCGCGGCCGCCGCGGTCGTCACCATCGCCGCCACAGTGATCCGCACGCGTATGAAAAGGGGAGGGTACATCTGCTAAGTCCTCAATGCGCCTCGGCGGACGGGGCCTGCGGCGGGGTGATCCGGCGCATCAGCGGAACTAGGAATACGGCGATCGCAAAACACACGCCGATCATCAGGAACGCATCGCCGTAGGTCAGGGTCTGCGCCTCCCGATAGGTCAGGTTCCACAGCCGCTGCAGCGTCTCGGTGCTCGGCCCCGCGGCGTCGGTGAGGCCCGGCGCGAGCCAGGCGTTGAGCGGTTCGTTGGTGGCATTGAGATGCTCCGCAAGCCGCAGGAAGTGCAGGTTGGTGCGATCGTTCAGCACCGTCGCGCAGGCGGCGATGCCGATCGCGCCACCGAGGTTGCGCATCAGGTTGAACAGGCCCGAACCGAGTTTCAGGCGCGCGGGTGACAACGCGCCGAGTGACAGGGTCACCACCGGTGGTACGGTCAGCTGCTGCGCCATGCCCCGCAGCGCCTGGGGCAGCAGCAGTTCGTGCCCGCCCCAGTCGTGGGTGATCGGGGAGAAATCCCACATCGACAGCGCGAAGAGCGCGAGCCCCGCCATCAGGATCCAGCGCAGATCCACCCGATTCGCCAGGAATGCGTACAGCGGAATCGTCGCAATCTGGAACACACCGGTGGAGAACACCGCAAGGCCGATGTCGAGTGCGCTGTAGCCCCGCACCCGACCGAGGAACAACGGCGTCAGATAGATCGTCGCGAAGATACCGATGCCGGTGATGAACGAGAACGTGCAGCCGAGGGCGAAGTTCCGGTCCTTCAGCGCGCGCAGATCCACCACCGGATTTTTGACGAGGAGGCTGCGGGTGACGAAGCCGATGCCGCCGAGGGTCGCGATCCAGGCCGTCGTCACGATGGTGTCGTCACTGAACCAGTTCCAACGCGGTCCCTCCTCCATCGTGTACTCCAGGCAGCCGAGGAATATCGCGAGCAGGGCCATCGAGAGGTAGTCGGCACCCTTCAGCAGCGCCAGGTTCGGCTTGTCGACCCGCACCATGATCGGCACCGCGATCGTCACGAACAGTCCCGGGACCAGGTTGATGTAGAACAGCCAGTGCCACGAGGACAGGTCCGTGATCCAGCCGCCGATCACCGGGCCCAGCGTCGGCGCCAGCGAGGCGATCGCGCCGATCGTGGCCGCCGCGACCACGCGCTGCTTGCCATTGAAGTACATGAAGGCGGTCGTGAACACCATCGGAATCATCGATCCGCCCAGAAACCCCTGCAGGGCCCGAAAGGCGATCATGCTCTGGATGTTCCAGGCGAGGGCGCACAGCATGCTCGTCAGTGTGAAGCCCAGCGCCGATGCCGCGAACAGCCAGCGCGTCGACAGCACACTCGCGAGCCACCCCGACAATGGAATGACGATGATTTCGGCGATCAGGTAGCTCGTCTGTACCCAGGCCGTATCATCCGCACCTGCCGAAAGGCCGCCGCCGATGTCGCGCAGCGAGGCCGAGACGATCTGAATGTCCACCAGCGCCACGAACATGCCCACGCACATCGTCGCAAACGCCGTCACCTTCTGCCGCACCGACAGCTGATCGATCGGCGTCACTTCGCCGGTCCAGAAGCTCATGGGCGTGTGTTCACGTCCGCCGTCACCGAGAGCCCCGGCCGCAGCCGGCCGAGGGCGCTGTCGGCGGAATCCAGGTACACGCGCACCGGCACCCGCTGCACGATCTTCGTGAAATTGCCGGTGGCATTCTCCGGAGGCAGGATGCTGAACTGCGCGCCGGTGGCCGGGGCCAGGCTGTCCAGATGTCCCCAGAACACCTGGTCGGGGACCGCATCAGCACGGATTCGGACGCGCTGACCCGGATGCATCCGCGCCAGCTGATCTTCCTTGAAATTCGCATCCACCCACAGGCCGCGCGCCGGCACCACCGACAGCAGCTGGGTGCCGGCCGCCGCAAACAGGCCAACCCGGGCGCGGCGGTTGCCGATGTAGCCGTCGATCGGCGCGCGCAGCTCGGTATAACCGACGTTCAGCTGCGCCAGCTCGTGTCGGGCCTGTGCCTGCTCCAATGCCGCCGCCACCTGCTTCTTCTGTGTGCCGATTACCGCGAGCTCGCGCTGGGCCGCCTGCAGTTGCGCCTTCGCCTTCAGCGCGTTCGCCGCAGCGATCGCATCCGAGGCTTCGGCGCGCTGTGCGCTTTCGACCGAGACCGAGGCGCGGCTCGAGAGCGCCTTATAGCGCACGGCATCGTCCCGGGCGCGCACGGCTTCGGCCTGCGCCGCCGTGATGTCCGCCTGCGCCTGCGCAATGACGGACTCCTGCAGCGCCGCAGTCGCCTCCAGGTTCGCAAGCGCCGCGGCCTGCGCATCGACCTCGCCATTGGCCTGGTCCAGGGCAGCGTGATAGTCGCGCGCATCGATCCGTACCAGCAGCTCGCCGGCATGGACGAACTGATTGTCAGTCACCGGAAGCGCGGTCACGTAGCCTGAGATCTTCGGTCCCACCACCGTCACGTCGCCGCCGACATACGCATCATCAGTCGATTCCTCGAAGCGGGCGATGCTCCACCAGTACAGGCCGTAGGCAATCACCGCGGCGACCGCGAGTCCGATCAATCCCCATTTGACGAGGGTGCGCAGCGACCGCGTCTTCAGGGCGGCTGCATCAAGGGGGAGGGCGGTGGCATTCATCGGGTCTGCCTCCTAGTGCCGGACATTTTCAGGAAAGGGAAAGCTCTCGACGGTCTTGCCGTTGGCCTGGCGGCGGCGCACCTTGTGACGTGCACTGATGCGCTCGCCGGTCACGGCATCGATCAGTTGCAGCACCACCGGTTTGCCCGTCTCGGTGTCGGTCAGCACCACCGAGTTGCCCGGGCGCGGCTCGTATTTGTTTCCCCACTCCAGCAGGGCCAGCATCACGGGGCGCAGGTCCCGCCCCTTATCCGTCAGCAGATATTCGTAGCGCGGTGGATTCGAGCTGTACTGGCGCCGCGCAAGCAGGCCCCCGGCCACCAGGTCCTTCAGGCGGCGGCTCAGGGTATTGGTCGCAATCCCCAGGCCCGTCTCGAATTCATCGAAGCGGGTCGCGCCGTAGAACGCCTCGCGCAGGATCAGCACGTTCCAGCCGTCGCTCAGGTGTTCCAGCGCCCGCGCCATCGGGCAGGGCATCGATTCGAAGCTGCTTCTTTTCATGAGGGCGCACTCTACGCCAGTCACTTGCATAATGCAAGTCACTGGGTAAAGCTGGGGGGGCCGGGCGGATCAGGCACTTACGCGTTTTCGGTCGAAGTGCCCCGGCGCATCGGGCTGCGGCCGAGAACCTTGCCCAGGGCAAAGCGCGTGCGGGTGAGCAGGGGCGTCGAACGCAGCACCGCCGTCTTCCGCGACGGCTCGAAGCCGAGAATGAGGATGGCCTCGCCGAACTCCGGGTCGAGTCCTGCGCGCTCCGGGATATGCCAACACATCTTAATCATGAGCCGCTCCTCGTGGCCGCCGTCATGATGTGAATGTGCGCGCTCACGGGTTTGTTGTATTGGCGATTTCTGCGCTGTTTGTTTGCCTGCGCCGCATCGCCTACCCGGGCTGAGCGCTGCGCCGGGTGCTGATGAGCCCCGCGGTCAGCGTCAGCGCGGCACCGATGCACAGTCCGATCCGCGGCGCGCGGGGTACGGAGGTCAGCGTAAAGAGCAACGTCATGATCACTGCGCCGAGCGTCTGACCCGACAGCCGCGCGGTACCCTGGACACCCCCCGCGGCGCCGCTGCGGGCGCGCGGGGCCGAGAGATACATGTTGCGATTGTTGGGCACGTTGAAGAGACCGAAGCCCATCCCGCAGAGCATCAGGAAGACGACCAGCGGCGCCAGCGTCCCACGGATGGGCCATAGTGACGCCGCCGCGAGTCCCAGCGCCAGGCAGGTGCCGCCCGCTGCGCACAGCCAGCCCGTCGGCATCCGTTTCGCGAGCCGGCCAGAGACCGGGGCGGTCATGGCGACGGTCAGCGGCCACGCAGTCATGTACAGGCCCGTTGCCAGTACGCTGCGTCCGAGTCCGTGCTGCAGGTAGAACGGCAGCGCCACGATGCCAGCGGTTACCCCCGCGAACAGGCACACCGAGGCGATCACCGAGTTGCGGAATGAGGCGCCGCGCAGCAGGTCAAACGGTATCAGCGGCACCTCTCTGGGGAGTTCCCGGCGCGCCAGGGCGGTCAGCGTCACGCTGGCGGCTGCGAGCAACAGCAGCGCGAACGGCAGCTTCGTCGGCAGCAGTTCGACACCTGCGATCAGCGTTGCGATGCCGGTCGCGTGCAGCGCGACGCTGGCGCCATCGATGCGGCGACCCGTTCCCAGGGCCGTCGGCAGGGCGCGGGTGGCGAGGATGACCAGGGCGCCCAGGGGCAGGTTCACGGCGAACAGCCAGGGCCATGGCCCCAGCGATAGGATCAGCGCACCGATCGTCGGACCGGATGCCGATGAGAGTGCGACGACCAGCGCATTCCAGCCGATCGCGGAGCCCAGTCGGTCCTCGGCGACGATCATCCGCAGCAGTGCGCCGGCGAGCGACATGATCGCCGCGCCACCGAGACCCTGCAGCGCGCGGGCCGCGATCAGCCAGGGGAGCGAGGGCGACAGTGCGCACAGCGCGGATGCCGCGGTGAAGAGGATGACGCCGAGCGTGAACACGCGACGGTAGCCGAAGCTCTCGCCGAGGGCGCCGCACGGCAGCGCGGCAATCACGATGGCCAGCTGATAGGCGGTGATGATCAGAACCGACAGCGCCGGGGTGACCTGCAGCGAGCGCCCGATCGTCGGCAGCGCCACATTCGCGATGGATGAATCAGTACGGTCAGCATCATCGATCCCAGCACCGCACCGATCGCTGCCACGCGGGACCCTCTCATGGATGTGCGGCTGAAGTCATACAGCCATTTTGCTGCAACGCACCGGAGATAGTGCGGTTATCGCACGCCGGAGGCGACTCGATAACAGCCACATGACGTATCCATTCAAGAGAAGTGTCGGCTCCGTCGATATTGTCGGGTAAGGTGTTTTGGGACGCCTGACTGGGAGCTAGAAGAATGAACTCTAAGGTCCCCTATGCCGTCGCGGCGATCCTCAGCAGCGCGTCACTCGCGGCGCACGGCGCTGAGCAGACGACGCCGTCTCCGGCTGCGGTGGCAACCGCCGATACCGGAACGGACGCGTTGCAGGAGGTCACCGTCACCGCCCAGCGCCGCACCGAGAACATGCAGGACGTGCCGATCTCGATGCAGGCCCTCACTGCGCAGTCGCTGCAGCAGCTCAACATCTCGACCCTCGACGATTACATCAAGTTTCTGCCGAACGTCACGACCGCGAGCAACGGACCGGGGCAGAACGAGGTCTACATGCGCGGCCTCAGTGCGGGCACGCAACCCAGCCAGGGCAGCGGCTCGACCGGGCTGTGGCCGAATGTCGCGATCTACCTGGACAATCAGTCCGGGCAGTTGCCGAACCGCAATCTCGACATCTATGCGATCGATCTCAACCGTATCGAGGTCCTGGAGGGGCCGCAGGGGACGCTGTTCGGATCCGGCGCCGAAGCGGGGGCGATTCGCTATATCACCAACGAGCCCAAACTTGACAAGTGGGAGGCGGAGTTCACGGCGGGAGTTGGCACGACCGCCCACGGCGACGCCAACGGGAAGGGCACGGCCGTGGTGAATATTCCCTTGATTGCCGATCGTCTTGCGGTGCGTGTGGCGCTCTACAGCGACTACCGTGGCGGCTATATCGATAACGTACCGGCAACCTTCACCCGCAAGGACACCGACATCGGCATCCATTACGCGGAGTATCCGGCCTCGGCCACGGGCCAATGTCCGGATGGAGGCGCGAACAGCGGTTTTTGCGTGCCCCCCGGCAGCCCGAGCATCAATAACTACGGCATTGCCGGCAATCACATCAATCCCGTCACGTACAAGGGGGTGCGTGCCGAGGCGCTTTATAAGATCAGTGACGACTGGAACGTGCTCATTACCCAGTCGTTCCAGGAGATGGATTCCCAGGGCGTCTTCTATCAACAGCCGAATGCGTCGGATGGCGCCGCGCTTTCACCGCTCGAAGTCACCCTGTTCAACAACAACTATGACAAGGACAAGTTCGAAAGCACCGCCTGGACGCTGAACGGCAAGTTCGGCCTGCTGAATGCCGTGTACACCGGCAGCTATCTGATCCGCAACGTCGAGCAAACCGGTGACTACACGAACTACGCGCGCGGGGTGTACGCGGACTATTACCAGTGCTATGGCCCGACCGCCTACAACCCGACGCTCAAGTCGACCTGCTTCTCCCCGAGCGCCACCTGGCGCTCGGTCGAGCGCAACACCCATCAGCAGCACGAGATCCGCCTCAGCACGCCGGATGAGTGGCGCTGGCGCGCCATCGGCGGTGCCTTCTGGGAAGCCAACACGCTGTATGACCAGACCGGCTGGAACTACCGCACCGTGCCGAATTGCACGGCGGACGCCGGCGCGGGTGACAGCGGCTGCTTCACGCCGATCGGCACCTCGCCCGGCATCACGGTCGCGAACCCCGGTATCCAGGGTCCCAACACCTCTTTCTACCAGGACACGGTGCGCGAAACCAAACAGACCGCGTTCTTCGTTTCGTCCGACTTCGATCTGATTCCGAAAATACTGACCCTCACCGCCGGTACGCGCTGGTTCCGCTTCGACAACTCTTCCGCCGGCAGCGTCTCGGGAAGCTTCTACTGCTTCGAGAGCGGCGCGCCGGCGACCGGGTGTCTGAACGACAACTACAACCTCACCTCACAGAACCTGCACGACACCGAGACCGGCATCAAGAGTCGCGGCAATCTCACCTGGCACATCCTGCCGGACGTGATGGCCTACTACACGTTCTCCCAGGGTTTCCGCCCCGGTGGTTTCAATCAGAACGGCGGAACGCCCCACGCGTACGGTCCTGACGCGGTGTACCAGTACCTGATTCCCAGTGCCTACGATTCGGACAAGCTGACCAACAACGAGATCGGCTGGAAGACCGAATTTCTCGACCATCGCCTGCAATGGA
>Ga0302314_10017037_pt1 | contig 12220 bp, 9 predicted proteins | sample III_Palsa_N2_3_FD_200533 | JGI IMG/M metagenome (GOLD analysis project Ga0302314, IMG submission 200533) | Peat permafrost microbial communities from Stordalen Mire near Abisko, Sweden - III_Palsa_N2_3 | ecosystem: Environmental > Terrestrial > Soil > Palsa > Peat permafrost | place: Sweden...
GATCCGGGGTCACGTGTGAATCCGGGGTCACGTGTGAATCCGGGGTCACGTGTGGATCCGGGGTCATGAACGTCCGCCGTCACGATGCGCCGCGGATTCCTCGGGTGACGCGGAGCCGTCGAGACCCTCCTCCAGCGGCGCCGGCACGCGGCACAGGCCGTGAAGCCTGCAGGTCCTGCAGGCCTGCAGGGTGGGCGCCACGGCCGCCCGGCCTGCCGCAAAATCCGCGGCCAGACTCTCGATGCGCCGCGACCAGACTTGGATCAACGCCGCGAGGCTGGGCATGCCCTCGAGAGACGACTTGCGGCCGTTCGGCTTGAAACTTGCCGGGCGGTCGGTCTCGGCCACGAAGCTGCAATCGCCGGCGTTCACGCGGCCGTAGGCGACCGCCACCAAGCCCTCGGGCTGCCACAGCGCATAGATGGGCAGCTGAGGATTATCGGGCCGCTCCCCGCGCCAATCGACAGCCGCCATGCCCGTCTTGTAGTCGATCAGCACGCGGGATCCGTCGGAGAGCCGGTCAACCCGATCGATGCGCAGCGAAAAATCGAGGGTCGCATGCCGCACGAGCTGCTTGCCCTGCTCCAGCTGCTCCACCTCGAAGGGCTCGCGTTGCCGCTCCACGTCCAGCCACTTCGGCAGCAAGTTGCCCATGCGCTCGCGCTCCCGCTGCCGCCAACGCGGACCCGGATCGCGAACGCGGCAGATCTTGGTTAACGCGCGGGTCACCGCCTCGTCCAGCAGCCGCGCCTGCGCATCCGGCGAGATCGACTGCAGGGCGCTCGAATCGCGCAGGTTCGACCATATGTGCTCGAGCGCGTGATGCACGAGTTCGCCGCGTTCGCGGTCGTTGAATCCCGGCACCGGCCGAACGAGGTCCTCGGTGCCGAGCCGAGTCTCAGCGAAGCCGCGAAACGCGCAGCGGGATTGCGCCTTCAATGTCGCCACGCCGCGCGTGCGCTCTCCCTGCGCGAACGGCGGCGCAATTTCATCCGTGATTTGTTCCAGTTGGGGCGCATCCAGCAAAAGCGTCCGCCAATGAGGCCGCGGCAGCGCCGGCGGCACGGTTGCGGCGGCGTCCGGCAGCAAGGGACTGGGTGCGGCTAGCCGTCCGTCGCCCGGATCCGCGTAGCTGAACACGCATTCGCCGGCGCGCCCCGCCCAGCGATTCTGCAAGTCCAGCGCGAATTGCAATTGCGATTCCGGGGAGGCGGCCGTCACGCCGAATTCGCGCTGCAATCTCACCGGCAACAAGGGAATGGGATCGGCCGGCGGCGGCCAGCGCGCGTCGCTGCAACCGCTGACCCACAGGCCGCCGTAGTTCAACCACGGGTCGATGAGCTGTCCGCTGACCCAGATGGGCGGAATGCCGGTTTGTACTTGAAATGCCGTATCGCGCGCCGCGCGCTGCAGGATGCGCTGTGCCGAGCTGCGAGAATGCATACCGAAGATCGAATCCGCCGCAGCGAGCGTGCCCAGTAGTTCGCGAAAACGCTCTGCCGCCTGATACTCGACGCTCGACCAACGATGTCGCAGCGCCCAGGGGCCCGCCTCGAATGCGGCGATCCACACCGGAACCCAGCGGCTGATAGGATGACTGCCGCGCGAGTTCTCGACCGCCCGAAGCGCGCCCTGCAGCCGCTGTGCAGCCGCGGCGACGCCGATGTGGTGTGCGGCGGCGATTCGCTCCGTCAGCGCCAACCAGCCTGCAAGATCCGCTTCGCTGGGACCCTCGTTTCTCAGGTGCATGTCCAGCAGAGCTGCGGCGCCGGCTTCGGCGTCGGATGCATGCAGCTCCGGCGCTCGCCACAGGGCGCTGAACCGCTCGAACGGGACCGGCCCCAAGCTCGCGGCCAACAAGTCCAGCGCCGCGCGCACCGGTGCGAACTCGTGGAGTGGCGTGCCGCCGGCCACGGCATAGGACACCGCGGACGCGCCTTCGGAGAGAGTAAAGCGCTGCCGCGCCAGCACTGCGTCGAACGCGTCGACCACCTCCGCGCGCCGCAAATTCAAATCCGGAATACAGATCCACGCGCGAAACCCTGCCATGGAACGCAGATTCTCCGCCGCCCAGTCGGCGATCGCCGCCAATTCAGCGGCGGGCGACGCGGTATGGAGCCGGCATGCCGTCCGCGAGACCATGCCGGGCGGCGCCAGCATCCGGCCATGGCTCCGCAGCCATCGGCGCGCCATCGGCCGCCACACCGGACTCTCGATCCAGCTGATGGGTTGCTCGGGCGGCGGAGTTTGCGCGAGCAGTTCATCGGCGCCGATGCAATCCAATTGCCGGCAGCGTTCCTCGAAGCGCCGGTTCCAATCGAGAAATGCCCTCGACTCATCGGAAGCCGAAGCATGGCCGGCGATGGCGCCGAGCGGAATGCCGTGCTCGTGAATGGCGCGCCGCGCCCGCCGCGCGGCCCGCGCCGCACTGGTGGGTTCGAGAATCTCCTGGCCCACCTCACCCGATTCGATCACCGTCCGCCACAGTTCGCGTTCATCGACGTCGCCGAGGAGTCGCGGCAATGTGGCGTCCGTCAACTGGCGGCTGACATGCGTTTCGCGGAGCCAGCTGCCGAAATCGCGCACGCGCGGAGTCGGCCAAAGATCGTGACCGGCATCTTGATGCGAGCGCTCGACCGCATCGAACAGCGCCGCCGCCAGTTCGGTGTTCGGCGCAAGAATGGTGTGGCCTTCCGTGACGGCGGCCGTCAGGCCGGAAACGGCGGATTCCGCGCTCAGTGTTGCCCGGCCTTTGAAGTGGATTCGACCAGCTGCAGCTCGGGCCGTGCCGCTGACTGCGCCTCGAGTACCTCCTCGATGCGTGAGAACACCGTGGAGAGAACCTGCGGCTCCGGCAAATTGGTGATCCGGAAGCAGTTCCGGTAAGGCACGTTGAAGCTCACGCCGGGAGCGACCAATACGTGCTTGTTCTCCAGCAGGTCGAGAGCGAAGGTCTGATCGTCGAAGTCCGGCAGCATGTCGCCGCGCACCTCGACGAAGGAATACAGCGCGCCCATGGGCCGCGCCAGCCGCAGATACTTGCTGCGCGCGACACTCTCCAGGATGACCTGCCGCGATTCATACAGGCGGCCGCCGGGCTGCGTCAGCTCGCGTATGCTTTGATAGCCACCCAGCGCCGTCTGCACCGCCCACTGACCGGCGACGTTGCTGCAGAGGCGCAGCGACGACAGCAGCTCGAGCCCGCTGAGATATTCGCCGGCGCTTTCGGTGTCGCCGGAGAACACGGCCCAGCCCACACGATAGCCGCATGCCCTGTACACCTTGGACAGGCCGCTCATCGTGCAGCACAGGGTGTTGTGCACCAGGGTCGCCATGGGGACGAACTGCGCATCGTCGTACACGATGTGGTCGTAGATTTCGTCCGATAGAACCATCAGACGATGTTTCTCTGCGATGCGCGCGATCGCGGCCAGGGTGTCGCGCGGATACACGGCACCGGTGGGGTTGTTGGGATTGACGATGACGATCGCACGGGTGCGCTTCGTCACCAGCGCTTCGATGTCCTGCGGGTCTGGAATGAAGGAGCTCGCCGCATGACAGGGATAGTGCACCGCGCGTCCGGCATTGAGATTCACCGCGGCCGTCCAAAGCGGATAGTCGGGGCTGGGCACCAGCACCTCATCGCCGGGATTCAGCAGCGCGCGCAACGTAAGATCGATCAGCTCGCTCACGCCGTTGCCGATGAACACCTCCTCGGCCGTGACTCCGCGCACGCCGCGCTCCTGCTGCTGCATCACGACGGCTTCGCGCGCCGGGAATATGCCCTTCTGGTGCACGTATCCCTCGCTGTGGCGCAGATTCTCGATCATCGCCAGACGCATGGTCTCCGGAGTCCTGAACCCGAAGGCATAGGGATTGCCGATATTGAGCGAAATGATGTCGTATCCCAACCGCTCCAACGCCGATGCCCGCCGCGCAAGCTTGCCGCGAATTTCATAGCGCACATTGGCCAGGCCATCGCTGGCCCGAAGGGGTTTTCGCTGTGTCATGGATGGAAGAATAGCGGAATATGCCTTGAAAGTGCGGAGATCGATACGCCGCGACCAACTCCCCGGTCCCGAACCGCCGCGCTCATCGCAGTTCCTGCGCACGGTGGCAGGCGGTCCAATGCCCCGCTACCGTTTCCTCGAGCGGCGGCACCGTCGTAGAGCAAACCGTCACCGCGTGGGCGCAGTGATCGCGAAACGCGCAGCCCCCGATCGTCGGTACCGATGCAACCGGCTCGGCGGATGAACGCGGCGCTCGAGCGGAAATTGGCGTGGGCACCAGCGGCGGTGCCGACGCCGGCGGTAACGACGCCGGTGGCGCCGGCACGGGCGCAGGCACCGCCGACAGCAGGGTTCGAGTGTAGGGATGGATGGGCGCGGCGAACAACGCATCGCGCGGCGCAATCTCCACCAACCTGCCCGAATACATCACGAGAATTCGATGACTGAGATGCCTCACGACAGCCAGATTGTGGCTGATGAACAGCATGGCCGTGCCGGCGTCGCGCTGCAGATCGAGCAGCAGATTGACGATCTGGCCCTGGATGGACACGTCCAGAGAGCTGACCGGCTCGTCGCATATCAGCAGCTTGGGGTTCATTATCATGGCTCGCGCAATGCCGATGCGCTGGCACTGCCCGCCGCTGAATTCGTGCGGATAGCTGTCGAGCATGTCCGCGTTCAAACCCACCCGCTCGAGCATCCCGCCCACCCGCCCGCGCCGCGCCCTAGAGTCCAGGCCGGGTTCGAAAATGCGCAGCGGCTCGGCGATGGTCTCGCCCACCGTCATGCGCGGATTCAAGCTCGCGAGCGGATCCTGAAAGACGATCTGCAGGTCGCGGCGCGCACGGCGCAGCGCGGCGCCGTCGCAGGACAGTAGATCCCGCCCGCACCACAGCACGGATCCGCGAGTTGCACGCACCAGTCGCAGGATGGCGCGCGCCAATGTCGACTTGCCGGATCCCGATTCGCCGACCAACCCCAAGGTCTCGCCCGGGAAGAGATCGAAGCTCGCATCGCTGACTGCCGTGTGCGCGCCGAACTCCACCTGCAAGCCGGTGACTCGCAGCAAAGGGTTGGTCATGGAAAGGGCAGCATTCATGGCGTCAACGGGAAGTGGCATGCCACGCGGCGCGCGCCGTTCGCATTGCCGCTGCCTGCTTCGCCTCCGGGAGCGGTGCCTACAGGAGCGGTGTCAGCGGCTTCGAGCAGCGGGCGCTCCACGCGGCAGCGCTCCGCGGCCCGTGGGCAGCGCGGCGCGAACGCGCATCCGGCGAGAGACTCGCCGGGCCGCGGCGGCTGTCCGGACAGCGTGGGCAGCCGTTCCAAAAGCGGTCCGGACAGACTCGGAATGCACTTCAGCAGCTCCGCGGTGTAGGGATGCCGTGCATGCCGTAACAGCTCGGCCGCAGCGGCGCTCTCGACGATCCGCCCCGCGTACATGACGAGAATCCGGTCCGCGAGACCCGCCACCACTGCGAGATCGTGGCTGATGAGCACCAGCGCCATGTTGGTTTCCTCGCGCATGGCGCGCAGCAGTGCGATGATTTGCGCCTGCACGGTCACATCGAGCGCCGTCGTCGGCTCGTCGGCGATCACCAGCAGGGGCTCGCACATCAAGCTCATGCCGATCATGACGCGCTGACGCAATCCGCCCGACAGCTCGTGCGGGTATTGACTCAGCCGCCGCTGCGCCTCGGGCACGCGCACACGCTCCAGCATGCGCCGGGCTGCGATCCGAGCCTCGCTCCAGGACGTGCCCCTGTGGCACACCAGAACCTCCGCCAGCTGCGTACCGATTTTCAAATGCGGCGTCAGCGAAGTCATCGGATCCTGGAAAACCATCGTGAGCTTCGAGCCGCGGATGCGATTGAGTTCCTTGGAAGCCGCCCGCAACAGCTCCTCGCTCTCGAAGCGCACGCTGCCGTCCGCCGCGGCATTGGCCGCGAGCAAGCCCATGGCGGCCATGAATACTTGTGTCTTGCCCGACCCGGACTCCCCGACGATGCCGAGGCACTCACGGGCCGTCACGGCCAGGGACACCTGCCGCACCGCGGAGATGTTCCGATTCGGGCGGGCGAAGCTCACGCTCAAATCCTCGATGCTCAACAGGGTCTGCATCAGCCTTCCTTGACGTCCAGGGCGTCGCGCAATCCGTCGCCCAAGACATTGAGGGCGAGCAGGAGCGCCGCAAGGAAGCCACCCGGCACCAGTAGCATCCAGGGCGCCGCCTCCATTTCTCCCGCGCCTTCGGCGATCAAGGTCCCCAGGCTGGCGCCCGGTTCCTGGATGCCCAATCCCAGAAAGCTCAGGAAGCTTTCGAGCATGATGATCTGCGGAATAGTGAGTGTGGCATAGACGACGATGGGCCCGACGACGTTCGGAATCACGTGTCTGACGATGATGCGCGCCGTGCCCGCACCCGATGCCACCGCGGCCTCGATGAACTCTTTTTGCCGAACGCTCAATGTCTGGCCACGCACGATACGTGCCATGGTGAGCCACCCCACTGCGCCGATGGACAGGAACAGCAAGTATTCGTTGCGGCCGAAGATGACGGTCAGGAATATCACGAAGAAAATCAGCGGCAGGCCGCTCAGGATCTCGATGAGGCGCATCATCAGATGGTCGGTGCGTCCGCCGAGGTAGCCGGAGACGGCGCCGTAAGCTATTCCGACCAGCAGGCTGACCGCGCTCGCCACGAGGCCGACGGCCAGCGATACTCGTGTTCCCTCGAGCGTGCGTACGAACAGGTCTCGCCCCAGCCGATCCGTGCCGAACCAATGCGCATTCTGCAGCGCGGGCTTGGAGGCCACGTGCAGCCAATCCAAGGTCTCTGCGCCGTTCGGATTCAACCACGGGCCGAACAGCGCCAGCGCGACGATGCCGAAGACGACGAACATCGCGCACATCGTGCCGGAATTCGACCATAAACGGCGCGCGGCGTCATCGACGAGGCTGCTCATCGCACCAGCCTTACGCGCGGATCCAGCCAGGCATATAGAAGATCGACGAGGAGGCCCATGGCGATGAGCAAAGCGGAATAAACGATCACCATGCCCATGACGAGGGTGTAATCCCTGTTGAGCGCGCCCTGTACCATGTATCGCCCAATGCCGGGCAATCCGGCAATCGATTCGACGATCAGTGATCCGGTCATGATGGAAGCGACTGCGGGCGGCAGATAGCTCGCCACCGGCAGCAACGCGGGCCGCAGTGCGTGACGCATGATTATCGTGCGCAGCGGCAGTCCCTTCGCAACGGCCGTGCGGATGAAGTGGCTGCGCAGCACCTCCAGCATTTCGGCTCGGGTAAGCCGTGCGATCACGCTGAGCGGCAGCAGCGTCAAAGCAGCGACCGGCAGCACCAAATCGCGTACCGAACCGGGCTCCCAGCCGGCCACGGGAAGCCAGTGCAGATGGATTCCGAACAGCAGGCCGAGAAAGGGCAGCACCACGAAGGAGGGAACGGCGATTCCCGCCACGGCCAGCGCCATGGTGGCGTAATCGGCGGCACGGTTGTGATGAAGCGCGGCAAAGGTGCCGATGGGTACGCCCAGGACCATGGCCAGCACCATCGCGATCGCGCCGAGCTCGAGAGTGACGGGAAGCCCCTGCCCGATCAGCTCCGTCACCGAAAAATCCTTGTACTTGAAGGAGGGCCCGAAATCTCCGTGCGCCAAGCCCCCGAGGTAGCGTCCGTACTGGATCCAAATCGGCCGATCGAGACCGTAGGCACGCTGCATATTGGCCATGATTTCCGGGGGCAGCGCCTGCTCCTGGTCGAAGGGGCCGCCGGGAGCCGCACGGATCAGAAAGAACGCAACGGTGACGATGATGAACAGGGTGGGAACCGCGCCGGCCAAGCGGGTCAGGAAGTAGCGCAGCATCGCGGCTCAGTCTATCGGTTGACCGCGAGGTGGACAAGCGAAGCGGCGATCCCTAAAATGACGCACCTGTTTTGCATCGGCTCCGCGGAGGGCCGGCGCATCGGTCGCCCCATTTTTTCGAGGTTTCATGGAATCCACACGACCTATCCGTGCGCTGATGCGCGGCCTCGATGCACTGACCGTTCTGAACTTGCGCGATGGAGCAACCGTGTCCGAAGTGGCTCAGGAAATCCGACTGCCGCGCACCACGGTCTATAGAATACTGGAAACTCTGTGCAACGCCGGGTTCGTATTTCGCGACGCGGTGGATGAGCGCTACCGTTTGACCATTCTGGTGCGCGGCTTGAGCGACGGCTTCGACGATGAGGCCTGGGTCACTCAGATCGCCAAACCCTTCATCAACGATCTATGCCGCGACATCGTGTGGCCGATTTCGATCGCCACCTTGTCCGGGACGACGATGCTGGTGCGCGAATCCACCGATCACGGCAGCCCGATGGCATTGGAACGGTATCCGGCCGGATTTCGCGCGCCCCTGCTGACCACGGCAACCGGCCGCGTGTATCTGGCCAACTCGCGGCCCCCGCAGTCCGACACCCTCATCGACATTCTGGCCCGCTCCAACAAGGAAGATGACAAACCCGCGCGAGCGCGGGCCGAGTTGCAGCGCGCGCTCGCGGAAATCAAGGCGGCGGGATACGCAACCTCCAGCCGCACCCGCCGACTGGTGGATGAAATCAGCCTGAGCGTGCCCGTCCTGCTGCACGACCGGGCGCTCGCCAGCCTGACCGTGCGCTTCGCCGCCTCCGCCGTACCGCTGAGGAATGGAGTCGAGCGCTTTTTACCCAAGCTACGCCAGTGCGCCGCCAGAATCAGCGCCGCGTTTTCAGAACAACAAGCCGATACCCGTACCAAGAGCCCGCGCGAGATCGCCTCTTGATTCGGTTCCGGCACATATTTTTATCGGCCGGGGTCGCCTCGACCCCGTCAACAGTGGCGCGAAGCGCCTAGAAATCGGCGCGCAGCGCCTGGAGAGTCATGCAGAAAATCATGGTTTGTATCAAGCGCGTCGTCGACTACAACGTGCGCATCCGAGTGAAACCCGACGGCAGCGGCGTCATGCTCGACGGCGTGAAGATGAGCGTGAATCCCTTCGACGAAATTGCTCTCGAGGAAGCGCTGCGCATCAAGGAACGCGGTGCGAACATCGAAGTCGTCGCGGTCAGCATCGGCGTGGCCGACACACAGCAGCAGCTGCGCACGGCCCTGGCGATGGGCGCCGATCGAGCGATCCTGGTGCAGACCGATGCGGCCGTGGAGCCGCTCACCGCCGCCCAGACTTTTCTCGCTGTGGCGAAGAAAGAAAATCCCGATTTGATCTTTCTGGGCAAGCAAGCCATCGACGACGACGCCAACCAAACCGGCCAGATGCTGGCGGCGATCTGGGACCGGCCGCAGGCAACTTACGCCTCGAAAGTAGAGATCTCGGGTGCCAAGGCGGCGGTGACGCGCGAGGTCGACTCGGGACTGGAAACCATCGAAATCGACTTGCCCGCCGTCGTGACCGTGGATCTGCGCTTGAACGAGCCACGGTATGTGAAATTACCCGACATCATGAAGGCCAAGAAGAAGCCCTTGGACGTCACGTCGCTCGACGCGCTGGGAGTGAGCGCCGCAGCGCTGCTCAAGACCGTGAAGACCGAGCCGCCGGCGCAGCGCCAAAAGGGCGTGATGGTCAAAGATGTGGCTGAATTGGTGGACGTACTCAAGAAGAAGGGTTTGATCTAATGCACAAGGTACTCATTGTCGGCGAACACGACGGAAAGACTCTGAATCCCGCGACGGCGAAGTGCGTCACATGCGCGGGCGGCATTCCGGACCGAGAAATCACCATCGTTCTGCTGGGCGCAGATACCGCGTCGGTCGCCGCCCAAGCCGCGGCCCTCGCGGGAGTGAAATCGGTGCTGCGCGTAGATCGGCCCGAGAACGAACATCCGCTCGCCGCCATTTTCGCGCCGCAACTGGTGGCGCTTGCCGCCGACTACACCCATGTATTCGGTCCTTCCACGAGCTTCGGCAAAGATCTCATGCCGCGTGTTGCCGCATTGCTCGGCGTGCCGCAGGTCAGCGACCTGATGGCGGTGGAAACAGCCTATCGCTTCAAGCGGCCGACCTACGCCGGAAACGCCATCGTGACGGTGGAAGCCGATCCCGCTAGAAAGCTCATCGCCACCGTTCGGGTGGCATCCTTCGAGGCGGCGAAAACCGGCGGCAGCGCCTCGGTCGAATCGAAGAGCACCAACGCCGCCCTGCCCTCGCATACGCGCTATGTCGGCGCAAAGACCGGTTCAACCGATCGTCCCGATTTGCAGACCGCCAAGCGCGTGGTGTCCGGCGGCCGTGCGCTCGGCAGTGCTGAGAACTTCAAGCTGCTGTTCAGCTTCGCGGACAAAATCGGCGCGGCCGTCGGTGCGTCGCGCGCCGCCGTCGACGCCGGCTATGCGGCGAACGAAATGCAGGTCGGCCAAACGGGCAAGATCATTTCCCCCGACATCTACATCGCCATCGGAATCTCCGGCGCCATCCAACATCTGACCGGCATCAAGGATGCGCGCACCATCGTCGCGATCAACAAGGACGCTGAAGCGCCGATCTTCGAGGTGGCCGACGTCGGGTTGGTCGGCGATCTGTTCCAGATCGTGCCGGAGCTCGAGCGCTTGGTGAGCGGCTGAGCTAGACCTCGGCAACGGTGATGTTGACCGGTTCACAAGGTCAGGGGGGATAAGAGGCTGGACGCCAACGTAAAGGCAGCAGTTGGCGTCCAGCCTCTTATCCCCCCTGACCGTGCGCACTAGGCCGATATACATCACCGTGCGGACGGAATGCGGTCTACCGCCGTGGCTGCCGCATCGATTGCATGCACCAGCAAGTCGGCGTGCTCGCGGCGGAAAGGCATCGGTGGGCGCAGCTTGAGAATACTGGCGTGGGGACCTTCGTAGCCGATGAGGATGCGGGACTGCGAGGCCAGCGCATTCACGATGCGCTTGTTGCGCAGCTTCGAGGGCGAGCCGTCGCGATCCAGGACTTCGAGGCCGAGCAGCAGGCCGGTGCCGCGCACGCCGCCCAGGCACTCGTGCCGGGCGGCGACGGACTCGAGCTGCTCGCGCAAGTAGCTCCCCACGCTCGCAGCGTTCACCGTCAGTTTCTCAGTATCGAGCACCTCGAGAACGGCAAGGCCCGCGGCGGCGGCGACGGCACCACCGCCGAAGGTGGAGAAGAAGCCGAACTTCGCCTGAAAGGCCTCGATCAGGGCACGATTCGCGACGACCACCCCCATGGGATAGCCGTTGGCCACAGGCTTGCCCAGGGTCACGATGTCGGGCTCGAGACCGCGCCGCTCGAATCCCCAGAAGTGCGAACCGGGACGCCCCAATCCGTATTGCACCTCGTCGGCGACGATGAGGCTGCCGGCGGCGCGCATGCGGGCGGTCACAGCAGCCGCCCAAGCGGGCGGCGGATCGAATATCCCGCTGCTGGTGATCGCCGTATCGATGTAGAAAGCCGCCGGCGCGGTGTCTCTTTCGCGCAGCGTCTCGATCGCGCCATCGACGTCCCGCACGGCGGCAGCCAGTTCCGCCGCGCTCATCGCATCGCCGGCTTGCAAGCCCTGCGGCGGCGGCGCGAGGGTCACGACCCGCGGATCGTGGGGCGTTCCCACACTGGGCGTGAGCGCTGCCACAGCGTCGGTAATTCCGTGGTACGCGTTTTCCATGATCAGGCCGCCACTGTGCCCCGTGGCCATCCGGGCCATGCGCCAGGCGACGTCATTCGCCTCGCTGCCGGAGTTCACGAAAATGCAGGCATTCAGATGCGCAGGAAACCGGGCCGTCAATTGCTCCGCATAATCCAGGATACTATCGTGCAAGTAGCGGGTATGCGTGGCCAGAATTGCGGTCTGCTTCTGAATCGCCGCCACGACGGTTGGATGCGTATGGCCCACATGCGGCACATTGTTGTACACATCCAGGTACGCCCGCCCTTGGGCGTCGTACAGCCACACCCCCGCGCCGCGCACCAGGTGCAAAGGCTTTTCATAGAAGAGCTCGGCGCCCGCCCCCATCAGCCGATGCCGCCGCACCAGATCGACGGCCGGCGCCTCGCCGCAAGGCGCAGCTCCGATCGTTGCGCCGCTTGCCGTGCCGCTCGAAGTACCGGCTGCCTCATGCCATGTGCGGGTTAGCGCCTGGCGATCCACGCTTAGCAAATAATTCAGCGAGCGCTCGCTGTGCACCGCCGCCTCCTCCAGAGCTCGGGCGCCATGGCT
>Ga0302314_10017038_pt1 | contig 12220 bp, 12 predicted proteins | sample III_Palsa_N2_3_FD_200533 | JGI IMG/M metagenome (GOLD analysis project Ga0302314, IMG submission 200533) | Peat permafrost microbial communities from Stordalen Mire near Abisko, Sweden - III_Palsa_N2_3 | ecosystem: Environmental > Terrestrial > Soil > Palsa > Peat permafrost | place: Sweden...
CGATCGTGAACCGGGCCGACGGGGTCCCCTGGATCGCGAAGTCGGCGAGGTTCGCCACCGCGAAGGCCACCCACACCCACCAGATGACGAGCGGCGGGACGAGGCGGAAGACCTCGCCACCGCCACGGGCGGACGCGGCCTTACGCTGGGCGGCGCCCGTACCAGGTGCGTCCGGCCCGCCCGGTGCGGGCGCACCGGGCGGGCCGGACGCCCCGGTCGTACCGGACGCGGAGGGCCTGGGATGAGCTGAGCGGGACGACACGGGTCAGGTGATCCGGACCCGCGGATCGAGGATCGAGTAGACCAGGTCCACGATGATGTTGGCGACCACGACGAACGCCGCGGCGATGATGACGAACCCGATGATCACCGGCAGGTTGTCGGTGTCGATCGCCTGGACGGAAGTCTGGCCCAGGCCGCCGAGCCCGAATACCACCTCCACCACGACGACGCCGCCGAGCAGCTGCCCGACATCGACGCCGAGCTGGGAGACGACCGGCGTCAGCGCCGCCCGGACCCCGTGCCGGAAGATCACCCGCCGCTCGGACAGGCCCTTGGCCCGGGCCGTGCGGATGTAGTCCTCGCCCAGCGTGTCGAGCAGCTGGCCGCGGGTCAGCCGGGTGTAGACGGCGGCCTGCACGGCCGCGAGCGTGATCCAGGGCAGGATCATGTGTCCCGACCACACGCCGAAGCCCTGGGTAATGCCGGCGTAGCCGGTCCCGACCCACTTGAACCCGTGCTCGTTGAGCGGGAGAAACACGTACAGGACCAGCAGCTCGCCGATCACGAAGACCGGCATCGACAGGCCGATCAGCACCAGGACGTTGGAGACCCGGTCGAACAAGCTGCGGGCCCTGGTCGCGCTGATGATACCGACCGAGATCCCCACGACCAGCCACAGGACCATGCCGCCGATGACCACCGAGATGGTGGGCGGCGCGTCCTGCTTGATCATCGTATCCACCGACTCCTGGGTGAAGTACGAGTAGCCGAGGTTCCCGTGCAGCAGGCCGTCGAGGAAGTGCCAGTACTGGACCATGATCGGCTGGTTCAGGCCGAGGTTCCTGATGACCTCGGCGATGACCTGAGGGGTGGCCGCGCGGCCGGCCAGCTCGCGGGCGACGGTAGCCACCGGGCGGGCGAAGAACAGGAAGAACGCGCCGGTGGAGACCAGCCAGACCACCACGATGCCGGTGAGGATGCGGCGAATGAGAAAGCCAACGATTGCCATGGACCGCTCTCCTAACGCGCCTGGGCCGGACGCACCGGGTCGGGGAAGTCGCCCGAAGGACGGCTCACCCGCTTGCGGCGCTTCCGGTTCCGCCGACCCGCGAGCACCCGCTCGGTGCGCGGGTCCATGGCGTCCCTGATCCCGTCGCCGAGCAGGTTGAAGGCGAGGGTGGTAATGAGCAGCGCGAGCGCCGGGAACACCACGTACCACCAAGACGTCTGGTAGAAGTTCTGCGCGTCGGCCAGGATGTTCCCCCAGCTCGCCGTCGGCGGCTGGATGCCGAGGCCCAGGTAGGACAGCGTGGACTCGAAGACCACGGCCTGCGGGATGTACAGCGTGGCCAGCACCAGCACGGGGGCCAGCAGGTTCGGCAGGATATCGAAGAACATGATACGGAACGGCCCCGCGCCGAGCGACCTGGCCGCCTCGATGTACTCCTTCTCCTTGATGGAGAGGGTCTGGCCGCGGACGATCCGGGCGATCCCGGCCCAGGCGAAGAACGAGATGACGCCGATGATCACGGTCAGGCTCGGGCCGAGCACCACCGCGAGCGCGAGCGCGAGCACGATGTACGGGAAAGCGAGCACCGCGTCGGTGAACCGGGCGAGCACGGCATCGATGACCCCGCCGAAGTAACCGGCCATCAGCCCGATGGACACGCCGGCCACCGTGCCGATCGCGGTGGTCACGACGCCGACGAACAGCGAGATGCGCGCGCCGTACAGGATCCGGATGAACAGGTCACGGCCGGTGCCGTCGGTCCCGAGCCAGAAGCCGGCCGTGCCCGGCCCGACCGGGAGGCCGGCCTCGTTCTCGCCCTGGTTCGGGTACGCGACGTCCGGCGGATGGTGCGTGATCGCGACGAACGCCGGCGCGGCGATCGCGAGCCCGATCATGATCAGCACGACGATGATGGCGGCGATCGCGACCTTGTCCGACCGCAGCCGCCGCCAGGTCAGCTGCCACTGGCTGCGCCCCTCGACCCGCGCGGCGGAATCCTGCGCGGCATCGGCGCCCCGCGCCTCGAACTCAATCTCGCTGATGCTGGTCATGCGACTTCACTCCTGTATGCGGCGGCGAGGTCCTCGCCCGCCACGACCGGGAAGTGGCAGGCGGTCACGTGGCTGGCCGGGTCGCCCGCCTTGGCCTCTAGCTGCGGTTCCTGCTCGCCGCAGAGCGGCCGGGCCTTCGGGCAGCGCGGATGGAAACGGCAGCCCGACGGCGGGTCGATCGGCGAGGGCACGTCCCCGGTGAGGATGATCCGCTGCCGGCTGGCCGCCGTGTCGGGGTCAGCGGCCGGCGCGGCGGACAGCAGCGCGGCGGTGTAGGGATGGCGCGGCGAGCCGTACACGTCGCCCTCGGGCCCGGACTCGCAAATCCGGCCCAGGTACATGACCGCCACCGAGTCGCTCACGTGCCGCACGACCTCCAGGTCGTGGGCGATGAACAGGTAGCTCAGCCCGTAGTCTTGCTGCAGGTCGGTGAGCAGGTTCAGCACCTGGGCCTGGATCGACACGTCGAGCGCCGACACCGGCTCGTCGCAGATGATCAGCTTGGGCCGCAGCGCGAGCGCCCGGGCGACCCCGATGCGCTGCCGCTGACCGCCGGAGAACTCGGCCGGGAACCGGTTGTAGTGCTCGGGGTTGAGCCCGACCCGCTCCATCAGCTCCTGGATCTGGCGCTTGCGTTCGGCGCCGGTCGCGGTCTTGTGGATGGCGAACGGGTCACCGATGATCGACCCGACCCGGCGCCGCGGGTTCAGCGAGCTGTACGGATCCTGGAAGATCATCTGAACCTCACGCCGGACCGGCTGCATCGCCCGCCGGGAGAGGTTGGTGATATCGCGCCCGTCGAACGTCACCCGGCCGGCGGTCACCGGGATCAGCCCGGCGATGCACCGGGCGAGCGTGGACTTGCCGCTGCCGGTCTCGCCGACCACGCCGAGGGTCTTGCCCCGGGGGATGACCAGGGAGACGTCGTCGACCGCCTGGACCTGGCCAATCGTCCGGCGGATCAGGCCGCTCGTGCGCACCGGGAAGTGCTTGGTCACGTTGTCCACCCGGACGAGCACGTCGCTCTCGGGAATTTCCGTCCCCGTGCTGGCTGGCCCCGTGTTTGCTGGTACCGCGCTCACTGAGCCGCTCCCTCGCCGTCGATACCGACCACCGCGACGCCCGGTATGTCGGCCGCCGCCGCCTCCGCCACCGCGGCGGCCGCCTCGCCGCGGCCCTCGCGCACGGTTTCCTCGCGGAGTTCCTCCGCCTTCTCGCTGAGGCCGGCCGCCTCGACGGGCAGCCAGCAGGCCGAGGTGTGCGTGCCGTCCTCGCTGACCGGCCGCAGGACGGGCTCCTCGGTGAGGCAGCGGTCGAACACGTAACCGCAGCGCGGGTGGAACTTGCAGCCGGACGGCAGGTTGATCAGGCTGGGCGGCTGGCCCGGGATCGGGATCAGCCGGTCGCCGGCCGCGGAGCTGCTCGGGATCGACTCCAGCAGCCCCTTCGTGTAGGGGTGGTGCGGCGCGTAGAACACATCTCGTTTGGATGCCTTCTCCGCGGCCCGCCCCGCGTACATGACCATGACCTCGTCGGCGATGTCGGCCACCACGCCCAGGTCATGGGTGATCATGATCAGCGCGGTGCCGGATTCCTGCTGCAGCCGGAGCAGCAGGTCGAGAATCTGCGCCTGGACGGTGGCGTCAAGCGCGGTGGTGGGCTCGTCCGCGATGATCAGCCTGGGCGACAGCGCCAGCGCCATCGCGATCATCGCCCGCTGCCGCATGCCGCCGGAGAACTGGTGCGGGTAGTCGTTGACCCGCTGTTCCGCGCGCGGGATGCCGACCCGGCGCAGCAGCTCCACCGCTCGTTCGGTGCCTTCTTTCTTTGACACCGACTTGTCGTGAGCCCGGATCATCTCGGCGACTTGCCAGCCGACCCGGTACAGCGGGTGCAGGCTCGTCAGCGGGTCCTGGAAGATCACCGAGATACGCTCGCCGCGGACATGCCGCATCTGGTCCTCGGTCATGTCCAGCAGGTCCGTTCCCTCGAACGTCGCACTGCCGGTTACCGTGGCGCCCGGGGTCAGCGCGAGCAGGGTCTGCGTCAGCACCGTCTTGCCGCTGCCCGACTCGCCGACGATGCCGAGGGTCTGCCCGGCATCGACGTCGAACGACACGCCGCGCACCGCCTGGACCACGCCGTCAGCCGTGTTGAAGCTGACGTGCAGGTCCCTCACTTCTAGCAGGGTCACTGTTTCTTTCCTCCGGCCGGCCACCTGACCATGGCGTGCAGGTGACACGGCAAGCGTCGCACTTGATTGCGGACACCGCCAGGGCAATCCGGCAGGGAAGCCGATCCGGTATTCGGCCGGTATTTACGCTGGCCCCCGGGGGGAACGAAGTCGTTCCCCCCGGGGGCCTGCGAGGCCTCGCCGGAACTGCCTCGGGATCAGCTGCCAGCCAGCCAGAGGGCAGTGATATCGGGAGCGCCGATGTTGGGCGCGTAGAGCGCCGTCTGGTACGTGGCGCCGCTGGACGAGACACCCCTGACCCGCGCGCTGGAGTAATCCGGGAAGTTCTGGCTCATGATGGGCACGATGGCCGCGTCCGACATGATCTGCTTGTCCGCCTGGCTCCAGTCGCTCGCCGCGGCCGACGCCGAGGACGCGGATTCCGCGCTGGTGATCAGTGAGTTCACGGTGGCGTTGTTGTAGCAGCCGTAGTTAACCGTGTTGATCACGCAGTTCGGGCCCTGGAACAGCGCCTGGACGATGGTGCGGCCGTTGTTGCCGAACCAGTCCGGATACCAGCCTGGCTGGCCCAGGTCCCACTGGCCCGCCTTGTTGTTCTCCGGCGCGTTGCCCAGGTCCACGAAGAACGACGAGCCCGGCTCCGGCTTTCCGCTCAGCGTGATGCCGCAGTTCGCCAGCGACGCCTGGATCGCGGTGAAGATCCGGGTGTTGGACGAGTCGTTCGGGTACATGTAGGTCAGCGTGAGGCCCTTCGGGTACCCGGCCTTGGTCAGGTCGGACTTGCACGCGGCCACGTTCCCCTGCCCGCTGGCATCCGGGTACAGGTTGGAGTCCACGTAGCCCACGTTGCCCGGCGGAATCACCGTGTTGATGGTCGTGGCGACGGCCGGCCCGCCGATGGCCTTCACGGCGGCCGACTTGTCAAGACCGTACTCAATCGCCTGACGCACCAGCAGCTTGCCCGCGGCGCCGCCCGAGTCCGGGCTGCGCAGGTTGAACACAATGTACGGGAAGGTGTTGGAGTCGTCCCAGATCTCGAAGTTGCTGTCCTTGGAAGCGATCAGGGACGGGATCGACGCCGGGTTGATCGGCGTGTCGCTATCGATGATGTCCTCGGTGCCTGCCTGCAACTCCGACAGCTGGGTCTGGGCCGAGGTCACCCCCAGGGTGTCCACGACCTCGTTCAGGTAGTCGTGCCGGAGCGAGTCCGTGGACTGCTTCCAGGCCGGGTCCTTGGCCAGCGTGATCGACTTGCCGGGGGTGTAGGAGGTGATCTGGTACGGGCCGTCGGAGATCGTGTGCTGGTCAAGCTGCAGGCTGTTCGGCACGTAGCTGTCGTACTCCACCGGCCGCGCCGACGCGAACGGCAGCGCCATCATGTAGAGGAAGTCGCTGGCCGGGGCCGTCAGCGTGAACTGGATCGTCGAGGAGTTCGGCGTCGCGATACCGGAGATGCTGTGCGAGTTCTGGAAGGCCGCGATGTTCGCCGCGGTCGGCGGGTGCGCCTTCGCGTTCGCGAAGTACGCGGTCTCCGCGTTGTCGTACGCGGTGAGCCCGGCGATCGTGGACTCGTAGTACACCGGGTTGCCGACCGGGCTGACCGGGTTGAAGAACGCCTTGAACTCGCGGAGGAAGTCCGCGGAGGTGACCTGACGGGCCGGCGTCGTGTTCCAGTCGACGCCCGGCTTGATGTGGAACGTGTAGGTCTTCCCACCGTTGGTGATCCCGCCGTTGGCGACCGACGGCACCACGGTCGCCGCATCCGCGGCCGGCGTGGTGTCCGTTGTCCAGCCCGCGCTCGAGGTACTGGTGTAAGGCACGGTCGGATACGACAGCAGCTGCCTGGAGTAGGCATGCTCAAGCTGATAGTCCACCGTGTAATACGCGGACACGGTGTCGAGGTGGTCCGGGCCCGAGGCGGAGACGATGTTCAGCGTGCCGCCGGATGTTGGTTTCTGATTAGTCGACGCCGTGGGCGTGGACGTCGAGCCGCCCGAGCTCGACGAGCACGCGGCCAGGCCGCCGGCCGCCAGGGTCGCCGCGGCCAGCGCCGCGACGCGCCTGGATGAACTAAAAAAAGGCATGTGGCATATTCCTCTTGGTATCCAGTCGAGTCGAGTTGTCGAGCCGAGGCGGCCGTCCGGCCTCCTTTTTAGCATCGATCTTGCCCAGCATCGATCATTGCCTACCGAAAGATTCTGCGGTACTTGAGGACTCATCCAGACCAAAACCTACGCTGTGGCCTGATTGTGATGTAAATCGTCCTTGTTCGCCACCTTCGGTAACAGAGACGTTACCTGTATGACAAGGCCCGGCAAACTTACACTCTCCGGACCTTCCGGGCCGCCGCGGCCACGGCGCGGACCACCCCGTTCCGGTCCTTTTCGACCCGGGTGCGGGCGAGCTTCGACCCCGTCCGCTGCAAAAGCCAGGCCGCCGGCCCGGGCCAGCTGGGGCGGGGCGAGCGACTGGCTGGGCCCGGCCCGGCTGGCCGGGAGTACGCGTCAGATGCCGCGCTTGCGCAGGATGTCCTCGATGTCCTTCATGTCGTCATCGGCCGGGGCGGCCGTCTTGCGGGAGGACTTGGCCGGAGCCGCGACGGTCGAGCGCTCCGCGGGTACCGGCGTCCGGGACGATGCCCGGGTGGCGAGTTCCTGGGTGCGGTCCGGGCCGGTGATCCCCTCGCGGGCCGCCCGCCCGCGCGCCTCGGGCTTCTCCCGCGCCGCGCGGGCGGCCTGGCGCGATTCGCGCGAGGCCCGGCGGCGCACGCGCCCGCCGGCGGCCAGGAACAGCGCGACGGCGAGACCGGTGACGCCGATACCAGCCCACTTCGTCGGCGAGAACACGAAGCCGGTGCCGAACTGCCCGATGGCCGCGCCGATCTTCCAGAGCATCTCGGTCGCCCCGGTGAGGTAGGCGGCGATCGGCAGCAGGGACCAGGCGGTGCCCATCAGGGCGGGGCGTACCCCTCTGCGCCGGTAGGCGAGGTAGCTCAGCACGAGACCGAGGACGGTCAGTCCCGCGGTAAGCGGGAGCCATTCAATGCTGCTGTAGCTCATGGTGGCGCGCCTCCCTGGTGCTCCTTCCATCGTGACATATCTCGAGTGATGATCGGAACGCCAGGGCCGTGTCGGGGCTATGACAGAGGTCAAAACCAAGTCAAAATCCGGGGTGGAGCTTGGGGCCCGGATGGCACTACTAGGCGGCCAGGGCCCGCAGGGTGTCCACGTTGATGTCGCTGAGGGATGGCACTACCAGGCGGCCTTGCGCTGGGGGGATGGGGAGGAGGGAGGGGATGGCGATGACTCGGCAGCCGGCGGTGGTGGCGGAGATCACGCCGTTGGGGGAGTCCTCTAGGGCTACGCACTGCTCGGGGGGGACGCCGAGCAGCTTGGCGGCTAGCAGGTAGGGGTCGGGGGCTGGTTTCGTGGCGGCGGATTCGTCGGCGGTGACGGTGACCGGGAAGCGGAATCCGGTGCCTTTGATGACCGCTTCCGCGAACTCGCGCTCGGAGCTGGTCACCAGGGCGTAGGGGATGCCGGCGGCGGCTACCGCGGCCAGGAGCTCGCGGGCACCGGGGCGGACGATGACGCGGCCCGCGGCGGCGCGGCTGAGCATGCCGTCCATCATCCAGCGGGCGACCTCGGGCGGCGTCGCGGGCCGCGTCGCCTTGGCCAGCAGGTAGCCGACCGTGTGCTCCATGGAGCCGCCGAGCAGCCGTTCCTGGTCCTCGACGGTCCACGGGGCGCCGAGGCGGGCCATGACCTCGGTCTCGGTCTCAAACCACAACGGTTCGGTATCCACCAGCAGCCCGTCCATGTCGAACAGCACCGCCGCAAGCTCACTTGACACAGCCGTCAGGCTATCCGGGCGGCCAGACAGACTGGCTATCCGGGCGCCCCGGACGCTGTAGACCCACCAGACGGACTAGACCGAGCCGTCCGCGGCGGTGAACTCGTCGGCGACGACACGCGCGGCCGCCGCGCCGGCCTGCGAGAGCTCGGCGATGCGCTCGGGGATCCCGTACTCGCTCAGGTTCCCGAAGTTCGAGCCGAAGGTGTTCGTGGTCACGCAGTCCGCGCCCGCGGCGAAGTAGGCCCGGTGGATGCCGCGGACGATGTCCGGCCGGGTGACGTTCAGCACCTCGTTGCCGCCCTCGTTGCCGCCGAAGTCCTCCAGCGTCGCGTCGCTCGCCTGGAGCATCGTCCCCATCGCGCCGTCCGCGATGACGACACGCCTGCCCAGCGCCTCCCGCAGCGCGGCGGAACGCTCGGTAATCTCTTGAAGCGCAAGCCCACTCATAGGATCACCGAGTGTAGGTGTTAGTGGCCTGGAAACAAAAGGGACAATGCGAAACTGTGCCTGCCACAGGTCACACGCCCAGGCCACGTGGAGACGTAGGCTGTAGTCGCGGGCGTAGTAGCCCGCGGCTCTAGCGGAGGTGAAGTCATCAAGTTCAGCGACGTCGACGGCCCGCTCGTCAACCCGGTGGCGATCGCCGCGTTCGAGGGGTGGAATGACGCGGCCGAGGCCGCGAGCGGTGTCGTCAACCACCTGGGCATCGCGTGGGAGTCCACCCCGGTTGCCGCGATCGACCCCGATGACTTTTACGACTTTCAGGTCAACCGTCCGGTGATCGAGGTCGTCGCGGGCAAGACCGAGCGGCTCGTCTGGCCGACCACGCGGCTGTCCCTGGCCCGCGCGGCGGATACTGGTCTGCCGCGCGACATCGTTCTGGTGCACGGCGTCGAGCCGAACATGCGCTGGCGCGGGTTCACCGACGAGCTCATCGGCGGGCTCACCGAGCTCGGGGTCGAGATGGTCATCCTGGTCGGGGCGCTGCTGGCCGACTCGCCGCACACCCGGCCGGTTCCGGTCCAGGTCAGCGGGTCCGAGCCGAAGCTGGTGAGCAGCGTGGGCTCCGAGCCGAACGACTACAAGGGATCGTCCGGGATCGTCGGCGTGCTCCAGTACATGTGCGCCGCGGCCGACCTGCCCACGATCTCGCTCTGGGCGTCGGTCCCGCACTACGTCGCGCAGTCCCCGTCGCCCAAGGCGACGCTGGCCCTGCTGCGGTCGGTCGAGGACGTGCTCGACGTGTCGCTGCCGCAGGCGGAGCTGCCCGAGGAGGCCCGCGCCTGGGAGCGCGGCGTGGACGAGCTCGCCCAGCAGGACTCCGACGTGGCCGAGTACGTGCGGACGCTGGAAGAGGCCAAGGACGCCACGGACCTGCCGGAAGCGTCGGGCGACGCGATCGCCCGCGAGTTCGAGCGCTACCTGCGCCGCCGCGGCGACCAGGGCGACGGCGAGTCGTAGTCTCCCGGGGGCGGCGACCCCCCGTACCCCCGGTGTCCGCGCCGACCGACCCGATCGCAAAGACCGCGACCATATCAGGTCGCCCGGCGCGGACAAAAGCAGCAGGCGACCCCGAAGTTTTAGTAGGGCGGCCAGGGGACGGCGGGCCAGTCCTCCGGCGGGTAGGGGTGCACGCGGCTGCTGAGCAGCTGGTCGATGCGGGCGGCGGTGGCGGCGACCTCGGTGCGGGTCAGGTGCCGGGCCAGTTCCCGGCCGAGCCCGCCGTCCGCGAGGTCGGCGGACAGGCGGCGGAGCGTCTCGACGGCGCGCTCGGGCAGCGGATCGCCGCGCCACTGCCACAGCACGGTGCGCAGCTTGTACTCCTCCGCGAAGCAGATCCCGTGGTCGCACCCGTACAGGTGGCCGTCGGGGACGGGGAGCAGGTGACCGATCTTCCTGTCGGCGTTGTTGATGACGGCGTCGAAGACCGCCATCTCGCGCAGCGGCTGGTAATCCGTGCGGCGGGCCAGCGCGACCAGGTCCACGCTCGCGTCCAGGTCGATCCACAGCTGGCACATGCCGGGACCGAACGGGCCGTCGCGCATGACCGTCGGCGGAACGAAGTTCCAGCCGGCGGCCCGGGAGACGGCGTAGGCGGCGACCTCCCGGCCGGCCAGGGTGCCGTTCGGGAAATCCCACAGCGGGCGCTCCCCCGCGATCGGCTTGTAGACGCAGTGCGCCTGGGTGCCGTGCGACTTGACCGTGCAGAACAGCGTCGCGTTGGAGGCGTCGACCAGGCGGCCTTCCACCGTGAGCGAGCCGCGCTCAAGGATCTCGAGCGCCTCGCGCTCGCCTTCGGGCAGCTCGTCGTCGGCGGCCTCCATGTTGTCCGGCACCGTATTGTCAGGCACTGGCGGCCCGGTGGCCGTTCTGCCGCGGGCAGACATGGCCGTTCGCGTCCAGCGGCAGCCCGCACAGCGGGCACGGCGGCCGGCCGGCCGCGACCAGGTTGAGCGCGCGCTGCGCGAACGCGCGGGCGGCGCCCGGGGAAATGCGGACCCGCAGGACCCCTGGCCCGTCGACCGGAACATCGTCGGACAGCAGCTCGGGCGGGTCCTCGCTCTCCTCCTGGGCCTCGATGACCACCCGGTCGCCCTCGCTGTCCCAGGCGAGCGCGATCGCACCCACGCGGAAGTCCTCGGTCAGCGGGAGGTCGAGCGGCGCGTCGTCCCGCAGCGCGGCCGGCGCGGTCTCCGGGATCTCGGCCGCGTCGCCGGTGCGGCGCAGCACTTCGTCGAGGAGCTCGTCGATGCGCTCGGCGAGCAGGCTCACCTGGAACTTCTCCAGGACGACGCTCGTCACCCGTTCGGCCGAAGTCGCTTGCAGGTAGAACGTACGGTCCCCCGGCTGGCCAACCGATCCGGCCACGAACCTGTCCGGCGGGTCATAGTAAAAGACCGGCATGAGTCCTATCCTTCCGCGCCGTGGTCGGTGTCCGCGACCTGGCCCGGGTCCGGCGGGCCGGTTCCGGGGGCGGCGGCCCCTCCGCCAGCGCCCGCGCCGCCGCCGATCACGGCGTCGCTTTCACCGCTGGGGGTGCTGCCCGCCGGTGTGTCTCCCGCCTCGCCGGACGGGACGGGACGGGGCAGCAGGTCGTCAACGCCGCCGCCCGTGTCATTCAGCCGGAGCAGGAAGGGCCGCAGCGGGGTATAGCGGATCACGGTCAGCGAGCAGGGGTCGGCGATGATGCGCTGGGACAGGTCGAGGTGGAGCCCCAGGCTGTCGGCCACGATCGCCTTGATCACGTCACCGTGCGAGCAGACCAGGTAGGTCGCGTCCTTACCGAGCCGCTCGTTCCACTCCCTGATGGCGGCCACCGCCCGGTGCTGCATGTCGGGCATGGACTCGCCCCCCGGGCCGGGAAAACGGACGGCGCTCGGGTGCGCCTGGACGACCGGCCACAGCGGGTCCTTCTCCAGTTCCTTCAGCGGCTTGCCGGTCCAGTCGCCGTACCTGCACTCCCCCACCCGGTCCTCGACGACCGGGGCGGCCGCCTGGCCGTCCGGCCCGGTTCGCCCGGCCCGCGCGGCGACGATCTCCTCGACCGTCTGCTGGCAGCGGTCGAGCGGGCTGGTGACAATCGCGTCGAGCGGCACGGACGCGATCCGTTCCCCGAGGGCCTTGGCCTGTGCCCGGCCGCGCTCGTCCAGTCCCACGCCCGGTGTCCAGCCCGTCAGGAGCTGTCCCGTCGACGCGGTCAGGCCGTGGCGCACCAGCAGAACCGTTGTCACGTTAAGACTTTATAGCGAACCGCCGTATGTGCCGGAGGCGGCGCGTCCTATGCGCCACCTGCCCACAGCAACCACAAGGCCTTTAACCCCAGCCACCGTGTGGGGGCGGAGCGGTTTTTGCGCCGTCCTCACCGCGGGGGGACGGGGGGCCGCGCAG
>Ga0302314_10017040_pt1 | contig 12220 bp, 13 predicted proteins | sample III_Palsa_N2_3_FD_200533 | JGI IMG/M metagenome (GOLD analysis project Ga0302314, IMG submission 200533) | Peat permafrost microbial communities from Stordalen Mire near Abisko, Sweden - III_Palsa_N2_3 | ecosystem: Environmental > Terrestrial > Soil > Palsa > Peat permafrost | place: Sweden...
CCGGCCGCATCATGACCAGCGCTTCCTGCCAGCCTTTGATGACGCCATTGGCCGGAAAGGTGGCCGGCTGGTTGCGCGAGTAGGAGCTGTCGAACTCGGTGCCGTCGATCAGCTTGCCGCGGTAGTTGACGGTCACTTCGTCGGTCGCCGCGATCAGCGGGGACTTGCTGTCACCGGCCTTGATGACCTTGTATTCGAGTCCCGAGGCGGTGGTCTGCACGCCCTTTTCCTTGCCCTTCTTGGCGAGGAAGTCCTGCGCCGCGGTCTTGTTGCGGATCCCGGCGGATTGCACCGCGGCGCGCGCGAACTCATTCAGCTGTTGCCGCTCCGCGGGCGTGGATTTCTTGCCCGCCATGGCATCCTTGACGCCGCGCGACACTGCATCGAGCTGAATGTCGGGGATGCCGATGCTGTGCCACTGCTCGCCCAAGGTGAGGCCGAACAGATAGCTCGCCTGATCGTTGCTGAGCGCCGGCGCGGGGGCCGGCGGCGGAGCACCCTGGGGCGCCTGCGCGGCCTGCCCTTGCGCTGCTGGCCCTGGAGGCGCTGCCGGGTTCGGCGGCGTGGAGGTGTTCTGCGCCCGCACCGGCGCGGCGAATCATGCGAAGGGAGGTGTTTTTCATGGCCCCGCACGATACTCACTCGGGTCTGCAATTGCCAGTGACTTTTCCCTTACAGGGCCCTTCAGGACGGTGTCGCAGCGGGCGGTTGTGGCCGCTCGATGATGGCCATGGTCAGGCGCGAAATGCAGATGAGCGCCCCGGCTGCGTTCACGATCTCGATGGCCCAGACGTGGCTGCGGCCGCCGATGTGCACCGGCCGGGCCGTACCGGTGACCTGTCCGCTCTTCGCCGAGCGCAGATGATTGGCGTTGATCTCCTGGCCGACGCAGAGGAAACGCTCGGTATCGACGCACAGGCTGGCCCCCGTGCTGCCGAGGGTCTCGGCGAGCGTGACCGAGGCGCCGCCGTGCAGCAGCCCGTAGGGTTGCCGGGTGCGCTCGTCCACGGGCATGGTCGCGCGAATGAAATCCGCGCCCACTTCGGTGAACACGATGCCGAGCGCTCGCATCATCGTGCCGGCGGTTGCGGCGTTCAACTGCTCGAGCGACGGCGTACGCGCCCAGATAATGCTCATTTCGGCTCCTTGAGCTTCGCGGCCACCTGCCGGTAGGCGTCGCGAAATGGGATGTCGTGTTCGGCGACCAGCGCATTCGCGGCCCCCGCGGCGTGCACGCTCGGATCCAGGCGGATTCGCTCGGGCCGGAAGCGCACGCCGGCGAGCGCGGCAGGCAGGATGGCGAGCGTTTGCCTGCACGAGTCGATGCCGCGGAACAGCGGCGGTTTGATCAGCTGCAGATCGCGGTGATAGCCCGAGGAGAGCTTCTGCGTGATGCCGAGCACCTCGACCAGCGCCGCGAGCGCGACGGCGCTGCGGCCGCGCATGAGCTCGAACACGTCGGGATTGCGCTTCTGCGGCATGATGGAGGAGCCGGTGGTGAACTCATCGCTCAGCGCGATGAACCCGAACTCCTGCGTATAGAAGAGCAACAGGTCCGCGGCGAGCCGGCCGATGTCCTGGGTGAGCAGCGTGATCTCGAACAGCAGATGCGCTTCGGCCTTGCCGCGCGAAAGCTGCACGGCGGTCACCGGCTCATGCGTCACCGCGAACCCGAGACTCGAGCGCGTCGCGTCCCGGTCGATATCGAGGTTCGGTGTGCCGTAGCCGGCGGCCGAGCCGAGCGGATTCTTGGCGGAGCGCCGCGCGGCGAGCCGCAGGCCTTCCGCGTCGTCGCGAATTTCGGCCGCGAAGCCCGTCGCCCAGAGCGCCACCGTGCTCGGCATGGCCTGCTGCATATGGGTGTAGCCCGGCAGCGCCACCGCACCGTCGCGAGCGGCGAGCGCCTCGAGCGCCTCGGCGACGGCGAGCGCCGCGGCCTGCAGCTGGTGCGCGACGTCGCGCGCATACAGGCGCAGCGCCGCGAGCACTTGATCGTTGCGCGAGCGGCCCGCGTGCAGCCGGCCGCCGGCGGCGCCGATCCGCTCCGTCAGCCGGTTTTCGATGGCGGTCTGGCAATCCTCCTCCGCCAGCGAGAGGCGCCAGCGGCCTTGCGCGTGCTCCTCGCCGATCGCTCGCAGGGCATCCCGGATCGCCGTGTGATCCGCGGGCGACAACAGGCCCACCGCGGTGAGCATGTCGGCGTGCGCGATCGAAGCCTCGATGTCGTAGCGCACCAGGCGCTCGTCGAGCTGATGATCCTCGCCGGCGGTGTAGGCGAGCACGCGCTCATCGAGCGGTGCTCCCTTGTCCCACAGCCGGCTCATGCAGCGCTCGGGCTCTGCTGCTCGGCCGGGCTCAGCGCGGTCAAGTCCGGCACGACCAGCGTGCCGGTGCCTTCGTTGGTGAAGATTTCGGCCAGCAGGCTGTCGGGCGATTTGTAAGTGATCACATGCACGCGGCGCACGCCGCCGCGAATCGCGGCCTCGATCGCCGCGGCTTTCGGCAGCATGCCGTCCGTGAGACTGCCCGCATCGCGCAGGCGCCCGAGCCCCTTGATGTCGGTATAGGAGATGAGCGAGCTGGTATCGGTGGAACGCTCGAGAATTCCCGGCGCACCGGTGCACAGCACCAGCTTCTCCGCGGACAGGGCGCCGCCGATCGCCGCGGCCACGGTGTCGGCATTGATATTCAGCAACGTGCCGCTCGAGTCCGCGCTCAACGGGCTCACCACCGGCATCAAGCCGTTCTGCAAGAGCTTCTCGATCACCGCCGCGTTCACCGAGTCGATGTCGCCGACGAAACCGTAGTCGACCGTCTCCTGCGAGCCGGGCGCGACGGGCACGGGCCCGCGGCGATGCGCGCGGATCAGCCCGGAATCCACGCCCGAGAGCCCGATCGCCTCGATGTCGAGAGCGCGGCAAATCGCGAGAATGCGGGTGTTGATGAGTCCGTTCAGCACCATCGCCGTCACGTCGATGGACTTCTGATCGGTGACCCGGCGGCCGTTCACCATGCGCGTCTCGAGCCCGAGCATCGCCTGCACGTGATCGAGCTGCGGGCCGCCGCCGTGCACCAGCACGGTCTTGATGCCGACCTGGTGCAGGATCGCGACTTGCTCGATCAGCGCGCGCGTCGAGGTATCGTCCGCGAACACCGCGCCGCCCGCCTTGATGACGAACACCTTGTTCTTGTACATGCGGATGTAGGGCGCCGCGCTTTTCAGGGCGCGCACTGCGATGGAAGGATCCGGCCGGTTCATCATCATTCGAGCTACTCCGCTGCTTGATCGCCCCAAGGGCGTTTTAAAGGGCGCCGGCGAGCATGCGGTAGAGCACCGCGGTCTGCACCGTCAATCGATTGCGTGCCTCGAGGCGCACCGCGCTGCGCGCGCCATCGAGCACGTGGTCCGCCACCGAGACCCCCCGGCGCACGGGCAGGCAGTGCATGAGCTTGGCGCCGGGCGATGCGCCCGCGAACCACTCCTCGCGCACGCACCAGTCCTTGCGGCCGGCGCGCGCACGCGCATCGGCCTCCGCATCGCCGTAGTGGGCCGTGCTGCTCCACTCCTTGGCGTAAACGACGTGCGCGCCCGCGAGCGCCGCGGCGCGATCGTCGGTCTCCGTGACCGACCCCCCCGATGCGCGCGCGGCGGCGAGCGCTTTGTCCATGACCGCGGCCGGCAGCGCGAACCCTTCGGGCCGGGCTACCACGACATTCATGCCGCGCATCGCTGCCATGTGCAGCACCGCGGAGGGAACCGCGAGCGGCAGCGCGCGCGGATGATAGGTCCAGCTCAAAACGAACTTGGCCCGCTGCGGCACCTCGAGCTCGTCGAGCGTGCGCCAATCGGCGAGCGCCTGGCAGGGATGGTTCACGGCGGACTCGAGGTTGATCAGCGGTGCATCGCAGAGTGCATCGATGCTGCGGAACACGCGCTCGTCGAGATCCTCGCGCAGATTCTTGCCCTCGGCGAACGCGCGTACCCCAAGCGCGTCGCAGTACGAGGCGAGCACTGGAATGCCCTCGCGGATATGCTCGGCCGCCGCACCGTCCATGACGGTATTCGGCCGGGTCTCGAGCTGCCAAGTTCCCTGACCGGGTGTGATCACGAAGGAGGTGCCGCCGAGCCGTCCCATGGCGGTCTGGAACGAGGCCAGCGTGCGCAGCGACGGATTCAAGAACACGAGGCCGAGCACCTTGCCCGCGAGCACCGGGCCCGGCGGGCGCTCGTCGAGGGATTGCGCGAGCGCCAAAAGATCGAGGATCTCGGCGCGCTCGAAGTCGGCGAGATCCAGGAACCGTTTCACGCGGGAATCTTCGCCAGGGCGTCGCGCAGGATGTCCACGTGCCCTTCGTTCAAGATATAGGCGGGGAGCAGCCGCAGCACGTTTGCATCGGCGCTGGTGCCCGCCAGAATGCCGCGCTCGAGCAGCGCCGCTTGCACTTCCTTCGCCGGGCGAGACGTGCGCAGGCCGAGCAAAAAGCCCAGGCCCTGGACTCCCGTCACGGGTCCGATCACACAATGCGCGCGGATGTAGTCCGACACCTGACGCACGTTCGCGAGCAGCGACTCCGCCTCGATGGCCTCGATCACCGCCTCGACCGCCGCGCAGGCCATCGGCCCGCCGCCGAAGGTGGTCCCCATGTCGTCGTACCTGATGCGCTCCGCTACGCCCGCCGACAGCATCAGCGCCGACACCGGGAAGCCGTTGCCGAGCGCCTTGGCGCAAGTGAGCATGTCAGGCGTCACGCCGTGGTAATTCGCCGCGAAAGGCGCACCGGTGCGTCCCACGCCGCACTGCACCTCGTCGAACACCAGCAACGCTCCCATGCGGTCGCAGCGATCGCGCAGCGCCTGGAGCATGGGCTTGCCGAGATCGTAGGCACCGCCGAGACCTTGCACGGGCTCGACGATGACCACCGCCGTGTGCCGGTCGATATGCTCTTCGATCCCTTGCGGATCGTTGCGCCGCGCGAAGCTCACGTCGAACGGCAGGCGCGGAAATCCATACCACTTCTCGAGCGCACCGAAGGTCACGGCCCCGGCCGCGGCAGTTCTGCCGTGCCAGCCATGCTCCAGCGCCACGGCCTTGCCGCGGCCGGTGATCTTGAACGCGAGCTTCAGCGCGTTCTCATTGGCCTCCGCGCCGGAATTGACGAAGAACACCGTATCGAGGCCGAGATTCGCGAACTTGACCAGGCGCGCCGCCGCCCGCGCGCGCACCGCGAGCGGCAGCGCGTTGGTCTGAAAGCTCATCTGCCGCGCCTGCCGGTCGAGCGCCGCCACCCAGCGCGGGTGGCCGTAGCCCAGGCCCGCGACGGCGTGGCCGCCATAGAAATCCAGGATCTTGCGGCCGTCGCGCGTATGCAGCCACACGCCTTCGCCGTGGGCGACCTCGATCGGGTACTGCGCGAAGACCCGCGCGAGATGGCTTTTTGCGGGGCCTGCCGCGCCGCCGGCGGGGCCCCGAGTGACTGTGTTCATGGAAATTGCTCGCGCCTTTGCAGTTTCATTCTCAGGTCCAGCCCGGTGCCGGCGCGGTGAGTCCCGAGGTCTCGTCGAAGCCGAGCAAACGATTCATCCATTGCACACCGCCGCCCGCGGCGCCCTTGTTCAAATTGTCGAGCACGCACATCACCGCGATGGAGCTGCCGTCGGCGACCGCATGCAGATGCGCGTAGTTGCTCGTGACCACATCCTTCACCCGCGGCGGCGCGCCGACCACGCGCACGAACGGGCGGTCGCGATAGTACTCGGCGAGCGCCGCCTGCACCTCGGCGCTCGAGCGGGGCCGCTTCAGCACCGCCTGCACCGTGACATGAATGCCGCGCGCGAACGGCCCCGAGTGGGGTACGAAGTGGATTTCCGCCGCGACGCCGCTCGCCCGCTCGGCGCACGCCGCGATCTCCGGCGCATGCCGGTGCGCGAGCGTCGCGTACGCATACAGATCGCCGTGGCGCAGCGGGTGGTGCGTGCCCTCGACCGGCTTGCGCCCCGAGCCCGTGCTGCCGGTGACGCCCGCGATGAAGAGCCGCGGCTCGACCAGTCCCGAGGCCAGCAGCGGTACGGTCGCGAGCAGCGCCGCCGTCGCGAAGCAGCCCGGATGTGCCACGTGCGCCGTCGGCGCGACGTCGAGATGCTCGGGCACCGCGCAGGTGAACGCTGGAATGCGCGCGGGCGCGCCGTGCGCGTGCTTGTAGACCTTCTGATAGGCCTCCACGCTCGCGTAGCGATAATCGGCCGAGATGTCGACGCAGTGCGTCTCCGTCCCGCCCGCCTCCGCCGCCGCCAGCAGCCGGTCGATCAGCGCTGCCGCGGCGCCGTGCGGCGCGGCGCTGAACAGCGCCGAGCGGCGCGTGCGTCGGATGCGCGCCTCGAGCTCGTCCAAGCCGGCGAATTCGAGAGTCGGGTAGGCGCTCGCGAGGTGCGGAAAGGCCGCCGCCACCATTGTGCCCGGCTGACCATCCGACATCACGGCGGACAACTCGAGCCGCGGATGCTGCGCGATCAGCCGCAGCAATTCGCCTGCCACGTAGCCGGTGCCGCCGAGCACGAACGCCGGGGTGCGCTCGCTCATGCGCCCACCACTTTCGATTCGCTCACGTTGGTGAGCGCGAGCCGCCTGATCAAATAATCGCCGAGCTCCGCGGGCGAGCTGATGGCGTTGAACGCCTCGACCCCGAGCTGCTCGCGAATGATATCGACGCCCACTTGATTGTCGGTGGCGGGGCCGGTCACTACGCTCGGCTCGATACCGAAGCGCTCGCGCAAGAGCTTCACACCGCCCCAGGCGGCCACCGGGTCGTTGGCCGACAGCACCACGGTGGTGAGCGCGGCTTTGATGTCGGGCTGGCGCAAAATCGACTCGACGCCGTAAGTGCCGAGCAGGCCGTCGCCGAGCTCGAACACGATGACGTCCGGTTTCCCGGCCGCCATCTCGGTGAGCATGGTGCGCGTCAGCGCCGGGCCGCAGCGCTCGGTGGTCGTGACGATGCCGAGATCGGTGAATATCATGGTGCGCCGGGCGCCCGAGTCCTCGAACGCGAGGATGTCGCGGCGCAAGGACACGCCCGTCGCCTTGAACGCATCGACGACGAGGCCACGGTGGCGCATGCGCGCGATGATGGCGCACGCGGCCGCCGTCTTGCCCGCCTCCATGCACGTCCCGGCAAGCGCGACCACGGGTACCCCGCGCGCATCCAGTACCGCATCGTAGTCGAGAGGCTTGTAGCCGGTCCGCGCAGTCACGCCGATACGCTCGCCGAGATAGGGGAACGTCAGCACCGCGCCCAGCACCTTGCAGTCGAACGGCTTGCCCTTGTCCGGCGTCGCCGAGTCGCAGATCCCGAGCACCCCGCCGATGTTGAGCATCTGGATCACATCGCCCGGCTTCAAGGCCTCGGGAATGTGGCCGGAATAGCCGAACAGCGCCTTGCGATGACCGAGCGCCCCCACGACGACATCACCGCGCGCGACCTTCGCCATGCGGCCACTGGTGAGCTCGAGCGTGTTGTAGGTGGATTTGTTGTTCAGAATCTCCACCACGACCACCACGCCCTCCTGGCAGGGAATCTCCGGGGCGATGCGGATCTCGTGCGTGAGCCCGAGCGACTGCGTGACCGAGGCGATCTTGTCGACGACGACGCTGCGCATGGCGCTCATCATGGCCGAGCCTTGGGGGCAGAATCGCCGGGCGATGGCCGAACCTTGTGGGCGCCATCACCGGGCGCCGCGCCGCGCGGCGGTGCTGCGCCATCGCCGGGCGCCGCGCCGCTCAAGGGTGCAGCTCCGGCGCGCTGATAGAAAATTCCCGTGAGCGCCAGCATCTTCGAGAAGCCGAGCGCATCCGCCGGAGTCCATTCGCCCACCGCCTCGCCGTACACCCCCTTCGAGGCCGCCATCAGCGAATGCGGCGAGCTCAGGCCCTCGATGAACACGGCGCCGGGGCGCAGCAGCACACTCACTTCGCCGCTGACCCGCGCCTGCGAGGAGACCAGCAGCGCCTCGATGTCGCGGCACACCGGGTCGAGATGCTGTCCCTCATGCACCAGATCGCCGTAGAGCTGCGCGACGGATTCCTTGATGCGCGCTTGTTTGCCGGTGAGCACCAGCTTCTCGAGCTCGCGATGCGCCGTGAGCAGCACTTCGGCCGCGGGCGCTTCGAAGGCGACCCGTCCCTTCGTGCCGATGATGGTGTCGCCCAGATGGATGCCGCGCCCGATGCCGTAGGGACCCGCGAGCTGCTCAAGCTTCTCGATCAGCGCGACCGGCGCCAGGCGCTCGCCGTCGAGGCTCGCCGGAATGCCGGCGGCGAAGCCCAGCACGTGGCGCTCGGGCGCTCGCGGATGACTGAAGGCGTCCCTGGACAGCACCCAGGCGCTCTCAGGGATGCTGCCCTTCGAGGTGAGCGTCTCTTGTCCGCCGATGGTGACCCCCCACAGGCCGCGATTGACCGAATAGGCGGCGCCGAACGGTGGGATCGGCAGGCGGTGATCCTGGAGGTACTGAAGCTGCTCGGGACGTTTGAAGGCCCGGTCGCGCACCGGCGCGAGGACGGTGAGCTCGGGTGCGAGCGTGCGCAGCGCAACCTCGAAGCGCACCTGGTCGTTGCCCGCCGCCGTGCAGCCGTGCGCCACCATGGGCGTCTTCAATGACACCGCCATCTGCGCAATAGTCTGTGCCTGCAGCACGCGCTCTGCGCCGACGCACAACGGATACGTCCCGCCGCGGCGGACGTTCCCCATGATCAAGTACTTCAGCACCTGATCGAAATAGGCGTTGCGCGCGTCGATCAGCTGGTGCTCGAGCGCGCCGAGCTCGGCGGAGCGCGCCGCCAGCGCTGCGCGCGCCTCGGTATCGAGCCCGCCGGTATCGACGGTGACCGTGATCACCGGCCGCCCGTAGGTCTCCTTGAGCCAGGGCACGAGGAACGAGGTGTCGAGGCCGCCGGAAAATGCCAGCAAAATGGGCGTAGCGCCCTGATCGAATGGGGTTGTCATGAGGGTTTAGAGTCCGAAAAGAGCGCTCAGGCGCTCGCCGAGCTTTTGCTGCTCGCGCGCCCCGGCGGTGGCAATGAATATCGTGTCGTCGCCCGAAATGGTGCCGATCACCTCGCCCCAGCGAGCCGTGTCGATGGCCACCGCGACGCTTTGTGCCGCGCCGATGGTGGTTCTGAGGACCGTGAGATTGGTGCCCGCAGTCTGCGCCGATCTCACGAACTGCTTGAGTGTCGAAAAATCCTCTTTGACCGGCGCCGCATCCTCCGGCAGCACATAGCGATCGCCGCGCTTTGCGACGCCGAGCTCGCGCAAATCGCGGCTCACGCTCGACTGGGTGGCGCTGTGGCCGTGCTTGCGCAGCATGGCGACGAGCTCCGACTGCCGCCCGACGGGTTGTTCGCGAATGATCTTCGCGAGCGCGATGCGGCGGGCCGGCGCTCCGAGGTTGTCCGTCTGTGTGTGCATAAATTCGCGCGCATTTTGCATAAAAATGCACGGCCAGTCAACCCGCTCCCACGGGCCCCCCACGCGCTCCCCACGCGCCGCCCGGCCCACCCGTCCGGCGCCCCGCCGACGGGCGCGCTGGCCCTCGGCGCGGCCGCGGATTCTTGTACGCTATGCCTCTATGCTGGAAACCATCGAAATCGAGACGGCGCCGAACCCCGACGCCGCGATTATCTGGATGCACGGCCTCGGCGCCGACGGCCACGACTTCGAGCCCGTGGTGCCGGAGATCGTGCGCCGCGGTGAGCGTGCGTGGCGGTTCGTCTTTCCACACGCCCCGGTGCGGCCCGTCACCATCAACAACGGCATGAGCATGCGAGCCTGGTACGACATTCTGGGATTCGAGCGCGGTGCGTCGGAGGACGCGGACGGCTTTCGCGCCACCGATATCGAGGTGCGCGGCCTGATCGGACGGGAAGTCGAGCGCGGCATCGCGACCCAACGGGTGGTGCTCGCCGGCTTCTCCCAGGGTGGCGCCGTGACCCTGTACTCGGGGCTGCGCTATCCCGAGCGACTCGCAGGCCTCATGGTGCTCTCGAGCTATTTGCCCATGCGCGCCGCGCTGCATCTCGAGCGCGCACCGGCGAACGACGCAGTGCCGATTTTCATGGCTCACGGCATCGACGATCCGGTGCTGCCGATGAGAATGGGCCTCGAGTCACGCGACTTGCTCAAATCCCAGGGATTCGACGTGGAATGGCATCAATACCGCATGCCGCACTCGGTCTGCCAGCCCGAGATCGCCGATATCCGACATTTCTTGTTGCGCGTCCTGCCTTGACCACGCCCGGCCGCCCTTGGGCGATGGCGGCGCGCCCTTTGCGGCCATGGCAGCGCCGTTCGGCTATGGCAGCGCCGTTGGGGCCATGGCGGGATGCCGATGCGAGCGCTAAGCTTGCTGCCAGCATCGAAGCGGAGCGCGTTATGGCGATGAAGCAGTCATCGGGGATTCAACGAACGAAGAGCAGCGCGGCGAGCCGGCGTCTTGCCGCAGCCGCGAAGCGGGCAGTTGAGGAAGCGGCGCAGGCGAAGAAGCGCGTGCGCGATGCGAAAGCCCAGCTCAAGAGCCTGCGCAAGCTCTCGAAGCTGGCGAAGAAGGCTGCGAAGAGCGCTCTCAAGAATGCGCAAGCCGCCAAGCCCGCCGCCAAGGTCGCTGCCAAGGCCGCGGTGAAACCCGCCGTTCCGCCGCGGCCGGCCGCGGCTCGCTCGGCGGCCGCCGGCACAGCGAAGGCGCCCGCCGTGCGCGCCCCCGCGCCGAGACCCGCACGCAAGCGTCCCGTCGCTAAGGCCCCGCCGCGCCGCCGCCGGCCGGCTGAGGTGGCCAGTTCGGTGATCCGCAGAATGAAGCACGCGGCGCGCGCGACCCCGGCCGCCGTGCCTCGCGAGGCCGCAACCCCGCAAGTTCCCGCCGCGGCCCCCGAGCCGCCGAGTCTAGAGGCGTCGGACAGCCCCGCTTAGAGCCCTAGATCAGCGCCGCGCGTGGGGCGTCACGCAGTTCCGAACAGCGGCGCCGTCAGCAGGTACCCGAACAGGATCGCGAGCACGGCGATTACCTGGCCGAGCACCCAGACGCCGAAGGCTCTGGCGATCGAGACCGCCAGGATCTCGCTGAAGCCCATCACCTGCAGCACCACGCTCCATATCAGCAGCGCGACGTAGCTCAGGAACTGCATCCCAAGCAACAAACCCACGAAGTCATCGACCTCTTTGGGCGCGTGTACGAACGTGATCTCGCCGGCGATGAGCGCGGTCAAGACCCAGATGCCGAGCGAGGCCGCCATCGGCGCGCCGCCGTAGGCAAGTACGTGCACGGCCTGGCGGTGCGTCGCCGCGCGCCCCGCGTGGGCGCCGAGGCGCGCGTAGATCGTCGCCATGATGTGCAGGCTCGCGATGCCGACCACGGCGCCCGTCACGAAGGCCGTGAAGAAGATCTCGCCCAGACCGAATTTCGCGCCGAAATCTTTCGCACGACAGTAGCCGAGAATGCTCACCATGCCCTGCGCCGCGCCGAGCAGATGATCGACGTAGCCCACTCGCTGCGCGGCAAGCTCTCGAAAGACGCGCCGCGGCCGCAACCAAACATCATGCAACGGACGGATCGGTTCGTTCGGGATCACCGTTCGAGCCTACGCAATCCCCATCATCGACTCCAGCATCAAGCGAGATGACAGCGGACTTTTTCAGGGCTACTCTCACACGCAGCCCTATTGACCGCGAGGAGATGACTGACCATGGCAAAGAAGAAAGCGAAGGGGAAAGGGAAAGGGAAAGGGAAGAAGCGTCCGGCAGCCAAGGCAAAGCGCGCAGCCGCCAAGAAGAGCGTTGCGAAGAGAAGCGTTGCGAAGAAGAAAGGCCGTCCTGCGAAGAAGGCGAGCAAAGGTAAGGTAGTCAAGAAGGCCAAGAAAGCAGCGCCGAAGAAAGCACCGGCGAAGTCCGCGAAGGCTGCACCGCCTGCCAAGGCGGCACCGCCGCCCAAGGCTGCGACGCCGCCCAAGGCTGCGACGCCGCCCAAGGCTGCGACGCCGCCCAAGGCTGCGTCGGCTCCGAAGAGTCCGATGGCGCGGCCGAAGCCCGTTGCCCCGATCGCACCGCCGTCAGCGCCCACGCCGGAGGTCGCGCCGGACAGCGACTTGGGTCACGAGCCGCTACCGCCGTCGACGAACACAGATCCTTTCGCTTAACGGGCGATCGGCAAGTCAGCGTCGAGCGCGCATCG